>ENA-OQKJ01000028-OQKJ01000028.1-human-gut-metagenome-genome-assembly--contig:-NODE-28-length-40110-cov-3.015782_pt1 | contig 40110 bp, 45 predicted proteins | sample MGYA00242647_ERZ504795 | MGnify/ENA primary metagenome ERZ504795 (study PRJEB26092, sample SAMD00036398) | human gut metagenome | host: Homo sapiens | study: EMG produced TPA metagenomics assembly of...
ATGAAGGGTGCATGGGCACGATACAGCCAGAAATATCTGAACGAAGAAGTACTTTGCAGTTTCGGTTTTGGAGATGGTGGCGGTGGCCCAACCAAAGATATGCTGGAGAATCAGAGACGTCTGGCAAAAGGTCTCCCGGGTATGCCGAGAACCAAGATGTCTACTGCAAAAGAATTCTTCCATGTGCTGGATAAACATGTAACCGATAAAAAATATCTGCCGACATGGGTAGGCGAACTGTATCTGGAATACCACAGAGGTACTTATACTTCTATGGCAAGAAACAAAAGTTCAACCGGAAAGCAGAATTTGCATATCAGAACGAAGAAATGTACGCAATGATGGATGCACAGACCACAGGTGGTGCATATCCGGAAAAAGAGCTGCATGAGGGCTGGGAGGTCATTCTGCGTAACCAGTTCCACGATATTCTGCCGGGTTCCTCCATCCATGAGGTATATGAGCAGACGAAGAAAGAGTATGCGGAAATTGCAGAAACATCTGCAAAACTGATCGGTGAGCGTCTGGATGCACTCTGTGCGAAGAAGGACGAGAGTGTGACCGTATGGAATACGCTGGGCCATAGAAGAAACGATATCGTAGAGCTGGGCACAAACAGCGCTGAGGCACTGACCGATGGAACGAACGTGTATCCGGTACAGCAGACGAAAGACGGAGCGGTTATTTACGCAGAAAATCTGCCGTCCAAGGGATATCAGGTACTGCGCCCGGTAAGCGGATCCGTTGTGAAAACACCGTTTGCCATAGCAGAAGCAGGAGAGGGATATACCCTTGAGACACCGTTTTACACCATTGCAATCGATGCAAACGGCGAATTTACTTCCCTGTTTGACAAAGAAAATGACCGTGAAGTACTTCAGATCGGAAAAACAGGAAATGAACTGCGGATCTATGAGGATAAACCGCTGCAGTACAGCGCATGGAATCTGGACATCTTCCATACCGAGAAATCCTGGAAGGTAGAGGGGCGTGCGCCGCATGGAGTGGACAGAAAACGGTCCGGTCCGTGCAACCCTGGAGATCGAGCGCGAAGTGATGGATACCGTCATCCGCCAGCAGATCCACTTCTACGCAAAAGACCGCAGAATTGATTTCGAAACCTACGTTGACTGGAAATTTGCTGAGCATGTGCTCAAAGTACACTTCCCGGTTGACGTTCACAGCGATGAGGCAACGTACGATATCCAGTTTGGTAACGTGACAAGAAAACTGCACACCAACACAAGCTGGGATCAGGCAAAATTCGAGGTATGTGGCCACAAATGGGCCGATCTTTCCGAGGGAAGCTACGGTGTCAGCCTGATGAACGACTGCAAGTACGGCTATTCCATGAAGGATCGCGTGATGACACAGACCCTGATTAAATCCGGAACTGAGCCGAATCTGACGGCAGACCAGGAGGAGCATTCCTTTACGTACTCCTTGTATCCGCATGCAGGAACGTGGCGTGAGGCAGGTACGGTACAGGAAGCGCTGAATCTGAATGTGCCGGCAAAAGCTGTTTTTGGTGCGGCAGAAAAAGACCGCATGGAGTTCCTGTCTGCAGACAAACGCAACGTAGTGCTTGAGACCGTGAAGAAAGCAGAGGACGGAGACGGCATGATTGTGCGTCTGTACGAGGTGGAGAATGCGAGAACGAAAGTGACACTGCACTGCGCAGAATCCATTCTTTCTGCAGAGGAGACCAATCTGCTGGAGCAGCCGGCAGATGGCGCAATCGATGTGAAGGAGAACGAGATTTCGCTTACGATCAAACCGTACGAGATCCGTACGATCCGCATCCGCACAGAGAAATAACGTACAGAAACATAAAAAGACACCGTATCCGAAAAACGGAAATACGGTGTCTTTTCAAAAAGCAAAATCAAAAAACGGATGCATCAGTCGCCGGTGGAAGCGCGGTACAGAACTTTGGATTCCAGATACGTGACTTCATGCGGCGTGTGCGGATATTTGATCCGGTAAAGAATCTGAAGCGCCAGGCGGGAGCCGAGCTCCTCATTGAAGACCTGAACGGTAGTCAGATTTTCTGCCAGAAGATCCTCGATATTGTTGTCAAAGCCGGATACGGCAACGTCCTCCGGCACGCGCAGTCCCCGCTTTTCAAGAAGCTGCATCAGAATACAGGCAACGTAGTCGCTGGCGCAGACAAAAGCGTCCGGCATGCGGGAAAGGGAGGAAAGGAAAGAATCGATTTCCTCGCGGTAGGAGTCAATCCCAAGCGGTGTGGTCAGGCAAAGAGAAGGATTCGGTGTTTTTCCGGCATCCATCAGTGCCTGGCAGAAGCCCTCATAGCGTTCGCGGTTGGACTGTGCGTAGCCGATATCACCCATGAAGCCCGGAAGAGTGCATCCTTTCTCGAGAAGATGGGCGGTAATATTGCGGACGCTGTTCCGGCTCTCCATCAGGAGAAGATCGCCGTTCAGTTCATCCGGGGATACGAGGGAGGAAGTGTCCAGGAACACTTTGGGAATCTGTGTCTCTGCGAGCAGACGCAGAAGACGTTCGTTGTACACGTTCAGAACAATGATGCCGTGGACGCTTCCGTTTGTAAGTGTGGGCGGGAGAAAATACGTTTTATCCGCCGAAGTCGGAAGATACGTGTAAACGAGATTGACATTGTGTGTTGAAAATACTTTTGCAATCTGGTGGATGATGGTCATCCAGAAAAGTGAGGTTTCCGGTCTGCAGACGGCAACTGCAATGTTGACCGGCGTGGTCTCCTCCGCGCTGGAAGGATATTGAAAATCTTCCGGGATGGCATAGCCAAGCTCCTGGGCTTTGGCGATGACCTTGGTGCGCAGGGAATCGGAGACACCTTCGTGTCCGCTGAACACCTTCCAGACGGTGGTCCGGGAGATGCCCAGGGAATTTGCAATTTCCTGTAAAGTGACTTTTTTCATAGTTTCAACCGATCCTGTTACAAATTTTAACTACTAACCGATATTATACGCTTAAAGTGTAATTTTTTCAACCTTTCCGTTGGAATACAGAAGGAGGAGATGTGCACGATCGGCACTCGGACAGGAAATCAGGTACGTACGGCTGGTGGTTTCAATGGTATATCCAAGATCTTTTACAGATTTATTCCAGTCGTTCGGTGCATACGCATCCAGCGTTTTCTGCAGTTCATCGAGGCTGCTGCTGTAGGAGCCGGTTGTCTCAAACAGAATATTTTCTGCGTAATACAGCTTGCGGAGCTCCCATTTGCGATACTCGTCCTCCGGAATGGTGCTGTCGCATGGAGCATCCTCGCGGTCCTCGGAGAAGAAGACGAAAGCCCACAGCTCCGGATAATGAATATTGATGACGCCGGTCGGAGCCCATACCCAGTTGTCTTCCGGGAGAACATTTCCGTTTTCATCGGTGCGTTTTACGTAAGTGTTGTCCTTGACATCCACATTCCACTGCACACGGGAGAAGTTCAATACGGTAAAATTACTCCGTTTTTCGGTGTCGCGGCGCTCTTTCTGGTATTCGTAGAGAGCGGAGAACGGAATCACAACCTCAACACTCCAGCCTTTGTTTTCAGCGGAAGGATCGTTGATGGAACCGTCCACATGGACAGCGGTGCGAAGGCCGTGCATATCGTAGCCATTGAGGCCGCTGCCGCCGTCGCGGTACGGCTCTGCGAGAAACAGATCCCATACCGTGTTCAGAACGTTCATTTCAAATTCATAGTAATGGTACGTATCGGAATCCGGGTCAACGAAGATCTCGAAATCGTTGTCAAAGTAGATGACAGAATCGCGTTCTGTTAAATGACCCCAGATTTCATCGCCGGCAAGGTCGGCAGCAACGTAAAGATTTTCATCATCCCAGAGCATTTTTGCGCGGGTGACAAAACGCGGAAGCGGCATGTGGCTGCCCTGGATATCCAGAAATTCATCGGTATACGGTGCGTCCTCCCAGAATGGTTTGTTGATATTTCCGTCCAGATGGAACTCTTTTTTTGCGCGGTGGCAGGTATAAACTGGCGGTGCAAACGGGACAGCCGGAACCGGAATCGTGATGTTTTTGCTCATAAGTAAAAACCTCCCTTTGTAATTTGCAAAATTTAGTAGCGAAAGGTATCATAACACTAAAAGTAATAAATTTCAACATGAAAAATGAACAAAAATGAACGAAATATAACTTATTGTGGACAAAAGTAAAAAAATGAGATACAATAAAGCCGTTTCATAAGAGAATTTTGGGGGAAACAGATCAAAAATACACCGGCAGGAAGAAAACGGCCGGGCAGAAAGCATATAAGGAGGAAAATCAGATGGAAGCATATCAGAATACAGCCCTTTCACCGGAAGAGAGAGCAAAGGATCTTCTGGGAAGGATGACATTAAAGGAAAAAGTAGGGACAGCTCAATCAGCGTCTGTACGGATTCCGGATCTATGAGCGGCAGGGAGAGGAATTTACCCTGACCGACGAATTCAAAGAAGAAGTAGAGCGCATGGGCGGACTGGGGGTTCTGTACGGCCTGTACCGTGCCGACCCGTGGGCAGATAAGGACGAGAAGACCGGAATCGTGCCGGAACTCTCCGCGAAAGCCTACAATATGGTACAGCACTACGTCATGGAACATTCCCGCCTCGGCATTCCGATGATGATGAGCAGCGAGTGCCCCCATGGCCATCAGGCACTCGGAGGAGGTCTGCTTCCGGTCAACCTGGCTGCCGGAGCAACGTTTGATCCGGCGCTTCTTTCGGAAGGCTACAAGGCATGCGGAAAGCAGTTAAAGAGCGGTCATGTGGAGCTGGCGCTGATGTCGGCACTTGATATGGCGCGTGATCCGAGATGGGGAAGAAGTGAAGAGTGCTACTCTGAGGACCCATGCCTTGCAGCCGCAATGGCAAAAGCAGCCGTGACCGGCATGCAGTCGACCGGCGTCGGCAGCGTGGCAAAACATTTCTGCGCCCAGGGCGAGACGACCGGAGGTGTGAATGCGAGTGCGGCGAGAATCGGGGAGCGTGAGCTGCGTGAAATCCATTTTCCGTCTGCAAAAGCGTGCTGCGAAGCCGGTGTGGAAGGAATCATGGCGGCGTATAACGAGATCGACGGCGTGTACTGCCACAGAAATGCATGGCTGCTTCGCGATGTACTGCGCGGTGAGATGGGCTTTGACGGCATTGTGATGGCAGACGGACTGGCTGTCGATTTCCTGAAAAACACAGAGGGGGATACGCTGCATGCAGCCGTTGCGGCAAGAAAGGCCGGTGTTGATGTGAGCCTGTGGGATGAAGCCTTTGGCCGTCTCGGTGAGGCGGTTGATCAGGGACTTCTGGAGGAGAGCCAGATCGATGAGGCGGTGCTCCGCGTTCTGAAACTGAAATTTGAAAAAGGTCTGTTCGAGCATCCTTATATGGAAGAAAACATGCTTTCCCCGGAAGAAGCCGGCATCCCGGAGGTATCTCTTGCACTGGCGCGGGAGTCTGCTGTGCTTCTGAAAAATGAAAAGACGGTGCTTCCGCTTGCAAAGAAATATAAAAAAGTAGCAGTGATCGGCTACCATGCGGCAGACCGTTACTGTATGCTCGGCGATTATACTCCGCCGGTGCCGGAAAGCGAGTGCGTCACGGTTCTGCAGGGCATGAAGCAGGAAGCACCGGATGGCGTGAAAGTCTCTTATGCGATGGGGTCCGGTTTTTCCGAGGCGGATGAGCATGAAAAAGCAAAAGCGATGGCACTTGCAGAAGAAAGCGATGTGATCGTGGCCGTTGTCGGCGGTTCCTCCTCACGGTTTGGAGGAGCTGTGTTCGATGCAAACGGAGCAGCCTCGAAGGGAACGGGCAGCCGTTCGATGGACTGCGGCGAGGGAATGGACACCGCGAAGGTTCACATTCCGGCCGCGCAGGAAGAACTGATTGCAGCACTTGCCCGCCTTGGCAAACCACTGGTAACGGTTGTAATTGCCGGAAGAGCATACTGTATCGAGAAGATCGAAAATGCTTCCGATGCCGTTTTATATGCATTCTACCCGGGACCGATGGGAGGCAGGGCAGTTGCTGAGCTTCTCTATGGAAGCAGCAATCCGTCCGGCCGTCTTCCGGTTTCTATGCCACGCCACGTGGGACAGATCCCGGTATGCTACAATTATCGGACTTCCGTTGCCCCGGCGTACTGTGATATGACAAGCCAGCCGCTGCATACCTTCGGAGAAGGAAGATCCTACACAACGTTTACCGGCAGTGATGTTTCCGTAACAAAAGAAGAAAATGGTATTTCTGTTTCCTTTACCGTGGAAAATACCGGAAATATGGCCGGAACTTCCGTTCCGTGCCTGTATGTGCGGAAACGTTCCGGCGGCGTTGTGGCAAGAATCAAAGAGCTGAAAGCCTTTACGAGAATTGCACTTGCACCGGGAGAGAAAAAAGAAGCTGTGTTCCATCTTACAAAAGAGGAGCTGAATTTTGTCCAGATTCCGGGAAAACCAGAGGTCATCTGCCATGAGTACGAGCTGATGCTTGAAGATGGAGCAGAGAAATGGTGGACTGGAAACGTGACGGAAATGTAAGAACGGACGAAAAAACATAAAAATATAATAAAAATGAACAAAGAAGGAAACTATATTACAAAATAAAGAAACATAGCTTCCTTCTTTTTGTTTGCAAAAAATGGATAAAAATATAAATGGATCGTATGCTCCGATGCCGTGAAACGAAAAACAAAGGGAAAAACAGGAGAATTTATGGGAAAAGTGCTTAAAAAGTATCGGTTTAAATTGCGTAAAAGTAACAAAATAATATTTGTGTTCAAAAATTAATTGACAAATAAGGAAACAAAATGTAAAATAAATTCATCAAAACAGTGTTGGATAAATCTTAAATAACAGATTTGATTGTGGCAGTTGTACAAAAAAGAAGCAGCATGCGAGGATGATGCGAAAGCAAAATGTTCAAAATGTTCACGACAAGGGATGCTCCAATCAAGGAAAACACGAAACCTTTAAAAGGGAGGACAAGAGAGAAATGAAAGAGAAACCAACAAAAGCAAAGAAAAAAGGCCGCACCATCCGCGCCTTTAAGAGAGACATCTCGCTTTGGCTTTTCTGTGTTCCGGGCGTAATCCTGACATTCATCTTCAGCTACATTCCGATGTATGGTGTACAGATCGCGTTCCGCCGCTTTAATGCGACAGCCGGAATCACAAAGAGCCCGTGGGTAGGCATGTACTACTTTGAGAGATTCTTCAACTCTCCATACTTTGCTTCCACCATCAAGAACACATTGATCCTGAGTCTGTACGGACTGGTTGTATCATTCCCGATTCCGATCATCCTGGCACTGATGCTGAACTCCTTCCGCCATAAGAGATACCGGAAAGTGATCCAGACCGTCACCTACGCGCCGAACTTCATTTCCACCGTAGTTATGTGTGGTATGATCATTCTGTTCCTGTCTCCGTCCGTCGGTGTTATCAACCACGTACTGGAAGCAATCGGAATTCCGGCGGTCAACTTCATGGCGAAAAAAGCCTACTGGAGACACATTTATGTGTGGACCGGCGTATGGCAGAGTACAGGATGGAGCTCTGTTATTTACTTCGCAGCACTCGCCGGCATCAGCCCGGAGCTGCATGAGGCGGCAAAGGTAGACGGCGCAACGAAATTACAGCTGATCCGTCACATCGACCTTCCGCTGATCATGCCGACCGCGACCATTCTTCTGATTATGAACTGCGGAAGCATTCTTTCCGTCGGCTTCGAAAAAGCCTTCCTTCTGCAGAACAACCTGAATGCCAGTGTATCCGAGATCATTTCCACCTACGTCTATAAGGTCGGTCTGATCAACAACGATATGTCGTATTCTTCAGCAATCGGTCTGTTCAACACCATCGTAAACATGGTTATGCTGATCATTGTCAATACGATATCTGATAAACTTTCGGGCAACAGCCTGTGGTAGGAGGAAACAAAAACATGAGTAAAGAAAATACCGCAGTGACAAAAAAGAAAATAAAACGCTGCAAAGAGGACGTCGTTTTTGACGCAGCCTGCTTCATTATCCTGACGCTGGTTCTGTTTGTTGTGGCATATCCGCTGTACTGGGTTATCATTTCATCCATCAGTGCGCCAAGCGCCGTATCGAGTGGTAAAGTACTGCTTCACCCGATCGGATTTACCCTGAAGGGCTACGCAGAAGTATTTAAAAACGACCAGGTTATGAGAGGCTTTTTAAACTCCCTGATCATCACCTTCTGCGGTGTCATGGTCAACCTGATCGTAACGCTTCCGACATCATATGCACTTTCCAGAAGCAATTTCTCCGGAAAGAAACCGATCACCATTTTTTACCTGATCACCATGTTCTTCGGCGGCGGTCTGATCCCTACCTATCTGGTTATTCAGAGACTGCAGATGCTGAACACGATCTGGGCACTGATTCTTCCGGGATGCTTAAGCGTATACAACATGATCGTGGCAAGAACCTTCTTCAAGTCGAACATTTCGGAAGAGCTGTATGAGGCAGCTGAAATTGACGGCTGCACCCAGGCGAGATTCTTTTTCCAGATTGCACTTCCGCTTTCCAAAGCGATCATCGCAATTCTGGTTCTGTACTATGGTGTCGGTCACTGGAACTCATACTTCTCAGCACTCGTTTATATTTCGGCAAAGCAAAGTATCCGTTGCAGCTGGTTCTGCGTAACATCCTGATCACGAACCAGACCGCGCTGTCCCAGACAGCAACAACTGCGGCAGCAAGAGCAGCACTGCAGGAAAAACAGCAGCTGATCGACGTTATGAAATACTCGCTGATCATCATCAGCAGTATCCCGGTTCTGGTTATGTACCCACTGGTGCAGAAGCACTTTGTAAAGGGTGTTATGATCGGATCCATGAAGGGTTGATTTACAAGAAGAAGTTTTTTTAACGATTTATCTGCCGCACGGGAAACGGCGGTATGTAAATAAAGAGTCCGGACAACGGACAGGCAAAAGCGCTTCCGGCGGGAAAATGCCGCCGGAACAACACAGGAGGGAAAAATCATGAAAAGAAAAGCAGTCGCAGCAGTTTTAACTGCAGTAATGGTGGCATCTATGTTTACCGGATGTGGAAGTGATAATGGAAGCAGCTCGGCAAAGAGTGCTTCTGCAGCATCCGCAGCATCCGCAGCAAACGACACCGTGGATGAGGACGGAAAAGTAAACGGCATTATGTATCAGGAAGGTCTTCCGCTGGTAGACGAGGGAGATTACACCTTCTCTATCTTCTGCGATGATTCCAGCGAATCCGGCGAGTTTATCATGCTCGATGAGTTCAAAAAACAGACCAATGTAGACGTTGACCTGAAAATTTATCCATACGAAACAGCAACGGAGAGACTGAATCTGGATCTGAACTCCGGAGATTACGCGGATGTGATCGGCGGATGGACCTTAAGCGACAATGCAATCCTGACCTATGGTGTAAACCAGGGCGTATTCATTCCGCTGGAAGATTATTTTGAGAAATATTGCCCGAACATTTCTGCGATCCTGGATCTGCCGGGTGTAAGAGAAAAAATGACAGCACCGGACGGACACATCTACACAATTCCGTACGTATGTGCCGATTCAACCGTTGGATACAGCCCATACATCAATACGAAATGGCTGGAGAATGTTGGCATGAGCATGCCGACCACTACAGACGAGTTTGAGGCAGTCTTGAAAGCCTTCAAAGAGCAGGATGCAAACGGCAACGGTGACGCTTCCGATGAAATCCCGTTCTCTACCGACCCGAACAACAAACATATCGAGGCTATGGCCGGTTACTTCGGACTTCCGATGAACAAACTTGGTATTGCAATCCAGAATGAAAAGGTTGTTTACGGCGGTGTCAGCGATACATACCGTGAGTTCCTTTCCTGGTTCCACAAACTGTATGCAGAAGGACTCGTAGACGTAGAGCTTTACACACAGGACAGCTCCACATGGGAAGGTAAAGGAAATCAGGACCTGTACGGCGTTTCCATCGCATACGGAAGCGGAGAGTTTACCGGAATCCCGGCTGCAGAGGAAAGAGGCGATTTCGACTCCATGCCTGTTCTGAACACAGACAAAGACGGAATCTGGCTGCGCGATACGGAAGGCTTCAGCGTATACAGAACCCAGGCTGTCATCACAAACAAGGCAGAGCATCCGGAAATCATCTGCCGCTGGTTTGACAATGCATTCGCACTGGAGAACGGCATCGGCTGCAACAGAGGACCGGTTGGTGTGATTGTAAACAAAGAGGATGACGGATACCATGCGATTGACACCACCACACTGTCTGAGGAAGATCAGGAAAAATATTCCTGGGGCAATCTGTGGCCGCAGTCTCTGCCGAAATATCTGCCGGCAGACTTCGAGTTTGTAGAAGAGCATCCGATGTATGATGAGAAAAAAGCAACAGAGGAAGCTTATGAGGCAAATCTGACCAAAGAAATTATTCCGTCCTACTGGATTGACTTGGATAAAATTGATACCTTCTCTGATACGAACACAGCAATCAAAGATTTCTTTGAGCAGCAGCAGGCGCAGTTCGTATGCGGCGAGCTTGACATTGACAACGATGCTGACTGGCAGGCTTATGTAGATGGTATGTACTCTCTGGGACTTGAGGACTGGGTAGCAACTCAGGGTATCGAGGAAATCGCGAAATAAACAGGAAAAGGTAACGATATTTCCTGTGGCGTGAAAAAAGGCATATTACAGTGTAAAACGGTAATATGCCTTTCTTTTTGGGCAAGAACTGATATAATGGGAAGAAACAATAAAGGGGTAATTAGATCGGATAAAAAAGCTATGCCCGGAGTCTTTTAATCCGGGAGTACAAAAAAAGGAGGAGCTGGAAGAGATGATGCAGGACTGGTTTCGGAACGCGAAGCTGGGCATTTTTATCCATTATGGGATTTATGCGGTGGGTGATGTGTCAGAGTCATGGTCGTTCCACAACGGAAATATTTCTTATGAAGATTACATGAAACAGTGTGAAGGCTTTACAGCATCGAAGTTTGATGCGAAAAAATGGGCGGAGCTGTTTCAAAAAGCAGGTGCGCAGTACGTGGTTATGACAGCGAAGCACCATGACGGCGTGGCACTGTTTGATACCGGATACAGTGATTTAAGTGTTGTGAAGAAAACACCGGCAGCGCGCGACCTTGTAAAAGAGTATACAGCTGCCATGCGTGAGGCAGGTCTGAAGGTCGGCCTTTATTATTCGCTGATCGACTGGTCGGATCCGCGGTACCGCACGGTTTACCCGGAAGGAATGAAAAAAGAAGACTGTCTGAACGATATCTACTGGTTCCCCGGCCGGAAAAGAGGAGGAGCCGGAGAAATGGCAGGAGTTTCTGGAATTCAACAATCATCAGTTAAAAGAACTGATGTCAAATTACGGAACGGTGGATCTTTTATGGTTTGATGGTGACTGGGAACGGAGCGCGGCACAGTGGAAGATGCCGGAATTCAGGGAATATCTGCATACCCTGAATCCGAACGTTGTATTGAATTCGAGAATGCAGGGCTATGGAGATTATGAGACACCGGAGCAGGGAATTCCGCTGTACGGACCGAAAGGCGAGTGGGAATTCTGTACGACAATCAACGATTCCTGGGGATATCGTCCATCGGACAATGATTACAAGAGCAGCGGTCAGATTGTGCGCATGTTCTGCGACTGTATCACCCTTGGAGGAAGAATGCTGCTGGATATCGGACCGAAGGAGGACGGAACGCTGGATGAACGCCAGGAGAAAGTTCTTCTGGATCTGGGCGGATGGATTCATGACCATAAGGAAGCGGTATTTGGAACAGAAAAAGGACTGGATTACAATCATTTCCTCGGCGGAAGCACGATTTCGGCGGATAAGAAGACGATGTATCTTTTCGTCTATGATAAGCCGCAGGAGACACTGTGTGTGAAAGGCATTAAAACACCGGTAAAAAGGGTGACGGTTCTGCATACGGGAGAGGAGCTCCGGTTCTCCTACACAGGTTCACTTCCATGGAGCGGCATTCCGGGAACGCTCTGGATCTGGGCCGGAGAGATGAGCATTCATCCGTTTGCAACGGTTGTGAAGGTGGAGCTTGAGGATGAGATCACCTACAATCTGGGACACGGGGAAGTCGTAACATTTAATGAGTAAAACGATTCGGACAGAGGAGCTTATGAGATGAAGAGAATAATTGGCTATGTAAATACGGCGGATTTAAATCATATGCGAGAAGAGGATGTGCGGGCACTTACCGTGATCAATATTGCATTTGGTCTGATCCGGGACGGAGAAGTTGTATGGGATGCAAAGGATGCACGGGATGGAATAGTATCCATTCGGAAAAGCAACCCGGAGCTGAAGATTGTATTGTCCGTAGGCGGCTGGGGAGCAGACGGCTTTTCCCAGGCTGCAAGAACAAAAGAGGGAAGAGAGCGGTTTGCTGCGAGTGCACTTGCAATTGTGAAGGAGTATGGTCTGGACGGCATTGACATTGACTGGGAGTATCCGGGCACATCGCTGGCAGGAATTGCGTCGGACAGATCGGATAAAGAGAATTATACGCTGCTTCTGGCGGAGCTTCGGAAGACACTGGACGCGTACAGAGAAGGCATGCTTGTAACGACAGCAGTCGGCGGAGATGTTTACTTTGCACTGCAGACAGATATGAAGGAGGCCTCCCGGTATCTGGATTATGTGCAGCTGATGACGTATGATCTGCAGGGCGGTTTCCAGAAGGTGACGGGACATCATGCGGCGCTGTATCACAGTGAGGGAAATTTGTTTGATGCATGTGTGCAGAAGGCAGTGAACGGTTTTGTAAATGCAGGCGTTCCAATGGAGAAGCTGATTCTTGGCGTACCGTTTTATTCCAGAAAATGGGATGGAGTAAAAGGCGCCGGATGCCGCAACGGGCTTGGAATGGAAGCAGAGACGGTCGGAGGATATGGCGGTGACTATGGCGAGCTCAAAGAGAGCTGGATCGGAAAGAGGGGATTTATCCGGTATTGGGATGAGCAGGCAAAGGTTCCGTATCTGTTTGACGGGGAAACATTTATCAGCTATGAGGACTGCGAGTCACTTGGGGTGAAAATTGCGTACCTGAAAGAAAAGGGCATGGGGGGGCATTATGTTCTGGGAGTATAAATGCGATCCCAGCCGGAGAATTACTTTCATTTATAAAGAAAATATGTAGCGTAGTGACCCACAGCCGGTATGTGAAAAGGCTCCTCGCTCCCGGTGTTCCTGAAAAATCGCAAGGAATCCTTTTTCACATGGCGTCTGCCGCCGGTGGGCGGATGTACGTTGTGGAGACGGATAGGAAAAAAGAGAAAGGGATAGATAGAATCATGATCTCAGAAAATTTGAAAAAATATGCAACGGAAAAATTTGAGGGACGGAGAGAGCTTCTGGCTCCGGTGATGCCTGTTATCGAAGAAAAATTGAAACAGTGCAGTGAAGAAGAGGTTGTGCTGATGAAGTTTCTGTATGGTACGATGCCGGTAAGGGATGCGGGAGAATATGGATTTAACCTTTTTCTTTCGTACGTGAAGCATGCGCTGATGCTGCGGGAGAAGGTGGCATGGTGTAAGGAACTGCCGGAGGATGTGTTTGTAAATTATGTGCTGTATGACCGGATCAATTCCGAGGATATTACGGACTGCAGACCGTTTTTTTACGAGCAGATTATGGGGCGTGTAGCCGGAATGAGTCTTTGGGAGGCAATTCTGGAGATTAATTACTGGTGTGCGGAGCATGCAACGTATGAGGCGACGGACAGCAGAACGGCATCTCCGATGACGATGTATCGGAGCGGAAAGGGACGCTGCGGCGAGGAGTCAACGTTTGCAGTTACGGCGTATCGGAGTGTCGGTATTGCGGCGCGGCAGGTCTATACACCAAGATGGGCGCACTGTGATGACAATCATGCATGGGTTGAGGTGTTTGTGGACGGCGAGTGGCATTTTCTCGGTGCCTGTGAGCCGGAAGAAGTGCTGGATACCGGCTGGTTCTCGGGTCCGGCGAATCGGGCAATTCTGATTCATACGCGGAACTTTTCGGATTATGTGAAGGAAAGTAACGAGGAGTATCTTGGAAAAGAAGGAGCGCTGTACTACTTTAACCATACAGATTTTTATGGCAGAACGAAGCTGGTGAAGATTCTTGTGAAGGATGAGAATGGAAAACCGGCTGCAGGAGCGCATATTGCGGTTGAAATCCTGAATATGGCAGAGTTTTTCCCGGCTGCAGTGATGATTGCGGATGCGGACGGAGAAGTTCAGATGACACTTGGCCTTGGCGATATCCGGGTACGGGCATTTGACGGAATACGCCGGGCAGAAGCCATGATGAGGATAGAGGAGGAAGATTCGCTGGAACTGGTGCTGCAGGAAGAGGCGGTTCCGTCAGCGGATGATACGTGGCAGACGCTGGAAATCCGGGCACCGAAGGAGGTGCCGGTACGGAATGTCGTTGCCACAAAGGAGCAGAAGGAGCGCAATGCGGCACGGATGGCAGAGGCGGAACGGCTTCGGAAGGCACGGTTTGCAGCATGCTTTTGATGAGAAAAAAAGCTGCTGCGTATCCGGAAGCGGAAGAGATTTTCCACCGGGCAGGAGAGAATTTTGAGGAGGTTTATACATTCCTTTCCAAAGATAGAAAATCCGAACCGGAAGAAGCTGCTGTTTTCGCTGGAATTAAAGGATGCGAAGGACTTGAAGGCATCCGTTTTAGAGGATCATCTCGACTGCGAGCAGGGGGATCTGCCGGAGGAGATTTTCAGGAAGGATCTTCTTTGCCCGCGTATTTTCCTCGAGGAGCTGACGCCGTATCGGAGCATGATCCGCGGATTTTTTGAAGAGGAGACAAAACGTAGCTTTGTGGAGCAGCCGGAACGGATTCTGGATTATCTTAAGAAGAATATTACCTTCCATGCAGAAGAAGAATATGACACGATCATGGCAACACCGGTCGGCGTCCTTACGATGAAACAGGGAAGTCCTCTGGCGCAGAAGATTCTGTTTGTGGCAATCTGCCGGAGTCTCAATGTAGCGGCAAGACTGAATCCGGTGACCCTGGAGCCGGAGTATTACCGTGATGGGGCATTCCACAGTGTGGAAACAGAAGCTGCTGTTTTGAAGGATGAAACGGAAAGTGCGGTTCTGACACTGAATGCGGAGGATGGAAGCGCATGGAAGTATTATCAGACGTGGACCATCGGAAAGTGGAACGGAACAGTGTTTGAGACGCTGAATTACGAAGAAACCGCATTCAATGGCAAAACACTGGCTCTGACCCTGGAGCCGGGCTGCTATCGTCTGATTACAAGTATGCGTATGCCGAACGGTGACCAGCATGCCGCATACCGCGTGTTTGAACTGAAGGCGGGAGAAGCAAAAGAGATTTATCTGGAAACCGTGAAAAAAGAGCTGGATGAGCTGTTAGAGCACATCGAACTGCCGGAGATCACGCTGGAGGATCTGGATGGAAAGGCGCATACCCTGAACGATCTCACCAAAGACGGCCCGATCCTTCTGGCCTTCCTCGGAACCGGAGAGGAGCCGACCGAGCATGTTCTGAATGAGCTGATCGAAATCGCAGAGAAGTGGAACGCAAAAGACGCTGCCATGGCAGCCGTGCTCCGCACGAAAGCCGACCTGGAAAACACGACTTTCCAGAAAGCCCGCGCAGCAATCCACAACATGTCCCTCTACCTCGACCCATCCGACGACGCCCCGGCGATCGCCGAAAAAATGGGAATCGACGCAGAAAAACTCCCACTGCTGATCCTCGCATTGCCGGGAAACATCGGCGGACGCGCTTATGCCGGATATAACGTCGGCAGCGTCGGACTGATGCTGCGGCTGATGGAAGAGGCGGCGAAAGCGTAAGTTAATACTAAAAAACAGGCTGACGCACGAATGCGGCAGCCTGTTTTTTTAAAGAACGCCCAGTTTTTTCAACTGTGCCACGCCATCTTCATATCCCGTAAAATGAATTCCATGAATCCCTGCCTGCTCTGCGGTCTCGACGTTTGCTTTGGTGTCGTCGAGGAATACGCAGCGGTCCGGGGTGAGGGAGAATTTCTGGATCAGGTGCTGGTAGATCTCCGGTTCCGGTTTTGTTAAATGGCAGGTGTAGGAGAAGAGGGTTCCGTCCATGTAGGGGAGGAAGGGCATTTTCTCTTTGGTGCGCTCGAAGAGGTCTCCGGAGTAGTTGGAGAGGATGTAGAGGCGGTAGCCTTTTTCTTTTAAGGAGCGTACCCAGCTTTCTGCATACGGCAGCGGGGTGATGGTTTCCTCGCAGTGGGCGAAAACCTCTTTGATTTCTTCGGTGTATTCCGGGGCGAGGGAGCAGAATCCTTTTACAATCTCCTCTGGTGTGAGAATTCCGCGGTCGAACTGGCGCCAGTAAGGGCTTTCGAAGGTTGCGGCGGTGATTGCTTTCGTTTTTTCCGGACCGAAAGCAAAGCGTTTCAGATAGGACTCGTAGTCCCAGTTGACGAGTACGCGGCCTACATCAAAAATAATGGTATCAATCATGACTGTTTTTCTCCTTTGTCTGATTTGTCGTTCTCATCGCGGTGCGACAGAACCTTGGCAACCAGCATCATGGCATAGATGAGCACTGGTGCGGTAATTGCACAGTAGAGGCAGACCGTCAGCGCCTTGTGTGCAAACGGCGTGTCGATAAACGCAAAAATCATGGCGCCAAGCCCGAATCCGATCAGGACCGCGATGGCGAGAAGGGCGCCGATCTGTTTGAGTCGTTTCATAGATGGGATTCTCCAATCAAAAAATAAATACATGGTATAGTGTAGCACAGCTTCCTTGAAACATCCATGAAAAATTGAAAAACTGTCTGCAGGAAAAAACAGAGCGTGTTTGAAAAATGCGACACTGCAAAATTTAAGGATTCTTTAGAAAAAATTAATGGCGCTTTCGATTGCTTTTTTCCCTCAAAAGGGATAGAGTATTGGCATATACTTTGAAAAAGGAGAAACGAGAACAAAATGGATAAACTGAAAGAAAAACTTTCCCGCCTGATGTACGGCCGCTACGGCATCGATCAGCTGGGCAATTTTATGATGTGGGCGGCAGTTGCCATGATGATTTTCGGAGCGGTTGTACGGAGCTCCCTTATCTACACCCTGGCACTCGTCCTGGTCGTCTGGGCGGATGTGCGCATCATGTCCAAGAACCATTCCAAACGGTATGCGGAAAACCAGAAATTCTTGGAACTGAAAAACCGCGTCGTCGGATTCTTCCGAGGCGGAACCCGTGCATTCAAGGATAAAGAGCACTGCTACTTCCGCTGCCCGTCCTGCCATCAGCAGGTGCGTGTACCGAAAGGAAAAGGCCATATCGAGATCCGCTGCCCGAAATGCGGAACAAAATTCATCAAAAACACCTGATAAAAAGGAGTAGTGCGATTCATGTTTGGTTATGTGACCATCCGAAAGGATGACCTGAAAGTCAAAGATTACAACAAATATCAGGCATACTACTGCGGTCTGTGTCAGGATATCAAAGAGGCGTATGGAAAAAAGGGTCAGGCGATGCTGACGTTTGATATGACATTTCTTTCCATCCTGCTGACCGGGCTTTATGAGTGTGAGACAAAAGAAGAGGAGCATTACTGCTTTCTTCATCCCGGCAAAAAACATAAATGCCTGCGGAACAAATACACAAAATACTGCGCAGACATGAACGTGCTGCTCGCCTATTACAATCTGCTGGATGACTGGGAGGACGAGAAAACTACGCGGCGTTTACAGCGGCAAAGGCTTTGAAAAAATCTGTGACACGCATCGAGGCATCGTATCCGCGCCAGACGAAAGCAGTGCAGGATTACCTCGAAAAGCTGCATGCATGCGAGAAGGAAAACAATCCAGACCTCGATCTTGCGGCGGGCTATACCGGAGAGGTGATGGCGGAGATCTATATTCCGGAGGAGGACATCTGGAGCGATGATCTGCGCCAGGTCGGCTTTTACATCGGAAAATTCATTTACCTGATGGATGCGCTTGATGACGTGGAAAAAGATAAAAAGAGCGGAAACTACAACCCGTTTCTGTCCATCGCCGATCAGCCGGACTTCGAGGAAACCGCAGAAAAAATCCTGCTGATGATGACGGCGGAAGCGTCGCGTGCATTTGAAAAACTTCCGATCCTGGAAAATGTAGACATTCTGCGAAATATATTGTATGCTGGTATCTGGGAAAAATACGAAATGCGAAAAAGCGCAAAAGAGCGCCAAAAAGAGGAGAAATAAAGACTGATGACAGATCCATATGAGGTGCTGGGCGTGTCCCGCGGGGCTTCGGACGATGAAATCAAAAAAGCATACCGAAAACTCAGCCGGACGTATCACCCGGATGCCAATATCAATAATCCGAATAAAGCAGAAGCAGAAGAAAAATTCAAACAGGTGCAGCAGGCGTACAAACAGATCATGGATGAACGCGAGCACGGCACCTCGTACCAGAGCGGAGGTTCGTCGTATGGCGGAGATGCTTACGGCGGCTATGGCCCGTTCGGCGGCTTCGACCCATTCGGCGGCGCGTACGGAAACGGCGGCTCCGCACGGAATGATTATGGAAATTCCGAGCAGGAAATGCGGCTGCAGGCGGCAGCCAACTACATCAACAGCGGCCACTTCCGCGAGGCGATGAACGTGCTGAACGACATTTCCGACCGCAGCGGAAAATGGTATTTCCTGCATGCGATCGCAAATTCGCGCCTCGGCAACAACATCAATGCCGTGCAGGATGCCGAGATGGCAGTCAAATTAGAACCGCAGAATCTGCAGTACCAGCAGCTTTTAAGCCAACTCCGGGGCAGCGGCCAGTGGTATTCCGACATGGGAAGCGGCTATGGCTACGAGAGAAGTGCAGGTGATCTCGGAAAATGGTGCTGTGAATGTATGGCAATCAATGCCATCTGCAATTGCTGTTGCTGCGGCGGAAGAGGATTTTTCTGCTGTTGATCAAAAAATAATTACAAGAAATGTATAAAAGTGAACATTCAGGGGAGAATAACAGTGTCATCGAAATTCCCCTGTTCGATGATACAAAAGAAAAATAAGGAAATACTTATCCTCCCCTTAAAAGCCCCGCTGCAACCAAAAAAACGGTTCGCTGTGGGGCTTTTTTCTAACAGCCGAAAGTCCTTGTTTTTCCCATCAAAACAGATTATAATGAAAGAGATCGCAATTATGACCGGAGCAAAAAAATACGAACGGATCATAGAAAGAAAACAGAAAGAGAGAAAAGCTATGGAACGAAAAACAGCATGGAATGAGTACAAGAAAAAAGATATGAAAAAGCTGGAAAAATTAAACGCCGGCTACCGCGCATTCCTGGATCACGGAAAAACGGAGCGTGAGTGTGTAAAGGAAAGTGTACGTCAGGCAGAAGAGGCCGGATACGTAAGCCTCGACACCTATGTAAAAGAAAATCGTGCGTTAAAACCGGGTGACAAGGTTTATGCTGTATGCATGAAGAAGGCCATTGCCCTGTTCCAGATCGGAACAAAGCCTCTGACAGAGGGTATGAATATTCTCGGTGCGCACATCGATTCTCCGCGTCTTGACGTAAAACAGAATCCACTGTATGAGGACAACGGATTTACATATCTTGATACCCATTATTACGGTGGTATCAAAAAATGGCAGTGGGTAACGCTTCCGCTTGCAATCCACGGTGTTGTAGCCAAGAAGGATGGCGAAGTAGTGGATGTAGTCATCGGCGAGGATGATAACGATCCGGTATTCTGTGTGACAGATCTTCTGATTCACCTTTCCAGAGAGCAGCAGACCAAACCGGCAAGTACGGTAGTAGAGGGCGAGAACCTCGATCTTCTGATCGGAAGCCAGCCGCTGGAAGGAACAGAGAAAGATGCAGTGAAAGCCATGACCTTAAAGCTCTTAAACGACAAGTATGGCATCGAAGAAGAGGATTTCCTCTCCGCAGAGCTTGAAATTGTACCGGCAGGAAAAGCGCGTGAGCTTGGTATGGATGCCAGCATGATTCTTGCATACGGCCAGGATGACCGTGTATGCGCATACACTTCTCTTGTCGCAATGCTCGAGGTGGAAGCACCGGAGAAGACATCCTGCTGCCTGCTCGTAGACAAAGAGGAGATCGGAAGCGTCGGAGCAACCGGCATGCAGTCTCATTTCTTCGTAAAACACCATGGCAGAGCTGCTTGCACTTGCAGGTGAGGGAACGGAGCTTGCACTTCGGAGATGTCTGGCTTCTTCCAGAATGCTTTCTTCCGATGTAAGTGCAGCGTTTGATCCGTTGTATGCAGCAGCATTTGAGAAGAAAAACGCTGCATTTTTCGGAAAAGGTATCGTAATTAACAAATTTACAGGAGCAGGCGGAAAGAGCGGCTCAAACGATGCCAATGCAGAGTACGTCGGAGCTCTTCGCGCTATCTTTGATGATGCAAAAGTAAATTGGCAGACAGCAGAGCTTGGTAAAGTTGATGTCGGAGGCGGCGGAACCATCGCCTACATCATGTCTCTGTACGGTATGGAAGTGATTGATTCCGGTGTACCGGTTCTCAGCATGCATGCTCCATGGGAAGTAACCAGCAAAGCAGATGTTTACGAGGCCAAGAAGGCCTATGTGGCATTTTTGAAAAACGCATAAATAATATTGAGGAGGTTTGAAACGTTTGGACAGTGACATAGTCGGCAGTATTCTTTTGCAGGTCGTATTGATAGCGGTCAATGCGGTATTTGCCTGCGCGGAGATCGCTGTGGTCTCCTGTAACGACGCTAAACTGGAAAAAATGGCACAGGAGGGAAACAAGAAAGCGGCAAAGCTGTTCCGTCTGACGGAGCAGCCGTCGCGTTTCCTCGCAACCATACAGGTTGTCATCACTCTCTCCGGATTTTTAGGAAGTGCTTTTGCGGCAGAAAACTTTTCGGGCAGATTCGTCTCGGTCCTGGTGGATGCGGGCGTGCAGATCCCGGAAAAGACGCTGGATGCCATTGCCGTCGTGCTGATTACGCTGCTTTTATCCTATATTACCCTGATTTTCGGTGAACTCGTGCCAAAGCGTCTTGCGATGCACAACTCTGAGAAAATCGCACTTGGCGTATCCGGTCTTGTGACCACCGCCTCGAAAATTTTTGCCCCGCTGGTCGGACTTTTAACGGTATCGACAAACGGTATCCTGCGCCTTTTCGGCATTGACCCGAACGAGGACGATGATCAGGTAACAGAGGAAGAAATCCGGATGATGGTAGATGCCGGCAGCGAAAAAGGTACCATCGACAACGAAGAAAAAGATATGATTCAGAACGTATTTGAGTTCGATGATCTGACGATCGACGAAATCTGCGTCCACAGGACCGATGTGGATCTTCTGTGGGTGGAGGATTCGATTGAGGAGTGGGAGCAGCTCATCCATGAGAGCCGCCACTCGTATTACCCGGTCTGCGGCGAAACTGTGGACGATATCATCGGCGTTCTGGATGCCAAGGATTATTTCCGGCTTCGCACCAAGGACCGCGATCATGTCATGAAAGAAGCAATCAAACAGCCTTATTTTGTTCCTGAAAACATCAAGGCTGCCACGCTGTTCCAGAACATGAAAAAGACCGGCAACTATTTTGCCGTGGTTCTGGATGAGTACGGCGGCATGGATGGAATTATCACCGTGCGTAACCTGATCGAGCAGCTTGTCGGGGACTTGAATGATGAGGCGGAGATCGGGCAGCCATCAGAAATTGAGCTGATTTCCACAGACACCTGGAAAATCATGGGAAGTGCCTCGTTGGATGATGTGGCGGAGGAACTGAAGATCAAACTGCCGGTCGATGAATATGAAACGTTCGGCGGCTACATTTTCGGCGAACTCGGTGCGGTTCCGGATGACGGCAGCCAGTTTGAACTCGAGACCGACGATCTCTGGATCAAGGTCATGCGGGTCAAAGAACACCGCGTGGAAAATACGGTGGTAAAGAAACTGCCTCCGAAAGAAAAAGGAGAGCAGGAGGAACGTAAGGAGAGGGAATGAAACGTGAATTGGATACAGCAGACCGGAAAATTGTGGAACTGCTGCAGGAAGATGCAAGGCTTCCGCTCAAAAGTATTGCAGACAAGGTAAGTCTCACTTCGCCGACGGTTTCGGCGAGAATCGACCGCCTGGAAAAGGACGGGGTGATCACCGGCTACCGCGCGAGTGTGAACCCGGAGGTTTTCGACTATCGGATCAAGGCATTCATCAATCTGGAGGTTGAGCCGGTGCGGAAAAAGGAATTCTATCCGTACATCACCGACTGCCCGAATGTGATCGAGTGCAACTGCGTGACCGGCGACTATTCGATGCTGATGGAGGTTGTGTTCCACACGACATCTGAGCTGGATCAGTTTATCGGCCAGCTTCAGCATTTTGGAAGAACGAAGACGCAGATCGTGTTCTCTACATCGGTGGAACACAGAGGAATTCCGCTTGGCGATACCAGAATCCCGATTCTGGAGCAGGAAGAAGAAAAAGGTTGATTTTCTGCGGACTTTCCGATATACTAAAGCGTGTTACAAAAACCGGAATCCCGCTAGGGGACGGCGCGAAAAAACGCGCTCAGAGAAACAGATAAAGGATGGATAATAACATGAGTTTATTACAGAATTGGCGTGATATCGCCTATAATCAGGAAGCAGACAAAAAACAGCTCCAGCAGTTCTGGACCAATTATTTCCTGATTGAGAAAAACATTTACGAGCAGCTTCTTTCCAACCCGGATGAAGTGGTAAAAGGAACCGTAAAAGAGCTGGCAGAGAAATACAAAGTGGACGTTATGACCATGGTTGGTTTCCTGGACGGCATCAACGACAGCCTTGTGATCCCGAACCCGATCGAGGAGATGGAAGAGGATACCGTTGTTACACTGGCTTACGATAAAGAGCTTCTGTACAAAAACATGGTAGACGCAAAAGCAGACTGGCTGTACAACCTGCCGATGTGGGATGAGATCTTCACAGAAGAGCAGAAGAAAACGCTTTACATGGAGCAGAAAAAATCCGGCACTGTAATCAAAGGCAAAAAAATCGGAAGAAACGATCCATGCCCGTGCGGAAGCGGAAAGAAATACAAATACTGCTGCGGTAAAAACGCATAAGAAAGAATTTTCGAGAAGAGACCGGGGAGCCGAAAGTTGAAAGGCTTCGCGGTCTCTTTTTCTATGAAGAGGGAGAAGCAGGATGCAGGAGACGGTAGTTTATCTGAAAAAAATTACACAGCCGGAGGACGAAAAAAAAGAGCTGGAACGGGAACTCTCGCAGTGCGGATGGGAGCTGTTCCGGATGGGAATGCAGGAACAGTATGGGCTGGATGGAGAAAAGATAACGATCGAACGGAATGCGCACGGAAAACCGTACCTGCCGGGGCATCCGCAGATCTGTTTTAATATTTCTCATTCGGGGGAATACGCTGCCTGCGCTTTTGCTTCCATTCCGATCGGCATGGATCTGCAGCAGCACCGCCGCGCTGCCTGGGAGCGCATGGCAGAACGGTATTTTTCCGTCGAAGACCAGAAACGCCTTGCCGCAGTGGAGAATGCTGAAACGCTGTTTTTCCGGATCTGGACCGAGGAGGAGAGCTACGGCAAGTGGAGGGGAACCGGTCTTTCGGGTTCTCTTGGAACGGAAAAGAAAGAGGGCTTCTGCACGCATTTCAGTCCGGAGAAAGGATATGAAGGCGCCGTCTGGGCAGCGGAGCCCGTGAAATCTGCATGAAAAGAATTAGAACCATAAAAACCGTGCATAACCTGTCCCGCCATCTCATATATATAACGATAAGAGGTGGTGAAGATGAAAAGGACAGGAAGACAAAAAGGATATTGTTACGCCAGAGAAAAAACAGGAGCAAAGGGAACTTTTGCGCCTGTTTTCTGCGAATATACGGAAAATTCTGAAAAACACAGATCTGCTGGCCGATGACCTGCAGGAAATCCGTCTGCGGACCGGCGCGCCGCTTCTGGTGGTCGCAAAGGATCAGGAGTACTTTCTGACCCCGGACGGAGCAATGACCGGGGAGTGGGAGAAAGGTTATCCCGTCTCACCGACGGATATCCGCGATACGATGGATTACATAGGAAGTTTTTCCCTCTACGCCTACGAGGATGAACTGCGGCAGGGTTTTCTGACCGTGGAGGGCGGCCACCGGATCGGCATTGCCGGAAAGACGGTAATCGAAGGGAAAGGTGAAAGGCATCAGCCATATATCCTGCATCAACGTGCGGGTTGCTCATGAGAAAAAAGGGCTGCGCGGACCGAGTGATGCCGTACCTTTGGGAAGACGGCCGTTTCCTGCACACCCTGATTGTCTCCGCACCCGGCTGCGGCAAAACGACGATGCTGCGCGATATCATCCGCCAGATTTCGGACGGGGAGTCGCCGTATCCGGGGCTGACCGTCGGTGTGGTCGATGAACGGAGCGAGATCGCAGGCTGCTATCTCGGCGTTGCGCAGAATGATGTCGGCATCCGCACCGATGTGCTCGACTGCTGTCCGAAGGCGGAGGGCATGATGATGCTGATCCGCGCCATGTCGCCCGATGTGGTGGCAGTCGATGAGATCGGAACGGGCGAGGACATCCGTGCGATCGAGTCCGTCGTTAACTGCGGGTGCAAGCTGCTCGCGACCGTGCATGGCAATTCCATGGAGGATATGAAGCAGAAGCCTCTCCTGAACCGCCTCGTGGAATCCCACGTTTTCGAGCGGTACATCGTGCTGGATGCGAAACCCCACGCCGGAAGCGTACAGGCTATTTTTGACGGAAGAGGAACGACACTGTACCGAAGGGAGGCGTTTCTGTGATGCGGCTTGCAGTTTTACTGGCGGCTTCTCTTGCCTGCGTCGGGATCGGCTTTGCAAAGAGTGCGGCGCTGTCGGCCCATGTGAAAGATCTGGAAACACTGCAGAAAATTATCCAGTATCTGCGTGGAGAGATTGTGACGGCGGCTTCCCCGCTGCCGGATGCGTTCTGGGAGACGGGAAGGCGGATGCGGGATCCGTACCGGGATTTTTTACAGGATATTTCCGAGGATATGCGCCGCCCGGACGGAAAGACACTGCCGGCGATTCTGGAAGAGAATACGGCAGTCCACCTGGCGGACACACGCCTTACAAAAGAAGAAAAAGAAGAGCTGCAGGAGGCCGGATGCAGCCTTGGAACCGGGGATCGCGCCATGCAGAAGGCGAATCTGGACCGGTATGAGGCACGCCTTGTGCAGCGGATCGCGGAACTGCAGAAAGGATTGCCGGAAAGGAAGAGGCTCTGTCAGAGTCTTGGAATCATGGGAGGTCCTTTTTTTATTTTGATTCTGGTTTAGGGCGTGTCTGAAAACGGAGGAGCAGGCGTGGAGGTCGGGATTCTATTTAAAATCGGGGCAGTCGGGATTCTGGTATCGGTCCTGTGCCAGGTATTAAAACACAGCGGCCGGGAAGAACAGGCATTTCTTGCAAGCCTTGCCGGTCTTGTGCTGGTGCTGTTCTGGATTCTTCCCTATATTTCCGCGCTGTTTGAGGACATCAAACAACTGTTTACAATTTAAGAGCAGGGAGAAAAAACGGAGGGGATCATATGGATATACTTCGGATCGCTGCGCTTGGCACGGCGGGCGTGCTGCTTGGAATCACAGTAAAGGGAGCAAAGCCGGAATTTGCCCTTCTTGTGACGGTCGGTGCCGGTCTCTGCATTCTTGCCGGGACCGTCGGAAAAATGCAGTATCTGCTCGGCATGCTCGCACAAATGAAATCGTATCTCCCGGTGGACTCATCGTATCTGAATACGCTGCTGAAAATGCTTGGGATCACGTATGTGGGGCAGTTTTCCGCCGGGATCTGTAAGGATGCGGGCTATTCTTCCATTGCAGGGCAGATTGAACTGTTCGCCCGCCTGGCGGTCCTTGCCGTCAGTATGCCAGTGCTGCTCGCTCTGCTGGAAACGGTTCATGATTTTCTGTAAAAAAGCCGGATGGGGCATGGCGCTGCTTTTTCTGTGTCTCATTTTCGGAACGGGAAGAACGCAGAAAATCGAAGCAGCGGTACAAAACGTGCCGGAGAGCCTGGAAGAAGAATCACGTTTGGACACCGTAGGAACAGATCAGGAGACGGAGCGTGCGGCGGTCAGAGAAAAGAAAGGACAGCAGGAGAAAGAAGCGGGGGATACCGAAACGGATCAGGCAGCAGCAGCGCAGGACGAACTTCTTGCAGAACTCGACTTCGATGCAATCCAGCAGGAAGTGGACAGCCTGCTGTCCAGCCAGCAGTTTTCTTTTGCCGGTACGGTGCGTTCTCTTTTGCAGGATGGCGATCCCTTCCGCATTTTCCGTGCCGGAAATGCCGTTCTCTCCTGTGCCAAAACAGCATTCCTTGCGCAGAAGGGGCTGATGAAGGAGCTGTTTCTCCTCGTTCTGGCAGGCGCGGTGCTCGGCAGTTTTTCCTCTCTCTTTGAAGGAAAACAGGTCAGGGACGCCAGTTTTTATATGGTCTATCTGCTTGCACTTGCACTGATTCTGAAAAATTTCCAGTCGAGCGGGGAAAACCTGAAAGCTGTCATCACATCGCTGGTCGCTTTTATGCGGATCCTGACGCCATCCTACTATCTGGCGGCCGCGGCCGCCGGGGGCGCATCATCAGCCGTGATGTTTTATCAGATGCTCCTTCTAGTGATTCTAGCTGTCGAAAAGCTTCTGCTCGCCCTCGTCCTCCCGATGATCCATATCTATCTGCTCATCGCCCTTGTAAACGATCTTTCCGGCGAGGAGATTTTGTCCCATATGACAGAGCTGCTGGAAACCTGCGTGAACGGCCTTTTAAAATCGTCGCTCGGCGTACTTGTGGGAATGCAGATGATCCGGAATCTGATCGCACCGGCGCTCGATTCCCTGCGGCAGATGGCACTCTGGCGGACTGCCGGAATGATTCCCGGCATCGGAAATGCGGTGAATGCTGTAACCGAGTTGGTGGCAGGCTCCGCGGTGCTGATCCGCAACTGCTTTGGCGTGACGGCAATGCTGGTACTGCTCGCTAGCTAGGCATGGTCCCCGCCGTTCAGCCTTCTCGTTTCGGGTCTTTCCTTCCGCCTTCTCGCCGCGGCGGCGCAGCCCGTCTCGGACAAGCGGATCGCGGGATGTCTTGCGGCGGCAGGAAAAGGATATGCGATGCTTCTGCGTCTCCTCTGACCGTAGAAGTCCTGTTTCTGCTGACGATTGCAATCCTGGCGGAACTTTTTCCTAGAGCTTGTCTGAAAAAGGCTTTTCGCAAACTGGGGCTTGCAGATTGCGGAAATGATTTTTCAAACATGCTCTAGCGTGTAGTTGGGCAGGCAGCGGCGGGAGGCGGCATGGTAGAAGAGATTCTGCAGTGGCTTAAGAATATTTCAATTTTTCTGATTTTTATGACAACTGTGCTGAACCTGATCCCGGAGAAGGAGGACAAGAAGCCGGTTCAGTTTTTTCTTGGAATTGTGATGGTACTGATTTTTTTCCAGCCCGTGCTAAAAGCGGGAGGTTTGGAGCAGAAAATGGCGCAGACGCTCGACCGTCTGACGCTGGAAGAGGAGGCAGCAGCAATGGAAAATGTACAGATTCGTGCAGAAAGCTTTGAAAAACAGTATTACGTGGGCGCCTGGGAAAAAGAGACGGAGCGCCAGATCCGGATGTATCTGTCAGAGAGCGGCATTCCGGGGGCAGCCGTTTCGGTAACGCTGGAGCCGGGAAACACCGGTGAGGCAAAAGAGATCCGCATTGAAGCGCCGATGCGGCAGACGAGCATTTACCGCGAAGAACAGAAAAAACAGCGGGAAATGCTCGATGAAAAGCTGACAGAGATCAAAAGTGTTTTAAGTGAGGTCTACGGAACCGATCCGGCGCATATTATGGTAGAGATTTCGGAATAGGCCTATGAGGGAAAAGGCAGCGGCGTTTTTCCGGAAACAGAAAAAGGAGCAGTGGATGCTGTACTTCCTGCTGGCGGCAATCGGCGTTGTCCTGCTGCTGCCGACGGGACAAAAAAGACCGGTGAGGAGACAGAACAGCCGCAGGAGACGGCTGCGCGTCCGGCGGGGGATGCGGGACTTTCGGTGCAGGAGGAGATGGAACAGCGCCTTTGTGACGCACTTTCCCAGATGGACGGTGTGGGCGCAGTGCACGTCGTGGTGACGCTGGAATCCACAGGAAAAAAGATTGTGGAAAAAGATGTTCCAACGCGGAGCACAACGGAGGAAAACAAGAAGGGAGAGGAGACCGGAAGCGTTACATCCTCGTCGCAGGATGAGGCAACTGTCTATGAAAAGACACAGAACGGGGCCGAGACACCGTATGTGGTTTCCGAGGAGTACCCGGCAGTGCGCGGCGTGCTCGTTATCGCAGAAGGCGGGGGAAACCCGGTGACGATACAGGAGATTCAGGAGGCCGTGATGGCATTATTTCAGGTGGGCGCAAATAAGATTAAAGTAGTTAAAATGAAGTAAAGGAGTCAAATGCGTGGAAAAATTAGAACAGGAAATGAATGCACCTGAGAAAATGGCAGAGACACCATCGCCGAAAAAGACGGCCGGGAAAAAGAAAAAATTCCGGAAAAACCAGGTCATCATCACCGCCCTTGCGATCATGATCGCCGTTGCCGGATACATCAACTATGCTGACAGTACCCTGTCCACGAAGGAGAAGGCAGACGGAACCACGGCGGATGCCAGCACCGTTTTAAAAGACATCTCCAGCCTGGACACCGACATCACCGACGAGGTGGATGCCGGCACAGCAGGGGACTCGTCGCGGACCGTCACCGAAACGCCGGGAGAGGCAGTCCTTGCCGGGGCATCTACATACATGGCCCAGGCCAGAATCGACCGCGAACAGATCCGTTCCCAGAACAAAGACACCTTAAATGAAATCATTAACAACACCAACCTTTCCGAAACCGAGCGCCAGAGCGCCGTCCAGAGCATGGTGGAAATGACGGAACTCGTAGAAAAAGAGTCGGCAACCGAACTCCTCCTCGAAGCCAAAGGCTTCAACGATGTCGTCGTAAACCTGACCGGCGAAACCGCCGACATCGTCGTTCCGATGAAAGAAGTAACCGAGGAACAGCGTGCCCAGATCGAAGACATCGTAACCCGCAAAACCGGAATCGGCGTAGAAAACATCGTCATCACCCCCATGAGCTCCGCCGCCGACACAGCCGCAGAGGAGAGTGCTCAGTAAATTTTGATATCCACGTAAAAAAATCCGGAACGACAAATACATGCGTTTCCGGTATTTTTCTACGTAATTCTATTTAATTTGTCACCATGTGCCGTTCTTGCAACCGTCTGCAGTGCTTTCTTCACCGGCGGCAGCGAGATCAGAATCACCGTCAGCACACCTTCAGCCAGCAGATAGCTGTAGTTGTAAATAATCGGATACAGCGCCTTCAAAGACTGCGGGAAATTCTCCGGCATATAATCCATCCAGTACAGATACCCGCCTAACGTATGGAAAAATCCCCTCGCCAGCACAGCCACAATATACCCGATCAGCAGCCCGTTTTTCTTCTTTCCAAAGAATCCGGCCACACCCAGCGCCGCAAACGCAAACACATAATCACAGCACACCTGGAACAGCGACAGCACATACGGCCCCTGGATAAACTGCAGCAGTCCATAAGCAAAACCAACGAGAATACCCGTCTTCGCCCCATACCAGTTCGCAATCAGCACAATAAACAGCATCGAAAACAACGTAACCGATCCCCCGTACGGCAGCTCAAACACCTTCACATACGAAGTCACAAACGCCAGCGCCATCCCCATCGCACAAAATGCCAGCTTCCTTGCATCCATTCCCGTCCCCTTACTCTTCTGAGCAGAAAGAACCGAAGCAATCACCACCAGCGCCACCATCAGCACCACGCATCCAACATAACCGGCCGTCGTCAGTCCGCCGTCAGCAGTAACAAAAAAACTCATAAAAAAACCTCCTTCGCATTCCGCTTGGAGGGGCTCACATAAAAACACAGTCCCGAATCACCTCCGAAACCACGTTCCAGCTTCCCTACGCAGGAATTATCCCGTTCAGGTAGTGAGGGTCCGTGAGCTTATCCCTGTCCCACGTTCTCAGCCAAAGGCTCCCCTAGCGTCATATTATTTTAACGTATTAAAGTATACCAACCTCCCCCTTATTTGTCAACCTGTCCGTTTTTTCATCCAAATACATGTTGACAAGAAGTACATACAAGTGCTATATTACAATTAGTTCAATCATTAAACTAATTGTACGAAAGGAGCACCAACACAATGCAGATTCTGAAAGTAACAGACGAAGCATTCCGCCAGTACGGCAAAGTCATCAAAGACCTCGACGTCAGCGACATCATCACCGCCATGTCCGAGACCCCATGTTCCGACGACGTAGTCTACGAGCCTTCCATTGAAAGCCTCGAAGCCTGCAAAAGCGCCCAGTCCGTATCCGACAGCCTCTACGGCGGCATGCCGATCCAGATCGGCTACTGCAACGGCCACAACCATTTACTGAACGCCGTAGAATACCACCGCGACAGCGAAATCAACATCGCCGTAACCGACCTGATCCTGATCCTCGGAAAAGAACAGGACATCACCGAAGACCACACCTACGACTCATCCAAAATGGAGGCCTTCTTAATCCCGGCCGGAACCACCATTGAAGTCTACGCAACCACCCTCCACTACGCACCATGCAACGTGGCAGCCAGCGGCTTCAAATGCGTCGTAGTCCTTCCAAAAGGAACCAATACCGACATCACCCTGGAAGAAAAACACACCCCGGAAGACGACCTGCTCTTCGCCAGAAACAAATGGCTCTTAAGCCACCCGGATGCAAACATCGCCGGAAGCGTAGCAGGCATCAAAGGAGAAAACCTCTCGGTAAAATAAAACCAGAGACAAAACCAGAAATCAGAAACACTGCCCCAAAAGAGCAGTTCTGAACATAAAAAGAAACCAAAAACCAAGAAAACCCAAAAAGGAGGATCTTCAAAAATGATCAACAATACACCGGAAATCAAATTAGGTATCGTTGCAGTAAGCCGTGACTGCTTCCCGAACAGCCTTTCCGAGAACAGAAGAAAAGCAGTCGTAAAAGCATACGACGGAGAAATCTACGAATGTCCAATCATCGTCGAGAATGAAATCGACATGATGAACGCACTCGAAGACCTGAAAAAAGCAGAGTGTGATGCACTTGTTGTATACCTTGGAAACTTCGGACCGGAGACCGAGGAAACCCTGCTTGTAAAATACTTCGACGGACCTTGCATGGTAGTAGCAGCAGCAGAAGAGACCGGCGACGACCTTGTAGGCGGACGCGGCGATGCATACTGCGGCGTTCTGAACGCAAGCTACAACCTGAAACTGCGCAACCTGCACGCATACATTCCGGAGTACCCGGTTGGCGATGCAGAAGACGTAGCAGCCATGATCAAAGATTTCGTACCGGTTGCAACTGCAGTTGTAGCTGTTAAGAACCTGAAAATCATCAGCTTCGGACCGCGTCCGACCAACTTCCTGGCATGTAACGCACCGATCAAACAGCTGTACAACCTCGGCGTAGAAATTGAAGAGAACTCCGAGCTTGACCTGTTTGAAGCATTCAACAAACACGCAGGCGACGAGAGAATCCCGGCAGTCGTAGAAGATATGGCAAAAGAGCTCGGCGAAGGAAACCTGAAACCGGAAATCCTGCCGAAACTGGCTCAGTACGAGATCACCCTGTTAGACTGGATCGAAGCACACAAAGGATCCAGAAAATACGTAACCCTGACCGGAAAATGCTGGCCGGCATTCCAGACACAGTTCGGATTCGTTCCTTGCTATGTCAACAGCCGTCTGACCAAGATGGGCATCCCGGTATCCTGTGAGGTAGATATCTACGGAACACTGTCCGAGTTCATCGGAACCGTTGTATCCAAAGACACCGTAACACTCCTCGACATCAACAACACCGTTCCGAAGGATATGTATGAAAGCGAAATCAAAGGCAAATTTGATTACACCTTAAAAGATACCTTCATGGGATTCCACTGCGGAAATACCGCTTCCACCAAACTGGCATTCTGCTCTATGAAATATCAGATGATCATGGCAAGAACCCTTCCGGAAGAAGTAACACAGGGTACCCTCGAGGGAGATATCGTTCCTGGAGACATCACCTTCTATCGTCTGCAGAGCACATCTGACGCAAAACTGCGCGGATACATCGCAGAGGGCGAGGTTCTTCCTGTAGCAACACGTTCCTTCGGAAGCATCGGTATCTTCGCTATTCCGGAGATGGGCAGATTCTACCGTCACGTACTGGTAGAGAAAAACTATCCACATCACGGCGCAGTAGTATTCGGACACTTCGGAAAACCGTTATTCGAAGTATTCAAAATGCTCGGTGTTGAAGTAGATGAGATCGGCTACAACCAGCCGAAGGGTGTTCGTTACCCGACAGAGAATCCGTGGGGCTAATCCGTTCCGGAAGATTCACTGAAAAATAAGAAAGATATGCAGTAACGCATAAGCAAAAGGGCGGAGCAGAGATCTAGGTCTGCTGCCGCCCTTTTTGAAAAAGAGTAGAAAAAGGAGATTCGACATGTATTTTATTGGTGTTGACCTTGGTACTTCCGCTGTCAAACTGCTTCTGATGGACGAGGAAGGCAAAATTGTAAATATTGTATCGAGAGAGTATCCGCTGTATTTCCCGCATCCAGGCTGGTCTGAGCAGAAACCGGAAGACTGGTGGGAGCAGAGCAAAGAGGGAATCCGCGAGCTGGTAAAAGACGTAGACAAATCCCAGGTAGCCGGCATCAGCTTCGGCGGCCAGATGCATGGCCTTGTCATCCTGGATGAGAACGATAACGTCATCCGCCCGGCGATCCTCTGGAACGACGGCCGTACCGCAAAACAGACCGATTATCTGAACACCGTAATCGGAAAAGAAAAACTCTCCGAGTACACCGCAAACATTGCATTTGCAGGCTTTACCGCACCGAAGATTCTCTGGGTGAAAGAAAATGAGCCGGATAACTTCGCAAAAATCTGCAAAATCATGCTTCCAAAAGATTACCTGGCATACCGTCTCTCCGGCGCATTCGTAAGCGACTACTCCGATGCATCGGGCATGCTTCTGATGGATGTCAAGAACAAATGCTGGTCCAAAGAGATGGCAGAAATCTGCGGTATTTCCCTGGAGATGCTGCCGGAGCTCCATGAGAGCTTTGACGCTGTCGGAACCTTAAAACCGGAAGCAGCAGCAGAACTTGGACTGCCGGAGACCTGTAAAGTTGTAGCAGGAGCCGGAGACAACGCAGCAGCCGCAGTCGGAACCGGAACCGTAGGCGACGGCATGTGCAACGTTTCCCTTGGTACAAGCGGAACCGTATTCATTTCCAGCAACAAATTCGGCGTAGACAGCCACAATGCCCTGCACGCATTCGCACATGCAGACGGCCACTATCACCTGATGGGATGCATGCTGAGTGCAGCTTCCTGCAACAAATGGTGGATGGATGAAATCATCCGCACAAAAGAATATACAAAAGAGCAGGAGAACATCACAAAACTTGGCGAGAATAATGTCTTCTTCCTGCCGTATCTGATGGGCGAGCGTTCCCCGCACAACAACCCGGATGCAAGAGGAACCTTCATCGGCCTGACCATGGACACCACAAGAGAGGATATGACCCAGGCTGTTCTCGAGGGCGTTGCCTTTGCGATCCGCGATTCCTTTGAGGTAGCAAAATCCCTCGGCATCCAGATCGAGAGAACGAAAATCTGCGGAGGCGGTGCAAAGAGCCCGCTGTGGAGACGCATGATCGCAAACGTGCTGAACATCAAAGTGGACCGTATTGAGTCCGAGGAAGGCCCGGCACTTGGCGGAGCCATGCTGGCAGCCGTTGCCTGCGGTGTCTTTTCATCCGTAGAAGAGGCGGCAGAAAAAATTGTTCGTGTGACAGAGACCATCGAGCCGGAACCGGAACTGGTTGAGAAATATGAGCGCCAGTATCAGAAATTTGCAAAGATTTATCCGACCGTAAAAGATCTGTTTACAGAGCTGCTGTAATAAAAAGAGGTAAGAAATAAGATGAAGAAAGTGGAACATGGGAAAACATTTGACCGGAATGCAGCAAACCCGCCGGCGTTTGAAATCTTTCACAACACCGTGACAGAAGGCTATCCGGAGCACTGGCATACCGCAATTGAAATTATCATGCCGACCAGAGGCGAATATGAGGTTGTTGTCGGAAAAGACAGCTATAATCTGAAAGAGGGCGACATCATTATGATCAATTCCGGCGTTGTACACGGAATGAGATTCGTATCCCAGGGAGAACGGATTGTCATGCTGGTGGAACCGGGCTGTGTGGAGAATCAGGAAGAAATGGAAACGATTTTCCTGCGGCTTCCGGCCATCTACTTCAAAAAAGAGGATGAGGAAGATCCCTTCTATCTGTTTCTACGCAGCCAGATTCTGGAACTGGTGCGGGAATACGATAATGAGGGCGCAGTGATGACGCACAGAATCTGCACCGGCCTCAAAGAGCTTTTTTCAGAGTTTGGCCGCAAGGGCTTTTCGGATGCCAACGCGCAGAATACGTTCGGGGCAATGAAGCAGCAGGAATATATAGAGGCTGTTTTAAGCGCCTGCCGTTATATCAATGTCCATTACATGGAGAATCTTTCTCTCGAGGAAGTAGCTGCGGTCAGCGGATTTTCCAAGTTCCACTTTACCAGAATTTTCAAGCAGTACATGAACATGACATTCTATGAGTACCTCAATTCTAAACGCGTCAAACGCGCAGAGGAGCTTCTGTACGACAAAAAGATGAGTATCACGGATGTGGCGATGAATTCCGGATTCTCTTCTTTAAGTGCCTTCAACCGTACCTTCAAGACGGTAAAGGCCTGTTCGCCGAGCGATTACCGCAGACAGCGGGAGTCGATGGTACAGGCTTTGCTGATGCAGGGATAAAAGGACTTGTATTTCACACTTTACTGTGCTAAAATGGTAGTATTCCGAGTTATAAGAATGAGATGGGGACTTAATTTTCGTACAGGAGGGCTTGAAATGAACAAGAAACTTCATTCAGAAGCAGTAGACCAGCTTTTTGAGGCAATTTTGTGTCTGAAGAATAAGGAAGAATGCTATACTTTTTTTGAGGATGTATGCACCATCAATGAACTGCTTTCGCTGTCGCAGCGGTTTGAAGTGGCGAAAATGTTGCGGGAGAAGAGAACGTATCTGGAAATCTCCGAAAAGACGGGAGCATCCACGGCGACGATCAGCCGCGTGAACCGTTCCTTAAGCTATGGAAACGACGGATATGAGATGGTGTTTGAACGGATGGAAAAGAAAGAAAATGTGTAAAATCAAAAAAGACGGTGCGATTCCAACGCAGCCGTCTTTTTTTGATTACACATTTGTTCTTAATTTTTCTTTTTCGGATCAGAAGGCGCCGCGAGGGATGCCAGTTCATCCACCATGTGCTCGATCATCTGTTTTTTCAGATAGACATCGAAACTCAGCAGACAGATAAACGAAAAGAGCTGGAGAAATTCCCGGTCCTCCTCCGGTGAGCTGCCGAACATGGACTTGGATACATCCGCTTTTTTCAGAAGATCTTCTTTTACGGATGCAATTTCTTCTTTTTCCATCTGGAAAATTTCGTCGTAGATATCTTTGATGGAAAAGCCGCTCTCCGTGCCGAAATACCGATCGGTGATCGGGGCGAGCAGTGTCTGGATATCCGTGATCGAGAGGATGTTTTTAAAGTAGTAAATAAAACCAGAAGCATCATGTGCTCCGGCGAATATTTCTTTTTGTACCGGCGGCGGGAGCAGCTTGTTTTTGCATAGTTGTTGATCATTGTTTTTGTCAGAACCTTATCGGACTCGAAGCGGCGCGAAGAAGCGAGCTGTGCGTCCATAAAGGTCGTGACCTGGTCCATATATAAAGCAATGTTCGGGATTTCCTCCGGGCGGATGCCTTCGAGAGAATCCAGTGAATTCAGTAAATCATGAAGAATTTTATCTGAGTCTATCGTCATTTGTTATCACCTCACTGTTCCCATTATATAGTTTTTAATACCAGATAGCAAGGACTTTGCGAAAAAAGTTTCCATGATAAAAATGCAACGTATGTTCGTTCTTACTTGTAACCGGGGCGGATTTGTTATATACTGAGATGCATGTGAAAAGATTCGAAGCAGATGAAGGAGAAAGAACATGAATCAGACAGAAACAGGATTAAACCCGATGCAGATGGAAGCTGTGGAGCACACCGAAGGGCCGCTTCTGATCCTTGCAGGTGCCGGTTCGGGAAAGACGAGGGTACTGACGCACCGCATCGCCTCCCTGATCAGGGACAAAGGCGTCAATCCGTGGAATATTATGGCGATCACTTTTACGAACAAGGCCGCCGGAGAAATGCGTGAGCGTGTCGATAAAATCGTGGGATACGGATCGGAGCGGATCTGGGTCAGCACCTTCCATTCCAGCTGCGTGCGGATTCTGCGCCGCCATGCTGAACGTCTGGGATACGCCAACAATTTTGCAATTTACGATACCGATGACCAGAAATCGCTGATCAAGGACATCATGAAACGGCTCCAGATGGATCCGAAACTGTACCGCGACCGTGCGATCATGGCGGCAATTTCGTCCGCAAAGGATGAGATGATTGAGCCGGACCAGTACCGGATTGACGCGGGAATCGACTGGAAGCTGCAGAAGTATGCGGCAGTTTATGCGGAGTATCAGGCAGAGTTAAAGAAAACAATGCGATGGACTTCGATGATCTGCTGGTACAGACCGTAAAATTATTCCAGCAGTTCCCGGAAGTGCTCGACTATTATCAGGAGCAGTTCCGCTATATCATGGTCGATGAGTATCAGGATACCAACACGGTTCAGTTCCGCTTTGTGAGCCTTCTGGCGGCAAAATACCGCAATCTCTGCGTTGTCGGCGATGATGACCAGTCGATCTACAAATTCCGCGGGGCGAATATTGAAAATATTCTGAGTTTTGAGCATGTATTCCCGGATGCGAAGGTCATTAAACTGGAGCAGAATTACCGTTCTACGCAGAATATTCTGAATGCGGCAAATGAAGTGATTGCGAATAACCAGGGACGAAAAGCAAAACGCCTGTGGACAGAGAACCCGGAGGGTGACCTGATCGATCTGCGGCAGTTCCAGAGCGGTTTTGAGGAGGCGGAGTACGTGGCAGGAGAAATCACGCGCGGCGTCCGCACGGAGGGAAAGAAGTATCGTGATTATGCAATTCTCTACCGTACCAACGCACAGTCCCGTCTTTTTGAGGAGAAACTGCTGCTTGCAAATGTTCCATATAAAATCGTGGGCGGTGTCAACTTCTATGCGAGACGCGAGATCAAGGATCTGCTGGCGTATCTGCGTGTGATCGAGAACCCGGAGGATGACCTTGCGGTACTGCGTATCATCAACGTTCCGCGGCGCGGTATCGGAGCGGCGACGATCAACAAAGTGCAGGACTGGGAGGCAGAGCAGGGCATCCGTTTCTACGATGCGCTTCTCGAGGCCGAGTATGTGCCGGGGCTGATGCGGTCTTTAAATAAGATTAAATCCTTCACGTCCTTTTTACAGGTACTCCGCGCGAAAGCAGATTATCTGTCGGTCAAAGAGCTGCTGAATGAAATCATCGAGGAGACCGGCTATGTAGCAGATCTGCAGGCGGAGGGAACCGAAGAAGCGGCAGCCCGCATCGAGAACATCGACGAGCTGATTTCAAAGATTGCGGATTATGAGGAGAGCGCCGAACAGCCATCTCTCGGTGGTTTTCTGCAGGAGGTTGCGCTGGTGTCTGATATCGACTCGGTGGATGAGGAGAGCGATTACGTGCTGTTGATGACACTGCATTCCGCAAAAGGACTGGAGTTCCCGAACGTATTCCTTGCCGGCATGGAGGATGGCATTTTCCCAAGCTACATGACGATCACCGGGGATGATCCGTCGGAGCTGGAGGAGGAGCGCCGTCTCTGCTACGTGGGCATCACGCGTGCGATGCAGCATCTGACATTGACGTGTGCGCGCCAGAGAATGATCCGCGGCGAAGTGCAGTACAACAAGATGTCCCGTTTTGTCAAAGAGATTCCGCGGGAGCTGATTTCCCTGGAGCGGGAGCGCGGGGAGATCGAAGACCAGAAACCGAAGATGGACATTCCGACGAGAGGCAGCGTCTATGCGGCGATGAAGCAGGCATTTCGCGAGAAGCCGCAGCAGGCGAAAACCTTCAGTGCGCAGAAGGCGACGAAACTCGATTACGAAATCGGGGATACGGTGCGCCATATCAAGTTCGGTGTCGGCATTGTCACGGATATCGTGGACGGCGGAAGAGATTATGAAGTTACCGTCAACTTTGACCAGGCTGGTACGAAGAAAATGTTTGCTTCGTTTGCAAAACTGAAAAAGTTATAAGGAGAACGAGAGCGTGCCGGAAAATAAAATTCCGGCACGCTCTTTTTTCGACTGATGCGTCAGACGCTCAGGTGGTAATCAGGGTGGAATAGCCGTCGCGGCGCAGGCGGCGTTCCATCAGAATGGCATTTCCGAGCTGGCGGTAAGCGCCGACCTGGACTTTGAAAAAGCCGTCCTCGGCGAGAAGAAAAGCGGGATAGCCCTGGTCGAGAAGGTCGTAAAGCATACGGTCGGCATTCTGGCGGATGCGGAAAAGGCCGGTCTGGACACGGTAGAAGGTTTCCGGTGTATCGGAAGGATTTTCCTGTTCCGGCGGCGTGGGACGGGGCGAAGCGGAAGCAGTGACGGTATCCGCTGTTGAAACGGACGGACGGGCGGCTTCCGTTTCCGCAGCGCGCCGGTCAGCCTCCGTGACCGTCTCGAGATCCAGCGTTCCAAGCACTGCATCCGCGATGGCGCGGGCGATTTCTTCCTGCTTTTCATCGTAGAGCGTATTGTCCTGCTCATTGTTCAGAAAGCCGGTTTCAATCAGAAGAGCCGGCATTTTCGTCCGCCGCAGAACAACAAGCCCTGGCCGTGCCTTGACACCGAGATTCCGGAATCCCAGCTCCGAGAGCGCGCCGTTAATGTTTTCTGCCATTGTCTGTTTGATGCCGGAGTTGTCATAGACAAGCGTTTCCACGCCGGTATACTGGTTCGGTTCCTCCGAAGAATTCCGGTGAAAAGAAATAAAAAAAGTCGGCATCCGCCTGATTGGCCATCTGCGCCTTTTCAAACGGCGTCTGATAAACATCGGTTGTGCGGGTATAAATGACAGAGACACCCTGCTGGGAAAGAAGCTCGCCGACCGCGATGGCGAGGGAAAGATTGTCATCCTTTTCCCTGCGTCCCTCATAGACAGCGCCCGGATCACTTCCCCCGTGTGCTGATTGTAGTTTACGCAAATTGTGATATGTATTCCCCAATATATATGGGGAGTTAGAAATGTATTGAGATTAGATAGCCTTTTTCTCCAAGTCCTCACAGTAAACGCTTGAAAATAAATGTTCCAGTTCATTTCCGAAGTTGTATGAGATTTTAAGTTTGCGGTTTTCATAAACTGTTATCTGGTCTATCATTTCCACAATAATATCTCTGTCTAATTCTTCAATGTCTTTCAGTTCCAACAACCGCCTTAACCACGGTGTTTCAAAAACATCTTCTGTTACACTTTCCTTTTTCTTTTCTTCCAGCGTTTCAATCTGTTTGGAGTAAAGCGTTTCTTTTTGTTGATAGTCCTCTCGATAAGAAAGAAATTCGTCTTTAGAAATCAGTTCGTCTTTGTAATCTTCATAAATTGACTTTTTCAGCTTCTTCACTCTTTCAAGCTCTGCTTTTAACTTTGTCAGTTCTATGTCTGTTGATTTTCTGATTTTTGTTGCTGTGAAAGATTGTGATTTTACAAGTTCCTGCAAGTTCTCTACATTGCGGATAATTCTGCTTTAAATCTCCCAACACAATATCATTCAATACTTGAAACGGGAGCGTGTGCGGAGTGCAATAATCTTTTCCACTTCTTTTGTAAGTCCCACAATAGAATGAATAGGACTTACTTCCGTCAGCACGTCGCCAGAAATTTTTCATCATTGCCCGACCACAATCGCCACACTTGATAAAACCTGCAAAGA
>ENA-OQKJ01000029-OQKJ01000029.1-human-gut-metagenome-genome-assembly--contig:-NODE-29-length-39500-cov-4.564092_pt1 | contig 39500 bp, 51 predicted proteins | sample MGYA00242647_ERZ504795 | MGnify/ENA primary metagenome ERZ504795 (study PRJEB26092, sample SAMD00036398) | human gut metagenome | host: Homo sapiens | study: EMG produced TPA metagenomics assembly of...
GATCTGGACAGCGACGAGTTCGTGTAACTTCGGGCCATGATGACCCGAAGCGCCGCCGATGTGGCGGCTTTTTTGTACCCAAAACCATCAAACAAACAAAATGGAGGAACGTATATGGAATTTTTCAATCAGGCAATCGACATTCTCAAAATTCTGGTTATGGCTCTTGGTGCCGGTCTGGCGGTATGGGGCGTCATCAACCTTCTGGAAGGTTACGGGTCGGACAACCCTGCGGCAAAATCACAGGGCATTAAGCAGCTCATGGCTGGCGGCGGTGTCGTTCTGATCGGTCTTCAGCTTATCCCTCTGCTGTCCGGCCTGTTCAGCTAAGTGTCACCCGTTGTCCCTTTTCCAGAAAAGGAGCTGATGTATGGACTTTATCATCGACGCAATCGTTGAATGGCTGAAAGGTCTGCTCGTCGATGGTATCATGGGAAATCTGGATGGCCTTTTCGATAACGTCAATCAGAGCGTTGGCGAGATCGCCACACAGGTAGGCACGACCCCGGCGGACTGGAACGCCGGGGTCTTTTCCATGATACGACAGATCTCTGAAACTGCCATCCTGCCAATCGCCGGGGTCATCCTCACTTTTGTAATGACTTATGAGCTGATACAGATGCTCATAGAACGCAACAACCTCCATGAAGTTGACACATGGATGTTTTTTTAAGTGGGTGTTCAAAACCTTTGTGGCTGTGATGATCCTGACGAACACCTTCAATATCGTGCTGGCGGTCTTTGATGTGAGCCAGCATGTGATACAGCAGTCAGCGGGCATTATCCAGAACGGGACAGAGATCACGCCGGATGTGCTGGACAGTTTGCGGACAGAGCTTGAGGCGATGGAGTTAGGTCCTCTGTTCGGACTCTGGCTACAATCCTTCCTGATCCAGCTTACCATGATTGCCTTAAACATCGTGATCTTCGTCATCGTATATGGCCGTATGATTGAAATTTATTTACTCACAAGTTTAGCGCCTATCCCGTTTGCCACAGTCCCCAACAGGGAAACCGGACACATGGGGCAGAACTATTTCCGCTCCCTCTTTGCAGTAGGCTTTCAAGGCCTATTGATTTTAGTCTGTGTCGCCATCTATGCGGTGCTGATCCAGAGTATCGCCACCGACGGCGACCCCATCGGGGCGAGTCTGGGGCTGTGTGGGATATACGGTGCTGCTGTGTTTTACCTTATTCAAAACAGGCAGTCTTGCAAAATCCATCTTCGGCTGCCATTAAAAGACTTCGGGCCATGCTGACCCGAAGAGGAAAGGAGGCGGTATGCCTCGGCGTTACAAACAGGGTGCGGACGGACAGCCGCACCCGGCTTTCTACGGAAAGCTCCCCGAAGAATTTTCTAAAGCAGACACCATGCGCTTTATGGTGGAAACCGATCTGAAACTGTCCGGGTGCGTATCGGCGGACACGCTGGCGGCACTCCGGGCGGAAGGCTATGACTACAAGGACGGGAACCTTGTTCCCGCCGGAAAGGAGGAAACCATGCAGGAAAAGGTTGCAAACACCACCCCGGCCGCACCGTTGAAGCTGGATGTAAGCGTGCGGGTCATCGAACCTGTGAAAAATCTGATGGGCTTTGCCAGCGTGAAATTCAATGACTGTTTTGTGGTGGAAAATCTGAAAATCGTACAGGGCAGCAAGGGGCTCTTTCTTGGGATGCCCAGCCAGCCAGACGGCAAAGGCGGCTACCGGGATATGGCCTACCCTGTCACAAAGGAGTTCCGGGAACAGCTCAACACCGCTGTTCTGCAAGCCTATGAGGCAAAGCTGGAACAGATGGCGGAGCGCGGCTCTGTGGGGCGTGCGTCCATTAGCGACCAACTCAAAGCCGGAAAAGCGGCTGCCGAACAGGCAAAGGCAGAACGGCCTCCGAAGGAAAAGCCCAGCCGCAGCGCAGAGCGTTGACCTCGGGCCATGCTGGCCCGAAGCAGAAAGGAGGCGGGAACCATGCCACGCAAACGGACGGGCTATGACGCGGCCTGCTATTACGCGGAAAACTGCTGGGCCGCTGTACCAAAGCGGACAGCGACGCCTATACCCTGTTGATGAACGCCTGCGGCGGGGAGGCCGCCCGGGTCCTGCGGGAATATGCCTATTTTTCCCCGGAACTGAAAGCCATCTTAGAAAAGGCGGCGCTCATGCAGGCGGACCGGAGCCGGACGGGCGGAATGTTCCATGCGCCGAAAAGTTCCCCGTGGGGCGAGGTGCAGAGCTGTGAAACCCTCTGTCCGGGGGTGTTTCTGGTATCTACCGCCAGCCACGGCGGAACGATGGTGGCAAATGAGGTAGCCGCCGTCCTCTCCCCAGCGGCGAAAAAGTGCGGCTTCAAGGATAAGGGCTATATCTGCTATGAGGAGGACGCACAGGAAAGTGTGGTGCTCCGGGAGCTGCTGGACAAAAAACTGTGGAACATCCCTGACCGCATTAAGGACAAAGGACAGTTTGAAGAAAAGCTCAATCAGTCCATCCGGCAGTATAATCCCGAATACTGGCGGGCAAGGCAGAGCGGACGAGAAGCCGTCGAAGCTGCCCGCAGCACAGCCCCGGCCAAAGAAGCCGCAAGATAACCTCGGGCCATGCTGGCCCGAAGCAGTAAAGGAGGTGTACCAAAATGGCCTATGTGCCAGTACCAAAAGACCTTTCCAAAATCAAGACAAAGCTGGCCTTCAACCTAACGAAGCGCCAGCTTGTTTGTTTTTCCAGCGCGGCGGCGGTGGGCCTCCCGGCTTACCTGTTTTCCCGTGGCAGTATCGGGAACAGTGCCGCCATGTTCCTGATGATCGGCCTCATGCTCCCGTTCTTCTTTCTGGCTATGTATGAACGAGACGGTCTGCCGCTGGAAAAAGTGCTGAAAAACATCATCCGCACCCGGTTCCTCTATCCCCGTGTGCGGCCTTACAAAACCGAAAACTTCTATGCGCTGCTTAGCGCCAGAAAGGAGGCGCAGCCGATTGCGAAACAGCAGAAGGGCCGGAAAGCCCGCAGGCAAAAAGCCTGAAAAGCAGAGCCTTCTCGGCCTGTTCACAAAGGGAAAGAACATTCCCACCACCGCCCAGCAGACCCTCCCTTACCGGGAAATGTACCGGGACGGGGTGTGCCGGGTAGCGGACCGCTATTACACCAAGACCATTGAATACGAGGACATCAACTACCAGCTCGCACAGTCCGAAGATCAGGCGGCCATCTTTGACGGGTGGAGCGCCTGCCTCAACTACTTTGATAGCAGCCTTCCGTTCCAGCTTTCCTTCCTCAACCACCGGAGCCGCCCGGGCAGCCGGTACAGCGTGAACATCCCCATGCAGGACGATGATTACAACAGCGTCCGGTGTGAGTATGTGGAAATGCTGGAAAACCAGATCGCCAAAAGCAACAACGGCATTGTCCGCACAAAGCTCCTGACCTTCGGCGTGAATGTGGACGACCTTTCCACCGCCAGGGCAAGGCTGGAACGTGTAGAGGCGGACATTTGCGGGAACTTCAAAAAGCTGGGCGTCAAGTGCCGATCCCTTTCGGGGCTGGAACGGCTGGAGCTTCTTCACGGGCAGCTCCACCCCGGCAGCGGCTCCCCCTTCCGGTTTTCATGGGATATGATCCCCAAAACCGGGCTTTCCACCAAAGACTTTATCGCCCCGGACAGTTTCGATTTCCGTTTCAGCCGACTGTTCCGGGTGGGGACGACCTGGGGCGCTGCCTCCTACTTGCAGATTTTTGGCCTCGGAGCTCTCGGACAAGCTGCTGGCGGAGCTTTTGGAAATGGATGCGGAAATGACCATCACCCTCCATATCCAGACCGTCGATCAGGCCGACCGCCGTAAAATCCATCAAGGCCAAAGTACTCCGACAATTGACAAGATGAAGGTGGAGGAACAAAAGAAGGCAGTCCCGGTCAGGGTACGACATGGACTATACTTCCCCCCGACCTTGTAACGTACAGCAACGACGCAAAGACCCTCTTGGAAGATTTACAGAGCCGGAATGAGCGAATGTCCTTCTGACCTCCTTGTGGTAAACATGGCCCCGACCCGCCGGGAGCTGGACAATGATCTGTTCACGGTGTCGGGTATCGTCCAGAAATACAACTGCACCTTGAAGCGGCTGGACTTCCAGCAGGAGGATGGTTTTCTTTCCAGCCTTCCGCTGGGCCATAACGGCATTGAGATCAAGCGCGGCATGACCACCAGCTCCACGGCTATTTTCGTTCCCTTTATGACGCAGGAGCTCCGCATGGACGGCGAGGCCGTCTATTACGGGCTCAACGCTCTTTCCCATAACGTCATCATGGCAAACCGGAAGAAGCTCAAAAACCCCAACGGCCTGTTCCTCGGTGTGCCGGGTTCCGGCAAATCCTTTGCCGCAAAGCGGGAGCTTGTGAATGTGTTCCTTGCCACCCGTGACCGGATTATCGTGGTGGACCCGATGGGCGAATACTCGCCCCTTATCAAGCGGCTGGGCGGACAGGTCATCGAGATCGCCCCGGACAGCCCGCACCACATTAACCCGATGGACATTGATTTGAGCTTCGACGAGGAAAACCCGATGGCGCTGAAAGCCGACTTTATCCTGTCGCTGATGGAGCTGATCGTCGGCGGCAAGGATGGCTTGCAGCCGGTGGAGCGGACCGTCATTGACCGCTGTGTACGCCAGATGTACCGGGAACACTTGCAGGACCCGGAAACAAGCAAAATGCCGACCCTCCAAACCCTGTATGACCTGCTCTGTTCCCAGCCGGAGGGCGAGGCGGTACGGCTGGCAACTGCCCTTGAAATCTATGTGTCGGGTTCCCTTAACGTGTTCAACCATGAAACCAATGTGGACCTGAACCGCCGTCTGGTATGCCTTGACTTAAAAAAGCTGGGGGCCGGGCTTCGGACGATTGCCATGCTCATTATGCAGGACTTGGTAAACTCGCAGGTGTCCATGAATTTCCTGCGCGGTATCGCTACATGGTGCTACTTCGACGAGTTCCATGTGCTGCTGCGTGACCGGCTGACGGCAAGCTATTGTGTGGCGATCTGGAAAATGCTCCGTAAGAAGGGCTGCGTACCCAGCGCCTTAACGCAGAACGTGAAGGATTTCCTTGCCAGCCCGGAGATTGAGAACATCTTTGAAAACTCGGACTTCCTTGTGCTGCTCTCGCAGGCACAGGGGGACCGGCAGATTTTAGCCAAACAGCTTGGGATCAGCCCCCACCAGCTTTCCTATGTGACCCATACCAATTCCGGCGAAGGGCTGCTGTTCTTCGGGAATACCACCATCCCGTTTGTTGACCGCTTCCCGCAGAATACCGAGCTGTACGCCATTATGACCACCCGCCCGGAGGACAAAAAACAGGAAATGAACCGGGCATAACACACTTCGGGCCATGATGGCCCGAGGTTTGGAAAGGAGGGATACATCATCGGAAAGAAACCGGATAAACGGAATTTTCAAAGGCCGGGGCCAACGGAGGATACCGGGAGCAATCGCCCCGGACCGGCTGAACGGGAAGGACCTTCCCCCGCACCGTCCCGATGCCTGCGGTTTGAGGACGAGGATACCGGGCAGGACAGTCCTTCGGACCACGATGGCCCGAAGTCCAAAAGCGGCAAGTTTCAAGAGGACAGCCGGAAAAGCCGTCCCTCTGACCGCATGAGGCAGGAAGATGAAGCGGGCGGGCCGCAGGATACCGGCAAGGCACAGGAGCCGGAGGGCTCCGCCGAGAAGGCCGGGAGCAAAAAGGACAAGTACCAGAAAGCACAGGCAAAAGCGGAACACGCCGGGGGAAAGCTGGGAAAGGCCCGGGAGAAACTGGACAAGACCGAGGCAAAACGGGCAGCGAAGAAGCCGCCGGGGCTTGCAAAAAAAGGCAGTCCGGGGAGTCCGTACAGAAGCATGGTTCTATGTCCACAACAAGATACACGAGGTCGAGCATGAAAATGTGGGTGTGGAAGGAGCCCATAAATCCGAGCTGGCCGCAGAGGCCGGAACCCGGAAACTGACCCGCTATGCCAAACGCCGCTGGCAGGAACACCCGGCCCGGAAGGTGGCAAAGTGGGAACGGAAGGACATAAAAGCCCGGGCCAATGTGGATTTTCAGAAGATGGCCTCCGAGCACCCGGAGCTTACCAGCAATCCGCTTTCCCGTGTGCAGCAGAAATGGAAACTGAAACGCCGGTATTCCAAAGAAGCAAAGGCGGCTGCAAAACAGGGCGCAAAGACCGCAAAGAAAACCGCTGCCGCTTCGGGAACTGCGACCCGTCGGGCGGCGCAGTTTGTGACCCGTCATCCCGTGGCGGTGCTGGTCCTGCTCCTGCTGTTGCTGCTCTGTTTTCTTGTGTCGGCGGTAAGCTCCATCTTCCCCACGCTTGGCAGCGGCCTTGCCAATGCGTTATCCGGCACCTCCTACGCCTCGGAGGATACGGACCTGCTGGGGGTGGACGAGGACTACACAGCGCTGGAAAACGAGCTGGCGCAGACGGTAGCGAACATCGAAAGCACCCATCCCGGCTATGACGAGTACCGCTATTCCGTGGACGAGATCGGCCATAACCCCTATGAGCTGGCGTCCTATCTCTCGGCAAAGTACCATGTGTATTTCCGTGAACAGGTGCAGGACGAGCTGCGGGAGATTTTCGAGGCACAGTATGAACTGACCTTGACGGAGGAAGTTGAGATACGCTACCGCACCGAAACCAGCACCGACCCGGAGACCGGGGAAACCACCACCGAGGAAGTCCCCTATGAGTATTACATTCTCAATGTGACCCTCACAAACAAGACGCTGCCCGCCGTGATCCTGCCGAGGCTTAACGAACAGCAGCGGGAAATCTACACCGTTATGCAGCAGCTCAAAGGCAACAAACCCTATCTGTGGGAAGGGATTTACAACGGCGGCGAAGATACCGGCCCCAGCTATGAGATACCCGGCGAGGCGCTGGATGACCCGGCTTTTGCGGCGCTCATGAAAGAAGCCACAAAGTACATCGGCTGGCCCTATGTGTGGGGCGGCTCCAGCCCGTCCACCTCCTTTGACTGTTCGGGTTTCGTCTGTTGGGTGTACACGGCCAGCGGCGTCCACAACCTGCCCCGTACCACGGCGCAGGGCATTTATAATCAGTGTGCTATCATTTCCCCCTCCGAGGCAAAGCCCGGCGACATTATCTTTTTCACGGGAACCTATGACAGCCCCGGCCCTGTATCCCATGTGGGGATTTATGTGGGCGACGGGATGATGCTCCATTGTGGTTCGCCCATCCAATACGCAAACATCAATTCAAGCTACTGGCAGACACATTTCTATGCCTTCGGGCGTTTGTGAGCCAGAGGAAAGGAGTCCTTGCATGAACAAAATCGACAAGCTCGATAAGGAACTGGAAAAAGCCCGGGAGAAGGCTGCCGAGTGGCAGGCCAAAATCCGGGAGCTGGAAAAGCAGAAACAGGAGGAAGAAAACAGCCAGATCGTGCAGGCGGTGCGCTCCCTTAAACTGACGCCCGCCCAGCTGATGGCATTTCTGAATGACCCCAAAAACAGCCTTACCGCTTCGGGCCATACTGACCCGAAGCCGGAGGCACCCGAAAAGGAGGACACAGCCCATGAAGAAAATTAAATACCGCAGGCTGGCGGCGATGGCTGCCAGCCTTTTGTGTTGCCTGATCTTTACGGTCCCGGCCTACGCCCAGAGCAGCGAGCCGCAGCCGGAGACAGCTCCCGCCCCGGCGGAAACCGAAGCGGAGCCGGAAACACAGAACCCCTTTACCCCGGACGGGACGGGAACCGTGGTGGACAACGCCACCGACGAGGACGGTAAAGAGTTTTACACCATTACCACAGCAGATGAGAGCGTGTTTTATCTGGTGATCGACAAACAGAAAACCAGCGAGAACGTCTATTTCCTCAATACCGTTACCACAGACGACCTTCTGCCTCTTGCCGAACAGGGTAAGGAACCGCCCAAAGAAGTGACCCCGGAGCCAGAGCCAAAGCCCACCGAACCGGTGGAGGAAGTACCGGAACCCGAGCCGGAGAAAAAGGACAGCCCCCTTCTCTCTCTGCTCCTGATCGGTGCGGTGGTGCTGGCCGGCGGTGGAATTGGTTACTATTTCAAGATTTACAAGCCGAAGCATGAGGCCCCGGATTTGGAGGATGATTACTGCGAATATGAGGACGGGGAGCTGGAGGAGATCGCAGAGGAACCCGAGGACGAAGATACCCCGCCGTGGGAGGAAGATACGGAGGAATGAGAATGAATTTTACAAGCAGCCCTTTTGAACGAATGATGAAGGAAGTACCGCACCCCGGCTGGGACAATGACGACCCTTGTAAGGGATGCCGTTACTACAAGGAGTGCAAAGGAAAGAAAAAACAGTGCAGGAAGAAGTTCCGGGCGCTGATCGTGGAGCCCCGCCCTTCGGGCCATCGTGGCCCGAAGTCTTAAATGGACGCCCGGGAGCTGACCCGTGACGAGAAGAAGAAAATCCGCACTCTGGTCACGGGGATGTGCGCCAACTATGACCGGGAAAGCGGCATATGCCTTCCTCTTGACTGTGCCTGCTATATGCTGCACAAGTGCTGGACAGGGGCGTACTGCCGTTACTTCCGTGAGGCTGTCCTGCCCCTTAACCTGGAGCTTCAAGCGTCGCTGACAACGGAAGGCATCTCCCCGGAGCTGCGGGCCTGTGCGGTCTGCGGAAAGGCGTTTTTGCCCGAGGGGCGTCAAGCCTACTGTTCCGACGCCTGCAAGGCCGAAGGGAACCGCCGGAAAAGCCGGGAACGCATGAGGAAAATGCGGGAGAAAAGGCCGGGCGGCTGTTACGATTTGCCGCCTCCAAAGGCTTGACATTCCGGGCTTTTTTGAGGGTGTTTCCGGGGTGGGAATATCTTATTACATTTCTCCCCGGTCTGCCCTCTTATTTCGTAACATCCAGCACTTCGGGTCATGTTAGCCCGAGGCACAGAAAGGAGGTATCTCTTGGAGACAGTACAAGGATATGTGATTTTGAAAGCTGCCACCTTTGAAACCGGACACGGCTTTGCGCTGGGGCATAATCCGGGAGCGCCGAGCTCCTTTGTGACCTGGCAGTTTACCGAGGGGAAAACGGCCATCGGGATTACTACTGGGGCCGCTATGGAACCAGTCAGGCGTGGGCGCAGAGGGACTTTGACCGCCGGGTGGACGACTATCAGCAGCTTTACCATGCGGCGGTCAAGCATACCGAGCTGGGACCGGAGGGTGTTTACCGCTATTATTCCACCCAGCGGCCCGTGGACATAGGAACTTACCCGAAGCCGCCGGATAACCAGCCTCTTTCCATCGTCAACTACGATGACGACAGGCGGCGTCCTGTGGCAGACGGCAGGCTGATGGCATGGGGCGAACTGACCTACGCAAAGCCGCTGACCGAAAAGCAGATGGAGGATTATGAACTGAAACCAGCACCGGGCAATCCTGACCGGGTGCGCCCATCCATTACTGCCCGGCTCAAAGACGGAACCAGAGGGCAGGAACCCCCGAAGGAGCCCGGCCAGAAGCGGAGCCATAAAAACCATGAGGAACGATAAAGGAGGATCGCCATGCACGAAAAAGACAACTATCTGAAAACCGCCGAGCTCTCCACAGAGCAGAACTGCAACATGATCGACGGCGTACCCAACAACACGCCTATCCCGCCCACGCCCCCGGAGCTGGACGCAAAACCGCTTGATAAGGTAAAGGAGCCCAAAGAGCGCCGGAAAGGCCGGGAGCTGGAACGCTGATGGAGAACCGCAAGCGGAATGTCCATCTGCACGTCATGGTAACGCCGGACGAGCTGGCAGCCATCCATGAACGGATGGCTGAGGCGGGCATTTCCAACGCCGGGGCTTATATACGGAAAATGGCTCTGAACGGGTATATCCTGCACGTTGACCTTGCGCCCATAAAAGAATTGATCTCTCTGCAAAGACGCTGTTCCAACAATCTCAATCAGGTCGCCGTACACGCGCATACCTACGGCGTGTACCCGGAGGAAATCGACGGATTGAAGCGGGACTATGAAAAGCTGTGGGGCGAGGTGTCAAAGGTGCTGCGGGAGCTTTCCGAGCTGGTGGCAAAGTAAGACGAGGGCGGCAGGCTTCCGTTGCGGGGCTTGCCGCCCTGCTCTTTTTTTACCACTTCGGGCCAGTATGACCCGAAAGTTTGGGACAGGATTTACTAATCTTTCGCAACATTTATGTCCCCGGGCAGGCATGATAAAATAGAGGTAGGAAGGATAGATAAAGGAGGTTTTGAAGATGAAGATACTGCTGAAAATATTGGTTGCTCCCTTTGCTTTAGCGTTGTCCCTTCTGGCGGCTCTGCTGGTGTTCCTATTTGATATTTGTGCCGTCCTGCTGACGATTGCCTCTGTGATCCTGACGGTGCTGGGTGTCGCTCTCTTTTTCACGCCGACGCCCATAGGCGGGATTGTATTTCTGTTTCTTGCCTTCCTTCTTTCGCCGTATGGACTGCAAGCGGCGGCGGGCTCCCTTCTTTGGGCGCTGGACGGAGGCAAATCCGCTCTGTACCGGTTTCTGGCAAGTTAAGCAGCCTCGGGCCATACTGGCCCGAAGTCGGGGCGGTCTGAATGGGCCGCCCCTTTCTCATGGAAAGGAGGAATGATTTTTGGCTACCACAACTTTGTTGCAGCGCCATGCGGGCGAAGGCGAAACGATTGCTGAGGCTATCCGGGATTGTCTGGACTATGGCAAGAACCCGGAAAAAACAGAAAGCGGAAAGTACATCTCCGCTTATGAATGTGATCCGGTCACTGTGGCGGACGAGTCCTTTTGGCAAAGGCCAGCTATGCCGCCATGACAGGCCGGGAACAGAAAAAGGCCAATGATGTGCTGTGCTATCAGATACGACAGTCCTTCTATCCGGGGGAGATCACACCGAAAGAGGCGAACCGTATCGGCTATGAGCTGGCTATGCGCTGGACAAAGGGGCGGCACGCTTTTATCGTTACCACGCACACCGATAAGCAGCACATCCATTGTCACATTTATTACAACTCCACCACCCTTGACTGCACCCGGAAATTCCGAAACTTTTGGGGCTCCAGCTTCGCCCTTCGGCGGCTCTCTGACAAGCTGTGCCTTGAAAACGGGCTGTCCATCGTGGAGAACCCGAAGCCCCGGAGCAAGGGCAAGTATCGGAACTATGGGGAGTGGCAGAAAGACCGGAAAGGGCCGCTTTCCTATCAGGACCGACTGCGCCTTGCCATTGATACCGCACTGGCCGAACGCCCCGCCGATCTGGATGAATTTCTTGTTCTGATGAAACGGGCCGGATATGAAGTCAAGAAGGTTCGGGGCGGCGGTATCAGTTTCCGGTTGACCGGGCAAGGGCAGGAACGCTTCACCCGTCTGCGTGCCTCCACGCTGGGGGACGGCTACGACTTGCAAGATGTTCTGGCCGCCATTGAGGGCAAAGAAAAACGCCCCGGGCACTCGGAACGGAAAATCAGTCTGGCGGTGGATATTCAAGCGAAGCTGGCTGCCGGTAAGGGGCCGGGATATGAACGCTGGGCGAAGGTATTTAACATTAAGCAGATGGCTGCTGCCCTTGCTTATATACAGGACAATGGCCTGACCGATTATGAGCAGTTGGCGAAGAAAGCCACCGAGGCGGCAGACCGTTTCCATGTTATTTCCGAACAGGTCAAGCAGACGGAACAGGCCATGAAAACCAATGCCGGGCTAAAGGCCGCAACGGTTCAGTATGCCAAAACCCGCCCAGTCTTTGAGCAGTATAAGGCGACGAAGTACAGCCGGAAATTCCTTGCGGAGCATGAGGCCGACCTTGAACTGTACCGGGCTGCACAAGCGGAAATGCGCTCTCTGCTGGGTGGGGCGAAGCTCCCTAAAATGGATGTGCTGAAGGAGGAAGGCCGTAAGCTCACAGCAAAGAAAAAACAGCTCTATGGAGAATACCAGAAGGCACGACGGGATATGCAGGGGATCGTCACGATCAAGGCGAACATTGACACTCTGATGGGCTACACCGAGCCGGGAAGAAAGCAGGAAAAGGAGCGTTAAGGTTATGAAAATAAGGAGCAAAGCGACGCTGACACTTCGGGCCATGTTGGCCCGAAGATACGGGTTTGGGGCGAGCCCCAACAAGCCGCCTTTGTGCCACTTGTGGCCACAGAGGCATTGCTTGCCACTTAGCGGCAGCCCCTAAAATGGCGCAAAAAAACAGAGGCCCTTATTCTGGAACCTCCGTTTCTCTGGCTTTCTTAATGCCCTCGGCTGTGGCTTCTATCACGACAAGCTCTTTTTCGTTCATGGAGTTTAGAAGAACATCAATGTGCTTTCTGCAAGAGCTTGACCTTGCCCCTCCGTCCGCATGAATAAACTGGTCAACTGAAACGTCAAACATAGTAATGAGTTTAACAAAAAGGTCGAAGCTGGGATACTGTCCTTTGTTCTCAATATTCATAATGGTACGGGAGTCACGGTCTACTAATTCCGCAACATAGGCTTGTGTCCAGCCCTTTTCTTCTCTGGCTCGTTTGAGAGCTGCCCCGAGGCCGTGAAAGTCAAACCTTCTTTCATCTTGGTTCATTCTCATATCACCCTATATCATTGTACATTTCGGGTTGAATTATGAGAATGTAATGAGATTTTACATTAAGTAGTATTTTATTTCGCATCCGTGTAGGCTCTAACTTGTATTATTCGAGGTAGAGAACTATAATATATCCTGTGGAGGTGCGAAATGGACTATATGACATTGAAAGAGGCCGCCGAAAAGTGGGGCGTGACACCTCGTAGGGTAAATTATTATTGTGCTGGTGGGCGTATCCCCGGCGCTGTGAAAATGGCCGGTGTTTGGCTACTCCCTAAAACTGCGGAGAAGCCGATTGATGGTCGAACAAAACAAGGAAAGGTAAAAAAGTATGAGTAATATATTACTTCTTGAAGATGATCTAAGCCTGATTAACGGGCTTTCTTTTGCTTTCAAAAAGCAGGGATTTGAATTAAATATCGCCAGAACGCTCAAAGAAGCGGAGGAATTGTGGACAGACGGAAAATATGATTTGTTGGTGTTGGACGTATCTCTGCCAGATGGGTCTGGCTTTGAATTTTGCAAAAGAGTTCGACTTACATCAAAGGTGCCAATTATTTTTCTGACGGCTTCGGATGAGGAAACAAGTATTATTATGGGGCTGGATATTGGAGGTGATGACTATATCACAAAACCGTTCAAACTGGGGGTTCTCGTTTCAAGGATTAACGCCTTACTTCGACGTGCAAATTCTTTTCAAGCAGCAGACACAGAATTGCAGTCGAATGGCATCAAGGTTCTTTTGCTGCAAGGACAGGTTTTCAAAAATGGGGAGCTGTTGGATTTGACTGCCGCGGAATACAAGCTACTGTGCTTGTTTATGAGAAACCCAAGCATGGTGCTGACAAAGGGACAAATTTTAGATAAGCTATGGGATTGCGACGGGAATTATATCGACAGTAGTACCCTTACGGTCTATATGCGTCGGCTTCGTATGAAGATCGAGGATAATCCAAGCGAACCACAAATGCTCCTGACTGTTCGAGGTATGGGATATAAATGGAATATTATCGGGTGAGGTGCAGAATGAAGATACTGGCAAATAAAGAAATCAAAAATCTATTTCTTTCGCTTTCACTGGTTTTGGGGGTTACATTTCTCTTAGCCGAGGTTTTTCTATGGCTGTCATATCGCCGGCTTTCTCTGTTATTGCTAATCCTTTTTCTATTGGCTGGCGGTGCTGTATGGGCAGTCTGCTTTGTATATTTTAATCGGCAAAATCAGATCATGGAGCAGGCGATATTAGAAATCAATGCGTATCTTGATGGTGATCGCAATGCCCGTATTGAATGTGACAATGAGGGCGAATTGTACCGACTGTTTCATTCCATCAATTCTTTAGCGGCAGTGTTAAATGCCCATGCAGATAACGAGTTACGAGAGAAAGAGTTTTTGAAAAATACAATCTCCGACATTTCACACCAACTGAAAACACCGCTGGCAGCACTCAATATTTATAACGGACTCCTTCAAGACGAGGATATAGAAGTGTCCTCCGTGAAAGAATTTGCGGGTTTGTCTGAGCAGGAACTTGACCGTATCGAAACACTGGTGCAAAGTCTGCTCAAGATTACAAGATTGGATGCCGGAGCCATTGTCTTGGAAAAGAACGCAGAAAATGTTGCAGATATGATGCGGGATATTGAACTGCATTTTGCATATAGAGCCAGACAGGAAAAGAAAGAAATCATTCTGTCTGGCTCGGATCATCTTTCTCTTTTTTGTGATCGTGATTGGTTGAATGAGGCAATCGACAATATCGTGAAAAATGCGTTTGACCATACAGAAAGTGGTGCAACAATTCGTGTTGCGTGGAAGGAGTTGCCGTCTGGTGTCCAAATTGTGATAACGGATAATGGATGCGGCATCCACCCAGAGGATATACATCACATCTTCAAGCGGTTTTATCGCAGTCGTTTTTCTAAGGACAAGCAAGGGATTGGACTGGGATTACCTTTGGCAAAGGCAATCGTTGAAGCACATAACGGCACCATTGAGGTTGACAGCGAATTAGGTATCGGGACAACTTTCACAATGAATTTTTTGATTCCTACAAAATTGTAGGCTGGCTGTAGGCTTACAGTAAGATTCAGGTGCTATTCTCTCACACATAGGCAGGACAAACAAAGACAGCCTGCCTATATCGCAAAATCATTCAGAAAGAGGTGTTTACACTATGAACTTATTAGAAGTCAAAAATATCAGTAAGACCTATGGCAACGGAGAAACCGCTGTCAAGGCATTAAAGGATGTCTGCTTTTCTGTTCCAAAGGGCGAGTATGTGGCAATCGTCGGGGAATCCGGTTCCGGCAAAAGTACACTGCTGAACATGATCGGCGCATTGGACACGCCTACGTCAGGCAAGGTGCTGATCGACGGCAAGGACATTTTTTCCATGAACGACAAGAAGTTGACCGTGTTTCGGCGTAGGAATATCGGCTTTATCTTTCAGGCGTTCAACCTTGTGCCGGAGCTGACCGTGGAGCAGAATATCATATTCCCTGTGTTGCTGGACCACCAGAAGCCGGACAAAAAGTATCTGGAAGAACTACTGGCGGTGCTGAATCTGAAAGAGCGCCGAAATCACCTGCCGAGCCAGCTTTCCGGTGGTCAGCAGCAACGTGTGGCAATTGGGCGGGCACTGATTACCCGGCCAGCCCTGATCTTAGCTGACGAGCCGACCGGCAATCTGGACACGCAGAATAGCAGCGAGGTTATTGCCTTGCTAAAAGAGGCGTCGAAAAAATACGAACAAACCATCATTATGATTACCCACAATCGCAGTATCGCGCAAACGGCTGACCGGGTTTTGCAGGTATCGGACGGTGTACTGACCGACTTCGGGAGGTGCCGCGAATGAAAAGCTATCTTAGCCTTATTCCGATTTCTGCAAAGGTGCGGAAGAGACAGAATAGGATGACGATGCTGTGCATCATTATCTCAGTGCTGTTGGTTACGATGATTTTCAGCATGGCAGATATGGCGATCCGAATGGAAAAGACACGAGTGATCAAAGAACATGGGAACTGGCATATCATGTTGAAGGAGCCATCCGAGCAACAGATTGAGCAAATCGCACAGCGAACAGATGTGATGACGTCCTCCCGTTATGACGGACTGAACTTTGATTTATCCGAAGACTATACGATCAATGGAAAAAGCTGCGTCATCGTAGGTGGTGATAATGCGATTCTAACGGAGATCTATGACAATTTGACTGAAGGCCGATATCCTACAAAAGAGAATGAAATTTTACTTTCGAATCGTTCAAAAGAACTGCTTTCTCTGAAGATTGGAGAGGCGATTACCGTACATACACCAGCTGGAGATTTTGGCTATACGATTTCCGGTTTTGGAGGAGATGTTACCATTACCACAGATGCCGACATTGTGGGGGCTTTTCTAAATTGGGACTCCTTCCAAAGTCTTGCAAAAGCAGAAGGAAGTAAGCTTGCTCCCGTTTGTTTTGTGCGCTTTTACGAGAATATCCATATTCGTAAGGTGATTGCAGAGTTGCGGAAAACATATGGCTTTACAGACGAAACATTATCCGAAAACACGGCTTTGCTGGGATTGACGGGCTTCAGCAGTGATTCTTATGTCATGGGAATGTACCTTGTAGCTGCAATCTTGTTTGTTCTGGTTTTGGCTGCGGGAGTCTTTATGATTGCGGGAAGCCTGAACAGCAGAACCGCAGAGAGAACACAATTTTTTGGAATGCTTCGTTGTATTGGAGCAAGCCGGGCACAAGTTATGCGCATAGTCAAGTTGGAAGCACTCTATTGGTGCAAAACAGCGGTTCCGATTGGCGTGATAGTTGGGATTGTGGGCACGTGGATGCTTTGTGCACTGCTCCGGTTTGGTGCGGGCGCTGAATTTGTACAGATTCCGCTATTTGGGATTAGTAGTGTCGGTATCATCAGCGGAATTGTTGTTGGTGTTTTGACCGTGCTGTTATCTTCCATCTCTCCCGCAAGGCGGGCGGCAGGTGTTTCTCCGGTTGCGGCTGTTACCGGAAATCTTTCCGAAAATTGGAACACATCCCGGCCAATCAAGCAGAACTTTTTGAAAATTGAGATGGCCTTGGGGATTCATCATGCCGTATCCTCTCCAAAAAATCTACTTCTCATGACTGGCTCCTTTGCACTCAGCATCATTATGATTTTGAGCTTTTCCGTTCTTATACAATGGGTGAATATGGCACTCAATCCCTTAAAGCCATGGGCACCAGATGTCTTTTATAGTAGTCCTGATAACCTGTGCGACATTAAACAAAGTTTTGCCAAAGAGGTGGAAAGCCGGCCGTATGTAAAGCGGGTATTTGGGCGGATGTATCAAAGCCTTCCTGCAGAATATGAAGGGAAATTGGGGCAAATTGATTTGATTTCTTATGAGAATCAGCAGTTTCAGTGGGCAGCTGAAGATTTGATTGCAGGTGATATATCGGCTGTCTCTGAAGGCAACGGTGTACTGACGGTTTTTGATAAAAGCAATTCTTTGAAGGTTGGAGATACGATTCAGCTGGAGCAGACAGAGCTTACCGTGGCTGGAGTCTTGAAAGATAGTCCCTTTGATACATCGGATCAGCCAACTGTGATTTGCTCAGAGAAAACGTTCAAGGAAATTACAGGCAAAGATGCCTATGCTGTTCTTGACGTACAGCTGTCCAAAAAAGCAACAGAGCAGAATGTAAATGATCTTCACGTATTGGCAAATGGACATTATCGCTTTTATGATCGACTGGCGCAAAACAAAGACACACAAAATACCTATTTTATGTTCTGCCTGTTTGTTTATGGATTCCTCGCCGTGATCACATTGATTACTATTATTCATACGGTAAACAGTATTTCTATGAGCGTGTCTGCAAGAACAAATCAATACGGAGCCATGCGTGCAGTGGGGATGGATAGTTTACAAATCAAGAAGATGATTCTCATGGAAACCGCCACGTACACTACGCTTGGACTCCTCGCAGGTTGTGGTCTGGGGTTACCGCTGCATCATTTTCTCTATTCGCAGATGATTACAAATTATTGGGGAACGGCATGGCAAATCCCTTTAACATCTATTGGAGAAATACTGGTGTTGCTTGTGTTCACTTCTCTTCTTGCACCTTTCGCTCCGGCAAAACGCATCTGTAACATGCCGATTACTGCAACCATCAATGAATTGTAATTCAATATTTTAATCTGCCGGACGACGGCAAAAGAAAAAGCCGTCGTACAGCAGACACATTTTCACGCGCCTATAAAACGGCGGCTTTGATTTTCAGAGCCGCCGTTTCTTTGCGTTTACACAAACCTATGACGACTTGCAGGGACACGGTAGCCGATTGGAGGTTATTTTGCCGTGCCCCTTTTACTTTTTCAAAGCTCACATGATCTACATCAGTTAAAAAAAGCATTGCTCCTCCTCCGGGCAAGTATAACATTGCATCGGCATTATCGTTCCATGTGATTCAGTATAATAATGGCTGTTCTTGGCGCGCCAGTTTTCCCTCATGGAAATCTGGCGTTTTTTGTTGCCATTTTTTCGGAGATGACCCGGTTGTCTGCCGGTGTCGGTCTCCGCCTCCATTCGATTCACCCGTCAATCACCCGTGAATCGAAATGGAGGTACATAATGAAGAAAATTAACCTTCGGGAACTTTATCCTGATGTTTATACAACAGACTTTTTTGTAGATGTGACAGAGGAAGTAATGGAGACTATTCGGGCAGCTGAACGTGCGGAGGCTGCGTATGAGCGAAAGATGTATCGTTATAAAGCACAGTATTCTCTGGATTGCGAGAATGGCATTGAAAATGCGGTGCTGTTGAAGCCGCAAACACCGGAGATGCTTCTGGAGGAAAAACAGTTTCAGGAGTAGGTCTATGCCGCTGTGATGAAACTGCCAGAGAAACAGGCAAAGCGAATTTATGCCCGATACTATCTGGGAATGAAGGTAAATGAAATTGCCGAAGTAGAAGGTGTAGACCCAAGCCGTGTCCGAGACAGTATCCGCCGTGGATTAAAGCAGCTTGTAAAATATTTTTGATAAAATTTCATTTGATGCGCCTGTTTTTTGCCTTTTTTGTCAGTGTTAATAAGAAGGACAAGTTTTCCTTCTTCATCAGTACATATGGCACAGTTATGAAAAGAGGTGTCCTATATTATAGGACCAGAATCAAAGACGCGAATGGTAAGCTCGTAGCTATCTACGCAAAAACACCTGAAGAACTATACAACAAAGAAACGCTTGCGTTGGAACAGATAAACTTGTATTGTTCGAGACAAAGAACTATAATGTACTCTGTGGAGGTGCATAATGGATTATATGACACTAAAAGAGGCCGCCGAAAAATGGGGCGTGACACCTCGTAGGGTAAATTATTATTGTGCTGGTGGGCGTATCCCCGGCGCTGTGAAAATGGCCGGTGTTTGGCTGATCCCAAAGAACGCAGAAAAGCCGATTGACGGAAGGACAAAACAAGGGAAGGGGTTGCACCATGAATAAAATCCTGATTATAGATGATGACAGAGAACTGTGCGCTTTGATTAAACGTAGCGTACAAGCAGAAAACATAGAAGCTGATTTTTGTAATACCGGAAAAGAGGGCTTACAAAAATTAAGAGAGCACGAATACCAGCTTGTGGTGCTGGATGTGATGATGCCCGGCATGGATGGTTTTGAAACGCTGGAAGAAATTCGCAAGGAGTACAGCTTACCAATTTTGATGTTCACATCTAAAAATGACAGCATTTCTAAAGTACGGGGCTTACGGGCCGGAGCGGACGATTATCTTACAAAACCGTTTGATATGGATGAACTGATTGCCCGTATTGCGTCTCTTATTCGCCGCTACACTCGCTTTAATCAGCAAGCTGGAGCCATACAAAAGCTAAATTTTGACGGATTGCAGATTGACCTTGAAAATCGTTCTGCTACTACATCAAACGGCACTTTTGAACTGCCCCCAAAGGAATTTGATTTGCTCCTGTACTGTGCAAAACATCAAGGGAAAATTTTGACCAAACAGCAGATTTATGAGGAAGTATGGGGCGAAGAATATTTCTATGATGACAGTAACATTATGGCGATTATCAGCCGACTTCGTAAAAAATTAGAAGTCAATCCTTCAAGCCCAAAGTATATACAAACGGTCAAAGGGATTGGCTACCGGTTTAATAAGGAGGTGTAGTCAGCATGGAAATTATCGTATTCTTGTCCATTGTGATTGCTGTTGTGGCTGTATTGACTTCCATCGTTCTCGTTCGGCGTGTAAAAAAACAAATAGCAGAAATGACCGATGTGCTGGTTGATGTGAAAAACGGAAATGGCAACCGGCGTATTCTATCTGCAACAAATGAACTGACAGCACCTCTTGCCTATGAAATCAATGAGATCGTTGTGGCCTATGAAAGCAGACTTTCAACTGTACGGCAGACAGAAGAAACCAACCGCCAGCTTATGACGAGCCTTTCCCATGACGTGCGAACGCCCCTTACTACTCTGCTTGGGTATCTTGACGCTGCACACAAAGGACTGGTCACAGGAAAAGACCGGGATGATTATATTGAAACCGCCCGTCGGAAAGCTCATGATCTGAAAGAATACATTGATGTACTTTTTGACTGGTTCAAGTTAAATTCCAACGAGTTTGCTTTGGAGATCCAGAGCGTTGAGGTCGCAGAGCTGACAAGAAATATTCTGATCGACTGGATACCGATTTTTGAGGATAAACAGGTTAATTATGACATTGATATTCCTGAACAGCCTGTCCGGGTAAGATTGGATATGGACAGCTATATGAGGATTGTCAATAATCTCATTCAAAATGTAATCGCTCACAGCCATGCAGACAAAATCAAAATTGCCCTGTCAAAGAAGGAAAATAACATGGAGCTGCTGCTGGCGGATAATGGAGTGGGAATTGAGAAGGAAGATTTGAAACACATTTTTGAACGGCTCTATAAGTGTGACAAAGGACGGTCTGAAAAAGGAAGCGGTCTTGGTCTTTCTATTGTCCATCAGCTTGTAGAAAAGATGAGTGGGAGTATAACAGTTGAAAGTTTGCCGGGAAAAGGAACTGAATTTATGTTGCTTTTTCCTTTGGAGAGTTAAGCGGGTTCCCGTCTTTATGGCGGGAGCCTTACTTATTTTCAGAAGTCTTTTAGAAAATGGCATGGGAACCTTCTCAATCCCCAAACGGATTGAGAAGTAGCGGAATAGGATTTGCATTGCAATTCATTCCTTAATTGCAAGGTTAATGCAAGGTTGCGGCAAGGTTAATGCAAGATTAGCATGATAGAATACCTTACAGAACAGGAGGTTTTGAATATGGATACAAATTATATCATTGAAACAAAAAATCTGATGAAGCAATACGGCTCACAAAAGAGTGTGGCTGACTTAAATATCCATGTGAAGCGTGGGAGAATTTATGGTCTGTTGGGTAGAAACGGAGCCGGAAAAACCACAACTATGAAAATGCTGTTGGGCTTAACGAAGCCGACTTCCGGGGAGGTCAAAATCTGGGGAAAGTCTTTGCAAGGGAATGAAAAGAAGCTGCTCCCCCGCATTGGCAGTCTAATTGAGTCCCCCGGCTTTTATCCGAATCTGACCGCAACGGAAAATCTGCGTATTTTTGCTACTCTACGGGGAGTGCCGAACAGCCATGCAATCAAGGACGCTCTGGATTTGGTCGGGCTTCCTTACAAGGATAAAAAGCTGTTTTCGCAATACTCTCTTGGTATGAAGCAGCGGTTGGCGATCGCCCTTGCGTTATGCACGATCCGGAGCTTTTGATTTTGGATGAGCCGATCAACGGTCTCGATCCCATCGGTATTGCAGAAGTACGATCCTTTATTCGAGAGCTTTGCGACGCAAGAGGAAAAACTATTTTGATTTCCAGTCACATTCTTTCGGAGATTTCTTTGCTGGCTGACGATATTGGAATTATCGACCACGGCGCGTTACTGGAAGAAGAAAGCCTTGCTGAGCTGGAGCAAAAAAGCAGTAAGCATATCCGGTTTACGCTCTCTGATACTGCACAGGCGGCAAGAATTTTGGAACGCAATTTCCATGAAAACCATTTCTCCATACAGGACGACCACAATCTGCGCCTGCACAACCTGGATCTGCCTGTGGGGAAAATTGTAACTGCCTTTGTAGAAAACGGATTGGAGGTATCGGAGGTGCATACTTGTGAAGAAAGTCTTGAAGATTACTTCAAGCGTGTGACAGGGGGAGAAGGAATTGCTTAAACTAATCAAATGCGAATTTTTGAAATTAAAACGGAAGCCATTGGTATTTATTTCCCTACTGCTTTCTGTTTTCATGCCATTGGCTTATGCTTTCTTTCTGGCAGATGTAAACACTGATGTGGATGCTGTAAATGGAGTGATGTCCAGCCTATTCCAGCTTAGTGCATATTTGCTTTTGATGCCGCTTCTTGTGATACTGGCTTCGAATCTGTTGTTTGAGGAATTTGATAATGACACACTGAAAAACCTTGTTACCGTACCGGTAAATAGAACCAAGCTGGTGCTATCCAAGATGCTGGTTTTACTGTTGTTTGCCGTTGGCTTTATGGCAGTTGGAGGATTGGTAAATCTTGCGGTTTTGTTGTTTCAGGGTTGGGAACCGGTTGGGTTTTGGACCTTGTTTGGCGTTGGAATTGAAGAAGGGCTGATTATGTGGGTGGGCGCACTTCCCTGTATTCTGCTCGTTGTTCTTCTTAATAAAAACTATATCGTGTCTGTCGTGATTACCTTTTTCTATACGATTGCGAATTCTATCCTTTCCACGAACGATATGTTTCTCACACAGCCTTTTGGTTTGAACATAGGAACCCTGTTTCCGGGGCCGCTGGCCTTCCGCTGGACATTCCAATTTTATGACCAAAGCCAGACCAGTGCGGAGTTAGCAGATTTGTTGGAACGGGTCAGTCCGTATTTTCTGAATGGTGTTCAGGTATTCGGTGTGATTATTGTGGAAGCCATTGTATTTCTTGCGCTGATTGCATTTGTTTACCGGCGACAGGAAATCTAAGGGGGTGTGACTATGTGGAACTTATTAAAATCGGAATTACTGAAACTGCGCCGGTGCCAGATTCTTTTGGTAGGGCTGGTGGCGCTTGCACTCTGTCCTTTGGTTCAGTATGGAAGTCAGTTGATTGTGGAGGCAGAGTACCGAAATCCAAATTATGATTTTTCTGCACTATTTGAAAATGTTGTTTGGGGAAACACTCAGATATTCCTTCCAATTTCACTGGTAATGATCGGAGGATGGCTTATAGACAGAGAATCCACTCATGATACACTGAAAAACATCATGACAATTCCTGTTTCTATGCCGAAAATGTTGGGAGCTAAGTTACTTTTAGTCGGTATGCTTGCAGTTCTGCTGGGAATATACAGCGTTGGCATTACCTTGATTACTGGATTGACGGTTGGATTATCGGGACTGACAGCGGAAGTGTTTTTTCATGGAGGTACGCAGATCGTGTTAGCGGCTCTGACGACCTATTTGGTCTGTATGCCGCTGATCCTGATTTTTGGGCAGATCCGAGGGGCATATCTGGGCGGTTCCATTCTGGCGTTCTTCCTTGGATACAGCATGTTGTTTTTCAAAAGTGGTATCCTTGCCAGCATCTATCCGTTCTCTGCTGCGCTGATTTTAGTGGGATTTGACATGAGTGAATATGCCGGAACAACCACATCCTCAACCCCTTTGTTGGCGGTCATTGGGGTTGGCATCATGGTTCTCTGGGCGGTGCTGTTGTTACTGATGTCCAGTAACAAAAAAGAAATGAAATCCCGTAAACAGGCAAATGCCAAGGGAAAAGGAAAGCGTGCTGTACGCAGGAAAGGAAGGTGATAGCTGTGAAGAAAATAGTTTTATCATTATGCCTGATACTATTGGGTGCTTCTGTGCTTTCAGGTTGTACAAAAGACGAATTTCTCGATCAGTATAACAATATTGTTCAGTCTGCTGGTTCCATAGCGCTTACCGGAAATTCATCCTTACAAGGTACGAAAGAAAAAGGAATTGATGATTATACAGGAAGCTATACAGCCAACTATGAGGATTTTTCAGGTACAGAGTATTTGTTCGGAGGAACTTCCATAAAGCGTGAAGCTGGTAAGGATCTGTCTATTGACTGCGCGCTGGAGGTTACGGAGGGAACTGCAAAAGTATTTTGGATTTCTGGAGCTGATGAAGCAGTCACTTTGTTTGAAACAACCGGAACATATAGTGATACAATTACACTCCCTGAAGGTGGAAACTATATCGGCATTGAATGTGAGAATTTCACTGGAAACATTGAATTAAATATTGAATAATACTCTGCCGGACGACGGCAAAAGAAAAAAAGCCGTTGTAGAGCAGACAATTTGACACGCCCATTTGAAACGGCGGCTTTGATTTTCAGAGCCGCCGTTTCTTTGCGCCTACACAAACCTATGACGACTTGCAGGGACACGGTAGCCGATTGGAGGTTATTTTGCCGTGTCTCGTTTGCTTTTTCAAAGCCCACATGATCTACATCAGTTAAAAAAAGCATTGCTCCTCCTCCGGGCAAGTATAACATTGCATCGGCATTATCGTTCCATGTAATTCAGTATAATAATGGCTGTTCTTGGCGCGCCAGTTTTCCCTCACGGAAATCTGGCGTTTTCTTATAGATTTGTACTTGCCTGTTTATCCGATATACGGGAATATTAAAGTGGCTTCACACCCTTTCGGGAAAACATTAGTAAGTTTGAAAGTGCCGTTATGAGCTATGGCGACTTGTTGGACAATCAGCAATCCAAGCCCATGTCTTAAATCAAGCCGTTCATCTGTGCTTTCCATATAATGCGGTTTTTCTTCCAGCTCTTGCAGCTTTTCAGCAGGCAGACCCATTCCGTTATCCGTAACCGCCAAGATAAGATGGTTTTGCGATGCTGTAAGAGAAATGCAGACTTCACAGCCCTGTGGGTTGTGTTTCATGCTGTTCTGGACAAGGTTGTTTACAGCTCGCGAAATCAATCTGGCATCACATTCCAACACAGCATTTTCGGCGTCAGGAGTGATCTTAATTCCGATGTTGTAGCTATCGGAAATTCCTGTATTCAACAGGTCTGCTACATAGGATCGCAGTAGTTTGGATAAGCGAACCATCTCTTTATGAAGCGGCTGCATCTCATATTCCAACTGCGATACTAAATTCAAATCCTGCACGAGTTCTTTGATTTTGGCGCTTTGCTTTTGCACGATCACAGCCTGCTCTTTTACCCCCTCACTGGCTGTTTTGTCTGCGGCGATCCGGTCTGCATAGCCCATAATCATAGAAAGCGGAGTTCGGATGTCATGAGAGACCCCGCTGATCCAGTTGGCTCTGGCTTCGTTTTGCCTGCTTAATATCAGAGAGGCTTTATTTACGCTGTTCGCAATTTCGGATAACTCTCTATCAATATGGAGAGAAACGGGTTTGCCATCGGCCAATGTTTCAATGGCATCTACAATCGGTTCCGTGTTCTGGATGATCCTGCGTTTTGAAAAATAGTAGGCCAAAAACAGGCACAGCACATCCATGCCCAACATTCCTATCACATAGAGGGGAATTTTCTGAATAGTCTCCATGGAATAGTAGTTGCTGGTGAGCTTCATATAGCTATTCTTTGGATACCCTAAAACTAACAATCCATCCTCTGTACTCCAGACAAAAACAGGATAATCCTCCAGATAGCCTTTGGAAAATAAAGCTACCTCTTGAATGCTGTAATGTTGCGGCACTTCTTGTGGCACATCGAGCCGCCAGAAGCATTCGCCCGTTGACGTTAGATACATGGCCCAGATATTGTACTGGCGCAATTTCTGCTCTGCATAATCGGGCAAACCTTCTGTGGTAGCCGCAGTAGAGGTCAGCTCAAGCATGGCGTGCGGGGACGCTTCTCCGTAATCCTCTGAAACTGTGTGATAGAAAGTCACGCCATACAGAACGACATTGACAATTACCAGGATCAAAAGAAACGCAGCGAAAGACGCCAAGTGCTTTGAAATATAGGTTCCAAAAGATTTCATGGCGTCACTTCCTTGTAATCAGTTTATAACCCAGCCCCTTGATCGTAATCAGGGAAACGGGCTTTGAGGGATCGGCTTCAATTTTTTCCCGAATCCGCCGTACATGGGCATTCAGGCTATTTTCATAGCCGAAAGGATTGTCGCCCCATAATGCTTCACAAAGAGCGTCAACCGTAACGATCTTTCCCTCGTTGCGGGCCAGCGTTTCCAGCAGGGTATGCTCTTTTGCGGTCAGGGGGATAATCTCGCCGCCCTTGTTGACCTCTGCCCGGCTAAAATCAATCGTACATCCATCCAGGAAAACCCGCGGGCTGTCCTCTTTATAAGTTCGGCGCAAAACCGCATAGACACGCAGTAATAGCTCCTGCGGCATAAACGGCTTTGAAATATAATCGTCTGCTCCAAGGCCAAGACCGGCCAACTTGTCTGCTGCTTCGTCTTTTGCGGTCAGAAAGATGATTGGCACATTTGTAAAAGTGCGGAGCTGCTTCATCAGGGAAAAGCCGTCCCCATCTGGCAGCATGACATCCAAAACCATCAAGTCGGGTTTTTCTTTTTCTGCCGTTATTATAGCCTCTTTTACCGTTGCGGCAGTAAGTACCGTTTCAAAACCAGCATCGCTTAAAATATCGGATACCATTTTCAGCAAATCTGGCTCATCGTCTACAAGCAAGAGCTTCTTCCGATGCAGAAAAGAGTTGTCCATAGCGTCACCTCCCGAAAGTATTATAACATAGGATTTCAAGTCTGCGGAGGGCATCCTCAAAAAGTAAGGTAAAAGTAAGGACGGGAGAATGTAGATGTCAGGTTGAAGTTGTACCATAGAAGCATCGAAAGGAGATGTTTCTATGGACTATATCATTACAACGGAACATTTGACCAAGAAATATAAGAACTTCACTTCGGTCAATCATGTTTCGCTTCATATTCGCAAGGGCAGCATTTATGGTTTTCTTGGCCCGAACGGGGCAGGCAAATCCACTACCATGAAAATGCTGTTGGGGTTGACCGCTCCCACAAAAGGCAGCTTTACCATTGATGGGAAACAGTTTCCGCAGGATCGGATTGCCATTCTCAAAGAGATCGGCTCTTTCATCGAAGCGCCATCTTTCTACGCAAATCTCACCGGGCGGGAAAATCTTGACATTATCCGCCGCATTTTGGGACTGTCGAAAGCTGATGTGGAAGATGCTCTGGAACTGGTAGGGCTGACCGAGTTTGGCGACCGGCTGGCAAAACAGTATTCGCTGGGAATGAAGCAACGCTTGGGCCTTGCCGGGGCGCTCTTGGGGCGTCCGCCGATTCTGATTCTGGACGAACCCACAAACGGTCTTGACCCGTCTGGTATCCACGAAATCCGCAATCTGGTAAAATCCTTGCCCAGCCTTTACGACTGCACGGTGCTGATCTCGTCCCATATGCTGTCTGAAATCGAATTGATTGCAGATGACATTGGGATTCTCAACCACGGGCGGCTGCTGTTTGAGGGAAGCATGAATGATCTGCGTCAATACGCCCTGCAATCCGGCTTCGCTGCGGACAATCTGGAAGATGTGTTTCTTTCTATGGTTGAGAAAGATAACATGGACAGAAAGCAGAGGGCAAAATTATGAAAACGCTGGCAATCGAACTTCGGAAAGGAAAGCGAACCGGCGTGATTCCCGTGCTGCTGGCCGTTGGTGTCTTGGGAGCCGCCTACGCATTTGTCAATTTCATTGTGCGGAAAGACACACTCCTGAATTTGCCGCTGGCCCCGATGGATGTCTTGTTGACCCAGCTCTACGGCATGATTATGGTGCTGAATCTGTTCGGTATCGTGGTTGCTGCCTGCATGATCTACAACATGGAATTTAAGGGAAGTGCTGTAAAGAAGATGTATATGCTTCCCGTCAGCGTCCCGGCCATGTATCTGTGCAAATTTCTGATTCTGACGGTCATGTTTTTGGTTGCAATCGTGCTGCAAAACCTGGCACTTGCACAGATTGGAATGACGGACTTGCCGGACGGAGCATTTGAGATGGGTACGCTGGTACGCTTTGCCGGATACTCTTTTCTCACATCCATGCCGGTACTGTCGTTTATGCTGTTGATTTCCGCGCGCTTTGAAAATATGTGGGTGCCGCTTGGAATTGGTGTTGCCGGTTTTCTGAGTGGTATGGCCCTTGCAAATTCGGGGCTGACGCTTTTGCTGGTGCATCCTTTTGTGATTATTCTGAAACCAGCAGTAGCCATGAGCGCCCAGCCTGATTCGACGGTTGCCCTTGTCGCTTTGGTGGAAACACTGTTGTTCCTTGCTGTGGGCTTGTGGCTGGCGAAGTACAGACGCTACGAGTAAGGAGGGATAATAAGAAATGAGTTTTTTGGATTTACTCAAAATCGAGTTTATGAAAGTAAAACGCTCCAAAATCGTACCCCTGATTTTCATTGCACCTTTATTGGTGGTGGTTTCCGGGGTTGCGAATTTGAGCAACTACTTTACACCGGAATACACCAATGCGTGGCCTGCCATGTTTATTCAAAGTGCGCTTGTTTACGCCTACTATCTGCTTCCATTCAGCATGATCGTGGTTTGCGTGATGATCGCAGGACGAGAAACAGGAAATAACGGGATTCTGAAAATGCTGGCGCTGCCAGTCAGCCGCTGCGCATTATCCATTGCCAAATTCTGTGTGCTTACCTTTTATCTGTTTATGGAGATGGTGGTGTTTCTTGTCGTATTTGTAATCGCTGGGTTGATTGCGACACAGACAATGGAAGTAACAGAAACCCTGCCGATCCTGTATCTTCTGAAATGGTGCTTGGGGCTGTTTCTGACTATGCTGCCGTGCATTGCGGCTATGTGGGCCATCACTGTGCTGTTTGAAAAGCCGCTTCTTTCTGTGGGATTAAATCTGCTGCTTGTGATTCCCGGTGTATTGGTTGCGAATACGCCGCTGTGGATCGCCTACCCGTACTGTTACAGCGGTTATCTCGTTTCCTGCTCTCTTCATGACTTTACAGCAGAAACTTCCGACGCCGCTTTTTCGGTGTTTCCGTTCCTGCCGTGCGCGATTGTAGTGTTTGGCCTGTTTTTCGCGCTGGCTGTCACCCAATTTGGGAAAAAAGAAATGAGGTAAAACTATGGAAAAGAAAAAATTTCAATCAGTTAGTATCGCTGCGCTCATTGTGAGCATCCTACCGCTGGCGGCTCTTGCCCCATCGCTTCTGCACCTTTCGCTGTCGGATGGAGTCCGAACCGCTTGGGCCGGAGCCAATATCGTTTTTGTCCTGCTGGGTCTGATCCTTTCGGTGGTATGTGTGCGGAGCAGGGAAAGCCGCAGCATAATCAATATTGTATCAACTGCAATCAGCGTTTTTTGTCTGCTGCTGATGGTGGGAATTGTTGCGCTTGCCATGTTCCTTACTTTCGTTCAGTGAGGAAACAGTTATGCGTAGAGTTGGGAAATTTATTGGATGCTACCTGATCGCGGTTTCTTTGCGTTTACACAAACCAATGACGACTTGCAGGGACACGGTAGCCGATTGGAGGTTAATTTACCGTGTCCTGTTTGCTTTTTCAAAGTTCGCATGATTTACATCAGTTAAAAAAAGCATTGCTCCTCCTCCGGGCAAGTACAACATTGCATCGGCATTATTGTTCCATGTAATTCAGTATAATAGTGGCTGTTTTTGGCGCGCCAGTTTTCCATCGCGGAAATCTGGCGTTTTTTGTTGCCGTTTTTTCGGAGATGATCCGGTTGTTTGCCGGTGCCGTTCCCCGCCTCCATTCGATTCACTTGTCAATCACCCGTGAATCGAAATGGAGGTACATAATGAAGAAAATTAACCTTCGGGAACTTTATCCTGATGTTTATACAACAGACTTTTTTGTAGATGTGACAGAGGAAGTAATGGAGACTATTCGAGCAGCTGAACGTGCGGAGACTGCGTATGAGCGAAAGATGTATCGCTACAAGGCTCAGTATTCTCTGGATTGCGAGAATGGCATTGAAAATTCGAAAAAGTATATTGAGTATATTGCAAACAAAAAATGCATATGATATAATGCCAGTAGGCAAAATGATAAGGTTAAATTCATTTATAACACAGCAAAAGCCCCAGAGTTGCGACCTCTGAGGCTTTTTTATTCCGTTTGGGCAGGGTGGCTTATTCCCCCAGGCTGGCTACCAGCTGCTATTTTCTATCCAACCATTTGCAAATGTAGTAGGCGATTACACTTGCCAAGACAGAAAGCATAAATGATAAGATCATATCCATTTACAACACCCCCCCCCTTTCCTGCACCTGTCTAGGGGTGGTAGCTCAACTATTATATCATAGAACAATGTGTACAGAAAGACTATACTTGAAATATATACTGGGATAGTGGTGTGTGAACAGTAACTATGTTACAATTAAGTCTGTAATTATTATTAGTCTTTGACATTCCCGCATCTTTTTGATACTATAGAATCAGTAAAAAACTAGCAGACCTCCCATGGGAGAAATCCTATGGGAGGTTTTTGTAACGAGGTGAGGTGTATAATGAAAAAAGAAAACAATTCTGCACATAACCATAACAGAGGAAGCTTTTCCGGAAGGATTGGTTATGTGCTGGCAGTTGCAGGTTCTGCAGTAGGACTGGGAAATATCTGGAGATTTCCATATCTTGCAGCGAAATATGGAGGCGGAATTTTCCTGCTGATCTATATTCTTCTGACAGCGTCATTTGGTTATGTACTGATCATGTCAGAAACAGCCCTTGGACGAATGACCAGAAAGAGTCCGGTAGGTGCATTTGAGCATTTTGGAAAAACGAAATCCTTCAAAATCGGCGGATGGTTAAATGCAGTGATTCCAATGCTGATCGTTCCTTACTACAGTACGATTGGCGGATGGGTAATTAAGTATCTTGTGGAATATTTCAAAGGAAATGTCCAGGCAGTAGCGGAAGACGGATATTTTGGAAACTTTATTTCCGATTCCTGGCAGGTGGAACTCTGGTTTCTGGTATTTGCGGCGCTTGTATTCATCATCATTCTCGGTGGTGTACAGAACGGTGTAGAGAGAATGTCAAAGATCATGATGCCGGTTCTGGTAGTTCTGGCAGTCGTAGTTACAATCTATTCTGTCACACGTCCGGGTGCTGTTGAAGGTGTGAAATATTTCCTGATTCCGAATGTGAAAAATTTCTCCTGGATGACAGTAGTAGCAGCAATGGGACAGATGTTTTATTCTTTATCCATTGCAATGGGAATCCTGTATACTTACGGTTCCTATGTCCGTAAAGATATGGATATCGAGAGATCTACCACACAGGTTGAGGTTTTCGATACAGGTATCGCAATCCTTGCAGGTCTGATGATCATCCCGGCGGTATTTTCATTCTCCGGTGGAAATCCTGAAACACTTCAGGCAGGACCATCTCTGATGTTTATCACATTGCCAAAAGTATTTGCAAGTATGGGATTTGGTACTGCAACAGGAATCGTATTCTTCATACTTGTATTACTTGCAGCTCTGACAAGTGCAGTTTCCCTGATGGAAACCAGTGTTTCCACATTCATGGACGAACTTCATTGGAGCCGTAAGAAATGCTGCGGTCTGATGGTCGTGATCATGATTGTACTTGGAACCGCATCTTCCATGGGATATGGACTTCTGGATTTCATTCGTATCTTTGGAATGAACTTCCTTGATTTCTTCGATTTTATAACAAACTCAGTAATGATGCCGCTGGCAGCACTTGCAACCTGTATTCTGATTCTTCGTGTTGTTGGTATTGATGGAATGGTAAAAGAAATTGAACAGTCTTCTCCATTCCGCAGAAAGAAACTGTACAGAGTATTTATCAAATACTTTGCACCGATTTGCCTGATCATTATTTTGCTGAGTTCTATTGCAAACGTTTTGGGAATTATCAGTATGTAAAAAATATATGACTCTTTTTACAAAGAATGCAGCATGGATCAACTGCAAGACAAGAGAAGAAGCAACTGCACAGTTCACCAGGAAGAATGGCTGGCAGGCAAACATGGCAGGAAATCTGCCAATGAATGTGTGAAATGTGGTAAGTGGGAAGAAGTATGTCCGCAGCATATTAAGATCAGAGATGAGCTGGAGAAAGTTGCAGCAGAACTTTTGGGATAAATTGCTATAGATAAGAGTAGAAAAGAGGAGTGAAACATGAAATTCGATAAAGAGAAAATGCGCTTATACGCAATAACGGATCGTCACTGGCTTAATGGGCGGAGCCTTAAGGAAGTGGTAAAGGAGAGTCTGGATGGAGGCGTAACCTTTCTGCAGCTCAGAGATAAAAATTCAGATGATGAAACTTTCCTGCAGGAAGCAGCTGAACTTCAGGAATTATGCAGAGATTATAAGGTACCTCTGATCATAAATGACAATGTGGAAATTGCTTTGAAGATGAATGCAGATGGTGTTCATGTAGGGCAGAGTGATATGGAAGCAGGTGCTGTGCGTGAGAAACTTGGACCGGATAAAATCCTGGGAGTTTCGGCACGAACGGTAGAGCAGGCATTGCTTGCACAGGAGCGTGGTGCAGATTATCTGGGGGTGGGAGCAGTATTTGCAACCGGTTCAAAAGCAGATGCGGCAGAACTTCCCCATGAAACACTGAAGGCAATCTGTGAAGCGGTATCTATCCCTGTGGTGGCAATCGGGGGGATCACAGCAGAAAATATATCTCAGCTAAAGGGAACAGGGATTTGCGGTGTGGCAGTGATCAGTGCCATTTATGCTCAGAATAACATTAAAGAAGCAGCAGAAGAACTGAAAGAGGCAGTAGATAAGATTGTATTATAGCAGAAATGAGAGGAAGACAATTATGAGAACTGCACTGACGATCGCAGGAAGTGATTCCAGCGGAGGCGCCGGAATCCAGGCAGATATTAAGACAATGATCACAAATGGTGTATATGCAATGAGTGCCATTACCGCATTAACTGCACAGAATACAACCGGTGTACAGGCAATATTAAATGTAACACCGGAATTTCTGGGGCAGGAACTGGATTCTGTTTTTCAGGATATTTATCCGGATGCGGTAAAAATCGGAATGGTATCAGATAAAGATCTGATCCATGTAATAGCAGAGAAACTGAAACAATATAAAGCGGAAAACATTGTTGTGGATCCTGTTATGGTTGCAACAAGCGGTGCCAAGCTGATCAGTGATGATGCAGTGGAGATATTGAAGCAGGAACTGTTTCCACTGGCTGATGTGCTTACTCCGAATATTCCGGAGGCAGAGGTTCTGGTTGAAATGTCAGTGACCAATGCAGAGGAAATGATAGAGGCTGCCGGAAAGATTTCTGAGACATATCATTGTGCAGTACTTTGCAAAGGCGGACACAGCATTAATGATGCAAATGATCTGCTTTACTATGATGGAAAATATTGCTGGTTTGAAGGAAAGCGTATCGATAATCCAAACACACATGGAACAGGCTGTACGTTGAGCAGTGCCATTGCTTCCAATCTTGCAAAGGGATATGACCTGCAGACTGCTGTAAAACGTTCCAAACAGTATATTTCAGGAGCACTGGCGGCAATGCTTGACCTGGGAAAGGGAAGTGGCCCTATGGATCATGGATTTGCAATCCGAAATGAATATGTGAAAGAAAGTGAAAAGTGAGAATAGCTATGGAAGACAATAAAAAGAAAGGTCTCGGAATGGTTCTGGAAGGTGGAGGTATGCGGGGACTGTATACAGCCGGAGTTCTGGATGAGCTGATGGAGCAGGGGATTTATGCAGATTCTACAGTTGGCGTTTCCGCCGGTGCAATTTTTGGATGTAATTATAAGTCCCGCCAGATTGGACGAACCCTTCGTTATAATACCAGATTCTGCAAGGATAAACGATATATGGGATTGAAAAGCTGGATCACTACCGGCGATCTTTACAGCAAAGATTTTGCATATGGGGAGGTGCCCTGGAAGCTGGATGTTTTTGACACAGAGACATTTGCCAGATCACCCATGAAGTTTACGGTTGTATGTACAGATATTGAAACAGGAAAACCCTGCTATCAGGAATGCAGAATGGGAGACAGGTTGGATGTGGAATGGATGCGTGCATCAGCTTCCCTGCCACTGGCCGCCAGACCGGTAAAGCTGAATGGAAGAATGTATCTGGACGGTGGTATCTCAGATCCGATTCCTGTAAACTGGATGCTTTCACAGGGTTATGAGAAAAATGTGGTAGTATGTACCCGTCATCCGGGATACAGAAAAGAACATAATAAGCTGATGCCGCTGCTCAGATTGAAGTTCAGGGAGTATCCGGAGCTTGTAAAGCTTCTGGATGAACGTCATATTCAGTATAATCGTATGCTGGATAAAATCGCATATCTGGAAAAAGAGGGCAGGATCCATGTTATCCGCCCGGACAGAGACATCAGTGCCAAACCGGTTGAGCGTGATCCGGCCCATTTAAAGGAGATTTATGAGGTGGGACGGAGAGTGATGAAAGCTGATATGGAGAAACTGAAGGCGTATTTGGCAGAGTAATGTTTAGTCTATCAGCAGGTAGCGAATCCGGTGATAGATTTCCATCTGATTGCAATTGACTTTGGGTGAGGAATTATGAACAGCAGCAAGTTATCAGTAAAGCTGTCAGATACAACGAAGTCAGTAAAAACAGACAGGAATAAAAATTGTATAAAACTGGTACATAAACCAATTAAAACAGTACTGATTTATCAGTTGCTGTTTTTTTTTCGCAAAATAATACTTTTGTTCTATTGCTGTAAACAGCAAATATATCAATGTGTTTTCCTAATCTAAATGCTATAATCCGAAAAAAGTCCCATAGAGAAAATGCTATTAAAGGCTATATAATAAAACCATCAAAAACAAGCGCGCTGATAAAAAACAGGAGGAAATTTTATGAAGAGAAGAGGAATGGCTTTAGGTCTGGCGGCATTAATGACCTGTACTGCTTTATTTACCACAACTGCGAAGGCAGAAAACAAGGGTAGTGACGAGAAAGAAACTATAAAATTCACTTACTGGGGAAGCGGAGACGAAAAAAAGGCTATTGAGGAATCTGTAGATAAATTCATGGAAGCAAACCCCAATATTGAAGTGGATCTGATGCATATTCCATCTGAGGATTTCCTGACAAAATTGAATGCTATGATTGCAGCCGGCGAAGCACCGGATGTAAGTTATTCAGCTTCATGGAAATGTCAGATGGGTGAGGATGGCCTGATTTATAATTTCTATGATCTTCTGGATGATATGGGACTTAGTAAAGATGATTATCTGTCTACCTGTTGGTGGAACTGGAGTCCTACAGAATCAGCAGGACCTGTTCAGGCCAATGTTACAACAAATCTGATGTACAATGTAGACTGCTTCGAAGAGGCAGGGGTAGATCTGCCGCCGACTAAGGTAGAGGAAGCCTGGTCATGGGATGAATTTGTAGAGATGGCACAAAAACTGACGCTGGATACAGAAGGAAGAAATGCAGCTGATCCGGATTTTGATGCAAATAATATTAAACAGTACGGTGTAATGTTTGGAACAGACTGGAATGTATATATGCCGTTTATTCTATCAGCAGGCGGCGGTTACTTAAATGAGAGTATGGACGGACTTGGATTAAATGATGAGAAGTCAGCTCAGATTTTACAGAATTTTGCAGATCTGATCAATGTGTACCATGTATCTCCTACAGCAGTACAGAAGAATGCAATGCCAAGTGCAGCAACAGCACTGGCTGCAAAACAGACAGCAATGTACATTGACGGAAGCTGGAACCATCTGGATCTTATGAATTCAGGATGCAACTGGGGCGTAGGTGTTCTCCCAATTGATGAAAACTATACTACTTTCTTTGATGGTGGTTCTTTGATTATATTCAAGAGTACAAAGCATCTGGAGGCTTCCGAAAAACTTTATCTGTGGCTTACAAATCCAGAAAGTTCAGAAAGAATCACAGAATTATACAGAACTTTATGGATGCCTGTACAGACAGAATATTATACTGATCCGGATAAGATTGATTTCTGGGCATCTGAAGAATTGCCTGCAAGACCAGAGGGCTTTCAGGACGCTATTGTAAAGGCAACTTATGATCATGCAGTAGTGGCAACCGAAATTAACGTAAAGAATTTTAATGAGATTAATACATTAGTGGGCTCTGCACTGGAACAGGTGTGGTCTGGAAAGAAAACGGCAGAAGAAGCAATGACAGAAGTAAAAAGCCAGACGGATTCTTTGGTAGAAGGAACCTATTCAGGAGAACGTTCTTAAAGTATTCAAGTGAAAGGCTGCTTTTGGCAGCCTTTCCTGATTGAAATAGCTATAATGCCAGAAAGGAATAAATATGCAGACGAAAATAAAGTATAAAATGACAAATCGCGAGAAAAGAGAAAATCGTTGGGGAATTTTATTCAGTCTTCCCTGTATTCTGGGATTTTTGATTTTTGCATTGCTTCCGATGGCAGTCAGTCTGGGATTGAGTTTTACAAATTTTAATTTTACAACAGGCGGACAGTTTATAGGAATCAGCAACTATAAAAATCTGTTCAGTGGAAGTGATCCGTATTTTTATAAATCATTACTTGTAACAGTAATTTATGTTGCGCTTTCTGTACCGACAGCTATCATATTTTCTTTTTTTTATAGCAATGCTGTTAAATACAAATGTAAAAGGAAAAGGATTTTTCAGAACAATCTTTTATCTTCCGACTGTAGTTCCGATCGTAGCAATGGCAGCGATTTGGATGTGGATTTTCAATCCGGACATGGGATTGGCAAACAATATTTTAAAGGCAATGCATTTACCGGTAAGTACATGGCTTTCAGGTGAAAGTTCAGTTATTCCCACACTGGTTTTTATTAATCTGTGGACTACCGGATCTACAATGGTAATTTTCCTTGCCGGAATGCAGGATGTACCGAGACAGCTTCTGGAAGCAGTTGAGATTGATGGAGGCGGATTCTGGGCAAAGCTGCTTCATGTTACGATTCCTATGATGACTCCTACAATTTTTTATAATGTGGTAATGGGAATCATCAATGGATTCCAGATATTTACCCAGTCTTATGTTATGACACAGGGTGGACCAAACAATTCCAGTTTGTTCTATGTATACTATCTGTACAGAGAAGTCATTTGAAGTTTGGAAGAATGGGAAATGCCTGTGCAGTTGCCTGGGTATTGTTCCTGATCATTATGGTGCTGACTGCAGTCATATTTAAGTTTTCCAACCGTTGGGTTTATTATGGAGGAGAATGAATATGAAGAATACAAAGAAAATTATTTCAAAAATTCTAATATATTTTGCGCTGATTTTAGGCGTTTTGTTTTGTCTGGTTCCTTTGTACTGGATGATCAGAAGTTCACTGATGAACACAGTGGAAGTGTTTATGATGCCGCCTCGCTGGATTCCTTCTAAATTTATGTGGGAAAATTATCAGGAAGTTTTTGATACACTTCCCTTTGGAAAATATTTCCTGAATTCATTTATTGTAACCGGAGGATGTGTAGTGGGAACAATGCTTACCAGTTCCATCTGTGCATATGGATTGGCAAGAATTAAATGGAGAGGCAGAAATGTGGTATTTGCCTGCATTATCAGCAGTATGATGCTTCCAGCTGCGGTTACTTTGATTCCTGCATTTCTGATGTGGAGAACTATTGGAATAACAGACAGCTTTATTCCACTGATTGTTCCGGCATGGTTTGGAGGCGGTGCATTTTACATATTCCTGCTTCGTCAGTTTTATCTGGGAATCCCGAGGGATTTTGATGAGGCAGCATATCTGGACGGTGCTTCCCATATTCAGATTTTTACAAAAATTATCCTGCCAATTACAAAACCGGCCCTGGCTGTTGTAGGTATGTTTGCGTTTTTAAATTCCTGGAACGATTTCCTGAATCCGCTTGTATATTTAAATTCTGAGAAAAAAATATACAGTTGCACTGGGACTTCAGTTGTTTACTGGTTCTTACAGAGGTGAATGGAATTTAATGATGGCAGCAGCCTGCCTGGTGCTTGCACCTGTTGTGGTTGTATTTGCCATTGGTCAGAAGTATCTTATTGAGGGTGTAACAATGTCTGGTGTGAAAGGCTAAGAATAGGAGGAAAAACAATGCATTTAAGAGGAAATGTGATTTATAAAACATGGGAAAATTTCTGGAAAAAGGCATATAAGTCTTCTTATTTCAGAGCACAGTATGATGAAACTTCGGAGCGCACAGACTGGTCATTAAGTGAGAGACAGCTATTTACACAGTCAAATGGAAGAACACTTTTGGGCCAGGATACCATGGGCAGACTGCACTTTTTGTGCACTCCTCATGATAAAATTTATGCAGTACCATCCGGAGGAACAGATCTGGGAGGACAGTTTAAAGGATACATAGGTCAGTATTATCAGAATGATACAGCATTACTTCTTGGAAAAATGAAATATGATCTGGAGCTGGACAATGGTCTGATGATCTCAGGTGCAAATAAGCAGTCATGGACAACTTATTATGATGATTTTCTTCCGGTTACTGCTACAGAGCATCCGGAACTGGAAACCAGAATATTCTCTTTTGCGCCGATTCTGGAGAAAGAAGCAGTTCCGGCATCATCAATCCATCCGGTTCCTGGACCTGCAGGAGCATTCTACTGTATAGAAGTAAAAAATATTTCCGGATGCAAAATGAAAGGAAAACTTCGTCTGTCATTTGACCAGAAGTTTGTAAATCAGTTTGAGCATTATGGGAAATATTTCGATGATTATACAGTAACACCATATAAATCAGAATGGGATCAGAAATTGCTGGTATTATGGCACCCGGAAGCCTGTGCAGCAATTCAGCTTCTGGATTCCGTATGTGAAGGCCAGGGAGATAATCCTAGAATTTATGTACCATTTGAATTAAAAGCAAATGAAAGCAGAACATTTACAACAGTAATTGCTCTTACTCCAAAGAGAGAAGAGATTTATTCTGCCCTTGGAACACTGTATCAACATACACCGCTGGAATGGTTGAATGTTACTGATGATTTCTGGAAAGAAAGATTTGGAAAAATCACTACAGATATTCGGGAAAACCAGGAGGCTGGTGAGAAATACCGTGATATGCAGGTACGGTTTATTCTTGATAATTTTAACTGCCTTTCTTTCAGAGAAGATGGAAGTTTTCTGACCAACTGGCAGGGGGCACCGTCCCATAGTCTTTCGAGGCTCTGGGGAATTGATATTACTCCTGATGTGGTAAGTGTTATGTATGCAGTACCTGAGGTAGGAAAAAGTGCAATGTTTTATCTGGCAGAAAGAAACCGGCCACGTTATAGCCTGTATTCGGATCATAGTATGTTTTACTATATTTCTCTGCTTGTAATAGCAGGAAAATATCTGGAGCTGACAGGAGATGAGAAATTCTTCAGAGATCATCCGGAACTGGTTGCTGCTATTGATGAGATCTACGATGGAATGATGAAGCATAAACATAAAGAAAAAGCACTGATTTCTAGCAGATACGCCAGCGATCTTATTGTATTCCGCAAGTATGATTACGGTGCAAATGTACAGTGTTATTATGCGTTGAAATCTTACAGAAGAATTCTGAAACTTCTGGAACGGGATGCGACAGATGTGGACAGATTTATGGAACAGATGAAAGCAGACATGAAAGAACTGATGGAAGGTAGCGGACCATTCGGCAGACAGATTACAGGCGGAAACAACTTAGGTGAGAATGAGGAACGCTTCTATATCCAGGATGATCTGAATTATTATGGTGGTGAGGATACTGCTACAGTTATGGCACCTTTGTATGGGCTATATGAGTTCGATTATGAGCCATATGTAAATCTTCATAGATATGCACGTTCTATGTATATCACAAACTAT
>ENA-OQKJ01000031-OQKJ01000031.1-human-gut-metagenome-genome-assembly--contig:-NODE-31-length-37964-cov-4.180590_pt1 | contig 37964 bp, 38 predicted proteins | sample MGYA00242647_ERZ504795 | MGnify/ENA primary metagenome ERZ504795 (study PRJEB26092, sample SAMD00036398) | human gut metagenome | host: Homo sapiens | study: EMG produced TPA metagenomics assembly of...
AATGGTTTCCAGGCGCTGATCAAACTCGGCCTGGTGCCGTACGGCGACATCGTGCCGATGACCGCCGAATGCCCGACGCTGACGTTCAACACCATCGGCCGCCACCAGAGCCGTCTGGTGCGCACCCGCGTGGCGTCGAACTTCTCCCCGTGGCTGGCAAAGACCGAGGTGGGCGACATGCACACCATCGCCATCTCCCACGGCGAAGGCCGTTTCGTGGCTTCCGACGATATGCTCGCCCAACTCAAGGCCAATGGCCAGATCGCCACGCAGTACGTGGACGAGGCCGGCGTGCCGGGCATGGACCTGAGCGTGAACCCGAACGGTTCACTGCTGGCCATCGAAGGCATCACCAGCCCGGACGGCCGCGTGTTCGGCAAGATGGGCCACTCCGAGCGTTACAGCAACGGTACGTTCAAGAACGTGCCCGGCGAGAAGGATCAGCCGCTGTTCGCAGCCGGCGTGGAGTACTTCGCCGCCTGATCCACGACCGCATCCATAAAAGCGTTCTGACGTAGATTCGAACATACAGAGGCTGTCTGGTTTGATCGGGATTCCTCCCTAATCAAACCAGACAGCCTCTTTTTTGGTCTCCGACGCATGTTAGGCGGAGAGGTAGCCTTCGGAGAGATTGACGGGGGTGTTGGCGCGTTCCACTGCTTCGTTGGAATGGGTGGCGGCTTGTTTGATGATGTCGTCGTAGCCGGTGAGAGCGGCGAAAGGCATGAATTGCGCGGCACGGTTGTGCATGCTCATGTGCGGACGCGTGCGCGAGCGATGATGAGGCAAGTTGATGATGTCATCGTAACGGTCGGTTTGCTGCAAACTCACGCTGCATGACCTCCAATCTGTCGGTTGCGCTGTTGACCTGTGGCATCAGCGAACATGTCCATTCCTTTGATGACGGCGTTTTTGCCGAACTTGCGTTTGATGTCAAGAATCGTCTGTTGCACATGCTGTTCGGAAATCTCATCGACAACCTGCATATCGTCAGTATAGGAAGACCGCGCGTTGTTATCGACGTTATCACTGCAATCGTTGCTATCGCTTCCATTTGAGACTTCCTGCATATCCGAAAACAGATCGGGCTGAACGTAATTCGCCGCAGCATTCCGCTCAGCCAGCTGTTCGACCGTTTGCAAATCAGAAGCAACCACATTCAATCGACGTACCAACAGCCGATGATCGACGATTCTGCAGAACAATTCGTCAACCGCATCGCATATGCGCGTGGTGGATGACGTATGGTCGCCCAGACCAATCGACCCTATAGCCGGCTTGGGCACACGCCGACCATACCTATCAAGAGTTACGGGACCGCTATATTCGGCAATGGCTCGCTCAGCCATCGCCTTCAATTCCGGAGTGCCACACTCCCCTAGCCGCTTTGGATCAAGACTGGCGGTATCGTAACCGACCATCAACCCCATATGGCCGGCCTTCACACCTTTGGCAACCAAGTCCAAAGACAAGGTGTCCGCCATTTCTCTCACAATCAGCCGCGCCGAGTCAAAACCGACCGCGCCCGTAAGCACCTGCCCCGAACTCATACTATGACCAGCTGGCTTATACGCTTTGATGTCGGCGATCGTGCAAGGTTCCCAACCCCACGCATGGTCGATAAGCAGCTCGGCGTTCACACCGAACATCTTGTACAGCAGGCCCTCGTTGTAATACTCGTCGGCACGGCCTATGGAACATCGGGCTATATCGCCCATTGTCATTAGACCTTGGGCTTCGAGCTTCTTCGCATACCCTCGTCCCACACGCCAGAAATCAGTCAACGGCCTGTGCGCCCATAACAGCCGACGATACGACATCTCATCCAATTGCGCGATACGCACGCCATCCTTATCCGCGGGAATATGCTTGGCGACCACGTCCATAGCCACTTTCGCCAAATACATATTCGTACCGATACCGGCCGTTGCGGTGATGCCCGTCTCCCGAAGAATCTGCTGGATCATTTCACGGGCCATATCATGCGCGCTTTTGCCGTAAGCCCGCAAATACCCGGTAACATCCATGAATACTTCATCTATCGAATAGACATGAATGTCAGCTTCGGATACGTACCTTAAATATATGCTGTAGATTTTCGCACTGATGTTGAGATAATGCGACATTCGAGGCTTCGCTATATACACGCCGGCAGCCAGATTCGGATTAGCTGCGAGCGCTTTCGCATCATACGATTCACCTCTCAGCACACCGCCCGGTGCCGCTGCCCGCCGTGCAGCATTGACTTCTTTAAGCTTCGCTTTGACTTCGAACAGTCTCGCCCGCCCCGGCAGTCCATATGCTTTGAGCGATGGCGACACGGCAAGACAGATGGTTTTGTCGGTGCGCGATTGGTCGGCCACTACCAGATGCGTGGATAGAGGGTCGAATCCGAGTTCCGCACATTCCGAAGACGCATAGAAGGATTTCAGATCGATAGCGATATAGGTACGTTCGGCCATCTTCAGACTCCTTCCATGATTTGGCTCCATCTTGAAACGTCAACGAGCACTTCGCCTCGCAAAGCACCGACAAAGCATCGCCGATGCACCGCACTGTATTTTCCTGCATTCAGCATATCAGAGAGTTCGAACAATTGTTCGATACACCCGACATGCCAAGTGCCCCTAAGGACTCCACGAAAACCGCCAATTGTAGCCTCCGGTTGGTAGGGTTGAACGGTAGCGAACCCCTTGTCTCCATGGTTTTGGAAGGAGCTTTGGCTTGTCAGCTGAACTCGAAGACATCCACGAGGAATGCGGTATTTTTGGCGTTTGGGGTCACCCGGACGCCGCCCGACTCACCTACTTCGGCCTGCACGCGCTGCAGCATCGTGGTCAGGAAGGCGCCGGCATTGTCTCGAACGATAACGGTCATCTCATCGGTCATCGCGGAACGGGTCTGTTGACCCAAGTGTTCGGCGACGAACGCGAAATCGAACGCCTGAAGGGAGACAAGGCGATCGGCCATGTGCGTTACGCCACTGCCGGTTCAGGCGGCACCGACAACATCCAGCCATTCATCTTCCGCTTCCATGACGGCGATATGGCCTTGTGCCACAATGGCAATCTGACGAACTGCCCGACTCTGAGGCGTCAGTTGGAAGACGAAGGCGCAATCTTCCACTCCAATTCCGACACCGAAGTGTTGATGCACCTGCTGCGCCGCTCCACACAGCGTACGTTCATGGACAAGCTCAAGGAAGCGCTCAACACCGTGCATGGCGGTTTCGCCTACCTGATCATGACCGAAGACGCCATGATCGGCGCGCTCGATCCGAACGGTTTCCGCCCGCTTTCCCTCGGCAAGATGAAAAACGGCGCTTATGTGCTCGCTTCCGAAACCTGCGCGCTCGATGTCGTTGGCGCCGAATTGGTGCGCAATATTCGCCCGGGCGAAATCGTGGTTATCGACGATCACGGCTACAAGATCGTGCAGTACACCAATCAGACCCAGTTGGCCATCTGCTCGATGGAATTCATCTACTTCGCACGCCCCGATTCCGACATTTACGGCGTAAACGTGCATTCCGCCCGCAAGCGTATGGGTGCGCGTCTGGCCCAAGAATCGCCGGTCGATGCCGATATGGTCATTGGCGTGCCGAATTCCTCGCTGTCCGCGGCCTCCGGCTATGCGGAAGAAGCTGGTCTGCCAAACGAGATGGGCCTGATCAAGAACCAGTATGTGGCTCGAACCTTCATCCAGCCGACGCAGGAACTGCGCGAGCAGGGCGTGCGCATGAAGCTGTCCGCCGTGCGCGGCGTGGTCAAAGGCAAGCGCGTGATCGTTATCGACGATTCCATCGTGCGCGGTACCACGTCCAAGCGCATCGTGCAGCTGCTGAAGGAAGCTGGCGCCGCCGAAGTGCACATGCGTATCAGCTCGCCGCCGCTGAAGTACCCGTGCTTCTACGGCATCGACATCTCCACCACCAAGGAGCTCATCGCCGCAAAGAAGTCCGTTGAAGAAATTCGCGATTTCATCGGCGCCGACTCGTTGGCGTTCCTTTCGCTTGACGGTTTGGTCGAGTCCATTGGATTAGGCGCGGACGCCCCGTACGGCGGTCTGTGCGTGGCCTACTTCAATGGCGACTACCCGACCGCACTCGACGATTATGAAAGTGATTTTTTGAAGTCCCTTACTCCTGAAGATCGCGTGCGTCTGCCTGAATTCGCCTTGTATAAAAGCAAGTACGAGGGCAACGAATACACCACTACTTCATCCCAAGAAGAACACTGAACCCGAGAAAGGTTTGATATGCCAAAAGCATATGAGGAAGCCGGCGTAAGCGTCGAAGCCGGTTACGAAGTCGTCAAGCGCATCAAGTCCCATGTGGCGCGCACCAACCGTCCGGGCGTGGTCGGCGGTATCGGCGGCTTCGGCGGCCTGTTCGATCTGGCTTCCCTCGGATACAAGGAGCCGGTGCTGATTTCCGGCACTGACGGCGTCGGCACCAAGCTGGTCGTTGCCAAGATGGCCAACAAGCACAACACCATCGGCATCGACTGCGTGGCCATGTGCGTCAACGATATTGCCGCTCAGGGTGCGGAACCGTTGTTCTTCCTGGATTACATCGCCTGCGGCAAGAACGATCCAGCACTGCTCGAGCAGGTTGTGGCTGGCGTTGCCGACGGCTGCGTACAGGCTGGTTCCGGTCTGATCGGCGGTGAAACCGCTGAAATGCCGGGCATGTATGACGAAGACGAGTACGATCTGGCCGGTTTCGCGGTCGGCGTTGCCGAGAAGTCCGCAATCGTGGACGGCTCCACCATCGCTGAGGGCGATGTGCTCATTGGTCTGCCGTCCACCGGCGTACATTCCAACGGCTTCTCTCTGGTGCGCAAGGCCCTGTTCGAGAAGGCTGGCTATACCGTCGATACCGTGCTTGACGAGCTCGACGGCGAAAAGCTCGGCGACGTGCTCCTCACCCCGACGAAGATTTATGTGAAGGCCCTCTCCCCGCTGTTCAAGGCCGGCGTGGTCAAGGGTGTCGCCCACATCACCGGCGGCGGCTTCATCGAAAACGTTCCGCGTATGATTCCGGACGGTCTGGCCGCACACATCAACCTCGGCTCCTGGCCGGTACTGCCGATTTTCGACGTGCTCGAAAAGGCCGGCGAAGTCGACCATATGGAAATGTTCAACATCTTCAACATGGGTATTGGTATGGTGCTGGCCGTCAACGCCGAAGATGCCGATAAGACCATGGAATTGCTCAAGTCCAATGACGAAGCCGGTTACGTACTCGGCAATATCGTCAAGAAGACCGATAGCGACGTCGAACTGCAGTAAATACATATACGGGGGTGAGCCATAACGGCCACCCCCTTTTATTTCCGAAGACTTTCCTGAACATAGGATTTTCCCAAAAGGGACACAACAGGAGGAAACATGAAGGTTCTGGTCATTGGTTCCGGTGCACGCGAGCATGCCATCGCCCATGCACTTATGCGCGGCGGCAGCGTCAGCGAAGTCACGGTGGCTCCGGGCAATCCAGGCATGGAGCTTGACGGCATCCGCACCACGCAGATCAACCCGTCCAATCATGCCGCGCTGATTGATTTCGTGAAGAACAACGGCTACGACTGGGTGTTCGTCGGTCCGGAAGTGCCGCTTATCGAGGGCATCGTCGACGATTTCGCGGGAGCTGGCATCAAGGCGTTTGGTCCGAGCAAGGCCGCCGCACAAATCGAGGGTTCCAAGGATTTCGCCAAGCAGTTGATGGAACGTCACAACATTCCGACTGCGAAGTATCAGACGTTCGACGATTTGGAGCGTTCCACCGCTTATGTGCGTGAACATGGCGCTCCGATTGTGATCAAGGCTGATGGTCTGGCCGCTGGCAAGGGCGTGACCGTTGCCATGGATGAGGAAACCGCCATCGCCGCTCTTGAAGACATTTTCGTCGATCATCGTTTCGGCAACGCCGGTGCGAAGGTTGTCATCGAGGACTTCTTGGAGGGTCAGGAGTTCTCGCTGATGAGTTTTGTGAATGGCACCGATTTCTGGCCGATGCCGATTTCTCAGGATCATAAGCGCGCTTATGATGGCGATAAGGGTCCGAACACCGGTGGCATGGGTGCGTACAGTCCCGTTCCGCAGATCGGTCAGGATGTGGTTGACACCGCTATCGAAACCATTGTGAAGCCGACCGTGCAGGCTATGTCCGATGAGGGTACGCCGTTCACGGGCATTCTTTACGCTGGCTTGATCGCCACCGCGGATGGTCCGAAGGTTATCGAGTTCAATGCTCGTTTCGGCGATCCGGAAACGGAAGTCGTGCTGCCGAAGCTCACGTCTGATCTCGGCGCCGGCATCAGCGCTCTGCTCAATGGCGAGACTCCGGAGTTCACTTGGGATAATGACAACGCCACGCTTGGTGTGGTGCTCGCCGCCGACGGCTACCCTGTCGATGTGATCAAGGGCGCTGCGATTCCTGAGATTCCAGTCGATGAGGATTCCCACGTCTATTACGCTGGCGTGGCTCGTAGCGAAGAAGGTCTGGTCGCCAATTCCGGCCGCGTGCTGTTGGTGGAAACCTCCGCAGCCGACATCAAGGCCGCTCAAGACAAGGTGTATGCGATTATCGACCAGCTCGACACCAAGGGCATGTTCTACCGTCACGACATCGGCGCCAAGGCACTGAACATCTGAATGCACCCAGCGATTGCATACCATCAGAAATGTCTGTAACCATACAATCGCAATCATATATATAAAAAGGACGGCGGTTTTGTGGTCGGACAGAGAGGAGTCCGACTGCAAAACCGCCGTTTTTTAATCACACAACACAGGCAAGCTTATATTGATTACTTCTGCTCTCCCGGCTTCGGAATGAGCAGGGATGCGCAGAACGCGAGACCGAGCAGAATCACACCGCCAACCATGGCTGCGATGTAGCCGCTGGTCGCACCGCCGGATGCGGTGAACGCGTTCTGAGCAGCGTACAGCACTGCATAACTCAGACCGGCACCCAGGTTGAATGCACCGGAGTTCAGACCAGGCAGGTAGCCCGGATTGTCTTCCGGAGAGAGCACGATGCCCAGACCGTTCAGCATGATGTTGGCAGTACCTGCGTAGGAAACACCCAAAGCCAAAGACATGACCACAAGTGCCCAGATGCTCGGAACGTTGCACACGAAGATGCCGAACAGCACGCCCACAACAGAGACGATCAAGCCAGTACGCAGCACCGCACGGTAGCCGAACTTCGAAGCGAGCACGCCTGCGACCGGGCCGAATGCGAGACCGATCAACGCATACGGAGTCAGGGTGGCGAACGATACCACGCTGGCGCTCATGCCGGCGCCGACTTCGGTATCCTGAGCGAGAGCAGGCACGATACCGTTCATGATGGCGAACACGCCGGTCATGGTAAGCAGGGTGGTCAGCAGCAGACCCCAAGTACGACGCTGCTTGAGGTAATGCGTGGTGACCATCGGAGCCTTCTGACGCTTCTCAACATTCCAGAACACCACGAACAGCACTGCTGCAATAATGATTTCGACAGCGACCAGCGCCCAATTGGCGGAGCCCAGCTTCTGAATCTCGTTGATGGCCAGATATGCGGCCAAGAATGCGGCGGCAAGGGAAACCACGCCAACCCAATCCATCTTCGGAGTCTCGGAAGCGGTGGATTCTTCCGCATACACGAACACAAGCACAATGGCAAGCACCGCAACGCCAACCATGACCCAGAACACGGAACGGGAACCGAACGTGCCAGCAAGCCAGCCGCCAAGAATAGCGTCGACACCGCCGATGCCACCATTAACGGAAGTCAGAATAGCCATGAGCTTGGCGTACTTCTTATCTTCAGTAACCTTGGCGTGCAGCATGATCAGCGTCATCGGCACAATCGGACCGGCAACACCCTGAATCACACGACCGATCATCAGCATCGGCACGTTGACCGCGAGCGCGGAAACCACGCAGCCCAAAGCGGTAAGCACAAGAATGCCAAGCAGCACTTTCTTGCGACCGATCAAATCGCCGAGTCGCGGCAGGAACAGCGAGAACACTGCGCACGAGGTGAAGAACACCGTCTGGGTCAAGCCAATCTGCGCATCGGTGGTGTTGAGTTCAACACGCATGGTCGTCAATGCAGGCGAAAGCATGGACGCGTTGAGCTGGAACGCGAAGATGGCTGCCATCAATGCTGCCATCAATGCGACGACGGACTTGCCGCCTTCGTCGAGCATTTTGCTGTTTTTGGTCTCTGTCATTAGAGCACCCCTTTACTTATCTTTCTCTTCTTTCAGCCGATGGTCTTGATTGCGTCGGTTACCAAATCCCAGAATTTGTTGAAATCAAGCTTGACTGCAACCTGGGTGTGGCATTCTTCGGCGCTCGGCTCTGGACCTCGCAGGTCGGCGACGGTCATGCCAAGTGTGAGATCTCCATGGATTTCGACATCAACCGGGCAACGACGGGTGGTCATGACGCTCGGATCAATGAGGTATGCCACCGTGCACGGATCATGGACCGGAGGATCGATGAAATCTTGATTGTCTTGATAGGTCTTGCGGAAGAAGTCCATCAGACCAGACACGAACTTGGCGAGATCAGTGCCAACGCCTTCGATACGCTGCTGCACTTCGGGCGTGCACAATGCCTGATGCGTCAGATCCAATCCGACCATGGTGATCGGCCAGGCTTCATTGAACACGATGTGAGCGGCTTCCGGATCGACCTTGATGTTGAACTCGGCCACGGCACTCCAGTTGCCCACATGGTATCCGCCGCCCATAAGCACGACTTCCTTGACACGTTCAACAATGCGCGGCTCCATGCGGGCAGCCATGGCAATGTTGGTCAGCGGTCCGGTCGGCACCAGAGTGATGGTGCCTGGCTCGTTGCTCATAATGGTGTCGATAATCCAGTTGACGGCATGTCCGGCTTCCAGCGGACGGCTGGGTTCAGGCAGTTCAACGCCGTCAAGACCGGTTTCGCCGTGAATGGAAGCTGCCACTTCCTGCTTGCGCACCAGCGGACGGTCACATCCGGCATGCACCGGCACGTCGGTGGCATGCGCCTTTTCCAGCACTGCACGGGCGTTGTAGGTCACCTTGTCAAGGCTCTGATTGCCACCTACCGTGGTGACGCCCAGCAGATCGATATTGGGATTGCCCACGGCAAGCAGGATGGCGACGGCGTCATCATGTCCCGGATCGCAATCAAGGATGATTTTCTTGGACATTATGGTTCCTCCTTATGTGCTCCAACTTTGAACCGATAATGAGGTGGTCGACGATTGACTGACTCCGGCTCATCGGTCACACAACTTGTTGCAAGGCCGGCAATGGCCTTTGATATCAGCGACTTCCGAAACCTTCGAGCAGTTGTTCGGCTGCCTGAAGATCGATGTCACGAGGTGTGTTTCCTGCAAAACGCTCGTCAACTACGGCCTGCGCATTGGAAACGAGTTCTTCAACGCTGATGCCGTAATCCTCAACAGGATGCAGACCGAGCATGCGGTCGCGGAAATCCTTGAACGCTCTGCTTGCGATAATCGCAACCTGCTCGTCCGGCGCATTTTCCGGGTAGACCGCACCTAGAATCTGACCGATCTCACGAACCTTATGCGCACGTACGGGAGCAACGAACTCCATAACCGCCGGCAACGCGTAGCCAACGGCTTCACCGTGCACGATGTGGTATTTCGCTCCGAGCACGTGTGCGATGGAATGCCCCGCAATGGTTCCCGCATTGTTCAGCATCCATCCTGCAAGCGTCGACGCGACCATCACACGTTCCCTGGCTTCACGATCCTGACCGTTTGCCACAGCACGCGGCAGATAGTTGTACAGCAGGAACATCGCTTTTTCGCAAATGGCATCCGTGACCGGACTTGCCATTCGGGAAAGGTATCCTTCCGCGGCGTGGCAGAATGCGTCAAGTCCGCAAGCGATGGTCATTTTTGCGGGCAGTGTCAGCATGAGATCCGCGTTCAGCACGGCATATTCGCTGACTGCCGGATCGGCAAGCACCGCGAGTTTACGACCGGTGGATCCTTCGGTGACCACCAGCGCGTTGGACATTTCGCTGCCGGTGCCGGCGGTGGTCGGAACTGCGATCATACCGTTGCATGGTGCGATCGGCTTGGCTGGATCGGTGTATTCGATGATGGATCCGCCGTTGACACGCACGATGTTGATGCCTCGGGCAACATCCATGGAACTGCCACCGCCGATGGCGATGATGCTGTCAGCCTTATGCGCTTCGAATGCTTCGACGCCGGATTCCACGGTTTCGCAAAGCGGGTCGGGCTTGACCTGGTCGAATACCGCCACATCGACACCGACCTGTTCAAGCTTGGTACGTGCGGCAACGACCAGCGGCATGCTTCCGACGAAGGAATCCGTGACCATCAGCGGACGAGAATAGCCCGCGGTCTGCATGATATCGACCAGAGTCTCCCCTAAATCGTCAGTGCAGACCACTTTGACGGGTTGCAGCAGTTTGACTTCCATAGCCATCGGTCACTGTCCGATCTTTGCGGCCGCAGCGTCGGCATTGATGCAGAATTGACGAACCTTGGTCGATGTCCTTTCTCCATGTAGCCGCCGTCGTATTTGATGCTGGTCTTCGTCAGGGTAGTCCACGCCATACGGCTTGCACTGTTCGATTAGCTTCGGCAACATTGTCTGGTCCAAGACCGCCAGCCATGATGACCGGCTTGCCGCATTCGGGCCACAATACGGGCGTCGAAATGCTCCAGTCGTGGGTCAAGACCCGTCTGGCACCAATGTCCGGTGTCGGGGGCCAGACCGGAGTCCGTGAGGATGAGATCGCAGTATTGTGCGTACTTCTTGGCACGGTCGACGGCGGATTCATCGTCAACGAGCACGGCCTGCATGAGTTTGGTGTTCGGAGCGGCTTCCTTAAGTCGGGCCGCGAATGCTTCATCTGCGGCGTACCCATCGCCTGCGATATGCAGAATGTCAGGCCGCACCTCTCTGGCAAGCTCGATCATCTCGTCGGGATCGTTGGTCAGCATGATGGCCACGGAGGTGACGCCACGACGCTTGCATTCGTCGAAAATGCGGTGCACGCGTTCGATTGGCACGCGATGTGCCGGAACGCCACCATTCTGCATCGGCACCAGTCCAATGTTGTCGGCACCAGCCTCCATGGTTTTGACGGCCTCATCGTATTCGATCAGAGAATAGATCTGCTTGACTACCATTGTCGGTTCTCCTTGTGTTTGTATGGGTTGATGGACGTGTGATGTAGCAAAATTCAGGCGGTACGCACTTCGTCGAGCAACGGCTCGATCTCGCCGGACATCTTCTTACGTATGCGTTCCACGGTGATATCGGGCACTGCTTTTGTGCATTCGAGCGCGATGCTGGATGCTGCCTGCGCAATTTTGCCGACTTCTTCAAGATCTCGATCGGGGTTATCGAAGAAGCTCCAGGTGATGGCTGCCATGCCGGCATCTCCGGCCCCATTTGCCGTGGCGATTTCGGTGCGGTATGGCGGCACGATGCTTGAAGCTGTATTCGTCGTTTTCGTGCCTCGCGCACAGGATTCCGTTGGCACCCAATGAAATGAATACGTTCTTCACGCCCCTGTCGAGCAAGGTCTTCGCTGCGGCACCTGCCGAATACTGGTCGGCGATACCGATGCCGGTAAGTACGGATGCTTCCAAATCATTCGGCTTGAGCACGGTCATCTTGTTGAGGATCGTGTCGAAACGGTGCGCTTTGACTGTGGAAACGGTGTCTCCGAACAGTGGCGCGGTGACGTGTTCGCCAATCCATGCCATGGTTTCCGGTTCAAGATTGGCGTCAAGCAGGCAGATGGCGGCACCGTTGATGAAGTCGAGGCGAGATTCGAGGAATGCCGGATTGATTTCCTTGCAGATTTCCATGTCGTTGACGGCCACCAGCAGATCGCCCGTATCGTCGGTGATGAACATGTAGGTGGAAGAACGGCGTCCTTCCAGCTGTGCGGCATAGTCAAGATTGATGTTGTTGGCCGCGCACGAACGTTCCAGGGTCTTGCCGTTTTCATCGTCGCCGTAGACGGTGATCAGGTATGTCGGCATGCCCAGATGAGCCATGTTCTGTGCGATGTTCTGCCCGACACCACCTGCGGACATGCTGACGACGCCCGGATTCGAGTCTCGGTCCACTACGGTGCTCGTCGGTCTACCACAGATGTCCATGTTCATGCCACCGATGACCACAACGTAACGGTCAGGAACAGTATTTCCTGAAGTCATATCCGCCGTGGATATTGCCTCCTACATTTTCGGGGATATATCTGCCTTGATACACCCTTGATGAAACGTTTTATCTTCAATTTAGAGTACAACAAAAGTTTAAACCAGTCAACTTTTGCTTATTTTTCATCGATGTAACATATGGAAAAATCGCGTGTCTCGCGATTACGAAAGAAACAAATGTAAGACCGCCATACCTGCGTTACTGCAGCAAATCAGCTTTGCGCCGCACAGCTTCTTCAGAAAAATCAGCGCAAATCGACTGCACCTGAGACATATTCATCGCAGCCGCCGCAGACGCATATCTAGCGCATTCCCGCTGTGTTTTATGCTCACGACGCGCCCACACCAGCGCACTCAACGCCGCCGACGCACCACCATTGGTATATCGACGTTCCTCCGCCCTTCCCGGCAAAGACCAGAAAAAGCTTTCATGTTCGCAGCAGTACAGCATGTCCGAATCATCCACAAAAAGAAACACATTACGCACACCGGACCGCAGCAAATGTTCGGCGCAATCTCTGGCACTGGCCTCGTCATGCACCTCAATCCCCGACACGAATTTGGCTTCGGCGGAATTAAGCACCATAGTGTCGATGCGATCGAGCACCGGCGTGATTCGCGCCGCTTTATTAACGGAAACCACGCGCACGAAAATCGGTCGACTTGTTTTTCGCAAACCCATGCTATGGCATCAGACGGCAAGCTCGAATCAATCGCCACCATTTCCGCATTGACGATGGTCTGCTCTCGTTGCGCTAGAAATTCCGGGGTGATTTCCGCACTGATCTGCATATCATCAAGACCCACAATCTGACGCCCCTGCGCGGAAACAACCGACAAAAAGGTGGAAGTAGGCATATGGGAAATCTGCTTGGCATGCGTGATGTCAATGCCGTTGGCATACGCGTCCTGCTTGACGCGTTCGCCGTTCTCATCATCACCATAGACGGAAATCAAATAATTCGGCACGCCAAGCCGGTTCAGATTGTAGGCGATATTGTAACCAATGCCGCCCACGGATGACACAATGCGCCCCATGTTGGAACTTTCCCCAACCACATCCTGCATGGCGACACCGTAATGGTCTATATTGATGGCGCCAACAACAGCCACATAGCTGGGCGGAGTGACGATATACCCTTTGCCTTGGATGTACCCTTTTTTCATCAGGTTGGAGATGTGCGCGGCCACCCCTGAACGGGTGATGCCGCACAGTTCCGCAAGCTCGTTTTGGCTGATCAAAGGATTCTGCTTAATCCACGCCAAAATCTGCTGTTCGCGATCGGTTGCGGCCATCTCTTCCCCCTTGCCTCTAGGGAAGATCCATGAAATCGGTGTCTTTCAGGTAGTTCTTCCCTGTGGTGATATCGTACTGAATCAGCTGGTAGTCGGCAAGCAACTGCTGGGTTTCCGCGTCGAAGTCGCTTTCGGCCATGGGATTGCCGTCAGCGTCGAGATAGATGTTCTGACCTTCAGGGATACGGTCCCATCCCTGGATATTGTTGACGACAGGTGGCTCCATGGCGGAGATTTTCTCATGCATTTGCGTGAGGAACGCCAGATACGGGGACACCTTGGCGTTCATATGCTCGGCGGCCTGCGCCACGAAGAAGTTCGGCGACGAATAGTCGGCGTTGTCGATCTCGTTGCCTTGCGAGCTGGACGCCTTGTTGGACCAGATGAAATAATCCGTCAGATGCAAGGCAAGCGAATTGTTGTCGTCTTCGGAAGCGGACGAATAAATGCCCGGCAGATGATCGCCGTAGAACACCACGGTGATCGGCTTGTCGATGGCGTCGAGCTTGTCAAGGAAGTCGGCGGTCGCCTCGTCGGTCAGAGCCGCACCCTTCTGATAGGTTTCGATGGACTCCTTCTCATCGTCCTCCAAAGGAGTGTCCGTAGTGGATTCGGCCTTGAAATCGTTGTTCCTATACCAATCGTGGTATGGCATGTGGTTCTGCATGGTGATGACCTGCAGGAACTGGTTGCCATCGGTTTTCTTGACTTCTTCGATGGTGCTCTCGTACGTCGCTTCGTCAGACACGTACGGCGAATCGTCGATCTTGTCTTGATGCGAGATGACGTCCGGACCGGTCAACGTGTAGAAATGCGAGAATCCGAACTTCTTATAGTTGGTCGCACGCGAGTACATAGACGATTCGTACGGGTGCAGTCCGATGGAATTCTTCGACGCCCCCCACAGCTGGTTGATGGTCGGCGTCCAATGCTCGCTCGGCACAAGCTGCTGATACGGGCTGGTGAGCGACGAATCGAAATTCGACATGCTCAAACCCGTCAATCCCATGTATTCGAGGTTTGCGGTACCACCGCCATATCCGGAAGAGAGCATCAAACCGGAGGTCGTATTCTCTTTGATGGAACGAATGTTGGGCATGGAATCCTTGTTGATCTTAAGCCCCGGCACGCGAGACGGGTCGGAGAAGGATTCGGACAGCACATAGATCACCGTACTGTCGGTCATGTTCTCGGTACGAGATGCGTTGATCTTCTTCGCTTCTTTTTCGTATCGTGCCGCGACTTCCTTCATGGTTTCTTCGGAATAGTCGTCAGGCTTCACCATGACTTTCGGATTCAGCTGCCTGGTGAAGGCGACCATCGGTCCGTTGCGCTGCGCATCGTAGACGGAATCCCACATGGACGGCATGTCCCCCATTGCCGAAGAGAAGGTTTTCGCCCAAGATCCGACAGTGCTCACCTGCATGGAATACAGCGTGAAGAACGTTCCCGGCACGATGATCAGCAGTAGTCGCACGATGGCGTTCAGCGAGCGCGACTGCTTGTCGTCGCCACGGAAAAGCTTGCCGTGACGGCCGTCACGATGATTCAGGAATACGAAAAGCGCAATGAAAGCAACGAATATGACGACGGCGAGCAGAATGGTCCACTGTGCGCCTGCCGGCATGAAGCTCATAAGATTGCCCGCATCGGCTTTGAGGAAGTTCAGATCGCTGGGAAGAATCGCCTCATATCGGATGGATACTTTGAAATGTTCGATCACCGCGATAATGAATGTCACCGCCAGAAATATTGGCGTGGCGATCCAGAAGCGGTTGATGAGCATGAGCAGTATCACATACAGCACGCCCCACAAAATCAGGTTGAGCACCGCCACAAAGTTGAGGTTGGTGAACATTTTGGTGACGAAGCCCCAACCGGTCAGCCACATGTTGTTCGAAAGCTTGACGCGTGTAGCGGATTGACTGACGCCAATCTGTAGCGCTGCCACACCGATGGCGTCGAACACCACAAACAGTATGCCGTACAACCACCCTGGGAATTCCTTACGTTCCTTGGCGGGTGCGTTTGGATCAATCGTCGAGATCTTCAGTTCCTCAATCGTCTCTGTATTCACGGATTCGTTCGTCAAGTGTTTATCTCCACTCGTAACGTGTCAGTTCGCTTCGTTTCCCGCCTTACGGCGACGCCAAGGCACCATTCTCGCGACCATATCTGACAAAAAGACTGTAATGATCGATTTCATCCACAGTTTCTTCTGATTTTCTTACGCATATGTCGATGAAATCGCAAAAGAACGATGAGAGGGGTATAGACAGTTCGGATGGCAGTATCTAGTTGTCGTCAAGGATTCCGCCGTCCACATAACCGTTGTTGCTGAAATCGGCGAAATTGTTGAGATCGACGGAATTACCGTCGTGCCTCATTCCGGCAGTCGGGGCATAGTCCGAACACCTCAAGCGTATGCCGTTCGATGGTGAATCCGTATTTCTCGCTGATGCCACGCAGCCAAGTTTCGGATGGCGATTCGATTTCCACGGTTTTGCCGCAATTCGTGCATACGAGATGATGGTGATGCCCGTCATCACCACACAGACGGAACAGCTGTTGGCCTTCCAAACGCACGGTATCAGCCTCGCCTGCCTCAGCCAAGGCATTCAATTGACGATATACAGTGGCAAGGCCGACCTTCACGCCTTCGTCTTCCAGCTTGCGATGCAAATCCTGTGCGGAAATGAATTCATCGTTTGCCTTCAACGCATCATGAATCAGTTCTTTTTGTTTGGTGTTGCGCTCCACGCGTCCGTCCGTCAATCTATGTCCGTTCTTGATGGCTTCGCGCGCCGCCCTCCCCTCAGGGAAAGGCTGACGCGCGAAACATGCCGTCATCGGTTTTATTTCAAATCATCCCAGCAGCCGGTCCGTTCAAGATCCGCCACAGTTTGCCTGGTGTCGTCGGTCAGCACGGTGATATGCCCCATCTTGCGATCATGACGCACTTCAGCCTTGCAATAGTCGTGCATATTCCATTCGGGATGCTCGGCGATCAGCGCGCGGGTCGGTGCCACATGCTGCCCGAGCACATTGACCATAACAGCCGGCTTGAGCAGTTCGGGCTGTTCGAGCGGCCACCCGGCAATGCCTCGAATATGCGCGTCGAACTGGTCGAACGAGCACGCTTCGATGGTGTAATGACCGGAGTTATGCGGGCGCGGGGCAAGCTCGTTGACGATAACCCGCTCATCCTTGGTAACGAAGAGTTCGATAGCGAGGATGCCGGCCAGTTCGAAGCCTTGCGCCAAACGCAAAGCGAGTTCGTGCGCTTCCTTCGCCACGTCTTCGCTGACTTCGGCCGGAGCGATGGTCATGTGCAGAATATTGTTACGATGCTCGTTGCGCACGATCGGGAAGGTCACATAATCCTTGCCGTTACCGGCAACGAGAATGCTCGCTTCGAATGCGAAATCGACGAATCCTTCGAGAATGCTCGGCGGGAATCCGCCACCGCGATCGGCACGGGCGCGTACCTTTTCGAGATCGGCATCGGATTTCAGCACGGTCTGGCCGTGGCCGTCGTACCCGCCGGAACGGGTTTTCAGCACGGCCGGGTAATGGATTTCACCGAGCGCCGCATCAAGCTCCTCAACGCTGTTGACGGCCTTCCATGGTGCGGTCGGCGTGCCATGATCGTTGATGAACTGCTTCTCGTTGACGCGATCCTGCGTGACACGCCAGCCAATCGGTGCCTTGCGGGGCTGCAGACAAGGAACGCACTTCGTCGATGGCGTCGGCGTTCACGTTTTCGAACTCGTACGTGAGCACGTCGGACTTTTCAGCCAGTTCTCGGATCGCGGTGATGTCGTCGTATTCGGCAGTGACTTGGAAGTCGGCCACCTGTGCGGTCGGGCAATCCGGAGTCGGGTCGAGCACGCCGATGCGGAAGCCCATGTAGCGGGCGGACAACGCCATCATGCGGCCAAGCTGACCACCACCGATAATGCCGATGGTGGCCCCTGGCATCAGACGTTCAACACGGCCATTGGTTTCCTCAGACAAGCTGGGCATTGGATTCAGCCACCTTTTCCTTCAGAGAGTCACGATATTCCTGCAAAGCATTGGCCAAACGCTCATCGGTGGTGCTCAGAATGCTCACAGCCAAAAGACCTGCGTTTGTGGCACCGGAGTTGCCGACTGCGGTGGTGGCGACCGGGATGCCGCCTGGCATCTGCACGATGGACAGCAGCGAATCCCAACCGGACAGCGCATGGGAACGCACCGGCACGCCGATGACCGGCAGGGTGGTCTGGGCCGCGACCATGCCCGGCAGATGTGCCGCGCCGCCGGCTCCGGCGATGATGACCTTCAGACCGTTGGCACGGGCACTATGCGCGAACTCGCCCATCAATTCCGGGGTGCGGTGCGCGGAAATCACCTGCTTCATGTACGGCACTTCGAACTGGTCAAGCATCTCGCAGGCATGCTTCATGGTTTCCCAATCGCTCGCCGACCCCATAATCACTGCGACTTCAGGCTTGTTGTCTGCCATCAAGGACCTCCGAAAAAATCCAAAAGAACATGTTCTTAAACACCGTTTACTTTACGCAATCGGCTAGATGTGCAGCACGATTTTTCCGAAAACGTCGCCATTCACGATCTTGGAGAACGCAAGATGCGCGTCGTCGATCGCATATGCGGAATCGATGACCGGATGCAGATCGGCATGTTCCACGAATTTCAGCAAACGTGCGAAATCCTCACGGGAGCCCATGGTATTGCCCTGCACTCGAATATTCTGGAAGAAGATTCTCGTAAGCTCTGCACCCGGCTGGTCGCCAGTAGTCGCGCCGCAAATGGCGATAGTTCCTCCCGGACGTACGGATTTGACGGAATGACTCCATGTGGCCGCGCCGACGGATTCAATGACGGCATCCGCCTTGCGTGGCAGTCGCGCACCCGTTTCAAAAGCCGCATCGGCACCGAGCTGCAACACTCGCGCACGCTTGTCTTCGCTTCGTGACGTGACGAACACTTCCAATCCGGCCGCGTGAGCAAGCTGAATCGCCGCGGTCGACACGCCGCCTCCGGCGCCTTGAATAAGCACCGTGTCTCCCGGCTTCACATTCGCCGATGCGAACAGCAGGGAATATGCGGTAAGCCAGCTGGTACCCAATGCGGCAGCCTCATCAAGATTCAGATTCGCGGGCTTGGCGAACACGTTGGCGCTGGGCACCTGTGTGTATTCGGCCATGGTTCCCGCATACCGTTCGGACAGGATCGAGCGTCTCTCCCCCGGCATCACACCGGCGCCATCGGTACCAACGAAGGTATACAAGACCACTTCGGAACCGGCCTTAAGTCCCTTTCGTACGGGAATGTCTTCTTCCAACACGCCAGCCGCGTCCGTGCCGAGGATCATCGGCGTCTGCTCGTCGGAAAGCCCCACACCTTGCAGACTCCACACGTCATGATGGTTCACGCTCGCCGAGTTCACACGAATGGTGGACCAGAATGGCTTGGTTTCAGGCTCAGGCATAGTGCCCACTTCAAGCACGGACAGCGGATCATCATAATTCGTTCCGGTGGCATATACGGCTTTCATGTTCGCGCTCCTTTGCGAATAACGGCTTTTCACGATTGCAAACACCTCTATTGTGCCTCAAGTTGAGAAGACTTTGCGCTCCTTTGCCCGCAAACACCCTCGTCGGGGCATACAGTGGGATATGATTTCGCACTTGGTTGCACTGATCGTAGGGAAGGGTGATTGCGCACGATGACCGCTGGCATTTTGAGTTCGATTCACACTCCGGCGGACGTACATGCCCTTTCAGCCCAGCAATTACGCGATCTATGCCTCGAAATCCGCGCCACACTGCTCGACTACGGCAAAAAACATGGCGGGCATATCGGCTCGAATCTTGGCGTGGTGGAGCTCACTGTGGCATTGCACCGCGTGTTCGACTCGCCCCGCGACCGTTTCATTTTCGACGTGTCGCACCAAAGCTACGTGCACAAAATGCTTACCGGCCGCGCCGAAGCATACTTGGACCAATCTCGTTTTGATGAGGTGACCGGTTTCACGAATCCGCTGGAAAGCGAGCATGATTCCTTTGTGCTCGGTCATACCGGCACTTCGATTTCTCTGGCCTGCGGTCTTGCCAAAACCCGCGATATGCAGCGCGGCGCCGCTGGCGAAAGCACTATCGGCAATGTTATCGCCATTATCGGCGATGGATCCCTGAGTTCGGCCATTGCGTTCGAGGGACTGAACAATGCGGCCGAACAGGGCGGTAATCTCATCATCATCGTCAACGACAACGAAATGTCGATCGCTGAGGATTTCGGCGGTATGTACGGGCAGCTTGCCAAGTTGCGTACGTCGAATGGCATGGCCGAACTGAATCTGTTCAAAGCATTCGGCTTGGACTACCGCTATGTGGAGCAGGGTAATGACGTTGACGCGCTGGTGGAAGTACTGAACGAGGTCAAAGACATTGACCACCCGATCGTAGTGCATATCCACACCACCAAAGGCTTGGGCTTTAATGACGAAACGGAAGCCGACAATGGTTCGGATGGCTGCAATCAGACCAATCCTCAACCTCATGCGGGCCAATGCGAGGCCAACCATTGGCAGGATCCGGAGGCCTCGCTCGGCAAACCGCTCGACGCACGCAAATATTATGGCGAAATGGCCATGGCATCGCTGGAACGTCGTTTCGACAATGAGCCGGGATTGGTGGTCATCTCCCCCGCAACCCCCGGATCGAATGGCATCACCCGAGATTTTCGTGAACGTGCCGGCGCTCACTACGTCGATACCGGTATCACGGAAGAACATGCCGCCGCGTTCGCCGCGGGTATCGCCAGGGCTGGCGGACGCCCGGTGCTTGCGACTTCCGCCACGTTCTTCCAACGCACGTTCGACCAGCTGCAGCAAGAGTTGGCATTGAATCATGTTCCCGCCACGCTGCTGATTTTCGGCGCGGGAATTTCCGGCGCGGACAATACGCATTCGGGCACATTCGATATGACGATGTTCGCCAATGTTCCCGACGTGACCTGTTTGGCTCCCTCGAGCGGCGAACAGATGCTTGACATGTTGGCTTGGGCTACCGGCCCGTCCGAACATGGCGTGGTGGCGATTCGTATGCCCGGCGAGCAGATTCTCGCACTTGAACGTGCCGCCGATATGGCGTTCGACCCGTTGCAGCGTGCCGAAGAGCATGATCCAGCCGTCAATATTGCCGGAGCATGCCCGTTCGTCCGCTATCAGATCGTTCAGCCCGGCAGGGATGTGGCGATTCTTGGACTCGGCAACACCATGCCGTTGGCTGCCGAAATTACGTCGGCACTGGCCGAAAATGATGAAGAACATGCTGCGATTACCGCAACGCTTGTTGACGCATTGCAATATTCCACGATGGATGCCGAATTACTGGCGATGCTTGCCGATGGGCATCGTTTGGTTGTTACGTTGGAAGATGGCCAGCTAGAAGGCGGATGGGGTGAGAAAGTCACCGCATTTTATGCCAATTCCAGTAATACCAAGGCTTCTCACGTTCGTGTGCTGAATTTCGGCGCAGCCAAAGAGTTCACCGACCGAGTGCCTCTTGGCGAGCTTAACGAACGTTACGGATTGACTTCAGAAACCATCGTCTCTCGAATCCGCGGTATTCTCAGCGAATAATCGATACATAAGCGAATTGGCGGGGAATGATCGGTATATCTGTGGACCATTCCCCGCCAATCTATAAGTCAGCGATCTGTAATCAGCAATCACTGATCATTCTTGATGGCATCCAAAGCGGGAATCTTCACAGCCTTATTGGCCGGGCCGAAACCTGCTACCACACCAACGGCGATCGAAAACAGCATGGCCACCACAAAAAGCCACCACGGAATCACCGAAATGCGAGTCACATCGTCGCCGCCCATAATCGCTTTGCCGATATTCTCAATGCTGAATCCACCCAAAGACGCCATATTGATGCCTATCGAACCAATCGCGGAAATCAAGCAAGCGATCACACCGCCGACAAGGCCGATCGCACCAGCCTCGCACAGGAACATCATGCGAATATCGCGCACATAGCAGCCAAGAGCCTTCATAATGCCGATTTCGCGCGTACGTTCCGACACCGACATAATCATGGTGTTGGCAATACCAATCGCGGCAACGAAGAACGACACCGCGCCGATGCCGCCCAAAGCCAACTGGATGCCCCGCGACTGCTTTTCGATCTCCTTACGCGTTTGCTCAAACGAGGAAGTCTGATAACCGGCGCCCTTGATTTGCGCTTCAACGTCGGCAACGTCTTTGATGTCTTGGGTGTGCACCAGTACCTGATCGTAAACGACCTTGCTCGACGTGTTGGCCTTGGTGTCCCCCGATATTTTGGCGTTCAACGTTTTCATATCGTCGATGCTCATCACAATGCCGGAAGTGAACGCATCATAGTTGTTGGCGGAGGAATCAATGACACCCACCACCGTGTATGGCATGGTAATGGTGGGACTCTCACCACTGCCGGAATCGGATGGCGCCACGGATCCGCCGCCCACCTTGCGGTAGTCGTCGGGACTTTGATAGTTGGCTCCGGTAATCAACGTGATTTTGGAGTTCAGCATATCGAAGAACGGGTCTTCGCCTTCGGATTGGGCGCAACCGTTCTCATCACAGTAATAACTGCCCGCTTCTATACGATGATTGCTCGGATCTGACGCATACTTATCGTAGAACGAATACACGAAGGATTTGCCCGCCAACACTTCGCCGGCACGCATCGGAAGACGTCCGCTGGCCAATTTATAGCCGGATTCTTCCAATTGCGTGGCGTCGACTCCCACCACGTTGACATATTGCGACACGTACCGGGAGCCAGCTCCTTGCGTGGCATCCACACTGTATGACATCGTTTTCTGAGGAAGCACTCCGGCCACACCGGCAATGCTGCGGAAATTCTGCACGGCGTCATCGTCGAGTTTCGCCTGTTCGCCGTCGGCACCGCTCACGCTGGATGACGTTGCCGTGGAATGCGAGCCTCCGCCGTCCGCATATACGGTGATGTCGTTCAGGTTGCCCATGTTTTTGAGCATCTGCTCGTTCTGTTCGTTGATGCCTTGACCAATGGAAATCATGAGCACGATCGAACAGCAGCCGACGATCACGCCAAGTACCGTAAGAATCGTACGCGATTTGCGACGCAGCAGATTCTGCGTGCATGAACGTGCAATATCCGAAAATCGCATGCTCACTCCTTGGCGGAGGGCACGGAATCAATCACCTGGGTCGGCGCGTCAATGGCACCAGCCGTATTAGCCGCACCATCATCAGCACCTGCATGCGAATCGGAGGGATCCCAATCCCAATCGTCATCCTCGGCAGCCTTCTTCGCCTTCTTGCGGCGACGCACAACCACCACAACCACAATGGCGATCACGGCAACGACAGCCACGGCAACGACAATCCACACCCAAGTCGGAATGCCTTGATTTTCCTGCGGGTCAACATCCATACCGGGATCGGCGGGAGCCGGAGCCTCAGACACCGTAATCTTCACCGGCGATTCCTTGGTCTGCTGCTGGCCGTCGGCATCCTCGTACGTCACCTTCAGTTTGGCATCATATTCGCCGGCCGCATCCGCAGTGAAAGCGAATCCGATGGAACCAGAAGCGCCGGACGCCACATTGCCGATATACTGCGTGGCTTGCGTGGCGGTGATGCCGTCACCCTCGATGGACGCTTCGACATTGGATACATCCCCCTTGCCCTTGTTCACGTATTCCATGGAAATGGTGGATTCCTCGCCCGCATTGATGGCGTCTGGAAGCACGGGATCGCCCAGTTCGAAACGGTCGGGCTGCGAAACAGGTACGGAAATCTTGATATCCGAAGTGTTGGAATTGCGGGTGCCGCCATCGACATACTCGTATTTGAAGTTGATATCGATGCCCTGCGCGCCGTTCTTCGCACTCGACAGCACCTGCATGGGCACGGTCTGGGTCAGGGAATAGCCCGCCCACAGCGAATCGTAATAGAACGTGTTCGTACCGCCGGAAATGGCGAAATTCTCACCGCCGTCAACGGTCACGACCATATTGCCGACCGCGACCTTGCCCATATTCTGGAAGGTGAAGCCAAGATCGAAATTCGTGCCGACCGCCACGGAACCGTCGCCATAGGTGAAGTTGGTGATGATGATGTTCGGCACCGGACCGGCCGGCTGCACGGTGGAGCCGCCGTTGTTGTCGTCAGTGCCATCACCGTCTTCGGCGAGCGTCGTCGGCACAATGCAGGTCAGCGCGATGGCGATGGACGCCATCAATGCGATGAGCATGTTGATGAATTTTGCGGAATGGTTGCTGTTACTCATGGAATTTCCTTCTCTTCTCTGCCGTCACGCGTTGTTCATCAGACGGTCATCGATGATGCGTCCGTCAAGTAGCGTTACGATACGGTCGGCATATTGCGCCATATTGTCATCGTGGGTGACGAGCACGATGGTTTGGTCGAGGTCGCGAGCGAACGCGCAGATCATGTTCATCACGTCGGTTTTGGTTTTGGAGTCGAGGTTGCCGGTCGGTTCGTCGGCGAATACGACTTGCGGTCTGGCTGCGAACGCTCGCGCGATGCCGACACGCTGTTGCTGTCCGCCCGACATTTGCGTCGGGTAGTGGTTCATGCGTTTGCCGAGCCCTACTCGTTTCAGCATTTTCTTGGCGATTGCCTCACGCTTGTTTTTCGGCATGCCTTGGAACATCAGCGGCATTGCCACGTTTTCCACGGCAGTCAGATTGGGAAGCAGGTTGTATGACTGGAATACGAAACCAAGATGTTTTTGCCGAAATTCCGCCAATTGCCGTTCATTCAACCGAGAAATGGGCACTCCCCCGATGCGCACGCCGCCTTTGGTCGGTTTTTCCATACCTGCTAGCTGGTTCAGCAGAGTGGATTTGCCAGAACCGGATTCGCCGTAGATACAGCAGATCTGCCCTTGCGGAATGGTGAGATTGATACGTTCCAGCGCCACGACGGTTTCGTCGAGCACCGGATATTCCTTACGCAGATTCTTGACTTCGATGATGGGCCTGCGCGTCCCCGCCATCGACTCTTGCCCTTCATGATCTGTCATAGTCTTCGTTGTCCTCCCCCACACGGCGTCAATACGTCTGTCCCACAACCGAGTTTATACCGTTTTCCAGTTCCCTGCATCCCTTAGGGGAACACCCCGAGAAGCACAGACCCCCGTCTCATATCCTCCTAAAACAACCCTAACTAGGGTGGTTTTCTCGTTTCGTGCCAAAAACACTTCGTTTCGTGCCAGACGGCAAAATCCCTGAATCTCGCAAAAATAGAATGAAAACAACGAGGCAGACATTCGGATGACGTTGTCGGAAGCGTCATCCGCATATCACACAAGGGGAACCATCATGCGTCGTCGTTTTACTCAAACCGAGGTGTATTACCTGAACACCCTGCCCGCGGTGGAGCGAGCTTCCATGGACCGCATCACGTACTCGAAGGAATTTCAGGTGCGTTGCATGGCGCAATATCTGCGCGGCAACGGTCCTACCAGTATTTTCGCCAGCGCAGGTCTTGATCCGAAAATCATGGGAGGCAAGCGCATCGAACGCGCGATCGCCCGTTGGAAAGCCGATCCGAAAATCATGCTTGAAGCACAGACGTTGGCAAACAAATCCGATTCCGGGCAGCGCGATCTGCTGGTGATCACCCAAGCCATGACCATCAAATGGCTGGAAAAGAAAGTCATGGACCTGCAGAAACAGCTTCACCTGCTTGAATCACATGCGATGAACTGCTCACTGCCGAATTCAAACTCCAGGGAAGGTCTTGTCAGCATGGCGTGACATACGCCGAAACGTATGACATGCGTGCGCAAAACACGGTCATTGCCGACAGGCCAATCACATAGACGTGCGTTGCGGTACGGCAACGCGCCAAACAATAATCCCTCCTTTCACCGCCGCGCTCTCCGTCACATATAAGCGGCCGTCTCGAAAGGAGGGATTCTTCATGCCTCTGGAACGTCAGCGAAACATCCTCGCCCCGTATCGACACTCTGCATTTCGTGTATAAAACGCGCTGTCCTTACTCTGCATTTCGTGTAAATGCCTTAATTTTCAAGGAGTACACCATGCTCTTCAGGCGCAAGGCATATCAAACACTCATGGCTTGGAAAAGCCCGTCGAATGGCAAGCGCGCCATGCTTATTGAGGGAGCACGACGTGTTGGAAAAAGCACTTTGGCGCAAGAATTCGCACAACACGAATACGAAGGTCATCTTGTCATCGATGCAGAGCATCGGCACGGCTATTTTGCGACTATTTCGCAGCTTCGTCCGCGGACATCATGGCCTGGGTGATCTGGTCGCGCATCTCGTTGAAACCGCCAGGCGTCGAAGCCGGCAACACCACCGTCTTCGCATTCTGCGACGAGGCGAGATTACGCATGGTGTCGAGATACTGGTTGAACAACACCACATTGTTCACGTCGTTCACGTTCATGCCGACTGCCTGCAGACTCTTGATCTGGTCGACGATACCATTGGCGATCTCACGACGATAGTTGGCCTGGCCTTCACCCTGAAGACGGGTCTTCTCAGCCTCGGCTGCCGCCTGGGTCTCGATCTGAATACGCTGGGCTTCGGGGCGCGCTGACGGGTGGCCTCCTTCTCGCGCTGGGCAGCGTTGATGGAATCCATGGCGTTCTTGACCTGCGGACTCGGATCGATGGCAGTGATCAGCGTCTTGACCACAGTGAAACCGAAGCGGGACATTTCGTTGCCGACGGTCTTCTGTACGTCAAAGGCCACATCGTCCTTACGGGAGAAGGCATCGTCCAAAGACAATGCAGGAATGGCGGAACGCAGCGCATCCTCCATGTAGGAACGCAGCTGACCAGCCGGATCACGCAGCTCATAGTATGCGGTGGCCACATTGCTCGGGTCAACACGGAACTGAGTGGACGCCACCACCGTGACGAACACATTGTCAAGCGTCTTGGTCTCCAACTGCACATTAAGCTGATTGACGCGCATGTTGGTTTTCATGGCGATACGGTCCACAACGGGATTCGAATAATGAATGCCGGCGAACTGCACCGTTGTTGAATTTGTCCGAAACGCTCGAATAATATAGGCCTGCTGCTGCGCACGATAAACAACGTGGACAGGAACAGGAACGCGACGATAAGTGCAATGACAAGGAGCGTAATAAGGAACGGCATGACATTACTCCCTTCTTTGGTTTTCTCTCGAAAGCCTGTTGATTGACGGCTTTCCGTAGGTTCTGCAACCATTGCCGAACCCAAGCAAAAACTTACCAAAGAATGCAATCACGTGCAGACAATGTCCGCGAGTTGGGCAAAGTCCATTCGGAAGCCGGACATCGACCGTCCGGAAGCCGACCCACATACGTCTACGAGCCGAACAGGAGACAATTCTCCTTGTCCGACTCGTGAGATGGCATACGCAATGTTGAATCAGATCAGGCCGAGTTCCTTGCATTTGGCTTGCAACTGCGTGGCCGAAGGCTCCACCAGCCATGAGCCATCGGCGAACCGAATCACGGGAATGTGCTGTTGTCCGCTGATCGCAATGGCCTTCTCTGCAGCACCATCCTCATGCTCGATATCATGAAGGCTGTAGGCGACCCCGAAACGGTCTAATGCTGCCTTGGCTCGATGGCAGTCGCCGCACCAGTCGGCTCCATAGAAATCAATTGCCGCATTGTCAATCATAAAATCACTCCTTACGAGGCATTAATCTCATCAAATTTAGGCGATGCCTCAAGCAACATCTTCGTATACGCATCTTTAGGGTGTCGTAACACGGAACCGACAGCTCCATATTCGACAAGATGGCCGTCTTTCATTACCGTCACCTCATCCGCAACTTCCTGAACAATGTCCAAATCTCATACTCATGCCCCGACAATCCCGGATAATGCACGGATTTTACCAGCGGATGCAGCAACAGATAGCTGGAGATCGCACGCGCGTTCTCCTGCTGGCGGTCCATGCGCAGGGCGAGCGTCTGAATACCACGACGCACCGAATCGCATTCGTTCGGCGCAAGCACGCCACCCAAACGATTCTGCGCGAAGTAGACACGTTTGCCCAACCCGTCGTCCTTGACCACCACAAGACCGGCGTTGACTTCGGAATGGCCGGCCAGATACTTGGTAGCGGAATGGATGACGATGTCGGCACCTTGGTCGAGCGGCAGCTGCAGATACGGGGTAACGAATGTGTTGTCGACAATGGAAATCGCACCATAGCGATGAGCGATTTCAGCAATCTTCGTCACATTGTTGACCTGCAGCAACGGATTGGTAAGAACTTCGAAATACACGGCCTTCGCCGGACAACCATGCGCGGGTCCCTTGGCGGAGTGCCCGGAAACAGCGGCATCAAGCGCTTCGTAGTCGGCGGGTTCACGGCTCCGGTGTTGTTATCGTTGACCGGCAGTCCGTGGACAAACTGAGTGTTGAATCTGGTCATGGTGCGCACCCCCTCGGGTTGTGGCTCATTGCCGCATGCCATTCACGCGGTCACTGGTACCCACTAAACCGCATCCTGCGTTTCAACGCGCGCCGCGCCTTATCAACGTTTGTTATAGAACGCGCGAATCGCCATAACGTTTTCTTGTAAGCGGCTATCAAACGGCGGAGATGCAAGGCATCGCACCGCAATCGCCCATCCATGCAAAAAGGCTACGTAGGAAAAATTACGCTAGCACAGCAGCCACCCGGCGCACAGCCTCACGCAACTGGTCCTCGGATTTAAGCAGGCTGAATCGTACGTAATCCTTGCCCACTTTGCCAAAACACGTGCCCGGCAGCGCGGCGACGGACGCACGTTCCAACAGCATGTCGGCAAACTGTTCACCCGTCTGATCTTCAGGAGCGTGCACCCAAGCGTAGATGCCACCGTCTGAATCGAAAACATCAAGTCCGACTTCACGCAATCCACCTGCCACGATTTCGCGACGAGACGCATACCGTTCCGCAAGTTCGGCCACACAGCTCTGATCCGACAGCAGTGCCACAGTGCCCGCGTCTTGAATGCTGGACGTAACCATGGAACCCATTTGATAGTGGTACTGCTTCACATGAGACACAATGTCGTCGTTGCCCGCGATGAAACCGGCACGCCAGCCGGCCATCGCATACATTTTCGACAGCGAGCATACTTCCACCGCAACATCGAAGGCACCCGGCAGCGACAGTATGCTGATTTGCTGCGCATCGACCCCCAATCCCGCATAAGCGAAATCCTGCACGATCGCGAAATGATATTCATGAGCCAAATCGATGGCACGTTGCAGAAACCCACGCGGAGCCTGCGCACCCGTCGGATTGTTCGGATAGTTGAGCACCAGCACTTTCACACGATTCCACACTTGCGCAGGCACCGCATCCAAGTCCGGCAGGAAGCCGCGCTCTGGCAGTGACGGCAGCAGAACCTCCTCGGCACGGCTCATCACCGTCATGCAATGATACGAGGGGTAATACGGATCCGCATATGCCACAGCATCGCCCGGCGAAACAAGCACGGCGAACAGCGCCGCGAGACCATCAACCGCGCCCTCCACGGCAAAAAGCTGTGTTTTCCAATCAACCTCAACACCATACGTGTTGCGATACCACTGTTCGGCAGCCTGCAGAAAACTCGGCTTGCCATCGAACGGCGAATAACGGGCATTGGCCGGATCGTCAACCGCCTTTTTGGCCACTTCTCGAATGAAGTCAGCGGGGAACGCATCCGGATTGCCTTTGGCCAGGTCGATCACGTCGGCCCCGTCCGCAACCGCGGCAGCCACTTTGCGATCCATATCGGCGAACACATTCGGCGGAATCGACTGCGCCACCGTAGTGAACGCAACAGGAGAAACATACGAAGTCATTCATCAACCCTCCCTATCATCGTGCGACTGTATATGCGCACATTCACGCATATACGCAACCATCAGTGCGTCACCTTGCGTGCGAACCAATCGCCGATCCATTGAATGATCTGCACAATGACGATCAGAATAATAACAATCACGACGAGCACGCCGGTTTCGTAACGGTTATAGCCGTATTGAATGGCCATATCGCCGATGCCGCCAGCGCCGATCGTTCCGACCATTGCGGAATAGCCAATCAGTGAAATAATGGTGAGCACCACACCACGAATGAACGACGGCAAGGCCTGAGGGAATACCGCATCCACAATGATTTGGCGTGTGGTGGCACCAGTGGAGATGGCAGCTTCAAGCAAGCCCGGATCAACTTCGGAAAACGCGCTTTCCGCGATTCGCGCAAAGAACGGCACCGCTGCGATCGACAGGGAAATTGCGCCACCTGTCGGCGTGTAAGGATCACCCAGAATCAATTGCGCAACCGGAATAAGCACCACCATGAGAATCAGGAACGGCAGCGAACGAATCGCGTTGACGATGAAACCGACAATAACGTTCAACGCATGATTCGGCGTGAACAAACGATTTTCGGTCAAATACAGCAGCAACGCCACCAACGTGCCCAACACCACGCCGATAATCGCCGACACCACAACCATGTATGCCGTGTCGATCAACGCCTGACCGAGATTGTCTTGAAGGATTTCCAGAGTTTCTTCCATTGTTCTCACGCCTCCTGATTATCCGCAGCTTCGGCGGCCACAACCAGCTGCCCACGATCAAGTTCCCGATAGCTGAACACATGCGTTCTCAACGTATTCAACGCCTGCACCAGCGGCTCCCCCGCGCCAGAAACGAGCACAATCAGAATGCCGATGGCCTGCGAACCGAAATACTCCACATTCGCATGCAGCACGTCGATGCTCACGCCGTAATCCTGCGCGACCCGGCTGATGAGCGGTTCGAGTGCCGCATCCCCCTTGTATCGCAGTTCCACGATGGTGCCGGCCGGCAGCGACGGCACCAGCTGCGGCGGCACCGCAATGCCCAGATAGCATTCCACCAACGCTTTGGTGGTCGGATGCTTCGGCGTGCTGAACACGTCGAAGGTGTTGCCTTGCTCCACTACCACACCGTTTTCCATAACGGCCACTCGGTCGAAAATCTGCTTCGCCACGTCAAGCTGATGCGTGATGAACACGATGGTAATGCCCAGTTCGCGGTTGATGCGTTGCAGAAGCGCCAGAATGCCTTCCGTGGTTTCCAGGTCAAGTGCGCTGGTAGCTTCATCGCACAGCAGGATTTCCGGCTTGTTGGCGAGCGCACGTGCGATGGATACACGCTGTTTTTGCCCGCCCGACAGGCTTGACGGGTAGCTGTCGATTTTGTTTTCCAAACCGACCAGTGCCAGCAGTTCGCGGATGCGTTCCGACCATTGCGCTTTCGGATATCCGCCGGCTTTCAGCGCGAATTCGATGTTCTTGCCGACCGTGACATTGGTGATCAGGTTGAATCCTTGGAAAATAAAGCCGATTTTCTTGCGCAGGTCGCGCAGCTGACCGCCTTTGAGTGCGGTGATGTCGCTGCCGTCGATCACCACATGACCTCCCGTCGGTCGTTCCAGCAGGTTGATGGTGCGCACCAGCGTGGATTTGCCTGCTCCGGAGAAGCCCACGATGCCGAAGATTTCGCCTTTTTCCACGCTGATGTTCACATGTTTGACCGCTTCGACGGTTCGTCCGCCTTCATGAAAGGTCACGGACACGTCGTTGAGTTCAATAACGCTCATGGTTCGTTCCTCATTCCGTTCAAGTACGTGTTTACGTTCGTTCGATACGTTTCGTTTGATGAATCTCGTTTACATAAAGCCCGTATGAGTTTTCCAATTCATACGGGCCTTTGCATATTACCTATCGCCGCGCTGCAGCGGTCACCAAGTGGTCGGCTTGCCGAAATCCTTGAACTCGCTCTTGGCGATGGCGTCCTTGAATTTCTGACTGACGAGCAGTTTCTTGACGGCCTTGCCGAAGTCGGAATCGACGTCCTGGGTACGGACCACGAACACTTCGATCACGCCATCATCCTGCTTTTCCATGGCGAGCGCATCGGCAGGCTTCAGATCAGCAGCCCAAGAGTAGTTGCCCGGCACCAGAGCCACATCAACGGTGTCCAAGGAACGGGCCAGCTGTGCAGCATCGATCGTTTTGATTTTGAGGTTCTTCGGATTGGATGCGATATCGTTGACCGTAGCCTTGGTGGCATCGACTTCGCCCTTGAGCGTCACCAGACCCTGCTGCTGGAGCACGCCGAGAGAACGTGCCAGGTTAGAGCCATCGTTCGCGATTGCGACCGTAGCTCCGTCTTCGATATCATCGATGGACTTGTACTTGTTGGAATAGATGCCCAAGCCAAGGGTTGGGGTCTGTCCAAGGGAGGTCAGGTCGAGATTGTTGTCGGCGGTGAACTTCTTCAGATAATTGCCATGCTGGAAAAGATTCGCCTGAATGGAACCAGATGCAAGTGCCTTATTGGGCTGCACATAATCGTTGAACAGCTTGGTCTTCAGTTTGAAACCGTCATCCTTCAGCAGTGGCGCGATGACCTTGTCGACCATGTCGCCGTATGGTCCTGCGCACACGCCGACGGTGATTGTGGTGGTTTTGCCCTTCGTGGTGTTCAGGCTTTCCTTGGATGCGGATGCGCTGTTGCCGGAACCGCATGCCGCAACGGAAATAAGTGTTGCAGCGGCAAGTACTGCTGCAACGATTCGTTTGATGCCGTCCGGCCTCTTGAAAATAGCGATGGTCATGGTTGTTTTCCCTCTCCTACTTGTTTTGAAAAAATACGATTATTCCGTTACCGGCTTACTGGCTTCGACGTCGGCTTTGGCCTGTGCGACGATGTCTGGATTGTGGATGGCGAAGGCTTGTTCGGCGAGATGCACTTCGCGGGTTAGGAATTCGTGCAGCTTGCATTCGTAGCCATGCTCGCGTCCGACTTTGGCGATATAGCCGTTGATGTAGTCGACTTCCGTTGGACGTCCCTTGGTCAGGTCTTGATACATGGACGGATAGTGCAGCGGATGCGCCACGCCCGCGGTGTGCAGAATGGTTTCGACTTCCGTTTCGCGCGTGCCCAACAGTTGGTATCCGGCTGCTTCGGCCGCACTGTAGGCTTCATCGACCAGCTGTTCGGTGAGCCAACGCGCGCCGGGATGCGCATGGAATTCGCCGAAACGAATCTGGTACATGGTACACAGCGTGTTCAGCACCGAGTTGAATACGATTTTCGCCATGCACATGCCGATGAAGTTGTCCACGATGGTCGGGTTGAGCGTGGCCGTTGCGAAATCCTCGTACAGCGCCTGCTCGTGTTTGCGCACCTCGTCAGTCACATCATCCGCGTAGGCACACAGGTTCATGGCCTTGGCATGTACTCCGCCGGTGAAGTTGAAATCGCCGGGGCCGTACACGTAGGCACCGATCAGTGCGGTGCCGCCGTAAATGCGGTCTGTGGAGAAGTATTCGTTGAGCTTTTCGAAGTGTCCATAGCCGTTCATGGCGGAGAACACGATCTGCTTCTCATTGAACAGATGGGCGCAGCGCTTGAGCACGCCGTCAAGCTGCATCTGCTTGAGGAACACGATCCACACGTCCGGCTGGCCGGCGTATTCCTCCGGATAGTACACGTTGATCGGCACGAGATGGCGGTCTTCACCGTCTTGCGACACGTAGGCACCGCCCTGCTCGCGGATCTTCTCGACATTCGGCTTCCATGTATCGACGAAGTCGACGTCTTTGTGCGCGAATTCCTGCAGCAGCACACCGTACTGGATGCCCATTCCGCCGGCACCGATCACTGCGTACTTCATGTTCCGCGCTCCTCTCTCGTAAAACATCTCGCTTGTTTTTCAAGCAGACAATCACAAGATATCGGAAAAACAACATGGCAACATCGGCGTGGCTATATACGCTTTTTATGGAAGGCGCGAATCGTAATAATTGTTTTTTATATAGCGTTATCAGCAATCATATATTTGTATGTAAATATGATTATGTGAATATAGAAAAACCTTCCGCCTGAAGCGACGGAAGGTTCAAAATATTTAGTTTGATTAACTAGTTATCAGTCGACCACACCTTTTTCGACCACGATTTCATCAGGATCGACTTCGTCGCCATACACCGGCTTCAGTGTCTCCTCATAATCCTTGTGGAAGAAGTTTTCATCGCCAAGCTTGTCGATTTCGTCGTTGATCCAGTCAAGCAATTCCTTATTGCCCTTCTGCACTGCGGCAGCGATGGTGTCCTTATCGCCCAGTTCGGTGATACCGACCTTGAAGCCCTTGTTGGACTTGGCCCATGCGAGCACCTCGGTGTTGTCGGTGGAGAAGGCGTCGCCACGGCCGTCGAGCAGCGCGTTGTAGGCATCGGCGTACTGGTCGTACTTCTGCAGCTTGATGTCGGGGTAGTTTTTCTCGAAGAAGGTTTCGGCGGTGGTGCCCTTGGTCACGATCAGGGTCTTGCCCTTGAGCTGGTCAACGTCGGTGATTTCGGCGTTTTCCGGGGAAACGACGCCCAACGCCACCTTCATGTACGGCTTGGCGAAGTCGACCTTCTCCTTGCGCTCGTCGGTGACGGTGAAGTTGGCCAGCGTGATGTCGACCTTGTTGGAGGTGAGCACGTCGACTCGGGCGGCGGCGTCAACGGAGGTGTATTCAACGTCTACGCCAAGATCCTTGCCCAAGCGCTCGGCGAAGTAGACGTCGTAGCCGGCATAGTTGCCGTCCTTGTCGACGTAGCCGAACGGGGCCTTGTCGGAGAACACGGCGACCTTGAGCTTGCCGGACTTCTTGATCTCATCCAGAGTGCGGGCGGTGGCGCTGCTGCTGGAACTGGAATCGCTACCCGTGGAGCCTTCGTCGCTCGGAGTGGCCGCGGACGGACCGCAAGCAGCCACGGAGGCTGCCATGATCAACGCGGCCGATGCGGCCACGATGCTCTTGAATGTTTTGTTGATGATTGATGCGGTCATGGTTTCTCCTCTCTTGCAAAGATGACTGCTATCAAAATCTTGGGTTTCGCCGATTCTCGCCATTTGTCTTGATTATTCGGATTGATCGGCGGACTTGCGGTGCCGGTCGAATTCAAACGTATGCAGGAACTGCTTGGCACGTTCGGTGGTCGGATTGGTGAAGAATCGTTCGGCATCGTCGGACCGTTCCACAATGCCGCCATCTTCAAGCAGGATCACCTGGTCGGCGATGGCTCGCGCGAATTGCATTTCGTGCGTCACGATGAGCATGGTCTGGCCGGAATCGGCGAGTTCGAGCATCACGTCGAGCACTTCGCGCACCATTTCCGGATCGAGCGCGGCGGTGACTTCGTCGAACAGCAGCACTTCCGGATGCAGGATCAGCGCACGGCAGATGGCCACGCGTTGACGCTGGCCGCCGGAAAGCTCGTGCGGCCAGGAATCCTTGCGGTCGGCAAGGCCGACGCGTTCCAGAAGCCTGATCGCCTCCTGCTCGACTTCGCCCTTATCTCGCTTCTGCACCAAGGTCGGCGCCAGTGTGATGTTGCCAAGCACGGTTTTGTTGGGAAACAGGTCGTAGCTTTGGAACACCATGCCAACGCGGGTGCGTAGTTCGCTGCTGCGCTTGCTGCGTCCAGCGGACTCAGTGCCCGGCTTGCCCGTTTCGATCACTTCGCCGTTGAGCGAAATGGTGCCGCCCTGAATCGGCTCAAGGCCTGCGATGGTGCGCAACAACGTCGATTTGCCGGAACCGGAAGGCCCAACGATCACAAACACCTTGCCATGCGGCACGTCGAACGAAATATCGTTCAGCACTGGCCTGTCGGCATTGGCGTACTGCTTGACCAAATGCGCAATCCCAAGACTTGCTTGGCCTGCCTGAGTCTGCTTGCCCGCTGCGTCAGTCATGCGACCACCTCTTTTCCAGTCGGCGGGCCACGATGGACAGTGGCCAGCACACGATGAAGTACATGAAGAAAATCACCCCGTAGATCCACAAGGTTCCGGTCGGGTATTGGAAACGGTTCGCGTCGATGATCTGTTGACCCACTTTGATGACCTCGACCACGCCGAGAAGCACGGCCAACGACGTCGTTTTCACGATTCGTGTCGCCAGATTCACCGAAGCCGGCAGAAGCCTACGCAACGCTTGCGGCAGAATCACTGTGACGAACGTCTGCCAGCCACTCAACCCAAGCACATACGCGGACTCATACTGGGCTTTCGGAATCGACTCAAGCGCGCCACGCACCAAATCGCCCAATTCCGCGCCGCCCCACAGCACGAACACGAACACGCATGCGCCGGTCGCATCCAAATTCCAATTCCACGCACGGGCGAAACCGTAAAACGCGATGAACAGCAACGCCAATTGCGGCATGATGCGAATGAAATCCAAATAAATCCTGGTCAGCACACGGATGACGGGATTTTTCATCGTCATCAGCCAGCCGACGACCAATCCCACAGGAATGGAAAGACCCACCGAAACGCCGGCGATCCATACCGTAACCCACAGGCCCTGCAGCAGGCGCGGGAACACGCCCGGCTCGAGCAGAATCTCAGCGCCGCTCATAGTCGAACCTCCGTTCCAGCCAAGTGCCGAACAATGAAATCGGCAGCAGAATCACCAAGTACGCGACGACCAGCATCAGCAACGATTCGTACGTGCTGTAGTACATGCCGATCAGATCCTTGGCCATGTACATCACGTCGGCGAGCGCGATGGCCGACACGACGGACGATTCCTTGATCAGGAAGATCACGTTGGCCACAATGCCTGGGATGGACGTGCCGATGGCCTGCGGGATCACCACGCGGCTCAAGGTCTGCCATTGGCTCAGGCCCAGCACGTATGCGGATTCGCGCTGCACGTTCGGAATGGTTTCGAGGCCGCCACGCATCGCTTCGGCCATGTAGGAGCCGCCGAGAAAGCCGAGTCCCACGATCGCGCATTGTTCCGCGGACCAGACAACGCCAAGCTTCGGCAGACCGAAATACAGGAAATACAGTTGTACCAGCAACGGCGTGTTGCGGCTGAGTTCGATGTAGACGCGCACAATCTGCTTCAACACTGGGATGCGTGCGATTTCAATGCCCGCGCAGATGAGACCGACCACAATCGAAAGCACGATGCCGAATACGGAAATGAACAACGTCATCGCCGCACCGTTGACGAAGAACGGCGCGTAGTGCGTCACGAATGTCCAGTCGAACACACGCGCCTCCCCTCTTTCTCGCTAGGTTTTCGAATGTTCTGCGGATCGTTTGAAGCCTTCTCAGGCTGTTTCCAAGCTTTAGCCTTGAACGCGCCCCATCGTACCGCGCGATAATCACGGAACAGGCCACGTCGTTATCGGTTTTTCGTATAAGCGTTTATCAACCTTCAAGAAATGCTTCCCGGTAATCCTTGCCACAGTATTGCACGTCGGCGCTTTCCGCCGTCAGCTCATATCGAAATGTGAAGATTGGGTATGCCTTGCGAGAGAGTATGCACATGCTCATTCGACATGCAACGATGGAGGATTTGGACGCGATTGAGGCTGTGGAGGCTGCCTGCTTCCCGCCTGCGGAGGCCGCAACGAACGAGAGCCTGACCGCACGCGTCGCCACATATCCGGAACATTTCTGGCTTTTGATCAACACTGACGCCGATGACGACGCCTGCTTCCCCGCTTCCGTGGAAGATGGCACGTTGGTTGGTTTCGTCAATGGCATGACGACCAATGAGAAAGATTTGGCTGATGTCATGTATGAGGATGTTTCCATGCATGACGAGCAGGGTGATTGGCAGATGATTTTCGGCGTGGATGTGGCTCCCGTCTACCAGCATCGCGGTTGCGCCAGCTATCTGCTGCGTCGTGTGATCCTTGATTCGACGATTGCCGGACGCAAAGGCATTGTGCTGACTTGTAAGGAACGTCTTGTTGGCTTTTACTCCCGCTTGGGATTCATGGACGAAGGCATGTCGGCTTCCACACACGGCAATGTGGCTTGGCATCAGATGCGTCTGACGTTAGCCCACACCACCGGTGAGTCCAATGATTCCAACGCCTCCGGCGACACTGATCCGGATGCGATCACCATGGAGATCCCCGTCGTGCCACTTACTGATTGACGCGCGTGTCGCAGCCCGCCCAACCAACCGCGACACGCCGACGATTTGCAGTTCCGCCGAGAATCCACGTAAGTTAGCACTCGCTTCGGGCGGTTGGCGCAGAGGTTAGCGCACTTCCCTGACACGGAAGGGGTACACAAGTTCGAATCTTGTATCGCCCACGCGAAAGCGGGTAACGAAGCCGGGAAACCGGTGGAATTATCCCACGGGTGATTGGCGCAGCGGCTAGCGCACTTACCTTCACACGGAAGGGGTCATAGGTTCGATTCCTATATCACCCACTTGAATTTCCGCTTCTCACGGCGGAAGTTCTTTGACGGACATAGCTTAGTTTGGTAAAGCGCAACCTTAGCCAAGGTTGAGACCGACGGGTTCGAAGTCCCGTTGTCCGCTCCAC
>ENA-OQKJ01000039-OQKJ01000039.1-human-gut-metagenome-genome-assembly--contig:-NODE-39-length-35176-cov-4.923507_pt1 | contig 35176 bp, 39 predicted proteins | sample MGYA00242647_ERZ504795 | MGnify/ENA primary metagenome ERZ504795 (study PRJEB26092, sample SAMD00036398) | human gut metagenome | host: Homo sapiens | study: EMG produced TPA metagenomics assembly of...
CGTGGACAGACAGAAAAATATTGAGTTCCTTAAAAATGAGTATGGAACGGGCGGCGGTACGCACATCTTCCCCGATGGTTTCAGCGGTCATTCTTGGTATGACAGCAAAGGTCTTGCCATTGACCGAAACGGCACTTATACCAATCACGACCTTGTGTTAAAATGGTCACAGGTTGAAAAGCGTCTGCGTGAGCTGATTAAGGATAACCGCTATCTCAATCCGAAAGAAAAAGACCATTATGCCGATTATCTGGAGAGCGTGTCAGCCCCTCAATATGAGATTGACACCCAGAGGAAAATAGCAAGGCAGCGTTTTATCGACGCCCATCGTGACCTGCCGCCTGCCGACAAACGGGATACCCTTGCTTTGCGGCTATCTGACTTTATCCGTGACTTGGACAGGTAACGAAAAAGACCTGTTATCTGTTGTGGAACGAAGCGACCTTGCAGATGTTACCGCCGAGCAAATGGAACAGCACTTATCCGACCCCTCAACCGTTCAACAGCTCATAGACTTTCTTGCACAGGTACAATGGAAAACGACCTCGGTTTTCAGCCGCAGTAATGGGTGGAAGTTTACCGAGGAATTAAGGGAGCTGCACCCACTTTGCTACCTCTACAATGAGGGCGATGTGGTGTATATCGGTGCGGATAAATATGAGATTGCAACACTTACCGAGGAAAAGGTCTATCTGCAAAATGCCGAGTTCCCTATCTTGGGGCAGGAATACAGCCGAGCCGACTTTGAAGAAAAGCTAACGGAAAATCCTGCAAATGACCATCTGAAAGTGGTCGTAACCGAGAAACAGAGGACAGAAGCACCGTCCGAGAAAAAGCAGGACGGAATACAGTTTTCTATCGGTTTTTCCGAACACCCTGCCTTTTATGACAGACAGCTTAATGACCGCTATACGGATTTGAGCTTTGCTCTGGGGAATAAGCTGCTTGGTATTTTGGACGAGAAACAGCACCGTGAGCGTGAGGGCGATAAAAATATCGGGTGGTATCACAAGACAGATTTTGTATCAAGGCTGTTATCGGCGGCGAGGAATTTAACTATGAAGGGCGGTTTGATATTGGCGATGGTGAGGGCGATTTAATTGCCCATATTAAGAATTTTTACGATTATGCCTTATCGCCAAAGGGCGAACAGCTATATGGAGATGACCGAGAAAGCCTGCTCCGTGGCAGAGATGAGTTTATCCCATTCTTGGAACAGCACACCGAGCTGAAACCAGAGGACGAAAAACTGCTTGATGAGATTATGGCTACCGAAAGTGATTTGGTACAGGACAGCCGAGGAAGCCGTAAGAAAAACCACAGGCGAATGCCGAATAAAGTGAATGGCTCAGAAAGCTCCTGTCATTGAAATGGAGCAATCCACAGATGACCTCATAGGCAGGGAAATCATCATAGATAACCGTAAATATCTCATTGAGAGCATCGGGAAAATCAGCGGTGATGTGTCCCTGCGTGACATCACATTCCAGAACAATGTGGGCTTTCCGATAAACCGAGTGGAGAAAATCGGCTATATCCAAAAGCTATTGGAACAGGAAAAAACCGAATTACCACCCGAAGAAAAAACGGAAACTCTTGCCACAGACCGTCATAATTTCCGTATTACCGATGATGCCATCGGTATCGGCGGAGCAAAAGAAAAATTCCGTAACAATATGGCGGCAATCAACCTGCTGCACGAGCTTGAAATTGAAAACCGCCTTGCCACACCCGAAGAACAGGAAGTCCTGTCTCGGTATGTCGGTTGGGGCGGTCTTTCTATGGCATTTGATGAACACAATGCGGCGTGGGCGGAGGAGTTTAAGGAGCTATATGCCAGCCTTTCCCCAGAGGAATACCGTGCCGCTATGGAGTCAACGCTGACCGCTTTTTATACGCCGCCTGTTGTTATCAAGGCGATGTATGACGTACTTGACCGCCTGGGCTTTTCACAGGGCAATATCTTGGAGCCGTCCTGCGGCACAGGCAATTTCTTTGGTCTGCTTCCCGAAAGTATGCAAAACAGCAAGCTCCACGGCGTGGAAATCGACTCTCTCACAGGCAGGATTGCAAAGCAGCTCTACCAAAAAGCGAACATTGCCATTGAGGGCTTTGAGAAAACAAATCTCCCAGACGACCATTTTGATGTAGTCCTCGGTAATGTGCCTTTTGGGGAGATAAGGGTCAATGACAGCCGATACAACGCCCAGAAATTTCTCATACACGACTACTTTTTCGCAAAGGCTCTGGATAAAGTCCGTGCCGGCGGCGTTGTGATGTTCATTACCTCAAAGGGTACGATGGATAAAGCAAGTCCAGAGGTACGCAAGTATATTGCCCAGAGAGCCGAGCTTTTAGGTGCTATCCGTCTGCCAGACAACACCTTTAAGGCAAACGCAGGCACGGAGGTCACGAGCGATATTCTTATCCTGCAAAAGCGTGACCGAGTGATGGATATAGAGCCAGACTGGGTACACCTTGATACGGACGAAAACGGTGTTACGATGAACAGATATTTTGTCGAACACCCCGAAATGGTGTTGGGCGAGATAAAGATGGAAAACACACGCTTTGGTACTTTCGAGCCTGTCTGTAAGCCCGTAAGGATATACCACTTTCCGAGCTTCTGTCCAATGCAGTTCAGAGGATAAACGGCGAAATCCCAGAGCTTGATAATAGGGTTGATGAAATCTCCGATGAGCAGGAGCTTTCCGTTCCTGCTGACCCGAATGTGCGTAACTTCTCTTTTACTCTGGTGGACGGCAGGGTTTACTTCCGAGAGAATGACCGTATGCAACCTGCTTCTGTGTCGATGACCGCAGAAAACCGTATTAAGGGACTTATCCAAATTCGTGACTGTGTGCGTAAGCTCATAGAGTATCAGACCGATGATTACCCAGAGGAAATGATACGCACCGAGCAGGAAAACCTCAACCGTCTGTATGATGTTTATACCGCAAAATACGGTCTAATCAACAGCCGAGGAAACTATCTTGCTTTTGCTTCAGATGAGAGCTACTTCCTTCTATGTTCTCTGGAGGTGCTTGATGATGAGGGCAACTTCAAACGGAAGGCAGATATGTTCACAAAGCGGACTATCAAACCCCACCGAGAAGTAACTTCGGTTGAAACTGCAAGCGAAGCCCTCGCCCTCTCTATCGGGGAGAAAGCCCGTGTTGATTTGCCTTATATGGAGCAGCTCACAGGCAAAACGCAGGCTGAGCTTGTGCAGGATTTACAAGGTGTTATCTTCAAAGTACCGAACTGTGAGCATGTTTCCTATGTAGCCGCAGACGAGTATCTGTCAGGAAATGTCCGAAACAAGCTGACGGTTGCGGATCTTGCTGCGAAGAATGACCCAGAGCTTGCAGTTAATGTGGAAGCCTTGGAAAAGGTCATTCCCAAAGACCTCTCGGCGGCGGAAATCTCTGTCCGTCTGGGTGCAACTTGGATACCGCAGGAAGATATACAGCGGTTTGTGATGGAGCTTTTAACTCCGTCAAGTTATGCCGCAGGCAGATTAAAGGTACGATACACCCCGATAAACGGAGACTGGTTCATAGAGAATAAAAGCTCCGATATGGGGAATGTAAAGGCGGACAGCACCTATGGTACGAAAAGAGCTTCCGCCTATCGTATTATTGAGGACACCTTAAACCTGCGTGACACCCGTATCTTTGATTATGTGTATGACGAACACGGCAATAAAAAAGCGGTGTTCAATGCAAAGGAAACCACGGCGGCACAGGCGAAGCAGGAAGTCATCAAGCAGGCGTTTCAGGATTGGATATGGAAAGACCCAGAACGGCGAAACCGCCTTGTCCGTTATTACAACGACACTTTTAACTCTGTGCGACCCCGTGAATATGACGGAAGCCATATCACTTTCGGAGGTATCAGTCCAGAAATCACACTAAGACCACATCAAGTCAACGCCATCGCCCATATCCTTTATGGCGGCAATACGCTTCTTGCCCATAAGGTGGGAGCAGGAAAAACCTTTGAAATGGTAGCCGCCGCACAGGAAAACAAACGGCTCGGCTTATGCCAGAAATCCATGTTTGTTGTGCCAAATCATCTTGTCGGTCAGTGGGCTTCCGAGTATCTGCGGCTCTATCCGAGTGCAAATATACTTGTGACAACAAAGCGGGATTTTGAAACGGGAAACCGCAAGAAGTTCTGCGGCAGGATTGCCACAGGCGACTATGACGCAGTCATTATCGGGCATTCGCAGTTTGAAAAAATCCCGATGAGCATAGGACGCCAGAGGGAGCAGTTGGAAAAGCAGCTTGATGATATTGAGCATGGCATTGACGATGTGCAGGCTTCCAAAGGCGAGCAGTTCACGGTCAAACAGCTAATGAAAACCCGAAAGGCAATCAAGACGAAGCTCGAAAAACTCAACGACACCAAGCGTAAGGATACGGTTATCGACTTTGAACAGCTCGGCGTTGACAGGCTTTTCATTGATGAGAGCCATTTTTATAAGAATTTTGTACCTCTACACCAAGATGCGGAATGTAGGCGGTATCGCCCAGACCGAAGCCCAGAAATCAAGCGACCTCTTTATGAAATGCCGCTATCTGGACGAAATCACGGGCAACCGTGGCACGGTTTTCGCAACGGGTACGCCTGTTAGCAATTCAATGGTTGAGCTGTACTCCGTTCAGAGGTACTTGCAGTATGACACTCTTGCACAGAACGGTTTGCAGCATTTTGACAGTTGGGCTTCTACCTTTGGAGAAACGGGTTACAGCTCTGGAATTAGCACCCGAAGGCACGAATTACCGAGCCAAGACAAGGTTTGCCAAGTTCTATAACCTGCCAGAGCTGATGCAGATGTTCCGTGAGGTGGCGGATATACAGACCGCCGATATGCTAAAGCTCCCTGTGCCAACGGTCAATTACCACAATATTAAGACTAAGCCGAGTGAGATACAGACCGAAATGGTAGCTTCCCTTGCGAAGCGGGCTGAGAAAGTCAGGGCAAGGCTTGTCGAGCCGAACATTGACAATATGCTCAAGATAACCAATGATGGAAGAAAACTGGCTCTTGACCAGAGAATGATTGACCCGATGCTGCCAGATGACCCAGAAAGTAAAGTCAATGCCTGCGTGGATAATGTGTACCGTATCTGGGAGGAACACGCCGATACCAAAGCGACACAGCTTGTGTTCTGCGACCTGTCCACCCCGAAAAATGACGGTACTTTCAATGTCTATGACGATATGAGGGAGAAGCTGATAGCCCGTGGTATCCCTGCGGAGCAGATACGCTTTATCCACGAAGCGACCACCGATGCACAGAAAAAAGAGTTGTTCGGCAAGGTAAGAAGCGGCGAAGTCCGTGTGCTGTTCGGCTCTACTCCTAAGATGGGAGCAGGTACGAATGTGCAGGACAGGCTCATAGCAATCCATAACCTTGATTGTCCGTGGCGTCCTTCCGATGTAGGACGGATTTTGCGGACATTCAAAATAAAAAAGAATGTGGAGGTAACAGACAATGGCAAAATCATTATTTGAGGAACTGGGCGGCAAATACGAAAGGCAAGGGGATTATTTGATACCGTGCTTAACTGTACCCGCCGAAGAAGAACAGGCAATAGGCATCTGGGGGCAACGGCATTTAGATTATCTAAAACAGTACCGTAAAGTTACATACACCAATCTTCTTACAAGCGGCAGGCTAAACGCCTACCTTGCCGACATCAACAGACAGGCACAGGAACGCTTTGAAAGGCTCATAGAGGGTATGAAACAGGCACAGGGCATAACGGAACAGCTAAAGGCAGAAAACGCCTTAGAATGGACAGGATGCCTCAATAACATAAGGGCTTGTGCGAGGGAGATTGTGGAAAAGGAAATTATTTTTGCATAAACAGATGATTAGTGGCAGGGGGAAATCCTGCCGCTTTTTCTGCTTTAGTTTGTCAGCTTGACAAATAAAGGGTTAAGGAATATAATTAGATTCAGTATTATACAAGGAGTTAATAAATATGCGGCAAGGTATTCTTAAATAAACTGTCAATTTGATAGTGGGAACAAAAAGTAGCAGTCCCGTTTCACTTTTAATATGGGGCTTAGTTTTTTGTACCCAGTTTAAGAATACTTTTATCATGTAATTTTATATGCCCGAAAACATATAAGTGTTTTGGGGCTATTGGAGTTATTTACCCAGTGATAGGAGTATTTATCACTGGGTATTTTTATGCCCTTTTTTGGGTGTTGATAGGAGGAAAATCACATGAAAATAATTAACTTAGGCATTCTGGCTCACGTTGACGCAGGAAAGACAACATTAACGGAAAGTTTATTGTATACCAGTGGTGCAATTGCAGAACTAGGGAGCGTAGATGAAGGCACAACAAGGACAGATACAATGAATTTGGAGCGTCAAAGGGGAATCACTATCCAGACAGCAGTGACATCTTTTCAGTGGGAGGATGTAAAAGTCAACATTATAGATACGCCAGGCCATATGGATTTTTTGGCGGAAGTATACCGTTCTTTATCCGTATTAGACGGAGCAGTATTATTAGTTTCTGCAAAGGATGGCATACAGGCACAGACCCGTATACTGTTTCATGCACTACAGATAATGAAGATTCCGACAATTTTTTTCATCAATAAAATTGACCAAGAGGGGATTGATTTGCCAATGGTATATCGGGAAATGAAAGCAAAGCTTTCTTCGGAAATTATAGTGAAGCAAAAGGTTGGGCAGCATCCCCATATAAATGTAACGGACAATGACGATATGGAACAGTGGGATGCGGTAATTATGGGAAACGATGAACTATTAGAGAAATATATGTCAGGGAAACCGTTTAAAATGTCAGAACTGGAACAGGAAGAAAACAGGAGATTCCAAAACGGAACGTTATTTCCCGTTTATCACGGAAGCGCTAAAAACAATCTGGGGATTCGGCAGCTTATAGAAGTAATTGCCAGTAAATTTTATTCATCAACGCCTGAAGGTCAATCTGAACTATGCGGGCAGGTTTTTAAGATTGAATATTCAGAGAAAAGGCGGCGTTTTGTTTATGTGCGTATATATAGCGGAACATTGCATTTGAGGGATGTTATTAGAATATCTGAAAAAGAGAAAATAAAAATCACAGAGATGTGTGTTCCGACAAACGGTGAATTATATTCATCCGATACAGCCTGCTCTGGTGATATTGTAATTTTACCAAATGATGTTTTGCAGCTAAACAGTATTTTGGGGAACGAAATACTGTTGCCGCAGAGAAAATTTATTGAAAATCCTCTCCCTATGCTCCAAACAACGATTGCAGTAAAGAAATCTGAACAGCGGGAAATATTGCTTGGGGCACTTACAGAAATTTCAGATGGCGACCCTCTTTTAAAATATTATGTGGATACTACAACGCATGAGATTATACTTTCTTTTTTGGGGAATGTGCAGATGGAAGTCATTTGTGCCATCCTTGAGGAAAAATATCATGTGGAGGCAGAAATAAAAGAGCCTACTGTTATATATATGGAAAGACCGCTTAGAAAAGCAGAATATACCATCCACATAGAAGTCCCGCCAAATCCTTTCTGGGCTTCTGTCGGGTTGTCCATAGAGCCGCTCCCTATTGGAAGCGGAGTGCAGTATGAAAGCAGAGTTTCACTTGGATATTTAAATCAATCGTTCCAAAATGCGGTTATGGAGGGGGTTCTTTATGGCTGCGAGCAGGGGCTGTATGGATGGAAAGTGACAGACTGTAAAATCTGTTTTGAATATGGATTGTATTATAGTCCTGTAAGTACCCCCGCAGACTTTCGGCTGCTTTCCCCTATCGTATTGGAGCAGGCTTTAAAAAAAGCAGGGACAGAACTATTAGAGCCATATCTCCACTTTGAAATTTATGCACCGCAGGAATATCTCTCACGGGCGTATCATGATGCTCCAAGGTATTGTGCAGATATTGTAAGTACTCAGATAAAGAATGACGAGGTCATTCTGAAAGGAGAAATCCCTGCTAGATGTATTCAAGAATACAGGAACGATTTAACTTATTTCACAAATGGGCAGGGAGTCTGCTTGACAGAGTTAAAAGGATACCAGCCAGCTATTGGTAAATTTATTTGCCAACCCCGCCGCCCGAATAGCCGTATAGATAAGGTTCGGCATATGTTCCACAAGTTAGCTTAACAGCTTGCAAAAGTCATATAAAATGAGATTTGAAAGGATTAGAGACTAATTATGATGAAATGCGAATGGATATTGTGTCCTGTTTGTGGGAGCAAAACCCGTAATAAAATTAGGAAGGACACTGTTTTGGAGAATTATCCCCTTTATTGTCCAAAATGCAGACAAGAAAGATTGATTAAAGTTGACAACTTGAAGATAACTGTCATCAAAGAGCCAGACGCTTAAGACGCAGAGCCGATGAAATTGTGGAACAATTCACGAATCATCGGCTCTTTTTGTTTCGTATTTGAAAGAACAAACTCACCAAATAAAAAAAACGATATTCGGGTGGGTTATTTTGTTATACCCTAAATTACCCTCTGAATTTGTTTTTAAATTTGGAGGGATTTTTTTATGTCCTTTTTTCGGGCAGTTATCTATCTGCTCATACGAAGCAAAATTTATCAATACATAGCATATCAGAGAACGGCAGGAAACCAGTTAAAAAAATTTCTGCCAGTGCAACGGTACTTCTCACCTTGAAAGTAGAAGTACAATCTCCATACAATAGAATTACTATTTCCTATAACCGTAAAGGTCACAGAGCCTTTGCGGTTTTTCTTTTGTCGATTTTTGTTGGAAAGTGCCGTAGGGCTGTTTCTGATATGCGGTGTCGTTCTCCGCCTCTCCATCTGGATTTTTTACATTTCAAAAATTCAGATGGGAGGTATTTATGGTGAAATATGCACCAAGAAAGGTATATATCAGAGAAAGTGGCGGCTATGTGGAATTATCCTACACGGAGTTCTGCCGTTGCAGGGAATCCGACCAGACCTATATGGACAAGCTGTTTATCCCCATTCAAGGCTGTCTGCTTGAAGTCGTGAGGGAGCAATACACAGACTTCTACCGTGACAAGGAACGGTGGCGTTATCTGCAAAAATTAGATACAAAGAATAGACTGCTATCTCTCGACGGATTTACGGACAGCGAGGGGAATCCTCTGGACTTTATCACTGATGAAGCGGTGGACATTGCAGAAACCGTTGTCAATGCGGTCATGGTGGACAGGCTGAAAGCCGCCCTGCCTTTGCTGTCGGATAGTGAACAGGAGCTGATACAGGCAATCTTTTTTGACGGACTTTCCGAGCGTGAAGTCGGGGCGAGGTTGGGCATAACCCAGAGCGTTGTAAACAAACGCAAAGCCAGAATCCTAATAAAACTAAGAAAGATAATAGAAAATTAAAATTTAAGGCGTTCAGCCCCCTTGTTTTTTCCTTTGGGAAGATGAGGGGGCTTTTCTCTGCCCTCTCAATCAATTCTGATTGGAGGAAGTAAGAATGGCATACAACCACGGACGGGAGGACAGGAAATGGCGTATCTGGAAAGAAGCGGAGGAAAAGCTGCTGCGTGAGTGCGGCGTTGATGAAGCGACCATTGAGCAGATACGCATGGCGGACAGGGCAGACTTCAATTCCAACAGGCGGTTTTACCGATGGACGAATGACGTTGCGGAATATCTTGAGGACATGGCAGGCAGGGAGCGGCAGGCGGAAGTGGGTACGGTTGCGGAGTTACTGGAAGAGATTGAGAGCGAAAATCTCTATCAAGTATTAGTCACGGTGGACGGGCGTACCTTGAAAATCGTCCTGCTGAAAATGCAGGGGTATTCCACAAAGGAGATTGCCCCGCTTGTGCATTTGACGACTGGTGCCATCTATGCGAGGTTAGACCATCTGCGGAAGAAGCTGCGGAAAATTTTATAGCTTCTAAAACAGCCTGCCATCCTGCGGGCTACTGGGTGAGGGATGGAAATCCCCTCACTCATTTTTTGCAGGAGGACAACAGGATGGCATACAGGGTTAAGGCATACACGCTTCGGGAGGAATCCACGGAAAGCGGCACAAGGTATTTTATCAGCTTTAAGGACGGGCAGGGCAAATCCCACGAGTTGGAAGTGTCGGAACAGTTCTTTATGGAGTTTCGGCAGATGGAGCGCAGGAACAGGAATCTTTTCTAATGGGACGAGCGGCACAGGGAGTTTAACGAGGTATGGGACGAAACCCTTTACAGACGGGCGTTGCGTGTGCCTAAGAGCCTTGATGAACGCATGGTTGAGGAAGAACGGAATGAAACGCTCTATAAGGCGGTTGGGAGCCTTCCAGAGATACAAAGGCGGCGTTTCCTGCTCTACTACGAGTATGAGTTCAATTTTTACCAAATCGCCGCTATGGAGCATTGCACCGCTTCGGCAATACAGAAATCTGTTGCGATTGCAAAGGAGAAAGTAAAGGCGGAAATTGAAGAAATATCTCCAACCGTGACCGACACCGCCCGAAAAAGAAATCTGTTTTTTATTTGTGTGGGATTGGCGGCATTACATACTCTCACTTTTTTCCGTGGGAGTAAATCTATTTTTAAGGAGGTCAACGCCTATGTGCAACGAAAACAAAGACACCGCCCGAAAGGAGGAAAGCCATGCAGAAGTTACAGACAGTCAACGCCGAAACGCTCCTTTATGAACCGCTTGAGAAACCATCCTTTGTGGTGGACAGCCTTATCCCGACAGGCTTATCGCTGTTCTGCGGCTCACAGAAGATAGGCAAAAGCTGGCTCATGCTGAAGCTATGCTTATGCGTGTCGCAGGGAATCCCTTTATGGGATATGCCGACAATGGAGGGCGATGTGCTTTACCTCTGCCTTGAGGACACGTTCTGCCGCATACAGGACAGGTTATTTCGTTTGACGGACGAAGCAAGCGGGCGGCTCCACTTTGCCGTGGCAAGCTGCAAGCTGTCAGACGGTCTTATCGTGCAGCTTGAAGATTATCTGAAAGATTACCCAGACAGCAGGCTCATTGTCATTGATACCTTGCAGAAAGTCCGTACAGCTTCAAAAGACAATGCCTATGCAAGCGACTATGGGGACATCTCCCTCATCAAAGACTTTGCCGACAGGCACTCTCTGGCGGTCATTGTCGTACACCACATCCGAAAGCAGAATGACAGCGACGTGTTCAACAAGGTGTCTGGGACGACAGGATTAACGGGGAGTGCGGACGCTACCTTTGTTCTGGAAAAGGAGAAACGTGCGTCTGACACCGCCAAGCTGTATGTGACGGGCAGGGACACGCCTTATCAGGAATACACGCTGCGTTTCCGTGATTGCCGTTGGGAGCTTGTGGAGCGGAAAACGCAGGAGCAGCTTGCGAAAGAAACGATACCAGATGTCCTTTTTCGGTTGGTGGATTTTATGAGGGATAAGGAAGAATGGATAGGCACGGCAACGGAACTGTTAGCCGCTATGGGGGAAACGGAAACCATACCCACGGTGATTACGAAATGGCTGAATGAATACCGCACCACATTTTTAAGCGAGAACCGTATCTGCTACCAGTACAGCCGCAGGAAAGACGGCAGGCGGATTGCCCTTGCAAGGAGGGCGGGTGACAGCGGTGATGGTGGTGACAGCGATATTAGGATACCCCCCTGTTACTGTCATTGACGCTTAAAGCCATGTAAAGCTGGCGGCTCTGCCCTGCGGGTGACAGCAGTGACGGTGGTGACAGTGATTTTAGGATACCCTGCCGCTGTCATCCCTACGGGAGAACACCCCGTAAACGCAAAATGCAGGCGTGAGATTTACTCGCCCTTTTCGGTCGTGTAAAACCACCCCTGCGGTCAGAAAAATCATTCCGATTTTTCCGACTGCGTTTACAGGGTGTAACACACTACACTTTGCCCTGCAAAGTCGTGTGCCAGACGTTCCCTCTGGACTCCCTTAAGGCAGGGCTGTGCCCTGCTATCCTACGCCTTACGGCTTCGGATAAAAGAATGGCGGCATGACGGTGACGGCTCTTGCGAGGGGGGTATCCCAAAAACACCGTCATCATCGACATGACCGTCATGCAGGGGGTGAGGGTGACAGTTGCGGCAGTCGGCAGGGGGTATCCCAAAACTGCTGTCACCACCGTCACCGCTGTCACCCCAAAGGACGGTCACCCGCCGAAAGAAAGGAGGAATCCGCCTATGCCTTATGCAATCCTGCGTTTCCAGAAACGAAAAGCGGGCGGCGTTGCGGCTTGTGAACGCCACAACGAGCGGAAGAAAGAAGCCTACAAAAGCAACCCAGATATAGATATGGAACGCTCTAAAAACAATTACCATCTCATAGCACCACCAAAGTACACCTACAAGAAAGAGATTAACCGCATGGTAGCCGAAGCGGGGTGCAGGACAAGGAAAGACAGCGTGATGATGGTGGAAACGCTCATCACAGCTTCACCAGAATTTATGAACCAGTTACCGCCCGAAGAACAAAAAGCGTATTTCCAGACGGCTCTTGACTTCATTTCGGAGCGTGTTGGAAAGCAGAATATCCTCTCCGCTGTCGTCCATATGGACGAGAGAACGCCCCATATGCACCTCTGCTTTGTGCCGATTACGCCAGACAATAAGCTGTCAGCGAAAGCTATCTTAGGCAACCAGAAATCATTATCCGAGTGGCAGACCGCCTACCATGAGCGGATGTCCTCACGGTGGAATCAGCTTGAACGGGGGCAGTCCTCAATGGAAACCAAGCGGAAACACGTCCCCACATGGCTCTATAAATTAGGCGGCAGGCTTGATAAACAGTATGAAGAAATCGTGTCTGCCCTATCCGACATCAACGCCTTTAACGCAGGGAAGAAAAGGGATAAAGCGTTAGATTTACTCTCTGCATGGCTGCCAGACGTGGAGAAATTCTCTAAGGAAATCGGGAAACAGCAGGCGTATATCGACAGTTTGAAAGAGAGAATTGGGCAGGAATCAGACTATGCGGGGCGTATGCGTGATGAAAAGTACGAGCAGGAACTAAAGGTGCAGAAAGCGAATCAGAAGATATTTGAATTGCAGAGAACCAACGAGCAGATGGGGCGGCTGCTGTCAAAAATACCGCCCGAAGTGTTGGAAGAATTGCAGAAAAATCATAGAAGCAGAGCGAAAGAAAGGTAGATATGTGAATGAAGAAACAGGATTTTAAGGTGTTAAAGACCAAAGACTTGTACCCGTTCCCGACAATCCGTTTCATGTGGCAGAAGATGAAACACTGTCAGAGTTAGCGGAAAGCATCAAGGAATTTGGCATTGTCACGCCGATAATCACACGCCCGAAAGAGGACGGGGACGGTTATGAAGTGATTGCAGGACAGCGGCGTGTCCGTGCTTCTGAACTTGCAGGGATAAATACCGTGCCTGCGTTTGTCCTGCCCTTAGACCGTGACCGAGCCATCATCACCCTTGTAGACAGCAATTTGCAGCGTGAGAATATCCTGCCATCGGAGCGGGCGTTTGCTTACAAGATGAAATCCGAAGCCATGAAGCGGCAGGGTTTCCGCACAGACTTAACCTCGTCACAAGTTGTGACGAAGTTGCGGACGGACGACAAGGTGGCACAGGGCTTCGGCGTGGGCAGGATGACCGTGCAGCGTTTTATCCGCCTGACGGAACTGATACCGCCGATTTTGCAGATGGTGGACGAGGGGAAAATCGCCCTCACGCCTGCGGTGGAACTGTCCTTCTTGAAGAAAGACGAGCAGGAAAACCTCTTTGCCACGATGGAGAGCGAAGAAGCAACGCCCTCACTCTCACAGGCACAGCGGATGAAACAGTTAAGCCAGAGCGGGCGGCTTGACATGGATACGATATTTGCGATTATGACGGAGGAAAAGGGCAACCAGAAAGAAACCTTGAAAATCAACACAAGCAAGCTGAAAAAATACTTTCCGAAGAACACAACGCCGAAGCAGATGGAGGAAACCATCATCAAACTTTTGGAGCGTGAGTTGCAGAGGAAACGCAACCGTGACAGCCGCTAATCTTCTTTTTTCGGGAAGTAAATACAGAGAGTTGAGGTATGGAGAATGAGAGAAATCCAGTATGAAATCGTAAAGGAAATCGCAGTATTGTCTACGGGCGACAGTGGCTACACAAAGGAAATCAATCTCATTTCATGGAATGGGAAAGAGCCGAAGTATGACATCCGCAGCTTTTCCCCGAACCGTGAAAAGTGCGGCAAGGGAATCACGCTGAACGCTGATGAAGCGGCGGCACTCCTTAAAGCATTACAGAAAGAATTAAACAGCGAGGATTAATGGTATCTGATTGGCAGGGCGGGGACATTTCCAAACTCTTCCCTGCCCTGTCTGGAAAGGAAGATTTAAGTATGGGCGAGGATAAGAAAGCAGATAAAAAGAGAAAGCGTATCGTGCCAAAAGCACCAGTGCAGATGATAATCAGCCGTGAATATGTCGGCACACAGACCGTTACAGAAGCGTTTGTCCCGATTATCTCCGAGGATATTCGGAAGAAGATTGCCGAGGGCGACACCTTCGACAATGAGGGGCTGTCCGCTTAGAATGTACGCAATGGGACATGAAAACAGATAGGACAGATACGGAGGTTTTACAGTATGGCAGGAATCAAAGAAGAAAAGAAAATCTATTTAGTCGGCATTTATTGCCGCTTATCTAAAGACGATGGTACGGATAACGAGAGTGCGAGCATTGCGACACAGAAATCCATCCTCACGGATTATGTGAAAAAGCAGGGATGGCACATAGCAAAAACGTATGTGGACGATGGTTATTCTGGTACAAATTTCCAAAGACCAAGTTTCCAGAATATGATAAAAGACATTGAAAGCGGTCTGATAAACTGCGTGATTACGAAAGATTTATCCCGTCTGGGGAGAAACTATCTTGATTGTGGGTTATATCTGGAAGTTTTCTTCCCAGAGCATAACGTGAGGTATATAGCGGTCAATGACGGCGTAGATACCTTGAATAAATCTGCTATGGACATCACGCCTTTCCGCAACATTTTAAACGAAATGTATGCCGCTGACATATCTGTTAAGATAAAATCGGCATATCGGGCGAGGTTTCAACAGGGGAAATTCATGGGAACTACCGCCCCTTATGGCTATATCAAAGACCCTGCCGACCACAACCATCTGCTGATAGATGATAAAGTGGCACATGTTGTAAAAGAGATATTCGACCTTGCATTAAAAGGGAATGGAGTTGCCAAAATTTGCAGACATCTTAATAAACAGCATATCCTACGCCCTGCCGCTTATGCGGCGGAGCGTGGCGAAACAGGCTTTGAACGTCATTTTGAGGGGAACGAGGACAAACGCTATATTTGGAGTGGGAACAGCGTGAGGAGCATTTTAAGAAGCCCGATATATGCGGGAAATCTTGTAGGCTACAAACGGATTGCCGCCAATATGAAAAGCAAGAAACGCCCCTCTAAGCTGCCCGAAGAATGGGAAGTGATACCCAATACCCATGAGGGAATAGTCACGCAGGAGGAATTTGATATTGTCCAACAGCTTATTACAAGTCGTAGGCTTCCACAGAACAAGGGAGGATTTGTAAATATTTTTGCAGGCGTTATCAAGTGTGTGGACTGCGGATGTGCTCTGCGGGCAATGAACGTACACAGGAGGAAACGCCCAGAGATTATCGACTGTGTACAGTATTCATGTAATAATTATGCAAGAAACGGAAGAAGCGAGTGTAGTGCCCACAATATAGAAGCAAGGGATTTATTCAATGCCGTTCTTGCCGACATCAACTGTTTTGCGGATATGGCAGTGAATGATGAAAAGGCGGTCAGGGCCATAGAAAAGCGGCTCACGGAAACAGACCAGAGCAGGGCGAAAGCATTAGAGAAAGAACGTAAGAAGCTGAACAAACGCCTTGCGGAACTGGACAGGCTGTTTTCCTCTCTCTACGAGGATAAGGTCATGGAGCGTATTACCGAGCGGAATTTTGAGATGATGTCGGGGAAATACCAGAAAGAGCAGCTTGAAATTGAAGCAAGGCTGAAAGAGGTGACGGAAACTCTTAATGAAAGCTACGAGAAATCACGGGGAATCCGTGACTTCCTCGCCCTTATCCGAAATTATCAAGGCTTAAAAGAACTGGATGCAACAGTTATAAACGCACTCATAGACAAGATACTTGTTTCGGAGCGTGAGAAGATGGCAGACGGAACAGTGAAGCAGGAAATCAAGATTTACTATAAATTCATCGGCTTTGTCGATGAATTACATATCATACCTACAAAACGGTGGGCAGCAATGCCCGCTAAAAATTGTACGGTGTGCGGCGTTGAATATGTCCCGGGCTCTGGTGCATCAAGGTATTGTCCTGCTTGTGCCAAGAAGATACGGAGGGAGAAATCAAACGAGAGCAAACGCAGGAGCAGAGAACAGAAAAGGATAGCATGTATGAACTGTCCGCAAAAAATGACCGACTGACATTGAACAGCAGGAAGGACGTATTTTAAGGCAGGGAAACCGGAACCGCAAGGTAAAAATATTCCGTTGCAACGGTGTACAAAGGGAACATAATAAAAAACTTAATAATGGACTGCCAATCTTACACAAAGTACCGCCCAAACGAGACTACGGGCGGTATTTTTGTATCATGGCGGAGAAAGGAGGAACTTCCCACGGGGGCTTGACTGAAAAGTTGAGCCTCTTTTTCATGCCAAAAAACAGGAGGTAAATGCTTATGGCAGATGATAAAACCACAAAAACGCCGGAACAGCCGGTAACGGATAGCGGGCCGGGCAAGGAAACGCCTCCCGCTCCCCCAAAAGAGCCGGAGAAGGTTTCCGTTTCTCCGGAGCCGGAAAAAAAGACGGAACCGGAGGTAAAGAACCCGCAGGTTTCCGTCTATAACTTCGCTGAAATTATGAAGGAAAAGAAGGTCGAGGAACGGGCGGCAGCTCCCAGCGGGGAAAAGCCTGCCCCGGCAAAAACGGAAAAACCGGAAAAGCAGCCGGAGGCTCCGAAGAAAGCGGAGGAAAAACCCAAAGAGCCGGAACAGCCGAAGCGCCGGGGCCGTCCCCCGAAAGCAGATAAGGACAAGGCCGCAACCCCGAAGCCCGAAGCTCCCGCACAGAAACCGGAAAATGCGGTCAAAAAGGAACCGGAGAAAAAAACGGCGCCAACGGTACAGGCCGCTCCCGCTCCGAAGGAACCCGAAAAACCGAAGGATGCACCACGCCGGGGCAAGGAACAGATCGTCTATATCAAGCTGAACGAGCTTCACGCCTTCAAGAACCATCCCTTTGAGGTTCGGGATGATGAAGAAATGCGGGCTATGGTGTCCAGCGTCAAGGACAAGGGCGTGACCCAGCCCGCTATCGTCCGTCCCCGTGAGGATGGCGGCTATGAGATCGTGTCCGGCCACCGCCGCCAGAAGGCCAGCGAGCTTGCCGGATATGCGGATATGCCCTGTATTGTTCGCAATCTGACGGACGATGAAGCCATCACGCAGATGGTCGAGGACAATCTCAACCAGCGTGAAGAAATCCTTCCCAGTGAGCGGGCCAAAGCCTTGAAAATGCAGCTTGAGGCCATCAAGCACCAGGGCTCCCGCACTTCGGGCCAGATTGACCCGAAGGACGCAGGAAAAACGCTCCAACGAAATTGTAGCCGAGCGCAATAAGATGGCGGTCAAGCAGGTGCAGCGGTATATCCGGCTCAATGAGCTGGTTCCCGACCTGATGAAGCTGATGGATGAAAAAAAGCTGGGCTTTACTACGGCGGTGGAGCTTTCCTATATCGGCAAGAAGAACCAGAACTATATCGCCGTCGCCATTGACAGCCAGCAGTCCTCGCCTTCACAGGCGCAGGCAAAGCGTATGCGTGAGCTGGACGAAAAGAAGCTGCTCAACGGGGATGTGATCGACGGCATTATGATGGAGGACAAAAAGGAGGTAGACAAAGTGATTTTGACAGGTGCGGAACTGAGCAAGTATTTCGGCAAGGAAACTACGCCGAGGGAAATGAAGGACCAGATCATCAAGCTGCTGGACGACTGGAAGGGTCAGCAGAAGGAACATGAAAAGCCGGAGAAGAAAACCGAACAGGAAAAGTAAGCCCAAACTTCGGGTCAGCATGGCCCGAGGATTGCGGGGCTCTGCCCCGCGCCCCGAAGCTCTGGAGATATAAATGATTCCCCGTCGCCAGTTATTCCGTAGCATAGCCGGGAAAATCAGTCAAGGGCAGCGCCGCCGCAGGCGGTGCCAGAGGCACCCTTGACGGATTTCTCCCGGTTATGCTTTTTCCCGGTCAAGCGACGGGGATATAAATTCTCCAGAGCCGTTCCCCTTCCCGGGGGAAGGGCGGAGGGGTTGGGCGAACTCTTGCTTTTCCCTAAACCAAAACAGAAATGGAGGCTCAACCAATGAAACGACCTTTAGCATACCTGACCGCCGCATGGAGCGGCGAGCCGGATGTTGATATGGAGCTGGCGGCCCACTACTGCCGTCTTGCTTATGAGGCGGGCTTTTCCCCGATCTGCCCGCTCTTGTATCTGCCGCTGTTTTTGAATGACAGCGTTCCCGAGGAACACAAGGCCGGGATTGATATGCGCCGGGATATGCTGCGGCGCTCCCACACCCTGATTGTCTGCGGCAGCGCTGTGGACGAGGATGTAAAAAATGATATTGCGGTTGCCGGGCGGCTGGGCATTGCGGCGACCACACTGGAAGGGGTGCTTGCCGTGAAGGGACACGGCACCCCGGGCCATGCCGGACATTAAGCTGGGAAGCCTTTTCGACGGGATTGGCGTGTTCCCTCTGGCTGCTTCCCGGTGCGGTATCCGTCCGGTATGGGCCAGTGAGATTGAAAAAGCGCCCATCTCCATAACCAAAAGGCACTTTCCCGACATGGTGCATTTGGGGGATATTACGAAGGTGGACGGCGGGAAAATCCCGCCGGTTCATGTAATTACCTTCGGTTCCCCCTGTCAGAACCTTTCTCTGATCGGCAACCGCTCCGGCCTTGCCGGGGCAAAATCAAGCCTGTTCTATCAGGCGTTTCGTATCATACAGGAAATGAGGGATGCTACTGATAACCTATATCCAGCTATCGCTGTTTGGGAAAACGTCATGGGAGCGTTTTCTACAAATGACCGGATGGACTTTAGAGCCGTCTTATCCGCCTTCTCGGACACCGAAGTTCCAATGCCTCCTTCGGGAAGATGGGGAAACGCCGGAATGGTGCGAGGGGGAACGCCTGATGTGTGCTGGCGACTCATGGACGCCCAGTATTGGGCAGGCTCCCGAAGGCTGGCACGAAGGCAGCGGATTTTCGTCGTGGCGGATTTTGGAGGCAGACGTGCCGCAGACATACTATTTAAGCCCCGTCCAATGCTCCCACTTCCTCCGCCTTGCGGAGAGGGCGGGTGGGCCGCCGCCGAAGGAGATCGAACAGCTTCTTTTGAAACAGGGCGGCAGATACCAGTCATCCACCCCTTTCAGTGCTTCCGTATGCGGGGAGCGGCAAAAAGGCAGGAAGAAACGGCCTTCCGAAACAGCTTCGGATTACCAACTGACCCTTTTCCCACTCTTTTAGCCAGTGATGTAACGCCCTTTGCCTTCTGGTATGAGGGCGACCCGAAGGGCGGCTGTATCCGTTTTCTGACGGAAACGGAAAGCGAACGGCTGATGGGGCTGCCAGAGGGCTGGACAAAGTACGGGGCGGACGGCGTGGAGATCCGGCCTCTGCAACGCTACAAGGCACTGGGAAACGCGATTGCCCTCCCTTGCGCCGATTACATTATGGCCGGGATTTATGAGGTGCTGGCTGACCGGGCCGGAAAGGAGGAATGAGCCCATGTTTGAAGCCTATATAACCAATACAGCCCTATACCCCTTAATGGGGATTGAGGTAGGGACAACGGTACATTTCCCCATGACGACACAGGAGTTGCAGGCCGCCCTTGCCAAAATCGGGATAGACGGGAAACGGTACAGCGAAGTGTTCTTTACCAGCTTTGACAGTGATGTGCTGGGGCTCTACGATTATCTCTACGAATGTGAGAACATCGACGAGCTGAACGAGCTGGGCCACGCCCTGCTGGAAGTACGGGATAAGGGCGGACTGGAAACCTTTGAAGCCGCTCTTGTCTTGGGAAACCACACAAGGAGCGTGAAGGATTTGATAAACCTGACGCAGAACCTTGACCTTTACCGCTTTTACCCGGATATTTCCGATGATGAAGGGCTGGGCCGTCTTTACGCCGACGAGCTTGGGACTATCGACATACCGGAGCACATTCAGAACTACTTCGATTATGAGGCATACGGGCGGGATGTGCGTATCAACGAGGGCGGCGTATTCGCTCCCGGTGGGTATGTGTCGGCAGTCCCGGAGGGCTTCAAGGAGTATTACCACGGGCCGCAGGACATTCCGCCGGAACACCGGATATTTGCCTATCCTGAAAAGGCCGAGCCTGTCCACTCCATTCTCGCTACACTCAAACGGTTTCAAGAAGCCCCACCCGCTCCGAAAAAGGACAAGACGGAGACTTCCCATGAAGAACGGTAAGACTTCGGGCCAGCATGGCCCGAAGCATGAAGGAGGTGCATACCATCAACTATTACCCTATCAATGAAGGGGCCGCCCGCCGGGCAAAAGAAATGAACAGCTTTTCCGACTACAAGGAAGGGAGCGCAACGGCGGAATACCGGGCAATGGTGGACAAGGCCGCCGCCATAGCGGAACAGCAGAAATCCCGGGTGGACCCCATGTACCATGAGAAGATCGACCATCTGTTAGACACCTACGCCCGCAAGCTGGCCGAAAACATGAACCAGGGCTTTGCCATTGACGCAAGGGTTCCCTCTGTGATGATCGCCGGACCTGCCAATTTCCCGGTGGGAAAGAAGGAAAAACAGAACCGGGCGCGGGACAGCAACATGGAGGAATGGCGGCATATTCAAGGGCTGCTGGATAAGATACGCAGCACCGGCATGGGCGGGATCAGCGCCGATGACCCGGCAGCGATTGAAAAGCTCCAGAAGAAGCTGGACGGGCTGGAACGCTCCCAGCTCATTATGAAGGAGGTCAACGCCTATTACCGCAAGCATGGCAAGCTGGACGGCTGTGCGCTGCTGTCGCCGGACCAGATCGAAAAGCTGAAAGCAAGCATGGCGTCAAGCTGGCGGAGCGACCCGAGGCCCTTTGAAAGCTACCAGCTTACCAACAACAATGCGGAGATCCGCCGGGTAAAGGCCCGTATCGAACAGCTTTCCAAACAGGCACAGCAGGAATTTTCCGGCTGGGAGTTCGATGGGGGCCGTGTGGAAATGAACCGGGAGGACAACCGCTTGCAGGTGTTCTTTGACGGAAAGCCTGACGCGGACACCCGGGCCGAGCTGAAAAGCAGCGGCTTTCGTTGGGCTCCCAGCGTGGGCGCATGGCAGAGGCAGCTCACAGACAACGCCATCCGGGCGGCTGACCGTCTGGAATGTATCAAGCCGCTGTCCGGCGAAAAGCCCTCCCAGCTTCAAAAGAAGCCCTCTATCTTGCAGACCATGCGGGAACAGGGCGAAAAAGTCCAGACGGAGCCGGAAAAGAAAGCTCCGTCCGGCAGAGATGCCGAGCGGTAAGCCTCGGGCCACATTGGCCCGAGGTTTTCTGTTCCCCGAGATTGTACGGGGGCCTCCCGGATAGCGGGAACCCCGACGGAAAGGAGGTTTTATGCAGGAAGAAGTAAACCAAAAAACGGTTGCCCTTTCAATCAGGACAACGAAGCTCACGGGAAAAGTGCTGGCTGCCGCTCTTGGGAAGGTAGCGCGGGCGCTGCAAAAGCACCACCGGAAGGCGCTGACCCCGCAGGGACGCCAGAGTGTAAAAAAGCTGATGAACCACTATGGCGGCAAAAGCGCCATGCCCTATGTGGGAGCCCCAAAGGATTTTGACCGGATCGCAAAGGAGTTCCATGTGGACTACGCTTTCCATAAAGTGAGCCCCGGTCATTACCTGCTGTTCTTCAAAGCCAATCAGGCGGACGCTATCACGGCGGCCTTCCAGAAGTACAGCGCAAAGGTGCTGAACAAAGAGCAGGACAAGGCTTCCATCCTCGGCCAGCTTCGGAAATTCACGGAGCAGATCAGGACGCAGGCAAAGGAAAAGCAGCGAACCAGAGAGGCGGTGAAGGACGGACGTTGAGTGACAAGATTAGAAAATATGTGCTCCCAAACCTGCCGTACCTCTTTGTGTTCTGGTTCTTCTCCAAAATCGGGACGGCATACCGGATCGCCCCCGGCACAGACTTCGGGACAAAGCTCATGGGGATGCTCGATACCTTCCCCAAAGCCTTTGAAACCTACTGGCCGGGGCTGGGAGGTATTGACCTGCTGGTGGGCCTTGCCGGTGCGGCTGGGGTGTATCTGCTGATACAGTCAAAGATCAGGCAGGCGAAAAAATTCCGGCGGGATGCAGAGTACGGCACCGCCCGCTTTGGAACAAAGGAGGATATAAAGCCGTTTGTAGACCCTAAATTTCAGAACAATGTCATTCTGACCGGGACGGAGTTCCTTACCATGAACACCCGTCCGAAGATACCCGCCAATGCCCGGAACCTAAACGCCTGTGTCATCGGCTCGTCCGGCTCGGGCAAGACAAGGTTCTGGCTGACCCCGCAGCTCCTTCAAGCCCATTCCTCGTATGTGGTGGTAGACCCGAAGGGCGGCACCCTCGACCAGTGCGGGCGGTTTCTGCAACGGGAGAAATACAGGGTGCGGGTGTTCAACAGTATCGACTTTTCAAAATCCATGCACTACAATCCGCTGGCCTATATCAAGACGGAAAGCGATGTTTTGAAATTTGTTACCGCCCTGATTGCCAACACCAAAGGCGACGGCAAGGAGGGCGACGAGTTCTGGACAAAAGCAGAAACCCTCTTGTACTGCGCCCTTGTGTCCTACATCGTCTTTGAGGGGCCGGAGGAAGAACGCAACATGAATACGCTGGTGGAAATGATAAACAGCATGGAAGTCCGGGAGGATGACGAAACCTTCAAAAACGCGGTGGACTATATGTTTGACGGGCTGGAACGCCGCAGCCCCCAGCACTTCGCCGTGAGGCAGTATAAGAAATACAAGCTCGCCAGCGGCAAGACAGCCAAAAGCATTTTGATTTCCTGCGGTGCAAGACTGGCTCCCTTTGATATTCCCCAACTTCGGGAGATCATGTCTTATGACGAGCTGGAGCTGGATAAGCTGGGGGACGAAAAATCGGCGCTGTTCTTTCTTATCAGCGACACGGACACCACCTACAACTTTTTGGTTGCCCTCGCTTTCTCGCAGATGTTCAACCTTCTGTGTGAACAGGCTGACAATACTTATGGCGGGCGTCTGCCCTACCATGTGCGGGTGCTGTGGGACGAGGCTGCCAATACCGGACAGGTGCCGGGGCTGGAAAAGATCGTGGCCGTCATCCGCTCCCGGGAGATTAGCCTGACGCTCTTTTATCAGGCTATGAGCCAGTGCAAGGCATTGTACAAAGACCATTCCGAAACCATCATGGGCAACATGGACAGTATCGTATTCCTCGGAGGCCGGGAGGCTTCCACCCTAAAGGATATTTCGGAAAACTGGCTGGGCAAGGCCACCATCTCTATGCAGACCGAGGGCCGAAGCCGTGGACAGTCTGAAAGTTACAGCCAGAATATGCAGCGGCTTGGCCGGGAGCTGATGACCACCAGCGAGATCACCACCATGCCCGGGGATAAATGTATCTTGCAGCTTCGGGGGCTCCCGCCCTTCCTGTCCCCGAAGTATGACTTGAAAAAGCACCCGAATTACAAGTACACAGCCGAATTTGATAAAAAGAAAAACGCCTTCCGCTTGGAAAGCCTGTTCCGCCACCGGCCATTGAGACTAAAGCCGGAGGACGAATACACGGTGTACGAAGTGGATGGCTCCGACACAGACGAAGAAGCTGACCTATTGAACTTCGATGATCTGGACAGCGACGAGTTTGTGTAACTTCGGGCCATGATGACCCGAAGCGCCGCCGATGTGGGCGGCTTTTTTTGTACCCAAAACCATCAAACAAACAAAATGGAGGAACGTATATGGAATTTTTCAATCAGGCAATCGACATTCTTAAAATTCTGGTCATGGCTCTTGGCGCTGGTCTGGCGGTATGGGGCGTCATCAACCTTCTGGAAGGTTACGGGTCGGACAACCCTGCGGCAAAAAGCCAGGGCATTAAGCAGTTCATGGCTAATTAAAGGGAACAAAAAGAAAGGAAAAGCACAATCCAGACGGTATCAGCGGCAGTCCACAAGAATAAATTGTGATTTCACAAGATTGGTGCTATAATAAGAGAAAAGTTCCTGCCGGGGCAGCCGCCCCGGTGGTATGGATAGGAAGGCGGGAAAGCAATATGCACATCAGCTATAAACCACTCTGGCATACACTGTTAGAGCGTGATATGAGAAAAGAAGATTTAAGGCTTGCTGCTGGTATGACAACGAATATGATTGCCAACATGAGCAAAGAGGGAAAGCACATCAGCATGGATACATTAGCCCGTATCTGCGAAACGCTGAATTGTGAGATTACCGATGTGATTGAGTTAGTACCAGACGAGCCTGCTTCCACAGGAGGTAAGGAACATGAGCGAATTGAAACCAAGAATAACGGAAAACGGAATTGATTATATCCTTGTCGGAGATTACTATATCCCAGATTTGAAGCTGCCGGAGGAACACCGCCCTATCGGAAAGTACGGACGGATGCACCGGGAGTATTTAAGAGAAGTCCACCCAGCCAAATTGAACACCTTGACCTTGACAGGGGAGTTATGGACATACCTTGCAGACCTGAACGAACAGGCACAGGAACGGTTAGACACCATCATGGAGCAGATGAAAGATGCCGAGGGCGTGACCGAGGAATTGAAACGAACCCAACAAATGGAATGGGTGCGGCGTTGCAATAACATTCACAACCGGGCAGAAGAAATTATTTTGCAAGAGATGATTTATTCATAACGGTATGGTAGAATGATTATGACAAATAAGAATTTTTTGCTCCATACGCCCTTGACAATAGTCCTTACAATATACTATAATAGTATTTGTAAATACTATTTGTAAGAGGAGGACTTATGGAAAACAATCATTTTAACGTTGCGTGGGCGAAAAGCACTGCGCTATATACAAAAGCAGCTTCAGTACTTGGCGTCGGATACCCGGAAATGATGGTGCTGTATGCGCTGGAATCCATGGGAGAACTGACGCAAAAGCAGATCGCAGAGAATTTCGGTATGCAAAAACAGACGGTTCATACGGTCGTGAGCGCACTTCAAAAGAAGGGCTATTTACTGTTGGAGGCCAGCGAGGGCGATAAACGTGAGAAGCGGATCGTCTTGACTGAAAGCGGACAGGTATACGCCCACAGAATGATTGCGCCTTTACGAAAAGCCGAGGAGAAGGTTTATAGAACAATCGGGAACGAACGGCTCCAAGCCATGTGTGAAATTCTTGACCTTTTCAATCTTCTCTTTGAAAGAGAGCTGAGAGGAGGTCTGGGCAGTGAATAACAAGCGGACTTTCTTTCAGTATGTGATTCCGTCCGTGTTATCCTTTGCGCTTTCCGGGGTGTATGCCATCGTTGACGGTTTCTTTGTAGGCAACTCAATCGGGGATGCCGGACTTTCCGCAATCAACATTGCATATCCCATCACGGCGGTCCTGCAATCCGTAGGGACAGGAATCGGAATGGGCGGTTCAGTCAAATACTCCATTCTGAAAGCAGCAGGAAATGAGAAAAAAGCACGGGAGTTCGTTGCCGGTGCAACATGGCTGATGCTTCTTTTCAGCGCTGTCCTGACTGTCACCGTTTTCTTCACTTCAGAGAAAATCCTTTCTGCCCTTGGTGCATCGGGCGAGTTGCTTACTCTGGGAAATGAGTATATCAAGGTAATTGCCCTTGGAGCGATTTTACAGGTGTTCGGCACCGGACTGGTTCCGTTTATGCGTAATTACGGCGGTTCTTTGTGGGCAATGATCGCTATGATCTGCGGCTTTGCTACCAATGTTGCTCTTGACTATACTTTTGTGTGGGTTCTTGGACGGGCATGTACGGTGCGGCATTGGCGACCATTATTGGGCAGGGAGTTACCATGGCGGTTGCACTCGTGTATTGCGCCAATCAAAAAGAACCTCACTCTGAAAATCGCACCTGTTGATACCCCGAAAACGGCATTTCAGATATTAAAAAATTCGGACTTGCTTCCTAATTTGGACTTTGACCCTTGTCCCCAAATATCTCTCTTGTTGATCATCAACCGATTTTCGGTTATTATGGCGGACAGGAGGCTTATCGCCACCTATGCCTGTATCTCCTATATCATCTGCATTGTTTATCTCTTTTGCAGGGTGTCGGTGATGGTAGCCAGCCGCTCATGAGTCAGTTCTACGGAGCAGGCGAAGAAAAATCGCTCAAACAAACCAAAACGCTGGCGTATGAATTTTCCATGGTTTTGGCGGTAATCAGTGCGATTCTGATTTACCTGCTCCGTGGAAAGATTGGACTACTGTTCGGTTCATCTGCCGAGGTAAACGCAGGGGTCATAAAGGTCATGCCGATCTTCCTTGTGTCGGTTCCGTTTGACGCCATCACACGAGTTTCCGCGGCGGCTTTCTACGCAACCGAAAAAAGTGTGCTGTCCTATGTTCTGACCTTTATCGAACCCATCATCATGCTGGTGTTGATGCTGATGCTGCCGCCGGTGTTTGGCGGTCAAATCACGATTTGGTGGAGCGCCGTATTTGCAAAGGTCATTACCGCATCAGTAAGCATTGTGCTGTCCGTTAGATACAGCGCACAAAGAAATCGATAACTTCCAGTTTATCGTTCTGATTTTCAACTGAATAACCACAGTAAAAACCGCTGCTACATGGAAGCTAACAAACCATGCAACAGCGGTTTTTCTTTACCGTTTTTTCCTTTGGCTGATAGGCGTTCCCATTTTCTTTGATTTTTTGAGAATCCGAATGAGCCAGCGAAATTCTTCATCTGACAGATTTTTATAGTTGATACCGAGCTGCTTGCAGTAAAGGACAACCAGCTTTTCATCCCGGCTGCCCTTGAAATTTTCGACCGCTTCCAGATTTTCTTTCAGTTCATCGGCAACGGTGGTCTGGGGCGCACTCTCACTGTCCTTTTTGTGGGCTTCCCGAATATCCCGGATAATCAGGTTGAGGTCATCCAGAACCATGTGACTGAAATACTCATCATCACTGATATGGGCGGCTTGCAGCACTTTCAAATGCGGGTCATCTTCGCCGGGGCGATACCGTTCAATGATTTCATGCCGGACGGTATCGACAAGGGCGTTGAGGTTCTGAATCTGCATGGTGGCAATCCCATCCACATAAATCTCAATATCCGCAAGAAACTTGATAAAGTCCTTATGGGTGGCAAGTTCGCACAGCAGACGGTTGTTAATCCGACCGCTTTTCAGAAGTACTACCATCTTATCACTCAAATGCAGCTCCCTTAATGGCGTGTTGATCTCCGCCCGGTTCTCTGTCCGGCAAAAGAGATAATCGAGGGACACCCCATAAAAATCTGCCAGCAGGATAAGGTTGCCATGATTGATTTCCTTATAATCCTCTTTTTCATAATTCCCAAGAGCTGATTTGGAAATGCCCGTCAGCTTTGATAATTCTTCCAGATTTAAGCCTTTGTCCTTGCGGAGTTCCCAAAGGCGTTCCTGTATGCTTGTTGCTCCTTTCATGGGCGCACGCTCCTTTCCGGTGGTTTGATTGCTGCCGCTTATCTGGATTATATCACACTTTCCGCAATCGTGGAAATTTCTGATTTTTACCCCTGATTCCTACTTTGTGGATATACGGCACAGGGCACAAAAATGTTCTATGATACAGGTAGTTCATCGATGGATTATTCCAATCGAATGACCAGCCTGTGTGGGATATGCTTCCCCGGCGATGTAGTGCCATGACTTTTGGCAGGGATATGGAGGAACCCTGACCGAAACGAGCGTACCAAAGGGAGCGATACGCCGCTGTGAGATTCAGGGGAGGAACGACACCGGGGAGAACTGGCGAACTGACACCGAAATGATACCGAAACACGACAATCTGATAGGGGGATAGTCTACCCTATCGCTGATACTTCGGGAGATTTTAAGCGGCTCTATGGCTGTAATTTTGCCGAAAATCGCCCCGAAACCATACACTAAAACGGGAGGAAGCGCAATATGCCGAGAATGAGCAAAAAGAGGAAGCATGAGCTTTCCTTTTACCTCAATGACCGGGGGCGTGTCACTTACAACGAATTATGCCGGAAATGCCAGCATGGGTGCAAGCAGAGCTTCCGGGCGGTTGTGATTGACTGCCCCCGTTATTTATCCAAACGAGCAAAGAAAAAGGAGGAACACACCGAATGAATTTTGAATTTATGACGATAGACACACCATTGCCGCCCTGTATGCCATTTCCCAGAGCGTTGACAGGATTTCCAGTCAGCAGCACCGCAAAGGTCATGTACTGCCGGATGCTGGACGCTATGCTATCCAAAGGGCAGGAGGACGAGAACGGAATCCTGTTTGTCTGCTTCCCTGTCACAGCCATTGCCGCAGTCCTGTCCCGCAGTCCCATGACGGTCAAGCGTTCTCTGAATGAACTGGAAACCGCCGGACTTATCATGCGGGTGCGTCAGGGCGTTGGAGAACCAAACCGAATTTATGTGCTGATACCGGGAAAGGAGGACGCTGCCCTTGCCTGATACCTCAAAGCTGGAAAAGCTCAACCGGGAGCTGGAGAAAAGCGAAAAGAAACTGCGGAAAGCCATCAATGATGAAAAGGCATTGCAGCACCAGTTGAAGCAGCTTACCCGAAAGGAACGGACGCACCGGCTCTGTACCCGTGGCGGTATGCTGGAAAGTTTTCTGCAAGAGCCGGAACGCCTGACAGATGATGATGTCATGCTGTTGTTGAAACTCATTTTTCACAGACAGGACACGCAGGAACTATTGAAAAAACTGCTGGAACGGGAGAAGCCGGAAACCCCTTAGTTTACTAAGGGCGCAATTATACACCACCCAGAGGTTGGTGCATTGCGTTCTCCGAAGGCTCCTCGCCGGAGGGCTGTGATTTTCCGCAGTCATGGTCTGCTCCAAATCATACAGGGGACGCTACGCTTCCCCTGCGCTGGCTGCCGCCAGCTACCCTTTTGTGGACTTGCCGCCCGGAAACACCTTGCGCTGCAAGCTGTTCCCGTCCAGCAAGTTTTATCAGTCGAGCTATCCTTATCTACGGTAATTTAGTATAATAAGGTCAAAAAACAGAACGCTATCATTGTGCAACCGATATGCAACTGATAATTGCTTGATAGTTGGTGGTAGCAACACGGTAATTCAGATAGAATAAAGCCAACAAAGAAAGGAGGTCATCCAAATGTTAGTAAACATCATTATGATTGTAGTCGGAATAGTTTTCTCATGTATCTTTGTCGGCTTGCTTATCCTTGTTATTCGTGCATTGCTTAAATATATCCGTACAGAGAAATGAAGCCAACAGCAACATTAGGAGGTGGTCAAATGAAAGTAACCGTATTTATGATAATCGTTGGAATAATTTTCTTATGTATCTTTGTTGGTTTGCTTACCCTTATTGTTCGTGCATTACTCAAATATATCCATTCAAAAGATGTACGGCAGGAAAAATCCGTAGTGAGGAAATCGTTGGGTGAAGCACTCAAAGTACACAGAACACAGTGCAAAATGACGCAGGAATTTGTTGCTGAAACGATTGGTGTTAGCAGGCAGGCTGTTTCAAAATGGGAAAATGGAGTTTCCCATAGTTAAAGATACCACACCAAACATAACAACACCACGCTTATACGGGACTTAGCACACCCCAAAAGAACATACAGAAATCCCCCATAAGCAACAAGGTTTGCTTTATGGGGGATTTCTTGTTTTAATTGTCGTTTTTGATATTATTCAACAGTCTCAATAGAATCCACAATGCTCATTCTTGCAATAGAACGCAGAGGAATTGCCGTTGCAAGCAGGCAGGCCACAATAGAAATAATCGCAGCTTCCACAATCGCCATAACCGGAACAGCGACAAGCTGTAAAGCATCGGTCTGTGCTGCTCCGACAAAGATACAGCAGACATAGCCAAACACTGCTCCAATCACTGACGCAATGATACCGTAATAAGCGCCCTCCCACAGAAATGTTTTATAAAGGCTTGCGGCACTCATTCCAATAGCCCGCTGCATCCCGATTTCACCGACACGAGTATGAATATTGCTGTAAACGGTATTGATGATGTTCAGGATGCCAATGATACCGATAAAGATGATAAGCACCCAGCACAGCATTTTGATCTGTTCAAAGCTTTCTATCATCTCATTGCTGCTTTGGAGATAGGAAAGCCAATGTGTTCCTGGATAATTGCTGCACCAGCTATCCAACCAGCTTTCAAAGGTATCTGTATCGGCGTTATCCTGTAATGTAGGATAGACTTCTGAATAACTGTCGTTTCCGAGCAGTGAACAGTATATTTCGTCATTCACGATGAGTTGAACACCATTCGTAAAGCCATCATTATTGATTGTGATTGCTGTATCGATCAATCCTAATACAGGAAGTGTTCTGTCTCCCAGTTGAATGGTATCACCTACGGTAAGATCAGTCTGCTGAACAGTTGTATCTCCATAAGAAAAGGCAATGGGATTTTTTACAAGGCAGCCTGTTCCATCTTTCAAAGCCTGTTTATCCTGAGCAGACAAGTTAGGAGCATAGATTTGTAATTGTGCTTCATCCACATTTACAAGCTGCAAGGTTTCATGGCTCTGTACGGAAAGATCAGTTTCAAAGGGCAGTATATCACCGGCACCTGGCATAAATACAGAAAGCCGTGTAGTGGAAACACTTTCTACTGCGTCATTTTCCGCTAATGTTTTTACGGCTTCTGATGGGATGCCAACGGTTTCATTTGTAACTGCATAGTCGCTGAAATACATGTCCTGAACGGAACTGCTGGCATCAAGCAGCCCTGTAAAGCTCTGCAAGGCAACAAATACGGTAATACTCATAACCAAAGACAGAATGGTAACTGCTGTTCTTCCACGCCCTCGTTTTAGGTTGAGCCTTGCATAATAGGCTTCAAAATTACGGATGTTGCGGTTCCTTTTTATCCTGCGTTTGATTTTCACAGTCTGCCCCGACATAGCAACAGTAGGAGATACATGGGATGCGTACCGGGCAGCAGGAAAGGCAGCCAGCAGAGCAAACAGAAGTATGACTGCGATACTGGCAAAGAGCATCGGTAGTTTTACCGTACTGGCGGTGTTGATTGCAGAGTTCAATTCGGAAGTGCTGTTTGCCATGAACAGATCGGGATTGAGAAGCCCCGTAGCCGCAATCAATACACCTTTTGCCGACAATATACCGAGCAGCAATCCGATAGGAATACCGGCTCCACAGAGAATCAAAAGCTGCAAAGAAACCAAACGATAGATTTGCCCTCGTTCTCCACCAATCGCACGAAGTGTTCCGTATTCTTTGATGCGTTTTGTGATAGAGATTTTCAGAATGTTGTAGATTACCAGCCCAGCCGCCAGCAAGACCAGAACACCCACCAAAATACACGCCGCAGTCATAAATGAAAATCCCGTACCGGTATCGCTGTCTGCCGCTTCATCATAGGAAATACCAATAGCGTCAAGCAAAACCCAGTTATATTGGATATACCGTTCATCCACGTTCAAATCTTCTGCGAGAGCATAAATGATGCTTTGAAAATTTTGCTTGTCATAAGTCTTAAAATCTGTGGAATAAAGCAGATACTCTTCTGGCAACAGTTCTTCTGCGGTTCCCTCACCGACAATCCCCTCAACCGTACCAGATGCGTAGCCGATATAGCTGCTTTCCAGAATGCCCGTCAATACAAAATCAGCAGAATATTCTAACTCTGACAGCGATCCATCCATAACGGAAACACTCAAATCCAGAGAAACGGTATCGCCAATTACAGCGTCCAATCCAAGATATTGAAGCGCATCCTCCGACAGGGCAATCTCAATCGCTTCCTCTGGTAATCGTCCCTCTTTTACGTTTCCGATTGCCGGGTACATAGATAATGCGTTATCGTGATATTCCCGAAGATATAAAGATAAACTACTGTTGCCTAATGGTGTGCTGCCGATAAAGATCGTATCGCCTACATCATATAGGCGATCATCTTCATGCAGCTTTTGCGCTTGTTCCTTGCCAAGCTGATGAAAGGTTGCATAACGGTTTCCGTTCAGACCCGCCGCCTGCTGAATACGCATGGATTGCAATATACCAATAGACTGACCGATCACTGTCGTCATAATCGTGGACATGATAACTGCAACCAAGATCAGGATTGCCGTGATTTTCTGTGCTTTCAGTTCTTTCCATGCAAGAGCTAAATAAGATTTCATCTTGCTGTCACCTCCGAAAGAACACCGTCCACAATTACAAATTGCCGGTCTGCCATTCTTGCAATGCGGCTGTCGTGAGTGATGATAACAAGCGTTTTCCCCATCTTTTTCCATATGCTTTGCAGCATTTCCATAACCTCGCCGCCGCTCTTGCTGTCCAGATTTCCAGTCGGTTCGTCAGCAAAAATAATATCCGGCTTTGCGATCAGGGCGCGGGCAATCGCTACACGCTGTTGCTGACCGCCGGAAAGTTCATGGGGCAAATGGGTCAGCCGTTCACGAATACCTAACAAATCCGTAAGCTGATTTAGATATACTTCGTCCGGCTGCTTTTTGTCCAGAAGCAGGGGCATGATGATGTTTTCTTTTGCGGTCAGCACAGGGAGAAGATTGAATTGCTGAAAGATAAATCCGATGCGCCGACGGCGAAATGAGGACAGTTCTTTGTCATTAAAACGATAAATGTCTTTTCCATCGTATGTCAGACTGCCGGAAGTCGGCTTGTCCAGTCCAGACAGCAGGTGGAGCAAGGTACTTTTGCCGCTGCCAGATGGTCCCATAATAGAAATAAAATCGCTGGATGCAATTTCAAGGTTGACTTTATCCAACGCAACGACACGGCTCTCGCCGCTGCCGTAGATTTTCGATAGTTCCTTTGCTTCAATGTTCATAAAAAACACTCTCCTTGTTTATAATATAAGGAGAGTGTAAAACAGAAATCTCAAAAAACGCTCAAGGTTTCTGATTTATTTGGAAAGAAGCAGTAGCCGTTGCGCCATAACTTTTGCTGTTTTCCAGTGTAAGTGTTCCTCCATGCTTCAGACATAGTATCTGGCTGCTGTATAGCCCCATACCAAAGTGTGCGGAGTCTTCTTTCATTTTTCCAAACGGTTTCGGGCCGCTTTGTATTAACTCCACAGGATAGCCTGGCCCATCGTCTGTAACTGATAGATGCAAGAAGTTTCCTTTCCGTTCCAAATGAATTTCAATTTTACTCTTTGCAAACCGAGCCGCATTTCCAATTAGATTTTCAGCAACGGTTAAAACCAATCCATGATCTAATTGTATTGTCCCCTTATCAGGTGCGGAAACAGACGGTTCTAATGCTCCTGCAAGAATTTTTGCTGTTTCCTCTAATTCAGAATGTAGCAGTGAATAGGAATACTCGTTTATCCGCACCGGCATTTGTTCTAATCGTTGGATGCTACTCATAGCTTCTGCATACTGTTCAATCCCGTAATGTATAGCTTTTCCAATCTGTCAATGGCTTGTTCATCTGCTGTTCCCTGCCGCAGTAATTTTATAGTTCCCTTTAAGACCGTGATCGGATTGCGCAAGTCATGGGAAAAGGCGGCATTTAGCCTTTTCCGTTCTTCTGCCTGCCGCCACAGTTCCTGATTTGATTTCAGAAGTTCTTCGCGCATAGTATCAAAGGCGGTGCAGAGCTGCCCCAATTCATCATCAGAATGGACAGGCATAGAAAAGTCAAGGTCATGGTTCCGAATCCGTGAAATCCCATTCCGTAGCGTGGAGATCGGCTGTTTCAATTTGATATGATAATATAATATGCCGGATAGAGCCAGCCCGCCCATAGGGAGAACAATGCAGGACACAATTTGAATGATTCCAAGCATGGACAATATATTTTGCTGGGTCTCTGTGGGGGTTTCCATTTTAACGATTGAACCGTCTGCTAAAATTTCTATTCCACCGGAGGGAAAGTTGCTGCTGATTGAATTGCATATCATAAAGACTAAGCCTAACATCAGGAGAGCCACCAAAACACAGGAAGCAGATAGGACGAGAAAAGTTTTCTTTAATTCCATATTTTTCAGACGTTCCACCGATAACCACACCCCCAAACTGTATCAATATAACTGTGAAGCGTACAAGCAGCCAGCTTCGCCCGGATTTTCCTGATATGTTCCATGACAGTATCACTGTTACCCTCGCCGTCAAGTCCCCACACTGTTTCATAAATACGCTCCCGGTCAAATACCTGTCCGGCATTCAGCGAAAGCAGCTCCACAATATCAAATTCCCTTTTTGATAAAGCAACAGGTTCACCCGCCACTGTGACGGTTCGGGCTGAATAATCAATCGTCAGTTCACCAAAGAAGCGAATTGTCGCTTTATTCCTGTGTCGCTGCTCCCTCCTCAGATGTGCGGCAACTCTCGCCCCTAATTCGTCCAAATCAAAAGGCTTAATGATATAATCGTCGGCACCTGCCTGAAAGCCGATGATTTTATCGGCAGATTCGACCCTTGCCGTCAAAAAAAGAAATGGGGCAAGTAATAAGCTCCCGAATTTTCTGACAAAGGGTCAATCCGTCTATGTCCGGCATATTGATGTCGAGCAGGATTAAATCGGGCTGTCTTGCTAATTTTTGAAGTGCTTCATTTCCGCAATAAGCGGTCAACACCTCATATTGAGAAGAAAAATAACTCGCCATCATATCTACAATTCCCGGTTCATCATCAACAATAAGAAGCCTTTGTTTCATGCTATCATCTCCATTTGCAATTCATAATATTTATCGTAACAGCCAAATCTCAAAAAACGCTCAAACTTTTGCCGTCAGGAAAGTATAAAATCAATAGACTGATAAATTTATTATAATATTACTCTGCTGATACAGCCAGTCCGTAAATTCTTTCGGGCTGGCTGTCTTTTCTTTTACAGCCTTTTTTTCTCTTCAATGCTTCTTTCTTGAACGCTTCAA
>ENA-OQKJ01000040-OQKJ01000040.1-human-gut-metagenome-genome-assembly--contig:-NODE-40-length-34077-cov-3.778616_pt1 | contig 34077 bp, 29 predicted proteins | sample MGYA00242647_ERZ504795 | MGnify/ENA primary metagenome ERZ504795 (study PRJEB26092, sample SAMD00036398) | human gut metagenome | host: Homo sapiens | study: EMG produced TPA metagenomics assembly of...
AACTGACGGTTGACATAAGCGCTCCCGTCGGTACAAAGAGTACACGTTTCCACTCTCCTCTTGATATCTTTGGCAGGATATAAGCGGATAATGTTGCGGCCGCACAACCACAGCCACTTCCTCCGGCATGTGTATCCTGCAGATTCTGATCAAAGATTGTCATTCCGCAATCCATATGATTTATCTTGATATCATGTTCTTTTCCCCTCATAAGGTCGAATAAAATACTCTGCCCCACATAGCCAAGATCTCCGGTAATGATCCTGTCGTAATCTGTTTCTTTTCTTTCAAAATCCTCCAGATTCTGAATGATCGTATCACATGCGGCCGGAGCCATACATGCTCCCATATTCTGTGAGTCTTTCAGACCGTAATCCACAATTTTTCCCACTGTCAGACCACTTATCCTCACATGGCTCTCCTTTTCCCCCACAAGAAACGCTCCACTTCCAGTCACAGTCCAGTGGGCAGACAATGGTCTTTGATTCGCATAACTTAGTGGAAAACGAAATTCTTTTTCTGCGCTGGCAAAGTGGCTGGAAGTTGCGCAGAGGATATATTTTCCGTACCCGCCGTCGATACACATTGAACCAAGGGAAAGAGATTCTCCCATAGTGGAGCATGCTCCGAAAAGACCGTAAAAAGGAATTTTTCAGATCAGCGGTTCCGAAAGAAGAGGCTGATGTCTGAGCCAGCAGGTCGCCTGCAAAAAGAAGCTGTATATCGGAACAGGTGAGGCCGTTTTTTTTGATTGCCAGCAGAGCGGCCTGTTTTTGCAGAGTGCTTTCTGCAGCTTCCCAGGTATCTGTTCCAAACATGGGATCTTCACATATGGTATCAAAGTATGCGCCCAATGGCCCTTCCCCTTCTTTCCGGCTGACAACAGAAGCACAGCTCTGGATAAAGACAGGATTCTGAAATGAAATGCTGGATGTACCGCAGGTCATTTGTCTGTTCATAGGAAACCTCCTTGTATAATTGTATGATTCTTATGCAAAAACACCTCTCAGGATATGGATGCTGAATAGTTATGGGAGCATTGTAAAAAGATAATAAATCACACCGAGAATCCATGAACTCAGGATTCCATAAAGAATTACGGGTCCTGCGATCGTAAATATTTTGCATCCGATGCCGAATACCTGTCCTTCTGCCTTATATTCGATCGCAGAGGAAGCTACGGAATTGGCAAAACCGGTAATCGGGACAAGGCTTCCGGCACCGCCGAATCTGCCGATTTTGGAATAAAGATTACATCCTGTGAGGATCACACTGAAAAGGATCAGGATAAGGGAACACCAGGAGCCGGCGGTATCTTTGTCCAGCCCAAGGTTATCTGCGTAATTTAAGATGACCTGTCCAACAACACAGATGACTCCGCCTGTGAAAAAGGCTTTGCACATATTCAGTGGCAGGCTGTGGACAGGAGTTACTGCTTTTACGTATTCTTCATATTGTTTCTGTTTTTTCTGACTGAGATTATTGTCTGACATAATATAAAACCTTTCTGATTGAAAATCCGGAATTTTGGCACACTGAGTAAAGAGTAATCGATTGCTGCTTTTTTTGCACTGATGTTAAAGATTAGCTGGAAATTATGGCAGCCATCCGTTATAATAGTAAATCAGTGCTCCGACAGTTTTGCCGGCGGCTATGCACAGGATTGTAAAAGAAAGACCTCTCTGGAATCTGCTTCTTCTGGCAAAGATAGGGAAAATATCTGCCATCTCTGCCAGGGCCATGATCCATCCACCAAGGAAAATCCCTGAAAAGAGCCCGTACAGAATCAGAAACGGGGTGCCGAATCGGATATTCCAGTGAAAAAGAAAGAACAGGTTTCCAAGTTCTGTTCCCCAGAATGTGATGTCTTCGTACAGCAATATATGATCTGCTGTGTGGGTAATTCCTGCATATCTGGGAATAATAGAAAGGCCGATCATAAGACCGGTTAGTCCTCCGGCAATAATAAAACCGGAACATAGTCCTGTAAATCCGAGAAAAATCTGCTCTAACATAAGTGCCTCCGATCCTGCCGACAACAAAAGAAGTTTTCGGGTAACTGTCCGGCAGTCTGTTATTGTGAAGCACCGGACAGATATATCTGTGATATGTATTATGGCAGAAATATAAAAATATATACACTGTCATTTATTTGTTGCTGAGAACAGAGCGAACAGTAACCCTGGTAATATATCCGGCAGCAAAAGAGTGTATGAATAACTGTACTTTTGGAGAGAGAGATAGTATAATGTTACTGTTCACACCGCTATCCCGAGACATACAAGCCAAAATTCTATTGCCGCAGGCAATCTGGAATGAATTTTGGCTAAGTTACTGAGAACGGAGTGAACAGTAACAGTATAATGACTGTATTATCTGACGCTCTAGTACATCGTTTTCGAAATAACTATACCACTCACTTGTCTGCGAATCCGATTGCACAGGTCTAAAAGCCTCAGCGTAGCCCGCTACGCCTGCGTTTTTATACCAGCACACTCGAATCCGCATCCTACGCGATTGGTATAGTTATTTACGAAACGATGTACTAGTGGACTGCTATAGATTCATAATAATCAATATCTTCCAGTTCCCTGCCTGCTTCTATCTCATAAATCTGTGTATCATCCAGATGTTTCATGATCACTTTTTTACCGCCTTTATCTCCTTCCAGAGAAAGCAGCTCATTGTAATATTTCCTGTCAAAAATACATGGATTTCCCATTTTCCCCTGACAGGAAACACAGGCGATTCCTTTGGAAGTGTTTAAAAACACATGGATCAGTTCACAGATTGTCTCACTGGTAAGCCAGGGCTGATCAGACACAGTAAAAAGCACTGCATCTGCATCCAGGCTGGCATTCAGACCGATTTTTACAGAGGAAGAAATTCCATCTTCCGGATGGGGATTATACAAAACCTGTATTTCCTTTGTTTTCACTGCTTCTGCAATGGCATCATATTGAGTAATAACAATAATATTACAGATTATTTTTGCTGTGATATTATTTCTGTACAGGTTATTTAACTGAACAATATCTGAATTATTATCATTATTATTATCCTCAGTAATATCTGAATATTCCGAATAGATATTTTCTATTTTCTTCTTTGTATCATCCAGTTGTTCCAGCACATGTCGATACATAGGTATTCCGTCTATTTCATATAACAGTTTATTTGCCCCAAAACGGCGGCTGTTTCCAGCCGCCAGCATGATCATTGCAATTTTCAAAATAATTTATTCCTCCAAAAGGCTTCCGTAAGCCGCTACTGTATTCTTCCTTTCCAGTTCCTCAACAATGTGCTCTGCAGGTTCTTTCTCTTTGAGTATATCTGACTTGTTCAGATACACTCTGTATACTCTTTCTTCCACATCCTTAAAAAGTCCGCAGATAGAAGTCGCAATCTTTACAATATCTTCTTCAGTGATCGGAGCTTCTAGACTTTTCCTGAGAAATTCCGAGGTACGTTCCATACGGTAAGCACTCTGACTGATTGGCTGCCCCAGACAGTCCAGCCCGATCACACTGATCACAATGTCCGCACATCTGGGGATTACAGGCTCCCATTTCTCCGGGACTTTTACCGGATGATGCTTTGCTCCGTCCGCTTCCACAAGCATTACATCGCATAATTCTCTCAGTTCTTCCAGTTTTTCATCTGTCAGAGACGCATATTTACCTGTGTCCTCCTCATATTCCGCAGCAATCACATATCTTTCTTTGTCCAGAAGTTCTTTTACCCTGACTGCATCTCCGCCCCTGGCAAACGGAAGTTCAGATTCTCCTGCCATATGGGTGGTCGTGGTAATGATCACTCTCTTTCCCTTATCGATCAGTTCATCTGTAAGGCGGTAGATCAGGCTGGTTTTGCCGCCGCCGCCAACTACAGCGATCACAGGGTATTTTTCATAATCAATCTGCAGCAGTTCCAGAAAATCGACCTGGTGCTTCATATGGCATCACTCCTTCTGAAAGCAGGATTTCCAATACACTGCCGGCAATACAGCGGGCTTTGTCGGAAATCGTGAAACAGTTTTTCTTTTGTTCTTTGCGCGGATCAATATCTGCAATTTTCATCCCCTTCGGCACTGTAAATCCATCTCTGATCATGCCACGCAAAACTCCTGTAAGAGAAGCCCTGACAGGTGTATCTCCGATCCAGGCAAGGACCTGATCCTTCTCCACGATATCTGCAATCTTTGAGATACAATGGATTTCCCCTGCCGCAGGAGCATGGAGCACGCGCTCTTTTCCAAATCCTCCAATGATACCCGGAACTCCTGTGTTTGGCATAGCAGCGCCTTTTGTGATGATTCTGGCAAGATTGTGGCCTCTCATAGTCTCCACTACATAATCCACATCCTCACCTGCCACAAATCCCGGTCCAAGACCAACGGTTAGATCTGCCATCTCTCTGGTGGTTCCAAGATCTTTTTTGCAAGAATTGCATCTATCAGTGCTGCAGGTCTGTATTTCTTAAGGACAGTTCCTTCTGTGTCTGCCATAAGAGGAATCTCCCCGGCTTTCCAGACTGCCTCGCATTCCTCTACACTGTCAACTTTTCTGCAGAGAACTCCTTCCACAGAAGACTGCCCGTCGTAAACAGCCTCGCAAAAAGAAACCATTCGCCTGATCGCAGTGGGTTTCTCACATTCCAGTACCAGAAGACGGTAGCCGCATCGGTATAATCTGTGGATCGTACCGCTGGCCAGATCACCGCCACCTCTTATTATTACAACATTTTCCGGTTTATTGTCAGATTTTGGGACATTTGTGTATCTGTTTGTCATCTTACTGTCTTTCCTCTTCTTGTCTCATTTTCATCCATTACTTTTTCCACCGCATTTACAATGTTCTCATAACCTGTGCAGCGGCAGAGATTTCCTGCCATATGTTTCCGAATCGCATCTCTTGATAATTTCTCTCCATGTTCCAGTAAAACAGTGGCAGACATGATAAATCCGGGAGTGCAGAAACCGCACTGTATGGCACCTTCTTCGATAAATGCCTCCTGAATCCTGGTAAGTTCTCCGTTTTTCTCCAGACCTTCCAGTGTACGGATATTTTTACCCTCCGCCCAGACTGCCAGATAAATACAGGAGTCAATAGTCTCTCCGTCTATGATTACTGTACAGGCACCACATTCTCCTACTTCACAGCCCTTTTTTACAGAAGTCAGTCCAAGGCGGTTGCGAAGCATATCAAGCAGTGACTCCCTTACATCTACATATTCTTCAACTTCTCTTCCGTTTACTGTACATCGTACAAGCTGCATCTGCTTTTTCATATGCGGTCACCTCCTGCAAGTTCTACGGTACGTCTCAATGCCCGTGCCGCAATTTCTCCGCCAATCTGGAGACGAAATGCCCTGGATGCTCTCCAGGAATCTCTCGGATTGATTTCCTCCCGGATCAGTTGTGCTGTCTTTTCATACAGGCTTTCTTCTATCTTCATGCCCTTCAAAGCCTCTTCTGCCTTTGTGCAGCGGTACGGAACCGGAGCTGCAACTCCAAAGGTAATGCGCACATTTTCTATCACTCCTGCCTGTTGATCTACCTTGCTCACCACACTACAGCTGATCGTTGCGATATCCATGGCATTTCGCATGGAATACTTAATATAATGACCATGATACCCTTCATATTCTTTTGCAGGAACGATCACATAGGTCAGAATCTCTCCCTGCCGCAGATCCACCCTGCCGGGTCCAAGATAGAAATCTTTTACAGGTACAAGACGGCCTTCCTTTCCATCTTCCAGCCTCAGCAGTGCGTTCAGGGAAAATACGGTCGGCGCACTGTCCGCACTGACTGCTCCGTTGCAGATGTTTCCACCGATAGTACCAATATTTCGTACCTGTGGTCCTCCTACCTGATCTACAGCCTCGCCAAGAACCGGAATATATTTCCTGATAATTGCATCATTTGTTATATGTGAGAAGACAGTTCCGGCACCAATATAAATATCTCCGTTATCCGCCATTTTTACACCCTGGATTTCTTTGATCCCATGGATACTCACCAGAGAAGTTCCGGCAAATTTTCCCTCCCGGATTTTGATCAGCACATCACTTCCTCCGGAAATGATCCTGGCATCCGGATGTTCATTCAGTAATCTCACAGCATCTTTTACACTTTCAGCCTGATAATAGTTCTCAATATCGTACATAAAATCCCCTCCCCTCTAAATAAGTCCGGCCTTTATAAAGCCATAGATCAGTCTCTGTGGTGTCAGAGGATTTTCATTAAAGGCTACACCTGTTGCATGAAGTACTGCATTACGGATTGCCGGTGCACCCGGAATTGCCGGCGGTTCACCCAGTGCTTTGTTTCCGAAAGGTCCAATCGGATCATCAAGTTCCACAAAATCCGCCTTGATATCAGGAGTATCCATCATTGTCATCAGTTTATAGTCCAGCAGGGTTCCGTTCAGTGGTCTTCCTGTTTTCTCATCCAGAATGAGCTGCTCCGACAGACCGTATCCAATTCCCATAGACATACCGCCCTGTACCTGCATTTCAGCCAGTTTCGGATTAATAAGCTTCCCGCTGTCATGCACATTAATGATATGAAGGATTTTGATCTTGCCAAGCTTTATATCGACTTCCACTTCAGCAAAGCAGCATCCTGTGGCAATCGTATTTTTCTTTACCTGCTCGGAAACCTCTGCTGTAATAACAGAAGAATTGCCAAGACTGTAATAACTTTCCAATGCAAGATTTCCAAGAGATATTGCAGGATCTTTTCCTGCCATGATCCACCCATGATCAAGCCTCAGTTTCCTTGTCTCTTCAGGCAACAGCTCTTTTGCATAATCCAGAATCTTTTTCTTCAGAAGATTTGCGCAGTCTTTAACAACTGTTCCTGTTACAAACGACTGTCTGGATGCATAGGCACCGGTATCAAATGGCGTTACATCAGTATCCTGGACTGTCTGGATATGAATATCACTGATATCCATATTTAAAACCTCAGCCGCCATCTGGGAAAATACCGTATCAGCACCCTGACCGATTTCAGTAGCTCCCAGCATCAGGCCAACACTTCCATCCTGATTCAGAGTCATTCTTGCACCTGCAATTTCCAGTGAAATCGGCCATACACCTGTCTTATAGGAGAAAAGTGACATTCCGACGCCTCTGCGGATATTACCTGTCTGGTTTGTATATTCTTTTCGTTTTTCTTCCCAGTGGATATAATCTGCACCTTTTTCCAGACATTCAAAAATCCCGTTGGTGTTTGCTGCGATCGGCTTCAGGTAAGCATCCTCATAATATCCTTTGATAAGATTTTTCTTTCTGAACTCCAGAGGATCCATCCCGATCTCTTTTGCAATATCATCCATAAAGCACTCAATTGCAAAACATACCTGCGGGATCCCGTATCCACGCATCGCTCCGCCTACCGGTGTATTCGTATAGACAGTATATGCCTCTCCTTTGATATTCGGACATGCGTACTGCAGCCTCCAGGCAGTCAGACCATTGGCTGCTATGGCGTGTCCATGGGAGGCATATGCTCCCTGATTGGAAATAGCCAGCATATCCTTTGCCAGAAGATGCCCCTCACTGTCAACACCTGCCGTCAGATCATACTCAATAGAATGGCGGGTTCTGGTGTTGCAGAAAGTTTCCTCTCTGGTTATATCGAGTTTGACCGGTCTGCCGCCAACCTGCGTGGTAAGAAACGCATTTAACGGTCATACAGCACATCCTGCTTATTTCCGAATCCTCCACCTATGTATGGCTTAATGACTCTGATCTTTCCCCATGGGATTCCAAGAGCCTGCCCGATCACACGCCGGACAATATGCGGAATCTGAGTGGAAGTCACAACTATGATCCTGCCATTTTCCATGTATGCACAGGAAATAGGATTCTCAATGTGGCAGTGCTGCACGATCGGGGTTTTATAACTGCGTTTTATAACTGTTTCGGATTCCTTCAGCCCTTCTTCCACATTTCCGATAAAGTAATTGGAACGGACAAGTACATTGTCCTTTTTATCGAGATGGATTGGCGGTTTGCTTCCATACATGGATTTACGCGGATGGATTTCTACCGGATATTCTTCATATTCAACTTCGATCAGGCGCAATGCCCTCTGGGCTGTGATTTCATCTTCTGCCACTACAGCAGCAATATCATCTCCGTAATAACGGACTCTTCCGGTAAGGATATTGCGGTCTGCAACATCCTGATGTGCCAGCTCCACAGACCAGGGATGTCCCGGCGTAGGATAACAATGATTCGGTACGTCTTTAAAAGTAACCACTTTTACTACGCCGTCCAGAGCCTCTGCTTTACTGGTATCGATTGATTTTACGATACCGTTTCCGATCTTTGCGTGATAGATTTTTGCCACCAGACAGTTGGCAGGAACCAGGTCATCAGTAAATTTTGCACGTCCTGTAACTTTGTCATAGGCATCTACTCTTGGAACACTCTTTCCAATCATGTTTTCACCTTCTCTGTATTTATTTTTGGTTATTATATAGAAGGAGCCGGACACACCCCAAGGTATCTGTCTGTTCCCCTCAGGACTTATGTCCGGCTCCGAACCATGCTACTTTCCTTCACCTTTTTTCTGACATCAGGCGAATTTACTTTTTATTTGCATAATTGTTATCTGTTTTCTGATTTAAGTATAGCATATTTGGATATGAAATTGCAATCTTTTATTCAATTTTTACGTATTATTTTCCTATTAACGAAGTTGTTTGATTGGGTTACTGTTCACTGAGAATATCCTTTGTAATGTATTACTAAGAACAAAGTGAACAGTAACCTGATTTACTTAACGTATTTCTGTCAATATTCCATGCAGGTCATGGATAACGTGTCTTGGGCATTTCACTGCGCACATACCACAGCTCAGACATATGGATTCCTCGATCACTGCACAGTTGTCTTTTACTTTTATCGCACCGGCTGTGCAGGTCTTCTCGCAGATTCCACAGCCGATACAGCTGACGTTACATTGCTTCTTTGCTTCTGCACCTTTTTTCTTATTGGAACATTTTACCACAATGTAGTTTGCACACTCATGGACATGGATCACTTTCTGTGGGCAGACTTTCGCACAGGCGCCACAGCCAATGCATTTCTCCTCATCCACTTCCGCCACACCATACTCATTGATGGAAATGGCTCCGAATTTACATTTATCTATACAGGCTTTACATCCGATACATCCATCTGCACAGCCGGCCTCACCTTCGGCTGATCTGCATCCCCCATTACATGCAACTACAGCCGCGCGATATGGAAATTTCTTCTTTACTGCCATATTCAGCACTTCCTTTCATATGGTGTTCCGGTCAGAGGAAGACTATATTGTCTTTCACCATTCCATCTGAAATATGCATCTGCAATTGCAGGTGCAGTTGGGATAGAGGTGATCTCACCGATTCCAATGGCACCACAGGCTACATTCAGTCCCGGTTTGTCAACAACGATGGCATCGATTTTCGGAATCTCATGAGAGCGGAACAGACCAAGAGATCCATACTTGTCAATTGGTTTACAGTTCTCATCGATCGGATAATGCTCTCTCAGTGCAAATCCTATGGACATCACTACGCCGCCCTCAATCTGACCTTCACAAGACAGTGGATTGACTGCCTTGCCCACATCATGTGCAGCAACCATTTCCTCAATCTTACCTGTTTTCTTATCCAGGATACACATCTGCGTCGCATAGCCGTAGGCTACATGGGAAACAGGATTCGGCACATTTGCGCCAAGAGGATCTGTCTTTGCAAGATATTCCCCATAATAAATTTTACCGATCACATCATCAATGGTCTTACCTGCATTGCGGTCCTCCATAACCTTATCGCAGGCTCTGCGGCAGGCTTCCCCTGTTACCAGAGTCTGTCTGGAACCGGAAGTTGTACCTGAATCCGGTGCGAACCAGGTATTACTTCTCTCATATACAATATCTTCATGCTTCAGATCTGTATTGGTGACTACCATCTGTGTCAGGACTGTACCAAGTCCCTGGCCGATACAGGAAGCACCGGAATAGATGTGCAGCTTTTTATCTTTCTCAAATACGAGTTTCACGCGGCCTGTATCCGGGATACCGACACCGACACCGGCATTCTTCATGGCGCAGCCGATTCCCACCGGTTTTCCTTCTTCCAGAGCAGCATCATACTTCTTCTTTACAGCTTCCAGTGTCTCCACAAGACCTGTGGAATTATCTACGATCTGACCATTCGGAAGCGTCTCACCGGGACGGATCGCATTGCGGTAACGGATTTCCCATGGAGTGATACCTACTTTGTCTGCCATCATATTCAGTAGGGTTTCTGTTGCAAAACAGGTCTGGGTTACACCAAAACCGCGAAACGCTCCGGCAGGCGGATTGTTGGTATAATAAGCAGTTCCTTCAATCTCGAAATTCTCATAATGATAGGGACCTGCCGCATGAGTACATGCACGTTCCAGCACAGGACCGCCAAGTGAGGCAAATGCACCTGTATCTGATGCTACTTTCGCTTTTACCCCCATGATATTGCCGTTCTCATCGCAGCCCATGGTCATATCCATATAAAACGGATGACGCTTCGGATGAACCAGCAGGGATTCTGCTCTGGTCAGTTTCATCTTCACCGGTTTCTTAGTAGCATAAGTGAGCAGCGCAGCCAGATGCTGTACTGTCATATCTTCCTTTCCGCCGAATCCGCCGCCTACAAGTGCATTCTGTACCTTTACTCTGTCCGTTCCAAGTAACAGGGAACACTCATGTAATGTCTGGTGTGCAGACTGATCTGTGGAATATACGAAAATATCTCCGTCCTCATCATACAAAGCCACTGCGCACTCAGGCTCAAGAAATGCATGTTCTGTCCATGGGGTTTCAAAATGATGACTGATCACATATTTGGAATTACGGATTGCTTCATCTGCATTTCCTCTGCTGATATGTTTATGTGCACAGATATTATTTTCTTCTTCATCAAATACCTTCGGTGCATCCTCTGCCGCTGCTTCCTCAATTGTACGAATATGAGGCAGCACTTCATATTTTACTTTGATCAGTTTCTTAGCTTTCTCAGCTGTTTCTCTGTCTTTTGCAGCAATAACGGCAATGGCATCTCCAAGATAATGTGTCAGACCCCCTACAGGTATCAGTGAATACTGATCATGTTTCAGATGTCCGATCTTATTCTCTCCCGGAATGTCCTCTGCTGTTAATACCGCTTCTACCCCGGAAAGTGCCTTTGCTGCTGCTGTATCGATCTCAAGTACACGTGCACGTGGATATTTACTTCTGAGTGCCACCCCATACAGCATTCCGTCAAAGTAAAAATCATCCGGATATTTGCCGGTTCCCAGTACTTTCTCCTCCACATCCACTCTGGATACTCTATGTCCTATATTCCAGTCCGGATCCAGATCATCCGGAATCACACCCGTCTTTAAAACTTTCGCAGCCAGCCTTACTGCATCCATAATTTTTACATAGCCCGTGCAGCGGCAATAGTTATTGCGCAGTGCATATTTAATCTCATCATCTGTGGGCTCTTTGTTCACGTCCAGAAGAGCCTTTGTACACATTACCATACCCGGAATACAGAATCCACACTGAACAGCACCTGCTTTTCCATAAGCGTAGGTATAGACTTCCCTCTCCCATTCAGTCAGTCCTTCTACTGTGATCACTGTCCTGCCATCCAGTAAATCTGTGTCCGGCACACATGCCTTGCATGTTTTTCCGTCAATTATAACTGTACAGGCTCCGCAGGCTCCTTCACTGCAGCCGTCCTTCACTGAAGTCAGATGAAGTTCATCCCTCAAAAAGCGCAGTAGTTTCTGATTTCCGGTCGGTTCGACCTTTTGTCCATTGACTGTAAATACTGCCATATCGGACTCTCCTTTCTTTTTCGCACGTCTGCCAATTAGGGCAGTCAGCCAGAGTTTACCTCTTTCTGTTTTTTATCTGCCTGTGATACCGCATGAATTTATTACAAAAGTAACATGCGGCCGCGATTCAGCCTGATATGCAACGCTGTCCACAGCCTTTTTCTGCTGTGGACAGAGTTAAATATTTCTTTATAAGTTATCTGATATTACAAATTTAAAATTATTTTACAGCTCTAGGATCATCATTTCATGATCAGATAGCTGTAATCATCGATTACTGCACAGATCAGTCTGCGAAGACCTTCGTACAACTTATCATTTGCATCATCTGCCTTGCAGTCGGAAATCTGACCAAGGAGACGAACCTTGCACTCTTTTGTCTCCGGATTGATCACTGCAAATCCATCATTTGTGCTGTCTGCCATATCTGCCTCAGAAGCAAATAATGTAAATTTATCCTTGTACGGTGCACTTGCATATGGACAGAAGCTCTTGCAGTTGCCGCATTCGTTACACATATAATCTACATGGATCACCTGATTCATTGCCATTCCCGGAACTTTGATGGAGATGTTTGCTCTGTTTGGACATACATCTACACAATTCTCACAGACTTTATTACAGGTCAGACAGCGCTCACTTTCGCTCGCAGCGTCCTTGCTTTCTTTGAGTATTGCTTTTTTGGAGTAACAGTCTTTTTCTGTTCCCGGTACAGGCTGTCCTTTTACAATATCATGTCCAAGGATTGCTTTTGCAGCAACCTGTGCGTCGCGGATCGCTTCTACGATCGTAGCAGCTCCCCTTGCACCGTCACCGACAACGTAAACGCCTTCTGCACTTGTCTCCATTGTCTTATCATTGATGCGGGCTTTTCCGCGCTCATTGACCGCAATACCATTTGCTTCATAGAACTCAGTCGGAACTTTCTCGCCAACTGCAACGATCACTGTATCAGCCAAAACTTCTTCTGTTTCGCCCGTTTCTGTTACACCTGCACGTCCGGAAGCATCCATGCTGCCAAGTTCCATCTTCTTACAGAGCAGTTTGCCGTTTTCCAGAGATACAGGAGAAAGAAGTTCTTTGAACTCTACGCCCTCTTCCAGTACTTCCAGTAACTCATCTTCTGCTGCTGGCATATAGCGTTTGGTTCTTCTGTATACCAAGTAAACATGTTCTACACCTTCTGTACGTTTCGCAGCTCTTGCAGTATCCATGGCAGTGTTACCGCCACCGATCACAACTACGTTTTTACCCAGCGCAACCTTACCGCCAGTTGCTTTGAAATCTCTTAAGAATTTCAGAGCATTGATGGTTTCACCCTTTTCAAGCTTCAGAGTACCCGGTTTATTTGCACCTGTTGCAACGATCACTGCGTCATAACCCTGTGCTTTTAATTCCTGTACGGATTTCACTTCTGTACCTGTTTTGATCTCCACACCCATCTTCTGGATGAAGGAAACATCTTTATCGATTGCATCATCAGAGATACGGAATCCCGGGATCACATAACGGATCACGCCGCCGGCTTTCTCTTCTTTCTCAAATACTGTTACAGAAGCACCTGCTCTTGCAAGGAAGTATGCAGAAGCAATACCTGCAGGACCTGCACCTACAACAGCTACTTTCTTACCGTCTGCTGTGCCTGCTTTGATCTCATCGATCACTGTATCATATCCGTTTTGTGCTGCGATGAGCTTAGTGTTGCGGATATTTACAGGTTCTTCATAGAAGTTACGTGTACATTTGTACATACAGTTGTGCGCACAGAGAGTACCTGTGATAAATGGAAGTGCATTTTTCTCAAGGATAACTCTTAATGCCTGTGCATAATCGCCTTCTCCTGCCAGCTTCACATAGGTTGTGATATCCTGGTGGATCGGACATCCTTCTTCGCATGGAGCAAAGAAACAGTCAAGGAGCGGAACCTCTGAATCAGTTTTTCTCTTAGGAAGCGGTTTGATGCTCTTTACATGGTGAGTATCTTTTTTCGCATCCTCGGCCAGCTGCTCAAGTGCAGCTACATCAATGCCTTTCCATTCTTTCACACCGTCAGCCATTACTTTCTCTGCCATCTGGGTAAATCTCTGATATCCGCCCGGCTTCAGAAGTGTAGTTGCCACTGTTACAGGCCATACACCACATCCGACGATACGGTCGATATTATAGTAATCAGCACCGCCTGAATAAGCGATACGGAGTTTTCCGTCAAATTCCCGGGAAAGTCTGGCTGCAAGAGAAATGGATAACGGGAAAAGAGATTTTCCGGACATATACATTTCTTCGCTTGGAAGTTCATTTCTTGTAACATCTACAGGGAATGTATTGGTGATCTTCACACCAAACGCAAGGTTCAATTCATCTGCAAGTGCCTGCAGTCTCTTAAACATCGGAATCGCATCTTCGTACTGTAAGTCATCTTTGAAATGGAAATCACCAAATACCATATAATCATATCCCATGTCATCCATGGTCTTTCTGGCAAATTCATATCCCAGGAGAGTCGGGTTACATTTGATAAATGTGTTCAAATGTTTCTCTTTAAACAGATGATTTGCAATGCTCTCAATCTCGTTTGGAGGACATCCATGGAGAGTAGAGATTGTTGCGGAATTACAGATATCAGACGGAATCGCCTCAATATCTTCTTTTGTAACTTTTTCAAATTTATCTACATTGTCCAATAACCACTGTTTACATTCTTTAAAGATTTCAGTATCTTTTGCTTCCATCATACTGTCAATGAAAGTATTAACCTTTGGCTCTTTGATCCCTGCAAGATCATATCCAACGGAAATATTGAACTGGAATCCGTCCTGTGCACCCAGATCAAATTCTTTGGCGATCACATGCAGGATAAACCATGCTTTAATATATTCTCCCATTGCCTGAGGAACATAAAGCTCTGTAGACCATTCACAGTTATATCCTTCATCATCTGCAAGGATACATGGTCTGTTGATACAGGCTGCAAGCTCTGCACCGTCCATCTTCTGAACTGTTTTCAGCTCAAAGAAACGTGCGCCTGCATAGTAAGAAGCAACAATGTTCTGTGTTAACTGTGTATGCGGTCCTGCAGCAGGTCCGATCGGTGTTTCCAGATTTCTCTCAAATATATTCAGCTTCCTGTCAGTTTCCGCTGCATAAGCTCTGTGCTGTCCGAAAACTGTTCCTTTTGTTTTCTTTTCTTCTAATACCCAGTTCATTAACTGTTCAAAGGGCATACAGGTCATGACTTCACTCATAATCCGATCCTCCATTATTTCATACGGTATGGCTTCTCTCCATCCGTTCTATATTTTATTTACATTTATTTTTGCCAGGCAGAAAACTTATCTTTTTTACAATTCTTTACAGATTAACCATTAATATCATCTGCAAGTTCTTTTGCAGCCTGACGGCAGTCTGCCATAACTTTTGCCTCGTCGCATACAAGGACTTCGCGGTCTTTCATCAGGACTTTACCGTTACATACAGTAGTCTGGACCATGCTTCCGTTTACACCGAACATCAGATGTCCGTTAATGTTGCTTTCATTCATTGGTGTCAGCGGATCATAATCGATCACGATCACGTCTGCTGCCGCACCCTCTTTCAGGACACCGAGCTGTTTCTTAAAGTATCTGTTTGCAATCTTTGCATTTCCTTCAAAAAGCATCTGTGGAACTTCTCCCCAGGCTGCGTTCGGGTCGCAGAGGCTGTGTTTGTGTAAAACATTTGCAACCTTCCAGGATTCCATCATATCATGAGTATATCCGTCTGTACCAAGACCTGTGAGGATTCCCTTCTGTACCATTCTCATGGTTGGAGGACATCCGCATGCATTACCCATGTTAGATTCCGGGTTATGTACAACCATGGTATCTGTATCTTTGATCAGATCCATTTCATGTTCATTCACATAGATACAGTGACCGAGTAAAGTCTTCGGTCCAAGGATGTTCCAGTCATGAAGACGGTCAACAATACGTTTGCCATGCTCTTTCAGACACTGATGGAGATCGTAAATGCCTTCTGCTACATGGATGTGATATCCAACACCTTCCGGTTTCAGTTCATTGCAGAGAGCCATTGTCTCATCAGAGATTGTAAAGGATGCATGCATACCCATCATTCCGGCGATCATATCACTGTCGTCTGCAAGTGCATGCTTGATAAAATTCACGTTCTCCATTACAGATTCTCTGGATTTCTCCATTCCGTCACGGTCAGAAATCTCATAGCAGAGGCAGGTACGCACACCTAAATCCTTCGCAGCTTCCTCGATCGCATTGAGGGAACCTGTAATATGGCCAAAACTTGCATGATGGTCAAACACTGTGGTTACACCGTTCTTGATAGAATCAATGTATGTAGCATATGCAGAAAGCTTTGTCTGCTCCAGTGTCAGATGACGGTCAACTGTCCACCATAAGCCATCCAGAATATCCAGAAATCCCTGAGGATTATATCCGTTAATGCTTAAGCCTCTTGCGAAGGAGCTGTAGATATGCTCATGGGCATTAATAAATGCCGGCATGATAACCCCACCCTTCGCATCAACAAATTCAGCATCCGGATAAACTTTCTTTACCTCTTCAGTTACCCCACCATTACTATGGTGTTACCATCCATTGCTACAGCACCATTCTCCAGAAATGGATTGGATGCGTCCTGTGTGATCATTCTTCCATTACCAATTACCAGCATATAGTTCCTCCTTTCACTTGTCAAAAACTACCAATTCGATACTGCTTTTTACCTTTTGTTTAGGAATTATGTACTAATACTGTAACATACTTCTCCGAATAATGCAAGTAGAATTTACAAAAACTTTTTGGTTTTTCAAATTTTTTTTAGGTTTTATACTATCTCCGGTGAACAGATAAAAAAGAACGGGGCAGTCATTGATGACAATGAACAACCTCGTTCTTTTTTTGATTTTCCTGTTTTCTGATGAAGCTGATTTTATGACAAATTTTCAGGTTTGTCAACAATTTTTGTAAGATAGGAGAGTTATCCTTCCATAATCGCAGAATTAACCCTGAGCTGTTTTCGTCCATTCTTCCAGAGATTCTCATCCAGCTCCACCTCATAGCCGCCGCCATTTCTCACATGCCACTCATAAAATGGTTTCTGTATATCTGCATACTCTTCCATGATATTCATGATCGTACCGCCATGGATGACAAGTGCCGCCTCTGCCACATGGCTGCGGATACATCCGGACACAACCCTGTCAAATCCTCTCAGGTTTCTGCTTTTAAACCCTTCCCTGCTTTCTCCTCCCGGAAAAGGCAGAGTACCGTTGCTGTCAATCCATTCCTGATAGTGCGGATTACCTTCCAGCTCTTTATAGTTCTTATTTTCAAACTCTCCGAAATCACATTCTGCCAGCTCTTCAATAATATGTACCGGCTCTCCCGGAAAAAGAATCTCTGCTGTCTGCACGCATCGTTTCAGAGGACTTACATAAACCGCCTGAACCTTTGGATAATCCATCTTATGCAGAAACTCTGTTCCCTCCTGACATAACGGCTCATCCGTTGTGCCGATATATCTGGAAAGTTTATTCCCTTCTGTTTTTCCATGTCTGATCAGCCATAATTTAATCATCTTTGATCACCGTTCCAATCCCGCAGATCACGCGCGTCACCTTATGGCTGTATGCTGCCAGCTTCGTACATACACGCCCTACAGCCTCTCTGTATTTTCTGTCAAAAGCATCCACAGGTACAACCCCGTACCCTACTTCCTGAGAGACAAGGACAATATCCGGATTCTTACAGATGATTTTTTCCGCAAGATCTGACACATCCTTTCCATTCTCCAGTTCACTGCGGATATACTGCTGAAAACCAGTCACACCCTGAGCATTCATCAGTTCCTCCTCTGTGACAGAACCGCCGTCACTCCACCTTAACTGTGGATACTGTTTCCTGGCATATTCAGTCTTTCCCTGATATGCACCGCCGATTATCATTTCCATACTCTTCTCCTCAAAAATTAGAAACCACCGCCAGGATCAATGCCATCCCAACTTCACAGATACAAAGAAAGAATCCTGAAATATCCCCGGTTGTCCCGCCAAAGTACTTCATCGCAATATGATGATAATACCAGAAAATCAGCAAAGCTCCCACAAAAGCCAGACTTCCCCATACAGGCCGGATCAAAATCATTCCCGCAGCCAGAAGCACCAGATAGACGATCAGCACATTTCTCGAGAGCACAATCTGAAGAATTTCTGGAAAACTCAGCAACTGTACCGTCTGCCTTTGCTTTCGGAAAGGTAATAACTCCGATTCCGGACAGACATCTGGAAACCATAAAGCCAAGACTCAGGATTCCGATCGCCCTCATATTCTCTGCACTGTTAAACAACTGACTGTACGCGCCGTACCAGGCAATGAAATATACCGCCGCAGTAATAACGGCAAAAGCACCTGCATGGGAATCCTTAAGAATCTCCAGCCTTCTGCTTCTCTCCTGCCAGGAACTCAGGGCATCCGAAGTATCCAAAAGACCATCCACATGGATCCCGCCTGTCACAAATACCGGTACCAGCACCAGCACTGCTGTCACGAATCCCGGCTGATACCCAAACCGAAGTCCCAGATATGCCACCAGCATAGTCAGCCCGCCGATCACAGTTCCGATAAACGGAAAAAAAGCAGAACATATACTTCATATTTTCCTTTGTCCAGTCAGCGCGGGGCATGGGAATCTTAGAAAACATGGCAAATGCCACCTTAAAATTATTCCATAAAGATTTCATTGATCAATTCCTCTTTTTCATATTATGGCAATCCTGTCAAATATATTATTTGCAAAGATTGCTGCAGGTATCTGCAGATTTGTGAAAGACTGGTATCCCATATATAACTTCCACCACTTCATCAGCTCTCTGCGCAGCAGCCTGATTGATTTTTCCCAGATATTCCAGATAAGAATCCATATCTCCATCAAACACAACCGCATCTGAAAAAATCTCATTTGTAACGATTACCACATGAGCAGCCTGTTCCAGCAGATTCTCAATCCCTTTTGTAACTTCCGAAACTGTCCGGTCATGGGCTCCCTGTTCTTCAAACATTTCATTTGCCACCAGATTCGACATACATTCCAGAAGCACCACACATCCGGCAGGCAGTTTCACATTTTTGAGCCCTGTATAGCACTCAACTGTCTCGAAACCTTTTCCTGCACGCATCTTTTGGTGTCTCTCGATCCTTTTATGGCTCTCTTCATCAAAAGGGTGCATGGTCGCTATATAAATCCTCTGTGCATCCCCGAAAGAAAGCACCCTGTCTTCCGCAAAAGCAGATTTTCCGCTCCCGCTTCCCCCTGTCACAAGCGTCAGCATTATTTCAGCTCCTCATACTGTTCCACATGGATATCGTCAAAAGTACTCATAGAATGATAAACCGCTGCTGCCAGATCAAGGATCGGGAATAAAGCTACTGCTCCGGTTCCCTCGCCCAGACACATATCCGCATGAATGATTGCCTCTTTCCCCATATTCTCAAGGATCAGATGGGCAGCCGGCTCATTTGATACATGGGATGCAAGAATATAATCCCTCGCAGCCGGGCAGATACGCATGGCGATCAGCGCAGAAACACAGGAAATAAATCCGTCCATGACTACAGGAATACCATAAACCGCACCTCCCAGAAAGACACCTGCCATTCCAGCGATATCAAGACCGCCTACCTTTGCCAGAACATCAATGGCATCCTCAGGATCCGGTTCATTTAATGCAATGGCTTTTTTGATCGCATTGATCTTGCGCACAAGTCCCTCGCTGGTCAGACCTGCGCCGCGCCCTGTCATCTCTTCCACCGGCTGTTTCAGCAACACAGAAGCAACTGCACTGCTGGTGGTTGTATTTCCGATTCCCATTTCCCCTGTTGCCAGAATCCGGTAGCCCTTATCATTCAGTTCCCTTACCATGTCAATGCCTGCTTCAAGCCCCTTTACAGCCTGTTCTCTTGTCATGGCAGGACCCTTGGTCATATTCTGTGTACCATAGGCAATTTTATGGTCTGTGCGGACTTTTGTATCCGTCACCATCCCCATATCCACCGGAAAAATCTCCGCATGGTTCTGCTTACACATCACACCGACAGATGTGTCATATTTCAGAAAATTCTCGGCAACGATGGCAGTAACTTCCTGTCCGGTCTGTGTCACACCCTCTTCTACCACGCCATTATCCGCGCACATGGCAATCAGACCTCTCCTGGAAAGATCCACCTCTGCGTTTCCTGTAATTCCCGCGATCTGGATCAAAAGAGTCTCCAGTTTTCCAAGAGAATGCAGTGGTTTCGCAATACTGTCCCATCTTTTCTGTGCAATCTCCATGGCATTGTGATCTAATGGCTTAATCTTTGCAATAGCTTCTTCCAGAGTCATGAGTTTTCCCTCTCTTTTCCTTCATTATTTTGATTTCCCTGTTGTAAACACAAAAAATTTACTGAATACATAATTCAGTATCAACACAATAAACTGTGTCAGGAATTTCCCGATCATATCATTAAGCCCCATCACTGACACAAGCAGCCATACACCGCCAACCTCGATCACCATAGTGATCAGTCTGGCACTGACAAATTTGCAGAATGGCTGAACATGATCCTTCAATGTCTCGCATTTATCCTGAAAAACATACTTCGAATTTACCACATAGGCAAACAGGATCGCCAGGATGATTGAAATAATATTGGCGATATTCAGCTCCACCTTCAGCTTTCTGAGAATGAAAAAGCTGACCAGATTTACCATAGTGGTACATCCGCCAAAGAAAATATAGCGGATAACGGAACTTTCATACATTTTTCTGATCCATTGCTTCATACAAATATATCCTCTCAGTCCTGTATATTTCCATTCTTAATTACTTTTGAAATAATATATCTCGGTCTGCGCTTTACTTCTTCATAAATCTTGGAAATATAATATCCAATAATTCCAAGACTGATCATCATGGCGCTTCCCACCAGAAGTAGCACCATCAGCAGGGTGGTATAACCTTCCACTGCAGAACCTGTAAAATACTGCACAAGCGAATAGACCATAAGGACCAGCGAACAGGCAAAACATATCGCTCCTGTGATCGTAACAAACTGCAGCGGAAAAGTAGTAAATGCCACGATATTTGTGAACGCATATTTCACCAGCGCCCAGGGAGACCACTTGGAAACGCCGGCCTCTCTCTCCTGCACCTCAAATTCCACACTGGTAGTCTTATATCCCACCCAGGAAGAAGTAGCCCGAAAGAACATATTCCTCTCAGGCATAGACAGAATACTGTCCACAGCCTTCCTGTCCATCATCTTAAAATCCGAGGCATCCTTCATATTTACCTTAGTTGCCTTAGACATGATATCATAGAAAAATCCGGCACATTCTTTATGTAAAAAGCCCTCTTTTCCTCTGTCTGCCTTCACACCCTCGATCACTTCATAGCCTTCCTGCCACAGCCTGTACATCTCAATAAGCGTCTGCGGCGGATGCTGCAGGTCACAGTCCATGACAGCCACCACATCTCCACAGGCCTGCGCCAGTCCTGCAAAAATCGCTGCTTCCTTTCCGAAATTTCTGGAAAAAAGAACGCCTGTCACATTCGCATCCCTCTCTCCTGCCTTCTGAATTTCTTCCCATGTCCGGTCGCCGGAACCATCGTTTACAACCACCAGCTCATAGGGAATCTTCGCTTTTGTAAGAACTTCCGCCAGTACCCGACAGGTTTTCCCAACCATCAGCTCCTCATTATATGCCGGAAGTACCACTGATAATTTACTCATGATGTCATTCCTCATTTTGTTTCATTCATATACAACAGACTAGTTTCTCATTCACTGTCTGTTACTCCTGTAAATATTTTCTATAATGTCAGGGGCAAAAGGTTATTTTACTCCTAAGCACTTTACAGCTCCCGCAATTCTTATTTCTACTTTATTATACACAAATTTACAGAAATGTCCATTCCAACAATCTGCATGCTCCAGTGTGTCAAACACTTCACAGGATAATAGCACGTATGTTACTGTTCTCTTCGTTCTCAGTAACGAGACTCAGATACATTCCAGACTTCCTGAAGCAATGGAATTTGGATTACTTTTTCTTCCTGAACACCAGCATTACATATATAACCAGCCCCAGAACAGAAAGAAGCATTCCCGCTTTCAGATAAGGTGTGCAATATGTAAGGCGTATCTCATGTGAACCAGGTTCCAGTTCCAGAGCCATAAACATGGTATTCGCCTTCTGAAGCTTCGTTTCTTTCCCGTCCACATAAGCCGTAAATCCCTTACTGTACGGAACAGACAACACAAGAGCTTTCTTTTCGGAAACACTGATATCCCCTGTAATCTCATTCGTTCCCATTTTTACATTCTCGAGAGCTTCTTCACCCAGCTTCACAGTTTTTTCCTCAATCCCCTGCACCGGCTGACTCACAACCCTTAATTTATCATAGGTATAAACACCCGTATTAGCAAAGGTGATCGTCATAGTACGAACTCCTGATCTGGAATATCCCATATTGCAGAGAAAATCATGCCGTCCACTGTAGGCATTATACTTATCTGTAAAAATCTTTATGGTCTTGGTCACATCATTGGAGCTGACTGTCATAGCCGCTTCCTTTGATTCCTTCCAGTATCGCCACCGGCTGTCCTCATCAAGAACCTTATTTTGGTCATACTCAGACATCTTCTTCCACTGACTGTTACCAATCAGTTCTCTCGGTGAAAGACTGTCATAATCCAGATTATCTGCGATCAGGTAATTCTCACTGTCCGTAAGACCATGGAACACAAGCTTCAGCTGCGCCCCTTCCTTCGTCACCCTGATTGCTCCCTTAGACAGAGCACAACCATCCCCTGTCTCCATACGATACTGGATATTCTCATTATCAGCATCAACAGATGCCTCAGGCAGTGTACTCTCCTCAAGCACCACACCGTCCATCAAAGCCTGCTGCTTTTTTACCACATCCATTTTCTCATATTCCGATTCAGGAATATAACTGTCATAAGTATAACCCAGAGGCAGTGCATTCTCATTCTCATAAGCCCTGCACTCACTTTTTCCCTTTCCTGCAGAGCCCTTCTCTTTATTATATCCATAGGAAAGATAGCGGAAATTATCACCACTTATCACAAAATATTTCACAGAAGCCAGCCTGTCCAGGATCGTCCTTCCGTCCAGGTTCTCATAATGCTGCTCCCATGGCGTATTCAGATACATTTCACTGAAAAAATCACTGATACTGCTGTTTGCAAGACTGAAATAATAAGCAGTACTGTTCGTACCCATATACATAGAAGTATTATCATAGGGCAATGCCCCATACTGGTCATAACGATAGACACCTGAATCCCCGGCGGCAAGAACCGCCTTATCCGTATTCGACTCCAGCTTATCCAGCGACTCCTCTTCGGCTGCAAACTCTGACAGATAATCCTTCTCATAAGAATACTGATAAGAAACATTCAACATAATGCTCACCACAAGCAAAGCACTGAGAAGCCCGCACATATACTTCCCCTGCAGAAAAATATTTCCAAAAGAAGTAACCGTAAACACAGCCAATACCAGAACCAGCACACCTGCCATATTTCTCTGCGTTCTGGCAGCTTTCGCAAACAGAGCCAGCACACAATACGCCACCGTCATGACAAAAATCTTCTTCTTTTCCCTCACAGTCAGAGTAAACAGCTCAGGATATGCCTTCACAAAAATATACGCGATCATCATCCCATAAGCCCAGATCCACCTGTTGGACACATAAGAGAAACCATTGAGCACATGCCCTGCAAAAGGCACCAGCAAAAACAGATTCAACAGCCCAAATCCTAATTTCAGATCCAGGTACTTCTTCTTCCTGGAAAAAAGCACAAACACACCTGCCATAGCAACAGCAGAATACCCGGCAACCCCCCACTGGATCATATTCTCCCCGATCAGATCACCCAGATACTTCTCATAATAAATTTTATCATATAAAAGAGGCACATAATTCTCAGCCTGAAACCTATCCGTACCAAAAATCGTCATGACCACCGGAATAAAAATAACCGCCGCGATCATCAAAGCCACCACATAATAGCCGATAAACTTCACCAGCCATCTCAGAACATCCTTCACACTTCTCTCACTGAAAATCCCAAAATACCGGAAAGCCGCATAAATAAACATAAAAATACAGATCATATAAAAGAAATAGAAATTCGACATAGCCGAAACCGCAGTCGCCCAGATAAACAGCCATGGCTTCTCCCTCTTATAAATCTTATCAATCCCCATCAGAACCAGTGGCAGATAAATCATAGGATTGGAAAAATACGGATGCTTCATAGCCGCATAAATCGTCCATCCCGCAAAAATATAGATCAACGTTCCCATAAACGTCGCCTGCTTCGGATTCTTATGATAAAAACAAAAAACACTAAAAGAAATCCCTGCCAGATAGATCCTCAGAAAAATCAGAACCTCATACAAAACCTCCGTCTTATCCGCCGGCACAAACACAGACAACAAAGTCAGCGGATCCCCGATCACATAATAATGCAAAGTTGTAAGAATATCTGAACCATACCCGATATTCATATCCCACATAGGCAATTCCAGCTTATGCTCTACAAAAATCGTATGCAGAACCTCCCTCAGATACCGCCCATAATACGCCAGAGAATTCAAATGCTGCGGAATCCCATCATGACTCCACACCAAAGACTTCCCATTACCCGCAAACTGATAATAGATAAAAAAAGAAATAACCCCAAATACAAGCGTATATAATAAGTAGAAATCCTTCTTACTATCCCTGCTCACAAATTTCCTCATAACCGCTCCTTTATATTCTATCATTCTAAACCGAGTTATAAAGTTCTCACTGATTATAGACAAATATCCAATACTTGTCAAATTTATAGCCAACATTATTTCATTGTTTAAGAACGACGAAAGTATTTAAATCAGCCAACAACCAGCCGGGGAATGACAGAACATCTGAGGCGAATCTCGAGGGTTCATGTAATTTCTTAGTATTTGGAAAGCCGCGTTATTCAGAAATTGCTCACTGTTTGAGCGAAGCGAGTTTGAGCAATTTCTGAATGTTTTTAGCGGTTTTTCAAATACTTAGAAATTACATGGTTCCGAGACTGAGCCTCAGATGTTCTGCCATTCCCCGGCGTCCCCTTTTTAAGCAATACATAAAAGGACCGCGATACAAAAAGTACCGCGGCCCACATATATCGTCTGGACACTATAAATAGCTCTATCTATTTATTTTTTAATGATTTATAAACTTGTTTACAGTCGTTCAAAAACCGAAAAGATTATTCAGCGCTATGAAGAGCGATCAGCTTCTGCAGATATTCAAATCTAGCCTTAGCCTCAGCCTCATTCTTAGCAAACAGTCTTGCAGCCTTCTCAGGATTCTGACGTTTCAGAGAGTTGTAACGAACCTCACCGTCAAGGAATGCCTGATAATCTTCCATGCTCGGAGCCTTGGAATCAAGAGAGAACTTGTTTCCTTCAGCTGCAGGATTGAATCTGAAGTTATGCCAGTATCCAACCTTAACTGCTAATTCTTCCTCTGTCTGAGCTTTTGCCATACCTTTCTTAATACCATGATTGATACATGGAGCATAAGCGATGATCAGAGATGGTCCCGGATAAGCCTCAGCCTCTGCAATAGCTTTTACAGTCTGGTTGAAGTCAGCACCCATGGAAATCTGAGCAACGTATACATAGCCATAGCTCATAGCGATGGAAGCCATATCTTTCTTCTTAGTCTCTTTACCGCCTGCAGCGAACTGAGCGATAGCACCTGTAGGTGTAGACTTGGAAGACTGTCCACCTGTGTTAGAATAAACCTCTGTATCGAATACCATAACGTTGATGTCACGTCCACTAGCGAGAACATGGTCAACACCACCGAATCCGATATCGTAAGCCCATCCGTCACCACCGAAGATCCACTGGGATTTCTTAGCCAGGAAATCTTTCTGAGCAAGGATTTCTTTTGCTTTGTCACATCCGCAAGCTTCAAGAGCAGCAACAAGTTTGTCTGTAGCAGCGCCGTTTGTAGCACCTACAGCAAATGTATCCAGCCATTCCTGACCAGCTGCCTTAACGTCTTCGTTTGTTCCGTTAGCAACAACGTCTTCAACTTTTGCTTTTAAGCCATCGCGGATAGCTCTCTGAGCAAGAAGCATACCATAACCAAACTCAGCGTTATCTTCGAACAGAGAGTTGGACCATGCAGGACCCTGTCCCTTAGCGTTTACTGTGTATGGTGTAGATGGTGAGGAGTTACCCCAGATAGAAGAACATCCTGTTGCGTTTGCGATGTACATTCTGTCACCGAACAGCTGAGTGATCAGTTTAGCATATGGTGTTTCACCACATCCTGCACAAGCTCCTGAGAACTCAAGCAGAGGCTGTTTGAACTGACTGCCTTTAACAGTTGCTTCTTTAAATTTAGCGATAACATCTTCTTTGACCGGCAGTTTCACTGTGTAATCAAAGTATTTCTGCTCGTCTGCGCTTGCTTCAAGGTTTTCCATAGCGAGTGCTTTCGCACCTTTCTTACCTGGGCAGACGTTTACACAAGAACCACATCCTGTACAGTCAAGTGCGGATACGGACATTGTGAATTTATATTCTTTCATACCTGTAAGGTCTAATGTCTTCATGCCTTCAGGAGCATTAGCTGCTTCTTCAGCTGTCAGAGCTACAGGACGGATAACTGCGTGCGGGCAGACATAAGCACATCTGTTACACTGGATACAGTTTTCCGGATTCCATACAGGAACGTTAACTGCGATACCACGTTTCTCATATGCAGCTGCACCTGATGGTGTAGTACCGTCTACATAATCCTTGAATGCAGATACAGGTAAGGAGTTACCTTCCTGAGCATTAACTTTAGCCTGGATATTGTTAACGAAATCGATAACATCCTGACGTCCTTCTGTTGCATGAGTCATATGAAGACCTTCGTCCTCAGCGTTCTTCCAGCTTTCCGGAACCTGGATCTCTACAACCCGTTTAGCACCAGCGTCGATAGCTGCCCAGTTCTTCTGTACGACATCATCACCTTTACGTCCGTATGTTGCCTTGGCAGCAGCTTTCATAAGGTCGATTGCCTGATCTTCTGGAATGATTCCTGTCAGTTTGAAGAATGCAGACTGAAGGATTGTGTTGATACGTGTTGGTCCCATGCCAGTTTCAATACCGATCTTAACACCGTCGATTGTGTAGAATTTGATATTGTGGTTAGCGATGAAAGCTTTTACCTGTCCTGGTAAATGTTTCTCAAGACCTTCCATATCCCATGCACAGTTAAGGAGGAATGTACCACCGTCAACAAGTTCCTGAACCATGTTGTATTTGTTTACGTAGGATGGATTATGACATGCTACGAAGTTTGCTTTGTGGATCAGGTATGTGGATTTGATCGGTTTCTTACCGAAACGTAAGTGGGACATTGTAACACCACCGGACTTCTTGGAGTCATAATCAAAGTAAGCCTGTGCGTACATGTCTGTGTTGTCACCGATGATCTTGATGGAGTTCTTGTTGGCACCTACAGTACCATCAGCTCCCAGACCCCAGAATTTACAGTTTGTTGTTCCTTCAGGAGTTGTTACGATCGGAGCACCTGTCTCAAGGGAAAGGTTAGTAACATCATCAACGATACCGATTGTGAATTTTTCTTTAGCAGTGTTCTCATAAACAGCTACGATCTGTGCAGGTGTAGTATCTTTGGAACCTAAACCATAACGTCCGGAGAATACTTTTACGCCGCCGAATTTGCTGTCTTTTAATGCTGCTACAACGTCAAGGTACAGTGGCTCGCCAAGTGCACCCGGCTCTTTAGTTCTGTCAAGAACTGTGATCTGTTTTACAGATTCCGGAATTGCATCGATGAGTGCCTGTGCGCAGAATGGTCTGTAAAGACGAACTTTAACAACACCGACTTTCTTTCCTGCTGCTGCAAGGTAGTCGATTGTCTCCTCGATTGTATCGTTTACAGATCCCATAGCAACGATTACGTGTTCTGCATCAGCAGCTCCGTAGTAGTTGAATAATTTGTAATCTGTACCGATCTTAGCGTTAACTTTATCCATGTATTCCTGTACTACTGCCGGAAGAGCATCGTAGTATGGGTTACATGCTTCTCTTGCCTGGAAGAAGATATCCGGGTTCTGAGCGGAACCTCTCTGACATGGGTGATTCGGATTCAGGGCATGGTTACGGAATGCAGCGATTGCATCCATATCTGCCATATCCTTCAGATCTTCATAATCCCATGTTTCAATCTTCTGAATCTCGTGAGATGTACGGAATCCATCGAAGAAGTTGATGAACGGAACTTTACCTTTGATTGCTGAAAGGTGAGCAACAGGTGTTAAGTCCATAACTTCCTGTACAGAAGATTCGCAGAGCATTGCGCATCCGGTCTGACGACAGGCCATAACGTCTGAATGATCTCCGAAAATTGAAAGTGCATGAGAAGCAAGTGCACGTGCAGATACGTTGAATACTGCAGGTAACTGCTCACCGGCAATTTTGTAAAGGTTCGGGATCATAAGTAACAGACCCTGAGATGCTGTATATGTTGTTGTTAAAGCACCTGCTGCCAGAGATCCGTGTACAGCACCTGCTGCACCAGCCTCAGACTGCATTTCAGTTACCTGAACTTCCTGTCCGAAAATGTTCTTTCTTCCCTGGGTTGCCCATTCATCTGTTGCTTCCGCCATAACAGATGAAGGAGTGATCGGGTAAATAGCGGCTACATCTGAGTATGCATATGAAGCATGAGCAGCTGCATGGTTACCATCCATGGTTTTCATCTTTCTTGCCATAGTTTGTTTTTCCTCCTTAAAGGTTGATGAAAATTAATTATTTATTTCAAGGCATAAGTAAAATATACCTCAAATTTCATTGTAGATTATAACATAATCTTCTGCCTGTGTCCAATTTGTTTTGACATATTTTGTATCTTCTGAGGTACAAAGCAGGGATTTTCTGTTATTTCAGTAGCAAATATGTGCATTTTTTGAGTTGTATATGACTAACATTATGCAGATATGCCAAATTTCGGACAAATCAGGCAGATAAAATCATCCGCTTCGCTTCGCTGCGCAGCTCTGCACCGGACAACTGCTCTGCAGTTTATTCAGTATATCAGTAAAAAAAGGAGGCTCTACGCCTCCTCCATGATCTGCTGTATTGTTTTTCTCTTAAGGAGACTTATCAGTTCATCCTGTACAGATAACAATTCTCTATGTACCAGACATGGCAATCCATCCTGTCCGTCTCTGACACAGTTATATTTCGGATCCAGACATTCGATGATAAACATATCCGGATCAATCGCCGAATAAACCTCATATAAAGTCAGCTCATCCAGTCCCCTGTTCAGAGAATAACCACCATGTACGCCTCTGTATCCCTTCACGATCTCTGCCTTCTGAAGTTTCTTCAGGATCTTATAGGCAAAAGGAGCGGTGATCGCTTCTTTCTCACAGATATCGGATACGCTCAGTCTGCTCTCTCCCCAAACGCGCACGTACCACTCGAACTGCATAATCGCACTCTCTTGTAATAAACATAGTCTTTGCAACCTCTCTAAAATTAATTATCCTTTACTGTCCACATCGCTGTTTTGCATAAAACAATGGAAACAGTAATCGTTATTTCTGTCATATCAATGCCTCATATTTCTGTCCGTCAAGAGGCTATATTTATTCTATATTATAACAGTGCTTCTTTTTTTTGTAAATAAAAAGAACCCAAAAAAGCAAAAAACAGTTGCAAATTTCCCAATTTACGGTACAATGATAAGCGGTTGTAACTTATATAATAGGAAATAATGTAACTGTTTCCTGCGAAAGATACGTTTTCCATAAACAATCTGCCGGACAGTTACTGCAAAACAATAATTTCACGAAAAAGAGGTATGATATGATTTCAGCAAACAATATTACATTGCGCGTAGGTAAAAAGGCCCTCTTCGAAGATGTAAATATCAAATTTACTGAGGGCAACTGCTACGGTCTCATCGGTGCAAACGGTGCCGGTAAGTCCACATTCCTTAAGATCCTTTCCGGACAGTTAGAGCCTACCAACGGTGACGTTGTTATCACTCCCGGCCAGCGTCTCTCTTTCCTGCAGCAGGATCACTTCAAATATGATGCATATACAGTTCTGGATACTGTTATCATGGGTAACAAGAGACTGTATGAGATCATGAAAGAAAAAGATGCTATCTATGCAAAAGCGGACTTCACTGATGAAGACGGTATCCGTGCCAGTGAACTGGAAGGCGAATTTGCAGAGATGAACGGATGGGAAGCAGAATCTGATGCTGCTACTCTTCTGAATGGTCTTGGAATTGAAACCGATCTCCACTATTCCCAGATGGCTGACCTTACAGGAAGCCAGAAGGTCAAAGTTCTTCTGGCGCAGGCACTGTTTGGTAATCCGGACATTCTTCTTCTGGATGAGCCTACCAACCACCTTGATCTGCCTGCTATTGAATGGCTCGAAGAATTCCTGATCAACTTTGACAACACTGTCATCGTTGTATCCCATGACCGTTACTTCTTAAATAAAGTATGTACTCATACAGCAGACATCGACTACGGCAAGATTCAGCTCTATGCCGGAAACTATGACTTCTGGTTTGAGTCCAGCCAGCTCCTCATCAAACAGATGAAGGAAGCCAACAAGAAGAAAGAAGAAAAGATCAAAGAACTTCAGGAATTTATTTCCCGATTCAGTGCCAACGCTTCCAAGTCCAAACAGGCGACTTCCCGTAAACGTGCCCTGGAAAAGATCCAGCTTGACGATATGCGTCCGTCCAGCCGTAAATACCCATACATCGACTTCCGTCCAAACCGCGAGATCGGTAACGAAGTCCTTATGGTGGAGAACCTTTCCAAGACCATCGACGGTGTAAAAGTTCTGGATAACATTTCTTTCACACTCGGACATGATGACAAGGTAGCTTTCGTCGGTGCCAACGAACAGGCAATCACTACTCTGTTCAAGATCTTAGTTGGTGAAATGGAACCGGATGAAGGAAATTATAAATGGGGTGTTACCACTTCCCAGGCATATTTCCCTAAGGACAACACTGCAGAGTTCGATAATGACCTTACTATTACAGACTGGCTGACACAGTATTCCGAGATAAAGGATGCTACTTATGTTCGTGGATTCCTCGGACGTATGCTCTTCCCCGGTGAAGACGGCATCAAACGTGTACGCGTTCTTTCCGGTGGTGAGAAAGTCCGCTGTCTTCTTTCCAAGATGATGATCTCCGGTGCAAATATCCTGATCCTGGATGAGCCAACCAACCACCTCGATATGGAGAGCATCACAGCACTGAACAACGGTCTGATCAAATTCCCGGGTGTTATCCTTTTCACCTCACATGACCATCAGTTCGTACAGACAACAGCCAACCGTATCATGGAAATCCTTCCAAACGGAACCATGATCGACAAGATCACTACTTACGATGAATATCTGGCAAGTGATGAGATGGCTAAGAAACGTCACGTATTCGAGATCAACGAAGAGGACGCTTCCGATAACTAAAGAATAAAATACAGGGTACGGCTTAGCCGTACCCTGTTATTTTATTCTGTCTTCATGATAATATCCGCCAGCTTTCCGCCTGTCACCTTAAGCAGATCAGCAAGGGGAACCTTCAGTGTCAGTCCGATACGGCCGCCACTCACATAAATCTCTTCAAATTCTCCTGCAGATGCATCAAACACAACAGGATAAGGTTTCTTCATTCCCAGCGGACTGCAGCCGCCTCTCACATATCCGGTAATCTTTGTGATATCCTTCACATGGATCATGTCCACTGTCTTCTCACCGACAGCCTTTGCAGCCGCCTTACGGTCAACTTCCTTTTCAATCGGAACTACAAAAACGAATAACCGCCGCTCTTTCCTTCCATTACCAGAGTCTTAAAAGACTGGTCATAGGGTGCACCGATCTTATCCGCACTGTGGATCCCGTCAATAAATTCATCACATTCATAGGAGAACGCCTCATATTTAACCTTCTGTCTGTCCAGCATTCTCATTGCATTTGTCTTAGCTTCTTTTGCCATTTTTTCTCGCCTGTCCTTTCTGTCCTCTGGCATATATTGATTCCTCCATGTCTCTGTCCTGAGACTGCTCAAAACTCTGGTCTTGTCTCAAGTTCTGATTTCGCCTGTAAATCTGCTCAGTGCTTTCTTCATCAACCGTTTCTTCATCCTCTTCATCAGAAACCGGTTTGTTGATAGCAAACTGAATCAGCATACCCAGAACTGCAAATCCCACACTCATTCCCAGTCCATAGGGAATATCTGCCAGATTTCCAAGCTGTGCAAGGGAAACCCCTGCCATAATACCACCGATCAGACTTGTAGCCACGATCAGCACTTCCCTGCAGTATTTCACCGCCATGGAACCAAGAGCTACGCCGATCAGAATACATGCAAAAAATACTGCGGAGCTGGTAGGATGCAGGAAATAAATACTGGCCGCCCAGCCGATACCTGCTGCCAGGATAAACACGCCTGCCTTATAGATCAGAAATGCGATCACTGCGAACACAACTCCTGCCGCCAGTGCTGCGATCAGCATTGTTGATTTCTCCTGTATTCCCATTGTATGTACAACCACCAGCGCAAGACCGCCGCCTACCAGAAAACCTCCCAGCATCATCCAGAAACGCAGAAGCCTGTATCCCAGAATACAGTTCAGCACTCCAAACACAAGGATCACTGCAAATATTACCATCATAAAACGATTCACCAGATCTGAATCCATAAAACTCCCGGCAATACTCAGCGCATTTCCAAATATATCTGTCATATTAACCATAATTTTCAGTCACTCCTTTTAGTTATATATTTATAGCGTTCCTTATTATCAACTGACACATCTGAGCTAAACCTGTCAGAACATGAAGTATAAGGTCTTCATATTGTCGATCACGCCGTAATGATAGGAAATCTGTGACAGCCCATGGACTTCCATATAATATTTTGCGATATCCTGGATATGATTACTGTCGATCAGATCCATATATGCCTCATCATAAGCCCCCTGACTGCCAAACTTAAAGCGTACCACCGCAGCATCACTGTCAATGCGCAGTCTGCACAGGTCATATACACTGCTCCAGTCATAGGTATCAAAACAGGCGTCGTTTCTCACATAGAAATTCATGTCAGTCGCTGTACACGCAGGAACAGGAAACTCATCAGAGACCGTATAATTCTCCTCGTACTCCTGTGGGAACGGACACAGATAATCATAGATCGTTGTCTTATGCTCTGCCAGCAGCGTGGCATCACCCTCCAGAAAGTCCGGCTGGTCCCCATTGGTGGCATCCACATAATAATACTGTCCGTTCAGCTCTACAATATTCCAGGCATGTCCCTGGGTACTGTTTGCAGCATCACCCTCCACATAAATACAGGGGATATCCAGACGCTCCAGCAGATACTGCACTGCTCCCGCATAGCCCGCACATACCGCCTGTTTCTTCCAGAAAGCTCCTGCTATACTCTGGTCATCATCAGAGATCATATATTCTGTATTGTCTATGACATAAGTATAAACAGTCATTACCTTCGTGTAATCATCAGCACCATCCGGAATCTGCGATAACACCTCCTGATACGCATTCTCCATAGCCTGTGTGATCTCCTGTCTCTGTGCCTCTGTATAAGTATATCCCGGAGAAAACTGACAGTAATCTCTGCCCGAATAAGTCGTCTTATAAACTTTCTCCCGGTTATGTACCCAGAACAGCTCCGGATGATCCTTCAGCACTGCATGATACACTCTGTCTATCTCATTATCTCCTGAGAGAGACAGATAAAATTTATCCTCAAAGCTTCTGATCCCCTCCAGGATCTCGCGGTAGCCTCTCTGTTCATTCTCATTAAGAAGGCCGAAATAATACTCCTGATGTCCTTCATCCGTCTGCGCTACCTCCTGCTTCTTAAGAGTCCTTACTTCCCCCGGCTCCTGCAAAGCTCTCCCACCGATGATCAGTCCACCGGCCAGAAGCACCACCACAGGCACCATAAGAATCAGACGCAGCCCGGAAAATCTCTTTTTGCTCATTCAATAATCCTTCTTGGTTATTATTCTATAAGTCTGATATTACATTACTATTTCATTC
>ENA-OQKJ01000041-OQKJ01000041.1-human-gut-metagenome-genome-assembly--contig:-NODE-41-length-34074-cov-5.464548_pt1 | contig 34074 bp, 23 predicted proteins | sample MGYA00242647_ERZ504795 | MGnify/ENA primary metagenome ERZ504795 (study PRJEB26092, sample SAMD00036398) | human gut metagenome | host: Homo sapiens | study: EMG produced TPA metagenomics assembly of...
AGATGGCTACAATCCACAGGAGGAGCAATTCGGGAATACCAGAAAACTTCTGGAGCAGCTGATCGGCAGTGACGCAGATATTCTGATCTGCACAAAGTCGGATCTTGTGGTACGGGATATTGATCTGTTGAAGAAGCTTGGACGTGTAACCGTTTCATGGTCGATCAACACACTAGATGAAAATTTCAAGAACGATATGGATTCTGCTTCGAGCATTGAGCACCGTATCGCTGCTATGAAGCAGGTATATGAGGCAGGTATCCGTACAGTCTGTTTCGTATCCCCGGTATTCCCCGGTATCACGGATTTTGAAGCAATCTTTGAGCGGGTAAAGGATCAGTGCGATCTGTTCTGGCTCGAAAATCTCAATCTTCGAGGCGGTTTCAAAAAGACAATTATGGATTATATCGCCGGAAAATATCCTGATCTTGTACCACTTTACGACGAGATCTATAACAAGCATAACCGCAGCTACTTTGAAGCACTTGAAGTAAAAGCTGAGAAAATGGCTAAGAAGTATGATTGTGCCTTTGTGGATAATGAAATGCCTTATGGCAGAGTCCAGCAGGGGCATCCGGTGATCGTAGATTATTTCTATCATGAGGAAATCCGTGGGACAGAGAATACCGGAAAAAGAAATCGCTAACTTTCAGTTTGCATATTTTATCAAAAGGTACATATTAAAATTAACACAAAGGGAGATGTTAGAATGAAAGCTCATGAATATTGGTCTGTCGGAGCATTGTTAACGATGCTAGGAACATTTTATACTGGATATAAAGGAACAAAATCAAGCCATAAATATTTTGCGGCAAGTTCTTTGCTTTGTATGATTATGGCGATTTATACAGGTCATAGGATAATATCTAAAAACAAGAAGACAGAGAAAGAATCAAACTCAATAGAAAATGAAGAATAATGAACCAACCTTGTGCCCACTGGTCACGAAGTTGGCACAGTCACTACGGTGTCAGGAGAAATCCTGGCATCTTTTTTATGTCTTTTTACACTTCAAAAAATAATTTCAAAAAATTTCTAAAATCATGTCCGATTTTGTCGCTTCCAATACAAAGTATATGGAAGGCAAATTGAAAATCCTCTGATTTCCAAAAATCACAAACGTAAAAGAGGTTCAGACAGTTCTTCCGATTGCACCTTGACAATTGAAGGAGCTGATACATCTTGAGGAACATGCTTACCGGAGATAATCCGGCTCGTGCAGGCGAAGACTCCTACGGGAAGAGCGAAGCAATAATGATACCACCGAAGGGTACAGGACCTCTGCTGAAACAGAGACTGTGACTGTATTTTTACAGCCGGGTTATCTGGAATGATAACGATCAGATGTATATGTACAGACAAAGCCCAAATGTGAATACTTAGATTTTCTTATTTATATTACAGGAGAAATCCTGTAGCAAGTGGGGAATGGTTCGAATCCATTCCTCATTTTTTCGTGCAGAAAATGCACAGATTATTATCCTGTTTGAAATACCAGGGAAGGGTGTTGCAGGAAGAAAGGGAGGACAAAAAGAATGAATACGATTGTTTTAATGGGTAGACTTGCCAGAGATCCAGAAACTAAGCTGACATCTACGCAAAAGGGACAAACCAAAGTATCTAGGTTTCCACTGGTAGTAAAAAGAAATCGCACAAGCAAAGCATTTGTAGTGATGATCACAGCTTATGGAAATAATGCAGAATTTGTGGAGAAATATCTTGAAAAAGGATTAAGATTGCTCTTTCCGGAGAGTTGGTAATCTCTCAGATCAAAGATGAACAGACTGGAACTGCATCCTATTATACCGAAGTCATTATGGATAATGTAGAGTTTGCAGAAGCCAAACAAAAAAAGAAGAATCTGACGGATTTCAACCAGCAGAGAAGAGGAAGATTCCATTCGATATACCAGAAGAACTTGAACAAGAAATGCCATTTCGATAGGAGGACAAGATTTATGAGAAAATACTTTTTAGAATTATTTGCAATAGGATTGGTTGATTCAGAAGGAAGAATCAATACAGAACATATGACAAGTGATGCGCTTATGACTGCCATGAAAACAATGGAAGAGCTGACGCAAATGAAAATGGATCGTTTGGTTTTGGAAACAACAATGGAGATGATCTTATGTATGTTTGAGTCATGTGACACAGAGGAATTTACAGAAATATTAGGCAAGCTGCTTGGCGGAAAGCAGACTTCTAAAGTGACAGCTCATTTGGAAGCACTGGAGGAATTGTTGACAGAAGAGGAATATAGTAGTTTCCTTGCAGAATATCTTGGTTATTTAACCGTGAATGTAGCAGAGTTTATTAGGAGCACAATCATTGAAAATGGTTTGATGTTACTTGCCGGTTCAGGAGGAGAAGAGGATGGAGAAGAGGATGGAGAAGACGGATTATAAAATCACAGAGTTTCACAATTCGGAGTTTGGTTCCATCCGTATGATTGAAGATGGAGGCAGACTTTTATTTTCTGGAATTGATGTAGCATTTGCTTTGGGATATGCAAAACCAAGAAATGCGATAAATGTTCATTGCAAGGGGGCTCTGAAACGGGGCGTCCTTACATCAGGTGGGGTACAGCCAATGATTTTTATTCCAGAGGGAGATGTATATCGGCTGATTACAAAAAGTCGTTTAAAGTCAGCACAGAATTTTGAGAAGTGGGTATTTGATGAGGTACTTCCGGCTATTAGGAAAACAGGCGGATATTTAGAGACCGATCTTTTAGACAGGGTAAAAGATAACCCGGAACTTCTTTTGGAATTTGCCGAGAGACTTTTGGCAGAAAACAATCGAAATCGAGAATTGCAAAATCGTGTAAAGGATATGCAGCCAAAAGCAGATTATTATGATCATTTCATGATTACAGGAGAATGCACCAATATTCGAACGACGGCAAAAGAGATTGAATTTCCAGAAAGAAAATTTGTGAAACTTCTTTTAAATAGAGGATTTCTATATAGGAGTCCATCCGGCACGCTGTTACCCTATGCGGTGGAGAAGAACAATGATCTGTTTATTGTAAAAGACTATTTTAACAATGGACATCTTGGTTCACAGACATTGGTTACACCAAAAGGAAAAGAATTTTTTAAAGCGTTGTGTGCGGAGGAAGAGTAAAGAATGAAGGAGGTGGTTGCCATGATTACAGATCTGGACAGCAGTTAAATCGCTGAAAGGAGGGAAAATCATGCAGGAAGAGGTAACTCAGAAAACGGTCACGTTCTGCATTCGGACTACCAAAGTAACAGCAGATTTATTGAAAAAGGTTCTTGCTGCTTATCTGCGTCATCAGAAGCAGAAATCGGTAGAGAAGAAAGCGAAGAAGAATCAGCCGAAACAGGGAAAGGTCACGGTAAAAGAGCTGGCAAAACAAAATGCCGGGATGGTCAATATCGAGATCACAAATAAGAATATCAAGTCCTTTGAACGTTATGCCAGAAAATACGGGATCAATTATGCTTTGAAAAAAGATAAGAGTAAAGATCCACCGATGTATCTGGTGTTTTTTAAAGGACGTGATCAGGATGCCCTCAATGCTGCTTTCCGTGAGTTTTCCCAGAAACAGATTCAAAAAGCGAATAAGCCTTCTATTCACAAGCGTCTTGCAACTTACAGAGCAATGATGCCAAAGAAATCGAAGGACAAAGTAAAGAACCGGCATCAGGAGCAGAGCCGATGAAAAAGCAAATCGGTAAAAATCTGATGCAAAAATGGAAGAATAAGATCAGGGTCAGGCTGTCCGCCCTGGATAAAAAGAAACTGGTTCTTACCAATATCCCATATATCTTAACTGCTTTTTATACAAATCGGGCATCATTTCTTTACAGAAACAGTCTGGGAGAAGATATTGGGAACAAGCTATTATATGCGATGGAACATGCAGACAGGATTCTTACTGGATTGCAGCCAAGTTTTAACTGGCGTGATATGCTGACAGGAATTGTAGCAGCTGTCATTCTGAAATTACTGGTATGGCAGAAACAGTCAGATGCAAAGAAACTCCGGAAAGGAATCGAGTATGGTTCAGCCAGATGGGGAAACGCTGAGGATATTAAACCTTATATGTCGGAAGATCCCTGGATGAATATTCCATTAACAGCAACAGAAGCATTGACTATGGAAAGTAGACCTAAACAGCCAAAGTATGCAAGAAATAAAAATATAGTGGTCATTGGCGGCAGTGGTTCCGGAAAAACTCGATTTTTCGTTAAGCCGTCAGTCATGCAGATGAACTGTTCCATGGTCATTACAGATCCGAAAGGCACTCTGATCGAGGAATGCGGGAAGATGTTAGCAAAGGGACCACCTAAGAAAGATAAGAATGGAAATATTATGAAAGATAAATCAGGAAAAGTGGTACACGAACCATATGTGATTAAGGTTCTGAATACTATCAACTTTTCCAAATCGCTTCATTACAATCCATTTGCTTATATACGGTCTGAAAAAGATATCCTGAAGCTGGTTACAACAATTATTGTTAATACCAAAGGCGAAGGGGAAAAAGCTTCCGAAGATTTTTGGGTGAAAGCAGAGAAGCTGTTGTACACGGCATTGATTGCTTTTATCTGGTATGAAGGAGATGAAGAGGAAAAGAATCTGAATACCCTTCTGGATCTTTTGAATGAAAGCGAAACCCGTGAAGAGGATGAAACTTACCAGAATCCAGTGGATATGATGTTCCAGGAACTGGAAGAAAGAGATCCGCAGCACTTTGCGGTCAGACAGTATAAAAAATACAAAATGGCGGCTGGCAAAACAGCCAAAAGTATTCTTATTTCCTGTGGTGCGAGGCTGGCACCATTTGATATAGCAGAACTTCGTGAGATCATGTCTTATGATGAAATGGAACTGGATAAGATCGGGGACAGGAAGACAGCCTTGTTTTTGATTATGTCCGATACAGATACAACCTTTAACTTTGTGATTGCCATGTTACAGTCACAGCTTTTCAATCTGCTTTGTGACAAAGCAGATGATGAATATGGTGGAAGACTGCCAGTTCATGTGCGTGTCATTGCTGATGAGTTTGCCAATATTGGACAAATTCCTCAGTTTGACAAGCTGATTGCAACCATCCGAAGCAGGGAAATCTCTGCTTCTATTATTTTGCAGTCACAGAGTCAGCTAAAGGCAATGTATAAGGATAGTGCAGATACTATTCTGGGTAACTGTGATACCACACTATTTCTTGGAAGGAAAAGAGAAAACTACCTTAAAGGAAATGAGCGAGCTTCTGGGTAAGGAAACCATTGACCTGTATAACACTTCGGAGACGAGGAGTAATCAGAAGTCTTTTGGATTGAATTACCAGAAAACAGGTAAACAGCTGATGACTGAAGATGAGATTGCAGTCATGGATGGAGGAAAATGTATCCTGCAGATCCGTGGTGCCAGACCATTTTTCTCGGACAAATATGATATCACGAAACACAAAAACTATCGGCTTCTTGCAGATGAAAACGAGAAGAACCGGTACAAAGTTGAGAAAGAGTTAAATCCGCAGTATACACCGAAATCTGAAGAAGAGGTGGAAGTAATTCATGTAGAACTGTCGGAGTAACCTTGGGAATGAACAGAAAATAATGAGGAAAGGAATAACTGACACTAGGTGCACCGGCTTTTTAGTCGGTGTATTTTCGTTCCCGTAAACACCTGAAAGAAGTCAGTTTTGGTGAATGTATATGGCATTTTTTAGCAGTGCAATTACAACTTTAAAAACTCTTGTAGTCGCAATCGGCGCAGGTCTTGGCGTGTGGGGTGTCGTAAACCTTCTGGAAGGATATGGAAATGACAATCCCGGCGCTAAGAGCCAGGGCATCAAACAGCTGATGGCTGGTGCCGGAATCATGCTGCTGGGAACTACCCTGATTCCACAGCTGGCAACATTGTTCTCTTAAGAGGAGTGGTAGATGAACACCATCATTGAGAGAATTACGGAAGCGATAAAGGATATCCTGATCGGGCTTATTAAGTCAAGTTTGGATAACATGTTCACGTCTGTCAATGAGCAGGTGGGAACCATAGCCGGGCAGGTGGGACAGACACCGCAGGGATGGAATGCAGGGATTTTTAATCTGATTCAGAATATATCCCAAACGGTGATTGTCCCCATTGCGGGACTGATCATCACCTTTGTCCTGTGCTATGAATTGATCACGATGGTAACACAGAAAAACAATTTCCATGAATTTGAGACTTATAACATTTTCCTCTGGATCTTCAAAGCGTATGTAGCCGTTTATCTGGTGACAAATACGTTCAATATCACGATGGCGGTCTTTGATGTTGGCCAGCATGTGGTCAACAATGCCGCCGGGGTGATATCAGGAAACACTGCGGTGGATGCAACAGAAGCAATTTCACGGATTGTGGATGCCCTGGAGGATATGGAGTTAGGGGATTTGTTCCTGCTATCCATGGAAACGATGTTGATCAGTGTTACCATGCACATTCTGTCAATTATCATTACGGTAATCTTGTTCGGAAGAATGATAGAAATTTACCTTTATACTTCCATAGCACCAATTCCGTTTGCCACCATGACCAATAAGGAATGGGGCAATATCGGAAACAACTATTTAAAAGGCTTGTTCGCACTGGCATTTCAGGGATTCTTCATGATGGTCTGTGTGGGAATTTATGCAGTTTTAGTAAATGCAATGACCATATCCAGTGACCTTCATGCAGCAATGTTTTCAGTAGCGGCTTATACCGTGATTCTTGCATTTTCATTATTCAAGACCGGAAGCCTTAGCAAATCAATATTCAATGCCCATTAGCGGGCAGGAAAGGAGCGCATACCATGGCGTATGTACCAGTACCAAAAGACCTTACCAAGGTCAAAACAAAAGTAGCGTTAAATCTGACAAAGCGGCAGCTGATTTTCTTTTCACTTGCCGCAGTTGTGGGAATTCCGTTTTATCTGGTCATGAGAAAACCAATTGGTTCCAGTATCGCAGCCATCCTGATGGTAACGATCATGCTTCCATTTTTCTTCATGGCAATGTATGAAAAAGACGGGCTTCCCTTTGAAAAAGTGGTGGCAAATATCATTCGACAGAAGTTTATCTGTCCGGCGGTAAGACCATATAAGACAGAAAATTTTTATCAGGAGATTTCCACCCTTGTAAAAAAGGAGGGTGTGCCGGATGGCAAAAAAGACAAAGCAGGAGGCTCAGCAGGAGCGTCTGTCTCTGGCGGAAAAAAGAAACCGTCAGGAAAGAAGAAACAAAAAAAGCAGAAAAGAAAGAGAACAGGAAAAGCGTAAGAAGAAACAGGAACGGGATCGCAGGAAACAGAAAGGCATTCCTACAACTGCACAGCAGAGCATTCCGTATATTCGGATGCTGCAGGATGGTATCTGCCAGGTGACAAAGACCTTTTTCTCTAAGACGATTCAGTTTTATGACATCAATTATCAGCTGGCTTTAAATGAGGATAAGACCACGATATTTGAGAATTACTGTGATTTCTTAAATTACTTTGATTCTTCCATCAGTGTGCAGCTGTCCTTTATCAATCAGCAGGTGGATGTGGCAGAATTTGAGAAAAGTATTGATATTCCGGATCAGAACGATGACTTCAATGCCATTCGTGAAGAATACCGTACTATGCTGAAAAATCAGCTTTCCAAAGGAAATAATGGTCTGGTAAAGACGAAGTATATCACTTTTGGAATTGAAGCAGAAAGTCTGAAGGTAGCAAGACCAAGGCTTGAAAGAATCGAAACAGATATCTTAAATAACTTTAAGGTTCTGGGAGCACAGGCACATTCTTTGAATGGACTGGAAAGGCTGGAGATTCTGTATCATGTGTTCAACCAGGATCGGATTGAACCATTTAAGTTCCAGTACAAGATGCTTCCGGAAACCGGATTAAAGACCAAAGATTTTATTGCACCGACTTCCTTTAACTTTTCCAAGAATCAGACATTTTTGATGGGAAGAACGATGGGAAGTGTGAGTTACCTTCAGATTCTTGCACCGGAGCTGACAGACCGGATGCTTGCAGATTTTCTGGATGTGGATGACAGCATCAATGTCAACATTCATATCCAGTCCATTGATCAGAGTTCAGCAATCAAGATGATCAAGAGTAAGATTTCTGATCTTGATAAGATGAAGATCGAAGAGCAGAAGCGTGCGGTACGTTCCGGTTATGATATGGACGTGCTTCCATCGGACCTTGTGACTTATGGCGAAGAGGCAAAGAATCTGCTGGAAGATCTGCAGTCCAGAAATGAGAGAATGTTCCTTGTGACAGTTCTGGTAATGAATACCGCAAAGAAGCGTCAGAAGCTGGATAATAATATTTTCCAGGTGCAGGGGATCGCACAGAAATATAACTGTTCCTTAAAACAGCTGGATTATCAGCAGGAAGCAGCACTCATGTCCTGTATTCCGCTTGGAGTCAATCGAATTGAAATTCAGAGAGGGCTTACCACATCTTCAACAGCGATCTTCGTGCCATTTACGACACAGGAACTGTTTCAGGAAGGGGAAGCTCTTTATTATGGATTGAATGCATTATCCAACAACATGATCATGGTTGATCGGAAACGTCTGAAGAACCCGAATGGACTGATTCTTGGTACACCAGGTTCCGGTAAGTCCTTCTCAGCAAAGAGGGAAATTACAAACTGCTTTTTGATTACGGAGGACGATATCATTGTCTGTGATCCAGAAGCCGAATATTCGGCACTTGTGCAGGCGCTGCATGGGCAGGTGGTAAGAGTTTCGCCGGTATCTGACCAGTATATCAATCCAATGGATCTGAACCTGAATTATTCTGAGGAAGATAATCCGCTGTCATTGAAAGCAGATTTTATCCTGTCTTTGTGTGAGCTGATTGTTGGAGGAAAGAATGGATTGGAACCGGTAGAAAAAACGATTATTGACCGTTGTGTGCGGTTAGTATATCAGGAATACCTTGCCGATCCAATACCGGAGAAGATGCCAATCCTGGAGGACTTATACAACCTTCTGAGAAAACAGGAAGAGCCGGAAGCACAGCGGCTGGCTACTTCATTAGAGATCTATGTTACAGGCTCTTTGAATGTATTTAACCATCAGACAAACGTGGATATCAATAACCGCATTGTCTGCTTTGACATCAAAGAATTGGGAAAACAGCTGAAAAAGATTGGGATGCTCGTAATCCAGGATCAGGTCTGGAACAGGGTAACGATGAACCGTTCTGCCCATAAGTCCACCAGATACTATGTGGATGAGTTCCATCTTCTTTTGAAGGAAGAGCAGACTGCAGCCTACAGCGTGGAGATTTGGAAGCGATTCCGTAAATGGGGTGGTATCCCAACGGGCATCACCCAGAATATTAAGGATTTATTGTCTTCCAGGGAAATAGAGAATATATTTGAAAATTCAGATTTTATTTATATGCTGAACCAGGCTTCCGGAGACAGGCAGATTCTTGCAAAACAGCTGAATATCTCACCAACCCAGCTGTCCTATGTAACCAACAGTAATGAGGGGGAAGGACTTCTGTTCTATGGAAATGTCATTATCCCGTTCGTAGACAGATTCCCGAAGAATTCCCTCTATAAAATCATGACAACCCGCTTAGAGGAAACTTCCGAAGCAGGTTAAATCAAAGGAGAAGACAATGTTACGAGCAATTTCATATGTATTAACTTTTAGTGGCGGTGCTGTATTTGGCATCGCTTTTCTCTGTTTATTACAGGCAGGGAAAGGGTATCCGAAAAAGGAGGAGTAAGTAGTGGCAGAACAGAGAATGAAAGTCAGGGATAAGAAAGTCCAGAAGATGACCAAAGATGGTCTGGTGGAAGAAAACCTGACGGATAAATCTTCTGTTCGTGTCAGTAACCGTGTCAGTGATGTGCAGATGGGAATAAAACAGGGGGAAAAAGCAGAAAACCTTGTGGATAAGTCTCCCCGCCAGTCTAAGCGAAGTGGGAAAAATATCCGTCCCTCTGTGCAAAAATCCAGGGATGCACCGGAACTGATGCGAACGGAGAACCAAAGTGAGGATTTTGGACAAAATAGAAAGCAACAAAACCGGAAAAGAATCCGTGCTGTGAACAGAAAAGAATCAAGATTTGCGGAAAAATCCGAAGCCAGCCAGTCAGGGAGACTGAAAGAAAAACGTGCGGATCTTTCAGAAAACAGAGGAGACAGCCGGAGTAAGAAGAATGGTGGAAGTAAGAAACCAAAGCAGAAACAGCGTCTGAAATTTGCTTATGAAGAGACTGGTGCTTCTGTGAAAAATGACAAAGATATGGAGAAATTGAACCAGATGGATACGGATGGAGTCAATTTCCGTCATCAGAAACAGAAGGAAAAGACCAAAAAGTTTTCTTATGAGGAAGCAAGAAAGAAAAAGGAAGCAAAGCAGCATTCCAAGAAGGCACAGGTTTATCAGGCAAATGAAGGAGAGGGTTCTGGAAAGAAGAAATCCCGCCTGAAGTTTGGCGAAGGGGAATCTGTGAAAACAGAAAAAGCTTTTGTTGTTAAGAAAGCAGGAAGTGCAACTTCCGCAGCATTGCACCGTGAGATCAGTAAAAATGAAGACGATAATGCGGCAGTAGAAGGTGCCCATAAGTTGGAAGAAGGCTGCGAAGGTATTTACCGGCTGGAACAGAGAAGTGCCAGACAAAGGAAACAGAGGGCTTCCAGAAAGAGAAGCAGACTGGAGAGACAGGCAGAGAAACAGACACAGGCGGCAGCCCGTCAGGAGCAGAAGAAGCTAAAAAAACAGATTCAGAAGCAACAGATCAAACGGGATTATGCCAAAGCAAAACGAAGTGAACAGACAGTAGGAACAGCTACAAAAGGTACGATTGATTATATCAAGAAGATTGGCGGCAAAGTCACCAACTTCTTTAAAGAAAACCGGAAGGTGTATATCAGTGTGGCAGTTCTGATCGGATTGATGTTTCTGATTATAACGAATGTCACGTCATGCTCTGCAGTATTTTTACAAAATGTGATCACTTACACGGGAACCAGTTATCTGTCATCGGATCAGGCAATCCGGGAAGCGGAACTGTATTATACACAGTTGGAAGCTAATCTGCAGGAGCGGATTAACAACATGGAGTCTGAAGAACCGGGACATGAGGAATACCGATATAACATCGGGCCTATTGAGCATGATCCGTTTATCCTGATCAGTTATCTGTCAGCAAAGTATGAGGAGTTTACTTTTGAACAGGTCAAGCCTGAACTGGATGCATTGTTTGCAGAGCAATATCATCTGACTACTGAAGCAGTCAATGAGACTGTGACAGAGACAGCAACAGTAAGAGTTGGAGAATCGTTGGGACAGGTTGTAACAAGCGGATATTGTAACTGTCCAATCTGTTGTGGTATTTGGAGCGGAGGCCCGACTGCCAGTGGAGTATACCCAACTGCTAATCATACCTTAGCGGTAGATGCTTCCAATCCGTTTGTTCCAATGGGAACAAAGGTGGTCATGAATGGTGTCGAATATACGGTAGAAGATACCGGAGCTTTCGCAAGATACGGTGTACAGTTTGACGTTTACTATGATAATCATGCGGCGGCATCCGCACATGGGCATAAGACCTGGGAATGTTATCTGGCAGATGATAATGGAAGCCAGGAAGTGGAAGTGACCAGGACAAGAGATGTAGATGTGCTGAATGTCACCTTAAACAGTGGAAATCTGATGTTGATCTGTCAGGACAGGCTGAGATTTTTTCAGAAAGAACTGTTCAGTGCCTATAACGATACGAAAGGCAATTTACAGATGTTTGCGACACCGGTTGATTTTAACTGGTATTCCAGTGTGACAAGTTATTATGGATATCGGATTCATCCAATTTCAGGAGCAAATCAGCTTCATAATGGTATGGATATCGGAGCACCGGAGGGAACGAAAGTAATGGCAGGGCTGACCGGAACGGTTACAACTTCTGCTTATAACGATAGCTATGGCAATTATGTTGTGATTAAGGACAGTAAAGGCTATGAACTGCGGTATGCACATTTAAGCAGCCGGAGTGTATCTGCAGGAGCATCCGTCACGAAAGGTGATGAGATTGGTCTTGTAGGAAATACTGGAAATTCTACAGGAAGCCATCTTCATATTGAACTTCTGAAAAATGGAGAGCGGTTAAACCCGATCTTTTATCTGGAAACTGGAGAAGGGACAGGCTTTGGCGGCAATGAATACACCAGTGAAGCGGCACAGCGTTTGTTGAACGAAGCAGCGAGATATCTGGGAACACCGTATGTGTGGGGTGGATATTCTCCAAGTGGATTTGATTGTTCTGGATTTGTAAGTTACTGCCTGACAAACTCTGGTGTAAGGAATACAGGAAGATTGACTGCACAGGGACTGTACAACATTTGTACACCAGTATCCCAGTCGGAGGCACAGCCGGGAGATTTGATTTTCTTTACTGGAACTTACGACGCAGGGGAGCCGGTAACGCATATCGGAATCTATGTAGGCAATGGTCAGATGATCCATTGTGGACATCCGGTGCAGTATACGTCCATCAATTCTCCATACTGGCAGAGCCATTTCTATGGATTTGGACGATGGTAAGAAAAAAGGGCGGCTGCATCAGCCGTCCGGAAAGGAGAAGCGATGAAAAGTCTTGAAAAAGCAACGGCAGATTATGAGAAAGCCAAGGAAAAAATGGAAGCATCCAAAGCCAGATATGAAGCAGACTTAAAGCGTTTCAAGGCTGCGGAGATTGCAAAAACAGAAGCAGAAAATCTGGAAATTGTAAAAATTATCCGTGCAATGGATATGAGTATTCCGGAATTGGAAGCTTTCAAAAAGAGAATGAAAAATGAATTGCCCGGCAGGGTAGAAATACAGAAGGAGGAAACAAAAGCCGATGATGAATCTGGAAAAAATGAAACAGAAGAAGAGAACAATTACTAAAAGCAGGGTAAAAAAGAGCTTGCTTGCAGCAACGACATTTCTTTGCCTGACAACACCTTTGCTCCAGACACAGACTGCTTATGCAGCTGAGAATACCACACCTGCGATTACGATTGAGAAACCGGATGGCTGGAAACAGGGTGAAACAACCATTGCTGTTACGGTAGATGCCAGCCATATGCCGGAAGGTTTCTCAATAGCAAAGATTGAAGCAAAAGCAGGAAAAGATGGAAGCTGGCAGGATGTAACCGGAAGCGGAAGTATCACGATCACTGGAAACCAGACAGTGTATGTGCGTGTGACAGATGGTGAGGGGAAGGTCTATGAGCAGAATCGCTCTATTAAGTGTTATGACACGGAAAAGCCGACACTCTCTGCTTCCCTGACAGATGGTGTGCTGACGATTCAGGGGAATGATACAGTATCCGGGATTACTGCGGTAACCGTCAATGGCACCACTTATACAGACTTGAAGGATGGAATGCTGAGAGTGCAACTGACACAGAAAGATTTTACTACAAAACAGATTGAGATTACGGTAACAGATGGTGCTGGAAATACTTCTGAAAAGTATGTGTTGCAGAATCCTTACTATGAATGGGCAAAGAAGCAGGCAGAAAAACAGAAATCTTCCAGGGACAGCAATGGTGCAATGGCAACTACGACCAGTGCAGATGCAACGGGGACTGAGAAAACTACGACTTCTCCGCTTCCGCAGGATGCACAGGCTTCTGAGCCGACAGATGCAAAAGGAACCGTGGATGATCGGACAGTAACAGGTATTGAGGAACAGCTTAATAAAGAAGGCGAGACGGCAGAAGCCGTTACCAAAACAGCTACGGAAGGCACAAAAGAGTTTTATACCATTTCAACGAAGAGTGGTAAGATTTTCTATTTGATTATTGACAATTCAAAATCTCAGGATAATGTGTATTTCCTTACAGAAGTCAGTGAGAAAGATCTGATGAACTTCACACTTTCTGATTCAGTGACACTTCCGGAAGTGGATACGGTTTATGCAGAACCAGAGAAAAAAGCAGAGGAAGAAAAACCGGAAACGACAGAGACAGATGAGAAAGATAAGGTGGAGGATGAAATCCAGATGCCAGAAGATAAAAGCCCATTTGGAACGTATCTTCTGATTGCGCTGGTAGCAGTCGGAGCTGCGGCAGGAGGATATTACTTCAAAGTCTATAAACCAAAGCATGAATATGATGACGAGGATGAGATGGAAGAGGATGAAGATGAATCCGAAGATTCAGAGTCAGAAAACGGGAAGTAGACGATGCAGATGAGCAGGAAGAAAGTGCAGAACCGGAAATCCTGAGAGATGAAGATTTCAATGATGATGTACTGGAAGATGAAGAAGAGGAGTAGGAGTAAATGAAATTAGTGATTGCAGAAAAGCCATCGGTTGCGATGGCACTGGCTTCGGTACTGGGAGCCAGAACAAGAAAAGATGGCTACGTGGAGGGAAACGGTTATATCGTTTCCTGGTGCGTAGGACATCTAGTTGGATTATGCGATGCATCGGAATACGATGAAAAATATAAAAAATGGAGATATGAAGATCTGCCGATTGTGCCGGAATGCTGGAGACACAAGGTTTTGGATGGAACAAAGAAGCAGTACGGAATCTTGAAAAAACTGATGAGAGATTCCAATGTAGATGAAGTGATCTGTGCTACTGATGCAGGACGTGAAGGAGAGTTAATCTTTCGTCTGGTGTATGAGCAGGCAGGATGCAAAAAGCCGATGAAGCGGCTCTGGATTTCTTCCATGGAAGAACAGGCAATTAAAGATGGATTTGCGTCATTAAAGACGGTTCGTGTTATGACAGTCTCTATCAGTCAGCACTTTGCAGGGCAAAGGCAGACTGGCTGGTGGGAATCAATGCGAGCCGTCTTTTTCCGTTCTGTATAACCAGAATCTGAAAGTCGGAAGAGTGCAGACACCAACACTTGCCATGATCGTGGATCGAAATCAGAAGATCAAGGAATTTACCAAAGAAAAATATTATATGGCTCATATCAAGTTTGATGATATGGATGCAGTTACAGAGCATTTTCAGAAAAAAGAAGATGCAGATAAAGTGGCTGCGGACTGCCTGGAGCGGATGTGCGAAGTGGAAAAGGATGATGTGAAAGAGAAAACAGTCCGCCCTCCGAAGCTTTATGATCTGACCACCCTGCAGAGGGAAGCTAACAGAATGTTTGGCTATACCGCACAGCAGACATTGGATGCAGTGCAGGAGATGTATGAGCAGAAGCTTGTCACTTATCCGAGAACAGACAGCCAGTATCTGACAGATGAGATGGGAGAAAGCACAGAAACTCTGATTCAAATGTTACGTTGGGGAAATGCCTTATGCTGAAAGCCTGGAATATCAACCGGACGTGAGTAAGTATTAATTCAAAGAAGTATCTGATCACCATGCAATTATCCCGACCATGGAAGTAGCAAAGGCAGATATAGGTAAACTGAAAGAGCGAAACCGCAAGATTTTGTATCTGATCAGTGCCAGGGTACTGACAGCAACTGCAGATCCTTATATTTATGAAAGCCATAAAAGCCAGATTACCTGTAATTATCATACGTTTTATCTCACGGCAAAGAAAACAAAGCAGGAAGGATTCAAGGCAATCGAAAATAAAATGAAACAGTTCTTTGGCGTAAAGAGTGAGAAAGAAGAGCCGGAGCTGGATATCTGGGCAGGTAAGCATTACGGTCCTTGTGATTCTTTTGTATCGGAGCATTTTACACAGCCACCGAAACAGTACACAGAAGATACCCTGCTTTCTGCGATGGAACGTGCTGGGAATGAAGAACTGACCGAAGATACGGAAAAGAAAGGACTTGGTACTCCGGCAACAAGGGCAGCAATCATTGAAAAACTGATTCAGTCTGGTTTTGTGAAAAGGGAAAAGAAAGATCTGGTGCCGACAGATGATGGCAATGTACTGATTACGGTTTTGCCGGATGAGATTAAATCTCCGAAGATGACAGCAGAGTGGGAAATGGCATTGAATCACATTGCCCAGAATACAGAGACAGCAGATGAATTCCTAAATGGGATTACAGAGCTGATGCAGGAACTGGTTGCCAGATATCAGGCTATTTCAGAAGAAAAGAAAGAGCAGTTTCAGGGAAAAGCAAAAGGGGAAGTCATTGGCAAATGTCCCCGATGTGGAGCTGATGTCAGGGAAGGAAAAGTAAACTTTTACTGTTCCGACCGGAACTGTGCTTTTACCTTATGGAAGAATGATAAATCCTTGCAAGCCAGGGGAAAAAGATGGATAAGGCGGCAGCAAAGAAGTTCCTGTCTAAAGGAAAAATCCATTATAAGGATCTGGTATCCAGAAAAACAGGGAGACAGTATGAAGCAACTGTGGAAATGATTGATCCCGGCGAGGGAAATGTGCAGTTCAATCTGATTTTTCCACAACGATAAGTATTGTATTGCAGGCAGTCTAAGGACTGTCTGTTTTATAAAAAAATAGTGGCTCTGAACAATTGCCACAAATATATGAAAGAGAGGACCTTAGCATGAAGAAAAAAGGTAATTTTAGAAAAGTAGTATCTGGCTTGCTGGCAGGCATGACAATGCTAAGTACAGTGTTATCTCCGATGACTGCATATGCAGCGGAGATCCAGCCGGAGGAAAAACCGCCACTTTATGAGGAAGTGAAAGATCTTCTGGATGAAGATGAGGTGGTGACTGCCAAAGATTATGAAATTGAAACAGGCAGTGTATTTGATGTGAAATCAGATTACACAGGACTGGAAATCAAGGATGATATCAAGGTCAAAGTCACATTTGAGGAAGCAAAAAACGACAAGAATGAGGATTTTACGACAGATCGTGCGGACACTTACAAAGCGGTCTATTATGTGGAACCGGTAAATCAGGAGCATCCGAAGTATCAGATCAGCCGAAAACTGATTGTGCGTGAGAAAGAAACAGAAACGCAGACAGAAACTGCAGGGAGTGAAGCAGTAACCGAATCCGAAACAGCTGGCAGTGAACAGCAGACAGAGGAAGCGGAGGATTCAGAAGCAGACTCGGAGATTACCGATATTGACGCTGATGAATTTGATGATTTAGTAGAGCAGGCACAGAATCAGGATACCTATGATGAAGAATCAGGGTTAGAGCTTCATGATGTTTTGGAACAGGCAGGAGACGAAGGTGTGGATCTTGATGCTATGGAAGAGGGAGAGATTGCAACATTTGAAGCAGTTTCAGCTTATTCAGCAAGAAGTACACAGCAGGTAACAATTGAAAAAGGACCACTGTATAGATATGCAGATTATAATCTTGGAACCTATCTGACAGAGCCGTACTATATCAGCTACGGAAGCGTCAGAGCAACTGCGTATTGTGTACAGCCAGCAAAACCTGGACCAGGATCTGGAAATTATATAATCACAAAGATTGGAGACAATCAGACGTTAGCAAAAGTGTGTTATTACGGTACAGACGCCGCAGGAAGCGAAAGTTTTTTCGCTAATAAACACACGGATTTCTCAGAAGGAAAAAGATTCATCATTATTCACATGGCTGCATCATATGCCAACGGAAGTAGTGATGCATTTTACGGAACAAATGCTACAGGAGAGGATTTGGCAAAGGAACTCTATAATTATTGTGTGAATAAGCCGGAAATACCAGATGTAGCGATGTCATTTTCAAAGCCGGATGTAAAAGCTTATGTAGATGGAAATGTTCAGAGAACGGAGAACATTCAGTTCAACGCATCTTCCCAGCAGAAAATCACAATGGACTTACCAAAAGGAGTAAAGCTCCATAATGTATCTACTGGAAATGTAAGTGCGGCAGGTGCAAGCGTAACAATTGGTGGAGGAACCACGTTTTATCTTTCAGCGCCTCTGACACAGACAAAAGATGTAAATGCTACTTTTTCTGCAAAAATGAAGGGAAGTATTACAAAAGATTACTCAGCATATAAACTGACTACGAATGCAAGTGTTCAGGATCTGGCATTTGTATTTGGAGAAGGTGTCGCTGATGAAAAATATGTAAGCTTAAAGGTGTCCTGGATTGAACAGGCTACGATCGAAATCGTAAAGAAAGACGATACAGCGGATGTTAATCTTGCAGGTGCAGTATTCGGTGTATACAGCGATGAGGCTTGTACAAAGCTGATCACTCAGATGCCGGCAACAGATAAGAATGGAAAATCTTCTGTTACGATCATCAAGACACAGGATACTGTTTATCTGAAAGAGATCACAGCACCACAGGGATATGTAGTAAATGCAACGGCAACAAATGTAAAACTGGTAGCAAGTAAAACCTCATCGGTAACTGTGGAAAATAAGGAACAGCTGGCAGAGCTTACTATTTACAAAGAAGGACAGGTTCTTACCGGAGCAGATGTCAGTGAAAATGGAACGGTATTCCAGTATGAAAACCGCAGACAGAAAAATGCAGTGTATAACGTGTATGCCGGGGCAGATATCGTAACTGCTTATGGCACAAAAGTGTACAGTAAAGGTGACCTGGTAAAAGATAATCTGACTACGGGAGAGAATGGTTCTGTTACACTGAAGAACCTGCATCTTGGAAGCTATGTGGTGAAAGAAGCAAAAGCACCGGACAATTTCTATAACGGCAGCGAAGAAAAGCCAGTGACTCTGACTTATGCCGGACAGAATAAAGAAGTTGTATTTGCAGATGTGACTTTTAACAACGAAAGACAGAAAGCAGATGTTTCCGTAGTAAAACAGGATAAAGATACAAAGAAACCACTGAATGGCGGTATTTTTTGCTCTGTATGCATCCGATGATATTAGAAATGCAGACGGAACCGTTGTTGTGAAAAAAGGAACACTGATTGAGAAAGCAACTACTGGAGCAGATGGAACTGCAAAATTCACAGCAGATCTTCCGATTGGATATTCCTATTCTGTAAAAGAAGATCAGGCGCCGGAAGGCTATGTAAGAAATACAGAAGATGTGTATACGTTCAAGTTTTCTTACACCAATGATAAAGAAGCAACCGTATCATTTGCCCATACCTTCAGCAATGACCGTGTGACAGCAAAGATCAATTTATTCAAAGTTGATAAAGAAACAGGAAAAGCAGTACCACAGGGAGATGCCACACTGAAAGGTGCAGTTTATGGTCTGTATGCCCGTGAAGATATCGTGCACCCGGATGGAGCAACGGGAACTATTTATAAAGCAGGAGAGCAGGTAACTTCTCTTACAACAGATGACAAAGGACAGGCTTCTGTAAATGGCTTATATCTTGGCAAATATTATGTCAAAGAGATTACTCCGCCGACCGGATACCTGGCAGATGCAGAAGAGCATGATCTTACGTGCAGTTATGAAGGAGATATGACAGCAGAAGTAAAAAGAGAGTGCACTTCCAGTGAGCAGGTCATCAAGCAGCCATTCCAGATCATCAAAGCAGCCAACAATGGAAAGACAGATGCAGATCTGTTATCCGGAGCTGGATTTACAGTTTATCTGAAATCTTCCCTTACAAAGAAAGCAGATGGAAGCTATGATTTTGATTCTGCCAAACCAGTAGTGAGCGGAGAGAATGGAGCAACTGAGATTTTCACAGATGAAAAAGGGTATGCCTGCAGTATTCCATTACCATTTGGAAGCTATATCGTGCGTGAAACTACAACACCGCATAATTACAAGCCAGTCGATGATTTTGAAGTAAATATCACAGAGCATCATCCAAATGAGCCGCAGATCTGGCGAGTGCTTCTGGATGAAGAGTTTAAGGCAAAACTGAAAATTGTGAAAAAAGACGATGAAACAAAGAAATCCGTATTGATTGCCGGAACAGAATTTAAGGTATATGACCTGGATAACAAAAAGTATGTGGAACAGGTAACAACTTACCCTGTGACAACCACTCACAAGTCCTATTTTACGGACAGCCAGGGATATCTGATCATGCCGAAGAATCTGAAGATCGGACATTACCGGATTGAGGAAGTCAATGCACCGGAAGGGTACACGATTAATAAGAATTATGTAGAGATTGCGGTGGATGCTAACACAGCATACCAGATGGATTCTGAGAGTGGAGATGCCATTATTACGGTAGATTACGAGAACCATCCGGTAAAAGGAAAGCTGACGATCTAATAAAAAAGGTGAGATGCTGACCGGATACAAGAAGGATTTTGTTTATGAAGAAAGATACCTGAAGGGTGCATCATTTCATGTCTATGCAGCTGAAAATATCTATACACCGGATTATCAGAAAGATGAAAACGGAAACAGACAGCTGATCTATGCAAAAGATGCACTGGTAACAACGGTAACGACTGGAGAAGACGGAAAAGCAGTTGCTGATAACCTGCCACTTGGTTCTTACTATGTAGTAGAAAAGACTGCACCGGAAGGATTTGTCCTGAACCATGACAGATCAGGTGTCGCATTTGTCTATGCAGATCAGGATACACCTGTGATCGAACAGGAAGTGACGGTTGGCGATGACCGACAGAAAGTTGCAATCCAGGTAGAAAAACAGGATGCAGAGAATGGTGCAACCGTGGCGGGAGCTGTCTTTGGTATCTATAACAAAGCGGATATCAAGGCGGATGGAAAAGTGATCGTGAAAGCAGACACACTCTTACAGGAAATGACTTCTGATAACGATGGTCTTGCAACATGTACGCTGGATCTGCCACTTGGACAGTATTATGTGAAAGAGTTAAAAGCACCAGCGGGATTTGTATCCTCTGATGAAGTTCTGAATCTGGATGCTTCTTACCAGGGACAGGATGTGAAGACAGTAAAACTGAAAACAGTGAAAAAGAACCAGCCGACAACAGTTGAAATCACAAAATCTGATGTAACAACAGGTGTGGAACTGGATGGGGCAAAACTCACCGTTCTTGATAAAGAAGGAAATGTTGTGGATCAGTGGACTTCTGTAAAAGATCAGCCACATGTGATCAAACGACTGACAGTTGGAGAGGAATACACTCTTCGTGAGGAAATGGCACCTTATGGATATCTGAAAGCAACGGATGTGAAGTTCACGCTGAAAGATACTGCCGAGATTCAGAAAGTAGAGATGAAAGATGAAGTTCCAACAGGACTTCTAATCATCAACAAAAATGGAGAGTTTTTGGATAAGGTAACACTTCTGGATCAGGTAAAAGGTACTGTGGAGCATCTCTTTGAATATGTAACCGGAAGCCTTTCAGATGTGACGTTCGATGTATTTGCTGCGGAAGACATCAAAGCGGCAGATGGTGTCAGTGAAGATTATTTCAAAGCAGATGAAAAAGTGGGAACCATTACCACAGATTCCAATGGTATTGCACAGATGGGAGATCTACCGGCTGGCAAGTACTATGTGAAGGAAGTAAAAACTGCCCATGGTTATGTGCTGGACGGAGAGCCGAGATATGTTGATCTTTCCTACCGTGATCAGGACACACCAGTCATCACTTATGATGAGAAATGGCAGAATGCCCGTCAGAAAGTAAAGGTTACGGTTCTGAAGAAAGAAAAAGATACAGAACGTGTCCTTGCAGGTGGTGTCTTCGGTCTTTATACCAGTGAAGATATCAAAAATGCAAAGGGCGAGGTACTCCTTGAGAAAGACAGTCTGATCGAGCAGAGGGTAACGGATGAAAAAGGACAGATTACTTTTACGGCAGATCTTCCGGTAGACGGAAAATACTATGTGAAAGAGATCTTTGCGCCGGACGGATTTGTTACAACAGAAGAAGTACAGGAATTTACCTTTGAATATGCCGGAGAAGACCAGGCAGAAGTAAGCTACGACTTTACTTTTGAAAATCAGTCAACCACAGTGGAGCTGACCAAAACAGACCTGACAACAGGCAAAGAACTTCCAGGTGCACACCTGAAAGTGATGGATTCAGATGGCAATACAGTGGATGAATGGACTTCTACGGAAGAATCCCATGTGATTAAAGAACTGGTTGTTGGTAAGGAATACACCATAACAGAGACAAAACCGGCAGATGGATATGTCACTGCAGAAAGTATTACCTTTACAGTAGAAAATACAGCAGAAATTCAGAAGCATGAAATGAAAGATGATGTGACAAAAGTGCAGATCAGTAAGACGGATATCACAGGAGAAACTGAGATTCCGGGTGCGAAACTGACGATTCTCGATAAGGACGATCAGGTAGTAGAGAGCTGGACTTCTACAGAGGAAGCACACTATATCGAAAAACTGCCAATCGGTAAATATACCTTACGTGAAGAGCAGGCAGCGAAAGGATATCTCCTGACAGCCGATGTGACATTTGAGGTGAAAGATACCGGAGAAATCCAGAAAGTGGCTATGAAAGATGATACTGCCAAGGGAAAAGTGATTCTCAATAAGACAGATAAATCATCAGGAGAACCGCTAAAAGGGGTAGAATTTGAACTCCGTGACAGCAAAGGAAAGGTACTGGAAACCTTAAAGACAGACGCTGCCGGTCATGCAGAAAGTAAGCTGTATGAGATTGCCACATTTAAGAACGGCAAATATGATACAGCAATCAAGTATTATCTGGTGGAAACAAAAACACTGGACGGATACACACTGGATCAGACCAAGCATGAAGTGACATTTGCCTATGCAGATGACAGTACACCGGTTGTAGAAGTTACCTTTAATCTGACAAATGAGAAACCGGAAGTTCCAGAAACACCGAACACACCGGATATACCACAGTCCCATGAAGAGACAAAGGTATCAAACGCACCGAAAACAGGTGACAGCACGAATATCTGGCTGCCAATCTTGCTTCTTGTAATCTCCACAGGAGGTATGGCAGGACTTTATATCAGCAGGAAAAGGAAATAAGGAAACTAAAACCAACGGTTATGATTGGGAGCTTCTATGTGAGGCTCCCTTTTTCATACAAAAAAATCACAGAAAGGAACAGAAAACTATGATGAAAGCAATGGAAAAAAGACAGGAAGCACGAAAAAACCAGGAGAAAACAGTAAAGAGAATGATGGCTTATCAGAAGAAAGCCGAGCAGATGGTCAGCAGAAAAAGAATGAACCATCACATGATCAGAAAGGGGTAAAAGCGTATGATGAACAGAAAAGAATTTTATGAATATGTCAAAGACAATGTAAAGGAGTATCTGCCAGAGTCTTATAAGGACGCAGAAATTAAACTTCAGGAAGTAGAAAAAAACAACGGTTTGAAGTTGACAGGTATTACGATTCCAAACGGAGATCAGAGAATCGTACCGACAGTCTATCTGGATTCCCTCTACCAGGAATATATCCATGGAAAAGATGTAGACTCTTGTGTTGGCGATGTGGCTGATATGCGTATTGAGGCACAGGGAAAAGCAGAATTTTTTGATATGGGAGTTCCAGATATTCTGGATTATGAAAAGATGAAGGACAAATTACAGATGAGAATTTGTGATAAGGAATGGAATACCGATCTTCTTGCAGATAAAGTAGTCACAGAACACGGAGATTTTGCAGCTTATTATGCAGTAAATCTGGAGGAAAATGGAGAAGGGATCAGCAGTATTCCGGTAACTGTTTCTCTGATGAACGAGTGGGGAGTATCTGCCGAACAGATTCAAGCGGATGCGATGGTGGCAGACCGAAAACGTGGTGTCACACTTATGGATATGAATGAGATTATCAAATCTATGATTTTTGGTGAAGAACCAGAAAACCTGCTGAATGAAAAAATGGATATGGAAGCCATGGAAAACCCAATGTTCTGTCTGACAAACAAAGCTAAGATGAATGGAGCTTCCCTGTTACTGCAGGAAGATATTCGTAAACAGATTGGGGAATGCCTGGGAAGTGATTACTTTGTCATCCCATCTTCCATTCATGAAGTGCTGATTCTTCCTGATAACGGCATTTTTCAGGTTCCGGAATTAAATGCGATGGTACAGGAAGTCAATGAGACAAAGGTGGAGAGACAGGAGCAGCTTTCCGATAAAGTTCAGTTTTGTGATGGGAAAACGGCAGTTATGGAAAATGCTGAGCGTAGGGAAGCTCGTTTGGAGAAAGAAAAAGCAGCCGAAAAAGCGGAAGTAAAAGGTGGAATCCATGGAAGACTGGAAAAAGCTAAGGCAGAAATCAAGGCAAAAGAGGGAGACAAAGTGCCAAAGAATAAGTCAAAAGAGCTTGCCACAGCATTATAAAGAGTAACAACGATGATTTTAAGGGGACTGTGCTAAGCAGTCCCTGATTTTATGAAAAGGAGTAGCGCATGGCAAATAAATTATATGCAATGGAACAGCTGACGGAAGAGGTGGCAAAAGATGTAGCTGCCAGTCCGCAGGAATGGATGCGGTTCCTAAACACTGCATCCAGACTGTACAAATACACTTTTCCAGAACAGCTTTTAATTTATGCACAGCGACCGGAAGCAACTGCCGTAGCATCCATGGAAATCTGGAATCAGAAGATGTACCGCTGGATCAAAAAGGGATCCAAAGGGATTGCCTTGATTGACAATACTTCCGGACCGAAAACGAAACTTCGGTATGTATTTGATGTGCAGGACACTTATAAAGTGCGGAATCTTGGAAAGGATCCTCAGTTATGGAATCTTCCGGTGGAAGGAGAACAGCTGGTGGCAGATTATCTGCAGGAGCAGTTATCACTGGAAGATACAGAAGGAGGACTTGCTGAAAGTCTGCATCAGGCAGCGAAGGAGAGTATGCAAGAATGGCTTCCAGATGCATTGGAAGAACTGAGACTGGACGTAACAGGGACATTTCTGGAAGAACTGGACGAACAGAATCAGGAAGTCGAATTTCGGGAACTGATGACCAATAGTGTCTGGTATGTATTACTAAACCGGTGTGGACTGGATGCACAGGAATATCTGGATGCAGAGGATTTTCGGCATATAACGGACTTCAATCAGCTGAAAATATTAGGACATCTGGGAAGTGCAGTCAACGAGATCAGCAGACCAGTCCTGATGCAGATTGGACGGTATGTATTGAATGATCTGGAAAATGACCTGAAAACGGTTGCAAAAGAAAAAGAAGTAGTCTATAATGAATTTAACACGTTAATTCGTGAAAGTAATACAGATAACACAGAAGATAGAGAAGAAAAAAAGGAGGAAACAGACTATGAGAGAGATCAGTTACAGCCAGAACGGAGAGTATCAGATTCCAGATATCAGCCTGGAAGAGACGAGAGGAACCATCGGCAAGTACGGAATGATGCGGAAAGAGTATCTGAGAAATCACAAGGTAGCCAGGTTCAACATTCTGACACTGCAGAACCGTCTGGACAGTCATCTGATGGAGATCGACAGCCAGGCAAGACAGAGAGTAGACGACCTGATGAACGAACTTCTGGAGAAAGATCCGGCACCGGACAAAATGGCAGACGGGATGGCATGGACCAGACACATGAACCAGATCAAGGCACAGGCAGAGGAGCTGGTGATTCAGGAGATTATTTACAGTTAAGTCTGTTCCCAACAGAAGAGGAACAGTTAGGAGAAATAAGGAAAGCGGCAGCTGCATTGGAACAGCCAGCCGCTTTTCTTATTTCCGATGAAGTGGTAAATGATATTCTCCGCACGGGAAGCGGACAGAAAAATACACTGTTTCATATTACAGCAAGACTGATTGAAGGTCTGGATAATGAAGAAATGCGGAGTTTTCTGAAAGATGAATATGGAACTGGTGGCAAAGGATTTACCATAGATGGTCAGAAAATCAGTATCTGGTATGACAATGATGGTATCCGTATCCGGCGAGGGGACTCTGCCAGAAGAAACTTTGACCGCATGGTTACGTGGGAAGAAGCAGCGAACAGAATTCGGGATATGTATGAGGATGGAAATTACGTGGATAATTTGATTTCCAATAATGCCATTGAACAGGAGCAGGAAGAAATGACCAATCTTCTTGCACTTCATTTTCGGGATACTTGCAGAAACTGGGAAAAGAAACAATCATATTCAGACTGGCAGGATGTAGTGAGTGGAGCATGGACAGATCAAGAGGAAGCAGATGCGATTGTCTATCGTTTTGAATGGCTGCAGAAATATATGGATGAGAATCCGGGAGATTATCACCGCTGGGAGATTCAGCATAATCCGGAATATTTCCAACGCTTTCAGGATCTTCAGAGGGAGCGTTCCTGGGTAGACCAGAAATTTACGGTCGAACGTCCGGCACTATCCTTTATCACACAGGATGAAATTGACGCAGTGTTAAGAAGAGGCGGCATTACTGCAGGAGGACGTAACCGAATCTATGAGTATTTCATGGAACATCATGATATGAAAGATGCAGCTGAGTTCCTGAAAAATGAGTATGGAACAGGTGGTTCCTCACCCGGAATACCAGGAGCAGATGCTTCCGACGCATCCCATGATGCAAAAGGATTAAAACTTGCAAAAGGGAAAATTGGCAGTCCAGAGGTAGAAGTTTTATTAAAGTGGAACAAGGTTGCAGAACGTGTTCGCCAGTTAATCCGCACAGATGATTATTTGTCACCGGAAGAAATGGAAAAGTACGAAGAACGACAGGAAGCACAAAGACTGGCAGATTTGGAAGAAGCACAGCAGATGTTAGGAGAACAGCTGGAGCAGGATACTTTGACAGCGGAAGATATAACTGATTTGCGATTAGTTGATTCAGAATATATGTCTGGTACCAGAACAAAAATCCACGATTTTGATTGCAAAGTTAAGGGAGAAGCGAATCGACTTCAATACACATTAGAATATCATGATGATGGAGAAGGTTTCACGATTCATACGGAAAAAGATGATATTTGGAATCGAATGTCAACACAAGAATTGGAACGTCTGGATGTAAAACTCGGACAAGAAGTACTTTATTATCATTATCACAACAAAACTGTAAATGCGGATACTTTAGATGAATTACGGGAAATCAGGGAAGAAATTATGGAGGAAGAGTCCTTGTATTTTACTGCTATTTCTCAACGTGTGTGGACAGATTATGATAAAAAAGAAAAAGAATTATCTGGAGAAGTTGAGGTATCGGAAGAAAAAGAATCTTTGGAAGAGATTAACGGAATATCAGAAACGATTCCAGCAACGAACTTCCGCATCACAGATGATGAGCTTGGACAGGGTACAGCAAAAGAAAAGTTCCGTGCCAATATCATGGCTATCCAGTTGTTAAAGAAATGTGAGGATGAGAATCGCAATGCAACACCGGAAGAACAGGAAATCTTATCCAGGTACGTTGGCTGGGGAGGTCTTGCAGTTGCATTTGATGAGACAAAATCTGCATGGGAGACAGAATATCTGGAATTAAAGACCGTCCTTACACCGGAAGAATATGCTGCAGCCAGAGCTTCCACATTAAATGCTCATTATACACAGCCGATTGTGATTGAAAGTATGTATCAGGTGTTGAAGAATCTGGGATTTACAAAGGGAAATATCCTGGAGCCATCTATGGGAGTCGGGAACTTCTTTGGAAAGCTTCCAGAGAATCTAAACCAGTCCAAACTCTATGGAGTGGAACTGGACAGCATCAGTGGCAGAATTGCTAAACTTCTCTATCCAGATGCCAATATCCAGATCAAAGGCTTTGAGAAGACGGATTATCCCAATGATTTCTTTGACGTGGCAATCGGAAATGTGCCATTCGGTGCATATAAGGTCAATGACCGTCAGTATGACCGCTACAATTTTATGATTCATGATTACTTTCTTGCCAAGACTATAGATCAGTTACGTCCAGGTGGTGTAGCTGCGTTGATCACAACAAAGGGAACTATGGACAAGGCATCACCGGAAGTCCGGAAATATTTGGCAGAGCGTGCAGACTTGCTGGGGGCAATCCGACTGCCGAACACAGCTTTTAAGGCAAATGCAGGAACAGAAGTCAGTGCTGATATTTTGTTTTTCCAGAAGCGTGAGAGTTTCACAAAAGAGATGCCAGACTGGGTGAATTTGGAGAGTGATGCAAATGGGATTACCATTAACAAGTATTTTGTTCAGCATCCGGGATTGATTCTTGGTGAGATGAAAGAAGTGTCCGGTCCGTATGGTATGGAAACAACCTGTGCTCCAATGGAAGGAGCTGATCTGGAATTACAGTTACAAGAAGCTGTAAAACACATCAAGGGAAGCATGGTAGCGGCAGTAGATATAGAGGCAGAACTGGATGAGATGCCAGAGAGTATTCCGGCAGATCCGAATGTTCGAAATTACAGCTATACGGTGGTAGATGATCAGGTATATTACCGTGTCAATTCTTTGATGAATCAGGTGAAAATGTCTGCAGCCACTGCAGAACGTGTAAAAGGCATGGTTGCAATCCGTGATACCGTTCGTGAACTGATCGCCATGCAGATGGAAGAATTTGTCACAGACGAAGAAATCCAGAAACAGCAGAAAAAACTGAATCAGGTGTATGATACCTACACAGCAAAGTATGGAGTTATTGGAAGTAATGCTAACAAACGTGCATTTTCTGATGACTCTTCTTATTGTCTGCTGTGTTCCCTGGAAGACTTGAATGAAGATGGAACATTGAAGCGGAAAGCGGACATGTTTACCAAACGAACCATTAAAAAGGCGGTCGCTGTGACAAGTGTGGAGACAGCCACAGAAGCACTTGCTTTGTCCCTAAATGAAAAGGCTAAAGTAGATCTCCCATATATGGCACAGTTGACCGGAAAGACCGAAGAGAAAATCACAGAAGAGCTGGTTGGAGTTATCTTCAAAAATCCACTGACAGACCAGTGGGAAAGTGGAGATGAATATCTGTCCGGAAATGTTAGGGATAAATTAAATACAGCGAGAACTTTTGCAGAGAATCATCCAGAATTCACACCGAATGTCCGTGCATTGGAGGCAGTTCAGCCGAGAGATCTGGAAGCATCGGAGATTGAAGTGCGTATTGGAGCCACCTGGATTGAACCTTCGGATTATCAGGAGTTTATGGTGGAACTGCTTCATACGCCGAGGTATCTTGCGCAGAAGGAAATACAGGTAAAATTCTCTGAGATAAATGGTGAGTGGAGGATTACAGGAAAGAACGCCGACAGTCCAAGAAATGCGTTTGCCTATGCAACGTATGGAACGGAGAGAGCAAATGCCTACCGGATTCTGGAAGATACCTTGAATCTAAAAGATGTTAGAATCTATGATAAAGTCGTAAATGACAATGGGGATGAAGTGCGAGTTTTGAATAAAAAAGAAACTATGTTGGCATCACAAAAGCAGGATGCTTTGAAGGCTGCATTCCAAGATTGGATTTTTAAGGATCAGCAGAGGAGAGAAAGACTGGTAAGCGTGTACAATGAACGTTTTAATAGTATCCGTCCCCGTGAATACGATGGAAGTCATCTGACTTTCCCAGGAATGAATCCGGAAATAGAACTTCGACCGCATCAGAAAAATGCAGTCGCACATCAGCTATACGGTGATAATGTGCTTCTGGCACATGTAGTAGGAGCTGGGAAGACTTACGAAATGGTAGCGGCGGCAATGGAGAGCAAACGTCTGGGATTATCTCAGAAAAACCTCTTTGTAGTTCCAAACCATTTGACGGAGCAGTGGGGAGCAGAATTCCTGCAGTTATATCCAGGGGCGAACATTCTGGTAGCAACGAAAAAGGATTTTGAACCGGCAAATCGAAAGAAGTTCTGTGCCAGAATCGCTATGGGAAATTACGATGCTGTTATTATTGGTCATTCCCAGTTTGAGCGTATTCCAATCTCTGATGAGAAACAGGAAGCCATGCTTCAGAGGCAGATTGATGATCTGGAAATGGCAATCCAGAGTGCAAGGTATGAACAGGATGGTGGACGTTATACCGTCAAACAGATTGAAAAGACAAGAAAAACATTGCAGACAAGGCTGGAGAAACTGAATCAGAAAGAGAAAAAAGATCAGGTAGTTACGTTTGAAGAACTGGGAGTGGATCATTTATATGTAGATGAAGCACACAGTTATAAAAACGCATTTCTTTATACAAAAATGAGAAATGTAGCCGGGATTGCACAGAATGAAGCACAGAAGTCGGCGGATATGTTTAATAAATGTCAGTATCTGGATGAGATTACCGGAGGAAAAGGCATTACCTTTGCTACGGGCACACCGATTAGCAACAGCATGACGGAATTATATGTTATGCAGAGGTATCTGCAGAACAGCAAATTACAAAATATGGGACTTGGACTGTTTGATTCCTGGGCCTCCACCTTTGGCGAGGTAGTCACGAGCATTGAGCTTGCACCAGAAGGAACAGGCTACCGTGCAAAGTCAAGATTTGCAAGATTTTATAATATTCCGGAACTGATGAATATGTTTAAGGAGATTGCAGATATCAAGACTTCCGATCAGTTAAAGCTTCCTGTGCCAGAGGCGGAATATGAAACAGTGGTGCTGAAACCAACGGAACAGCAGAAAGAAATCGTAGAAAGTCTGGGGGAACGTGCAGAAGTTGTCAGAAACGGAGGGGTAGATGCTTCGGTTGATAATATGCTGAAAATTACCAACGATGGAAGAAAATTGGCATTGGATCAGCGTTTGGTGAACGAATTATTGCCAGATAATCCAGAAAGCAAAATATCAGTCTGTGCAGAGAAAAGTTATGAGATCTGGAAAGGCACGGCAGCACAGAAATCTGCACAATTGATTTTCTGTGACTTGAGTACCCCGAAAGGCGATGGCAGCTTCAATGTTTATGATGACTTGAAGCAGAAATTGATGGAAAAAGGTGTACCGGAAAAAGAGATTGCTTTTATTCATGATGCAAATACAGAAGCAAAGAAGACGGAGCTGTTTGGAAAAGTGAAATCCGGGCAGGTTCGTTTTTTGATTGGCTCAACAGCAAAGATGGGTGCCGGGACCAATGTGCAGGATCGTCTGATTGCGTTGCATCATCTGGATATTGGTTGGAAACCATCTGACTTGGAACAGAGAGAAGGGCGTATTATCCGCCAGGGAAATCATAATAAAAAGGTTCATATCTTCCGATATGTAACAGAATCCACATTTGACAGCTACATGTGGCAGTTGATTGAGAACAAGCAGAAATTCATTTCTCAGATTATGACCAGTAAAGCACCTGTGCGAAGCTGTGAAGATGTGGACGAAGCGGCACTTTCCTATGCAGAGGTCAAAGCTCTTGCAACCGGAAATCCAGCAGTAAAAGAGAAGATGGCATTGGATGTTGATGTGGCAAAATTAAAACTTTTAAAAGCCAACCACATGAATAACCAGTACCGCCTGGAAGATGATATTGCAAGGAATTTTCCACAACAGATTGCAAAACTGACAGAAATCATTGACAGCTACAAGGCAGACATCGCTCATTATTCTGAGCATAAAAGCACAGATCCAGAGCAGTTTACTATGGAGATTGGTGGCAAAGTGTTCACAGAAAAGAAAGAGGCAGGAGCGGCACTTCTGGCGGTATGTAAAGATATTAAAACTGTAGATGCTGCGATGGATATCGGAAACTATCAGGGATTCAATATGAGGATTCAGTTTGATGGATGGAGTAAAGAATTTATATTATCTGTCAAACATGAGGCTGTCTCGAAAGTTCATCTTGGAGCAGATGCACTTGGAAATATTACCCGTATCAACAATCTGTTGGACAGTTATCCAGAGAAGCTTTCAGAAGCACAACAAAGATTGGAAACAGTGTATGAACAGATGGCAAATGCGAAAGAAGAAGTGGGAAAGCCATTTCCAAAAGAAGAGGAGTTGAACCAGAAACTGGAGCGACTGTCAGAGCTAAATGCATTGCTCAATATGGATGAACGGGAAGATGCAGAAGCAGAGGTATCTGAATCAGATGAGAAAGAAGAAAGACCGGCACGTGGTTCTATCCATGAAAAACTGCAGATTTGTAAAGAAAAGAGTCAGCGGGAAAGTGAAACTGGCAAGGAAACCAGAAAACGGGACTTCGGTTTGGAATAAGTAAACAGGAAAGATGGCATAATTTGTTAGAAGATGGTTCTGCCGGTTATGCCATTTTTTAGAACACAGGAGGAATTTGAATGGCGAGAAATATGATAACAGGAAAAGAAACGCAGAAAATGCAGGAATATACGCAGGAACAGATAGACCGTGCAGAACACATGGAAATAGAGATTCCAGCGGATGTAAAGGAACAGATTTTTGAATATGCAAATCTGATTGGCGAGGAAGAGAAAGTAAGGACGTTGGTAAGAAATCTGACAGATGCAATCAATCAGGCAGATGAAGATAAAGTAGAGGAACTTCTGGATGATGCAAAAAATGGATATTCAGGACTTACCAGATCCAACCATAGGCAAGCTGGAATTACGTGACTATGGATATACAGCAGATGATATGGTACCGCTCAGAAAAGAAGCAGCCTTGGATTATCACAGAATGGGTTCGAAGATTTATTGCCTGGACAGTGATGGCGGCAAGGGAGAGTATGCAAGTAAAGAAATGATACAGACGCATGAAGGTCTGTTTGGCATGGAATTACAGATGTGGGAACGGATAAGGGATCAGGATCTGGATTATGCAGATGAAGATTTTGGAGCATTTCAGAAGCCTATGAGTGTCATTGACCAGGATGATGCATTGATCAATGATCGTCCATATAAAAGAAAGTATGAACCTGAAGAGGCAATACAGATGATTTCAAATGGTGAATGCGGAGCATTTTCCAATCAGCTGATGCAATGCTTTCAGGAGGCAGCAAAAGCCCGCAAAAACTGGTTAAAAAAGGCAAAAATTAAAGTAACAAATGAAAGGCAAAAAGATTAGAGGTCCAGATATGAAGAAAAAAAGAAGGATAGAGAACAGAATTATCGCAGTAATACTTTGCGTGGCAATTTTATTTTCTCAGGTGAATATTGCGGATGCGGCAGGTTTGAATCCGTCGGGCAGCAGAAACGGAAATGTGAACGATGGCGAAGTCACAACAGAATCTGCAGTTTCAGATGAAACAAGCAGCACCACGGAATCCGAATCTAAGATATCGGAGGAAACAAGCGAAAACTACGAAAAATGACGAATCGGAATCGTCCGGTGGGAATATTAAAGCAGAATCAACAGATAATATAGAGACCTATTATAAGGCTAGTAAAATATGTATTTATAATTATGAACAATTAAAACAGATTGGTTCAGATGCTTATATTTACACAGGTGATAAGGATGGAAAGATTGGTTCTGGAGAAGTAGTAAAGAGTGAAGGCACAGAGCTGAAATACGGTGCAGATGCCCAGTACATTTTGATGAACGACATCCAGATGAACTCTGAACAGATTTGGTCAGTACCGGAATCCTTTACCGGAACTATCACAGGTACGGAAGCAAAAGAAAAGGAAGCACCAACGTTGTATGATAAGGAAACGGATACAATCTACATATACAATCCATATCAGTTGATGGTACTTGCACAGGAAGACTCTGAAAATGAACCGGTTATGTCATTGGATTATGATGCACCGCAATTTGGTATGGGACAGATGATTTATCCGGATGGAGAAGATCAGGAGTATCTGACTTATAGTAAGTCACATAAGTATGTACTGTCACAAAAATTTAATTCGGATAAGCCAGAACTGGTTGCAGATCAATTGACAGAAAAAGCGGCGAATGGAGTTCAATGGCTAGATGGTGAGCATGCAGATGGAAGAACAAAACCAGGGCAGTTATATGTAGAAGTTTCCGGGAAGAAATATATTCTGATTGGAAATGAGTCACAGCTGCGGGCGATTGGAAGCAATAAGAGCGTAACCCCAAGACTATATGTTTATTATAAACCGGGTTTGGTAAGTGGTCTGTTTGGTGGCAATCCTTTTTACAGTCCTTATTATCCGGGAGATGCGGACCTTGGCCTGGATGCTGTAGCAAAAGAAGGTGCAACTACCCACGGTCTTATAAATCCAAAGCCGGACAATGTCAAAGGAGAAAACTCATATCTATATTATAAAGATAAAACAAACGGTGTAGAGAACGGTAAATACAAGCTGGCGAATGTAAACCTTTCCGACGATAACATTCTTACAGGTTTGCTTAAAGGCGTAGGTGGTCTTTTAGGGACGTTGCTGGGCGGACTTACTGTTGGAACCGGTGAATTTTGTGGAGTCAATGAAAATGGTCTTCCTGACAAAAATATAGATAAATATAAATTAAGGAGTGAATACGGCAATCTTAAATATTCATCCAATGCAAATTACATTATT
>ENA-OQKJ01000042-OQKJ01000042.1-human-gut-metagenome-genome-assembly--contig:-NODE-42-length-33950-cov-4.455696_pt1 | contig 33950 bp, 31 predicted proteins | sample MGYA00242647_ERZ504795 | MGnify/ENA primary metagenome ERZ504795 (study PRJEB26092, sample SAMD00036398) | human gut metagenome | host: Homo sapiens | study: EMG produced TPA metagenomics assembly of...
CTGAAAAATCATTCCCGCAATCTACACGCCCCACTTTGCGGGATATTTCACCCGAATTCAGTTGCCGTAGCCCGCTACGGCGCCCTCAATCCGGGCAAAATATCCCACAAATTGTGACGCACATCTTGCAGAAAGCCTTTTTCAGACACGCTCTAGGACTGCTATAGTCAACTGAAAAAACGATGCATTATAAATATTCGTACAATCAAAATCAGTCAGCCAGCTGCGCACTTGAGATAAAATTCACAGTCGAGATCCGTGAAAATTACTGAAAATATATAAAATGCTCATCAATTTACAAGAAGTTCACAAAAAAAGATGTTAAAATTTCATAAAATACTTGAAAAATATAAAAAAATTTAGTAATATATAGCCATATCGTTGCTGCGGACGTTGCAGGCGGCAATAACATAACAGACAAACAGGGAGGTACGCAACATGGATGTATTTAGAACTGACCGAATTAGAAATGTAGTCCTTTTAGGTCATGGGGGCGCTGGCAAAACTACACTGGCAGAAGCAATGGCTTACTTAGCAGGAATGACTAACCGTCTCGGAAGAGTAGAAGACGGAAATACTGTCAGCGATTATGACAAAGAAGAGATTAAGAGACATTTTTCCATTTCTACCACATTGATCCCGGTACCGTGGGATAAGGTAAAGATCAATGTGCTGGATACTCCCGGATATTTCGATTTCGTAGGCGAAGTAGAAGAAGCAGTAAGCGCAGCAGATGCAGCGATCATTGTAGTTTCCGGTAAAGCAGGCGTTCAGGTTGGAACACAGAAGGCATGGAACTTATGTGAGAAATATAAACTTCCGAGAATGATCTTTGTCACAGATATGGACGTAGATGATGTCAGCTACCGTAAAGTAGTAGAACAGCTCACTGAACTCTACGGCAAGAAGATCGCACCGCTTCACTTCCCAATTCGTGAAGACGGCAAATTTGTAGGATATGTAAATGTTGTAAAACAGGCAGGACGTAAGTACATAGATAAAGGTAAGAAAGAGGAATGCCCGATTCCTGAATACCTGGATGAATATCTGGAGAAATATCATGATATCCTTATGGAATCTGTTGCAGAGACCAGCGAGGAATTCATGGATCGTTATTTTGAAGGTGATACATTCTCGGTAACAGAGGTTTCCGCAGCACTTGCAATGAACGTACAGGAAGCATCTATCGTACCTGTATGCATGGGCTCACCGATCAATCTTCGCGGTGTATCCAACTTACTGGATGATATCTGCGGATATTTCCCAAGCCCGGACAAACGCTCCTGCAACGGAATCGCTCAGAAGACAAATGAGATCTTTGAAGCAAACTACGACTTCACGAAAGTGAAATCCGCATATGTGTGGAAAACAATTGCAGACCCGTTCCTTGGCAAATATTCTCTTATTAAAGTATGCTCCGGTGTTATCAAATCCGATGACACTTTATTAAACGTAGAGAAAGGCGAAGAAGAACGTCTGAATAAATTATATGTACTTGAAGGATCCAAACCGATCGAGGTTCCGGAACTTCATGCCGGTGATATTGGTGCAATTGCTAAATTAAACAGCGTACAGACTGGTGACAGCCTTGCGACAAAAGCAAATCCGATTCTTTATCCGAAGGCACTCCTTTCCACACCATATACCTGCAAGAGATTTAAAGCAGTGAAGAAGGGTGATGAGGATAAGATTTCCCAGGCACTTGCGAAGATGATGAGTGAAGACAAGACACTTCGTGTAGTAAATGACAGTGCAAACCGTCAGAGCCTTATCTATGGTATCGGTGATCAGCATCTCGATATCGTTATGAATAAATTAAAAGAACGCTACAAAGTAGATGTTGAGCTGAGCAAACCGAAGGTTCCGTTCCGCGAGACGATCCGTAAGAATGCAGATGTAGAGGGTAAACATAAGAAACAGTCCGGTGGACATGGACAGTATGGACATGTTAAGATGCGTTTCGAGCCATCAGGCGATCTGGAGACACCTTATGAATTTGAACAGGTTGTAGTTGGTGGTGCAGTTCCGAAGAACTACTTCCCGGCAGTTGAGAAAGGTCTTCAGGAATGCGTATTAAAAGGACCTCTGGCTGCATATCCTGTAGTTGGTGTGAAAGCTACCTTATATGATGGATCTTATCATCCGGTAGACTCCTCAGAAATGGCATTCAAGATGGCAACGATTCTTGCATTTAAGAAAGGCTTTATGGATGCATCACCTGTACTCTTAGAGCCAATCGTATCTATGAAAGTAACTGTTCCGGATAAATTTACCGGTGATGTTATGGGCGACCTGAACAAACGTCGTGGCCGTGTTCTTGGTATGACTCCTGATCATCAGGGCAATACCATTATTGAGGCAGATGTTCCACAGCTTGAGATTTATGGATATTCCACAGATCTTCGTTCTATGACAGGTGGAAGCGGAGAATTCTCCTATGAATTTGCACGCTACGAGCAGGCTCCTGGAGATATTCAGGCAAAAGAAATTGAAGCCAGAGCAAGTAAGGTAGATAAAGCGGAAGAATAAAAAAGGGTAATTACTGACAGAGCAGTAATTTGTGTTAGCGCAGTAATTAAAATATAGTTAAGAAATAAAAATGGCAGGACATTTTGCAGAGATGCGGAATGTCCTGTTTTTTCAGACACACTCTAGTGGTGTATTACTCGAAAATGCGAAATAAGTGCCATTTGTAAAGCAAAAACACTCGATACAGCAAAACGTTACATTGACAAACAGCCTTTGTTGAATTAAAATAAATTTTTAGGATAAGATGTCCATAATCGGACTGAAACCGCCGGAAATAATAAAAGCAGCTGTGTAGCTCAGTGGAGCAAACAGTAGTGGTGTCATGGACGCACCCTGAAAAAGACGGTATCTCGCCTTAAGTCAGATGCCCTGGTAACTCTGTTGCCGGGTAGTTCACATACAGCAAAATGTTGGAGGAAGTATAGAGATGAAATACTTGTTTAAAAAGATCGAGCCTAAGTGGCAGGCAAAATGGGAAGAGGCCAAAGTCTTCGAAGCCAAAGATAACAGTGACAAACCTAAATTCTATGGTCTGGTAGAGTTCCCATATCCAAGCGGTGCCGGTATGCACGTAGGACATATCAAAGCATATTCCAGTCTGGAGGTTATTTCCAGAAAACGTCGTATGGAAGGCTATAATGTACTTTTCCCGATCGGATTTGATGCATTTGGTCTCCCGACAGAGAACTATGCGGTAAAGACCGGAACACATCCACGTATCATCACAGATGAGAACATCAAGAGATTCTCAAACCAGTTAAAGAAAGTTGGATTTTCTTTTGACTGGAACCGTGTGATCGATACAACAGATGAAGACTACTACAAATGGACACAGTGGATTTTCCTGAAAATGTTCGAAAAAGGTCTTGTATTCAGAGACAGAACACTGGTTAACTACTGCCCGCACTGTAAAGTAGTCCTTTCCAATGAAGACAGCCAGGGCGGTAAATGTGATATCTGCCACAGCGATGTTGTTCAGAAATCCAAAGATGTATGGTATTTAAGGATCACCCAGTATGCAGATAAGCTTCTGGAAGGTCTGAAAGATGTAGATTATCCGGATAATGTAAAACAGCAGCAGATCCACTGGATCGGCAAATCAAAAGGTGCTTTCGTTAACTTCGATGTTGACGGGATCGATGAGAAACTTGAAATCTATACAACCAGACCGGATACTCTGTTTGGTGTAACATTCATGGTAATCGCACCGGAGCATCCGATTATTGACAAATATGCAGATAAAGTCACAAACATGGACGAGATCATTGCATATCGTAATGAATGTGCCAAGAAAACAGAGTTCGAGAGAACTCAGCTTGTAAAAGATAAAACAGGTGTGAGAATCCAGGGACTTGAGGGAATCAATCCGGTTAACGGTAAGAAGATCCCGATCTACATTGCTGACTATGTAATGATGGGCTATGGTACAGGTGCTATCATGGCAGTACCTGCTCATGACCAGCGTGACTATGATTTCGCTAAGAAATTTGGCATTGACATTATTGAAGTTATCAAGGGTGGAGATATTTCCAAAGAAGCCTATACAGGTGACGGTGAAATGGTAAATTCCGATTTCCTGAACGGATATGCAAAGAAGAAAGATTCTATTGAGCGTATGCTGGAAGAACTGGAGAAAAAAGGAATCGGTAAAGCCGGTGTTCAGTATAAGATGAAAGACTGGGCATTCAACCGCCAGAGATACTGGGGTGAGCCAATCCCGCTTATCCACTGCCCGAACTGCGGTGTTGTGGCAGTTCCGGAGAACGAACTTCCGCTGCGTCTGCCGGATGTAAAGGACTTCGAGCCGGGTGAAGACGGACAGTCCCCACTTGCAAAGATTGATTCTTTCGTAAACTGCACATGCCCGAAATGCGGTGCTGCAGCGAAACGTGAGACAGATACCATGCCTCAGTGGGCAGGATCTTCCTGGTATTTCTTAAGATACACAGATCCGCACAATGCAAATGCACTGGCTGATATGGACAAACTGAAATACTGGATGCCTGTTGACTGGTACAATGGTGGTATGGAACACGTTACCAGACATATGATCTACTCCAGATTCTGGCATCATTTCCTGTATGATCTTGGCGTAGTAAATACACCGGAACCATACGCAAAACGTTCCATCCAGGGATTGATCCTCGGACCGGACGGAGATAAAATGAGTAAATCCAAGGGTAATGTAGTTGACCCGCTGGATATTGTAGAAGAATACGGTGCAGATACTCTTCGTACCTATGTGCTGTTTATGGGTGACTATGGCGCAGCTACACCATGGAGCGAGAACTCTGTAAAGGGCTGTAAGAAGTTCCTGGATCGTGTTGCAGGGCTGACAGATATCCTTTCTGAAGAATCTGTATCTGATGAACTGGAGATGAAACTCCACCGTACCATCAAGAAAGTTTCTTCTGATATCGAGAACCTGAAATTCAATACAGCGATTGCCAGCCTGATGACACTCATTAATGAGATCACAGCAGAAGGACACTTAAGCAAAGATGACCTTACCATCTTTATCAAACTGCTTAGCCCGTTCGCACCGCATATCTGCGAAGAAATCTGGGAATTCATCGGAGGAGAAGGCTTACTGGCAGTTTCCGAATGGCCGAAATACGATGAAGGCAAAACAATTGCCAAGACCGTTGAGATCGGTGTACAGGTAAACGGTAAAGTAAGAGGAACAATCGTAATCCCTAACGGATGTGAAAAAGAAAAAGCATTCGAGATCGCCAAAGCAGACGAGAGAATTGCTTCCTTCCTGGAAGGTAAGAACCTTATCAAAGAGATTTATGTACCGAACAAGATCGTAAACTTTGTTGCGAAATAATAGAAATAGTAAAAAGAGGACTGACAGAAATTTTTCTGAACAGTCCTCTTTTGAGTTTGCCAGCTGTATTAAGAGACCTTTTCAGGCAACCGCCTGCTGATATGCCGGAATGTCAGTGTAAACACGATTCCCTTCACGATAGAAGAGATTGTAAGCGCCCACCATACACCATTTAATCCCATTCCCGCATGTGTCAGAATCAATGCCAGCGGGATTCGTGAGCCTGTCAGGATCACACTGATCGTACTGGATAATCTGGTGCATCCAAGTCCTGATAATGCGCCCACTGTCATCAGTTCAATAGACATAAAGACTTCACTGAATCCAATAATGATCAGATAATTGACGGCAGTATCCAGCGCTTCTTTTTCGTGGAAAAATAACCTGGCAATTGGTTCCGGAAGAAAGACAAAAGCTGCAGTGACAAACAGGCCCCAAAATTGTGAGAACGCGAAATGACAGACTGTAACCTTTACGGATACGGTCTTTTTTTCGTGCACCGTAGTTTTGGGCAATAAAAGCATTCAGTGCTGAAGCAAAACCATCAGCAGTATTCCAGGATACGGATTCAATCTGTCCGCCAACACGCTGCGTTGCAATAGCGGCAGCACCATAACCGGAAACCATACGGGTCAGAACCATGGAGATGAAACAGTAAATGCTTCCCTGTATAGCTGTGGGAAACCCGATCCTGAAGATGTGCTTATAATATTCTTTTGGAAAAACAGACAGCAGATTCAGATGCTGTAAAACATTGGGCTCCAGTCTGGAATGCCGGATACGCAGAACCATCACTACAAAAACCAGAATCTGTGAACTTACTGTCGCAATAGCGGCTCCGGCAACCTCCAGCCTCGGGAAAGGTCCGATGCCAAGGATCAGCAGCGGATCCAGGATCATATTTCCTGCAAGCCCGATAAAGTTTGCAAGCAGGGGAGTGCGGGAATCTCCCTGCGCAGTAGAGAGTCCTGTCAGCGTCAGATTCAGATAAGAAAAAAGGATCAGTCCACAGGTGATCAATGTATAAGATCTGGCAGCAGTATAAGTTTCTGCGTCGGTCAGATTAAAAAATCCCAGCAGAGGCTGTATGAAAATAACACAGACAGCAGCAAACAAAATGCCGGACAGTGCAGTGAGCTGCAGAGAACCGGCAGCATAAGAACGTGCCTGGTCATAATCTTTGCGCCCGCATGCCTGAGCTGTATTTACCTGTCCGCCCATTCTTGACAGGGATGCAAGCCCCTGAGAGAGCCAGACATACATTCCGCCTACTCCCACGCCTGCAACCGCCTTCGCACCAAGCAGTCCGATCCATGCCATATCCATAATACTGTATGCTGTTCCTAACATGGAAGAAATCATGATAGGCAGAGCCAGCTCTGCCAGAGTTTTCAGGATCGGACCGGAAGTCAGATCCACAGTTTTTGCTTTACTCATTTGTAATAACCCTTCATGTACCAATTATTATAATACTTTTGTAGTCCATTTACTGCAGTCCCATACTTGAGAAACCACATCGCGGTAAAACTCCGGTTCATGGCAGATCAGGAGAATGCTTCCCTTATATTCGATCAATGCCTGCTTCAAAGCTTCTTTTGCATCCACATCCAGATGATTGGTAGGCTCGTCCAGAAGCAGAATGTTCGTTTCTTTATTCACCAGCTTACACAGACGCACCTTCGCCTGCTCCCCGCCACTCAGTACACGTACCTGACTTTCAATATGCTTGGTAGTCAGACCGCATTTGGCGAGAGCAGACCGCACCTCATACTGAGTATAAGACGGAAACTCCGCCCAGATCTCATCAATACAGGTAGTCTTGTTATCACCCTTTACTTCCTGCTCAAAATATCCAATCTGAAGATTCTCCCCGAGTTCGCAGGAACCCTTCAGAGACGGGATCAACCCCAGAATACTCTTCAGTAAAGTTGTCTTACCGATACCGTTTGCACCAACCAGCGCAATCTTATTTCCTCTTTCCATAGAGAGAGTAACAGGTCTGGAAAGAGGTTCATTATAACCAATAACCAGATCCTTCGTTTCGAAAATATATTTCCCCGGAGTGCGTCCGTATTTAAAATGAAACTCAGGCTTCGGCTTCTCGGCAGCAAGCTCGATCACATCCATCTTATCCAGCTTCTTCTGTCTGGACATTGCCATATTTCTTGTAGAAACCCTGGCCTTATTTCTTGCGACGAAATCCTTCAGTTCACTGATTTCCTGCTGCTGGCGTCTGTAAGCAGCCTCAAGCTGAGCCTTCTTCACCTCATACACTTCCTGGAAATGGTCATAATCCCCGACATAACGGTTCAGTTCCTGATTCTCCATATGATAAACCAGATTGATAACAGAATTCAGAAACGGAATATCGTGGGAGATAAGGATAAATGCATTCTCATAATCCTGCAGATAACGCTTCAGCCATTCGATATGTTCCTCATCCAGATAGTTGGTAGGCTCGTCCAGAAGCAGGATATCCGGCTTCTCCAGAAGCAGCTTGCCAAGCAGAACCTTGGTTCTCTGACCACCACTCAGGTCTGTAACATCACGTTCCAGTCCGATATCCAGAAGTCCCAGGGCTCTGGCAACTTCCTCCACCTTCGCATCGATCACATAGAAATCATGCATGGTAAGGGTATCCTGAATAGTTCCCAGCTCCTCCATCAGAGTATCCATCTCCTCAGGAGAAGCAGTGCCAAGAGAGTCACAGATCCCATTCATTCTTTCCTCCATCTCAAAGAGATAAGAGAACGCAGACTTCAGCACGTCACGGATGGACATACCCTGAGAAAGGACAGAATGCTGGTCCAGATAGCCGACACGTACGTTCTTTGCCCATTCAATCTTACCCTCATCCGGCATCAGCTTTCCGGTTACAATATTAAAGAAAGTAGATTTACCTTCCCCGTTGGCACCAACCAGTCCAATATGCTCGCCCTTTAACAGGCGGAAAGACACATCATTAAAAATCGCCCTGTCTCCGAAACCATGTGTCAGATGTTCAACATTCAAAATACTCATAAAAAGAAATTCTCCTTAATATTATTGTTATATAATGTCAGGGTCCAAAGGTATTTCACCCCTGACCTGACATCCACGAATTACTTACTCCGCTGCAAAGCAGCTCCCGCAATTCTTTTAATATTTGTAACTATACAACAGTATGATCAGACTTCCCTGACTCCTTTTAATGACGGCTCAGCCATCAGCGAATAATTTGTATAATAAACCACAAATCCGGGCTTCGCCCCTGCAGGCTTTTTCACCTGCTTCTTCTGGATATAATCAATCTCCACCTTAGGGGCAGTACGTCCTTTGGAATAATAAGCGGCAAGCTGTCCCGCAATCTCAAAGATATGATCCGGCAGTTCTCCGTCCTTAGACTTCACGACCACATGCGAACCGGCCATCTTCTTGGCATGAAACCACCAGTCATTCCCTGTGGCAAACTTAAAGGTAAGCTCATCATTCTGGAAATTATTTTTTCCCACATAAATATCATACCCATCCTCAGTCACATAATGGAACGGCTTAGACTTACTCTGTGCCTTCTGTCCCTTCCTGCGGTCATAATGCTTCTTAATATATCCATACTCCATCAGCTCTTCCTTGATCTGTGCCAGATCACTCTCAGCCAGAGCAATATCCAGAGCATTGGAAACAGACTCCAGATGCTCAATCTCACTTCTCGTATCTGCAATCTGCTCAGTCAGAGCCTCCTCCGTACGCTTCAGCTTTCCATACTTGTCAAAATACTTCTTGGAATTCTCCGCCGGAGTCATAGTAGGATCAAGAGGAATGGTAATCTCCTCGTTGGTATAATAATTCAGAGCCTTAAACGACTTACATCCATCCTCCAGCCCATACCCATAAGTATTGATCAGCTCCCCGTAAACCTTATACTTCTCTTTCTTCGCAGTATCCTTCATCTGCTTATCCTGCAGACTCAGCTTCTTACGGTTACGCTCCAGCGCAGTCTGCACGATCCTCCTCAGATCCGAAGACTTCTGATGGATACGCGTCAGCGTATTCTTTGTCGCATAATAAGTCTCCAGCATCTGTGAAACACTCTCAAACTCCACAGAATGATACTCCGGTCCATACTGCTGGAACGCAAACACACCATACTCCACAGGTTCTTCCCCCCGGTAAACAATATTCGGAGAAAAATCCCCATCCACAACCTGATCCATCAGCCTGCGGAACGTATGATACAAATGCACCCTCGCCGCCTCATCCAGAGACTGCGCTGCATCACTCCCGTCAATCGAAGCCCTGAAACAGATCTCCTCCGCAACAACCGGACTGATTCCAGTAAGAGAAGAGTAAACAGCCCTGGAAATATTACAAGGCTTCCTGCACACAACATCACAAAACTCCTCCTCACTCACAGTCAGCGGATTCAGCTTATCCTGCGTCTTCGGAATAAAATACTCCCTTCCCGGAAGCACCTCACGCACAGAACTCATATGAGAAGAAACATGCTTGATACTATCCAGGATCATCCCCTTATCATCACAGAAAATAATATTACTGTGCTTGCCCATCAGCTCCATGATAAGAACCTTCTTACAGGGATCCCCCAGCTCATTCAGATGCTCCAGCTCAAACATCACCACACGCTCCATCCCCGGCTGCCTGATATCCGAAACCCTCGCACTTCCAATATGCTTACGCAGAAGCATACAGAAATTAGGCGCAGTCATAGGGCTGGGCTTATTCTTGGAAGTAAAATAAATCAGCGGAAGAGAAGCACTGGCCGAAAGCAGCAGCCTGCACTGCCCATTCGCCCCCTTCCCCGTAATCAAAAGCTCATCTGCCTCCGGCTGAGCAATCTTATTAAACCGTCCTCCATCCAAATTCAAATGCAGCTCCTTCACCATAGCCGCAATCGTAATCCCATCAAAAGCCATATAAAAACACTCCTTTAAAAAATAATCAGTAAAAATAATCAAAACTCAATCAATACGACAGTACGATCAAGAAAAGAAAAAACAAATCAGTTAGTCAGAATAATCAACGTTTTACGTCAGAAAGGCGAAGCCCTTTCTGACAAACAAACTATAATAAGCTTTTCTGAAAGCCGTTCAATTTAAAGGATATACCATATACCTCCAACAGCCAGCTACCAGCAGGAGAAAATAAATAGTTCCGGGCGCATTTGCGAGGGGTTGTAGTAACTCTTAGGCGTTCGGGAATCTGCGTTATAAGAAAAAAACAGCAACCTGTCTGAGCGAAGCGTAGTTTTGCTGTTTTTTTCATGCCTTTAGCAGATTTCCGAAGCCTTAGAGTTGACTAAACCCCGAAACCGCGCCCGGAACTATTTATTTTCTCCTGCGTCCCACCTGCGTCCCACCTGCGGCGTCCCTTCTGCTAGTATACCACACATTTCCTACCGCCATCAACGAAAAAATGTTTGACTCCCATTCTATAATGAACTATAATAAATCTGTATGTAAACCAGAACAGGCACACATACCCCGACACTAATAGACAGACAAAGAGAGAAAAACTATGATAAAAAGCATGACAGGTTTCGGCCGGGCAGAAGTCGTGACCAAAGAAAGAAAAATAACAATCGAACTAAAATCTGTCAACCACAGATACCTGGACCTCAGCATCAAAATGCCCAGAAAACTCAACTTCCTGGAAGGCGCAGTCAGAAACCTGATGAAAACCTACATCCAGAGAGGCAAAGTTGATGTATACATCACATACGAAGACTACACCCTGGACAACGGAGCTCTCAAATACAACAGAGAACTCGCATCCGAATACATCACCTGTCTTAAACAGATGCAGCAGGACTTTGACCTTGACTACGATATCAAAGTCAGCACCCTGTCACGCTATCCGGAGGTACTTGTCATGGAAGAACAGTCTGTTGATGAGGAAGCACTCTGGGAATCTCTGGAACCGCCCCTTCGCGAGGCATGTGAGAAATTTGTCCAGACAAGGATACTGGAAGGCAGAAATCTTGAGAAAGACCTTATCGGAAAACTGGACAGCCTTGAAGAAAAAGTATTACGTGTAGAAGCCCGCTCTCCGGAAGTAGTCAATGCCTACAGGACCAAACTGGAAGCAAAAGTTTCCGAGCTGCTGGAAGACACACAGATCGACGACAACCGCATCGCAGCAGAAGTCATCCTGTTTTCAGCAAAATCTGCAATGATGAGGAAACCGTCCGCCTTCACAGCCACAATCAGAAACATGAAAAAGATGCTCACAACAGAGAAAGAAGGCATCGGACGCAAGCTGGACTTCATGGCACAGGAAATGAACAGAGAAGCAAACACGATTTTATCCAAATCAAGTGATCTGGAGATTTCCAACATTGCCATTGATCTGAAAACAGAGATCGAGAAAGTCAGAGAACAGATCCAGAACGTAGAATAGAGGAAGAAAACGTGGCAAGACTTATTAATATCGGTTTTGGAAATGTAGTCAATTCACAGAAAATCGTGGCAGTGGTAAGCCCGGATGCGGCACCTGTAAAAAGAATGGTGCAGAGCATAAAGGGAACCCGGTCACTGATTGATGCAACTCAGGGGCGAAAGACAAAAGCAGTGATCGTCACAAGCGACGATTATCTGGTGCTCAGCGCACTTCAGCCTGAGACCATTGCCCGGAGATTTGCAGAAATATATGAAAACGAGGATAAGGGAGAGACCCATGAATAAAGGAATTTTAGTAGTGGTTTCCGGATTTTCCGGTGCAGGAAAAGGCACAGTAATGAAACGCCTCATGGAGAAATATGATGGTTATGCATTATCTGTCTCCGCAACAACCAGAAAACCCCGTCCCGGTGAAGAGGACGGCAGAGAATATTTCTTCCGTACAAGGGATGAATTTGAGAAGCTGATCGAAGAGGATGCATTGCTTGAATATGCCCAGTATGTGGAAAATTATTACGGCACTCCACGCTCTTATGTCGAAGAGCAGCTTCAGGCAGGCAGAAATGTAATCCTTGAGATCGAAATCCAGGGCGCAATGAAGATCAAAGAGAAAATACCGGAAGCACTTCTGGTGTTTGTAACTCCGCCGACTGTGGAGGAACTGGAACGCCGTCTCACAGGCAGAGGAACAGAAACCGCACAGGTGATCGCAGACAGACTTGCAAGAGCTGGTGAAGAGGCAGAAGGTATGGGACAATATGACTATATTCTTGTCAACGATACTGTAGAGGAATGCGTAGACCATCTTCATCAGATTATTGTGAGTGAACATTCCAGAGTATCCAGAAATGCAGAATTTATCGCAGATATCCAGAAACAGACAAAAGCATTTCAGAAATGATAAACATGCGGCCCAGACCGCTTAAAAGAAAGGAGAAAATACATGATACATCCGTCTTATACAGAATTAATCGAAGCAATCAATACAAACAGTGAGGACGACGATACAACAATGTCCCTTAACAGCCGTTATTCCCTTGTACTTGCTGCAAGTAAACGTGCACGCCAGATCATTGCAGGTTCCAAACCAATGGTAGAGGGTGCGGAAGGCAAGAAACCTCTCTCAGTTGCGATCGACGAGCTCTACAAAGGAAAAGTAAAGATCCTTGCTCCGGAAGAAGAGGATGAAGAAGGAACAGAACAGACAGCTGAGGCACAGACAGAAGAATCAGCACAGGCTTCTGAAATCACAGAGACTGCTGAAACAGCAGAAGAAACAACTGAAGAGTAAGAACTGATGGTAACACAATAGATAAACAAAAGGATGTGTCTGAGAATTACAGAGGTATATTTTCAGGCACATTCTTATAGGAGAATTTATGAAATTATTATTCGTATCATTAGGCTGTGACAAGAACCTTGTAGATTCCGAAGAAATGCTTGGACTTCTTACAGGTAACGGGTTCGAGATCGTAGATGATGAAACTGAAGCAGAGGCCATTGTGGTGAACACCTGCTGCTTTATCAATGACGCAAAGGAAGAGAGCGTCAACACCATCCTTGAGATGGCAGAATACAAGAAAACCGGGAGCTGTAAAGTCCTGGTTGTCACAGGATGTATGGCACAGCGTTATAAGAATGAGATCATTGAGGAAGTACCGGAAGTAGATGCAGTACTTGGAACAACTTCCTACGGAGACATCCTTAAGGCAATCCGTGAAGCAATGGAAGGAAAACATTTCCAGGAATTTAAAGATATTGATTATCTTCCGGAAAAGCTTGGCAAACGTGTTCTCACAACAGGCGGACATTTCGGATACCTCAAGATAGCAGAAGGCTGTGATAAACACTGCACCTACTGTATCATCCCGAAACTTCGCGGTAAATTCCGAAGCGTTCCGATGGAACGTCTGGTAACACAGGCAAAGGAGATGGCAGAGGAAGGCGTAAAAGAGCTGATCCTTGTCGCACAGGAGACAACCGTATATGGAACTGATATATATGGAAAGAAATCTCTTCATATCCTCCTGAAAGAGTTATGCAAGATCAAAGGAATCCGCTGGATCCGCGTGCTTTACTGCTATCCGGAGGAAATTTATGATGAACTGATCCAGACCATGAAAGAGGAGAAGAAGATCTGCCATTATCTGGATCTTCCGATCCAGCATGCAAGTGACCGTATCTTAAAGAGAATGGGAAGAAGGACAACACAGGCAGAACTGGTGGAGATTGTAAATAAGCTTCGCCGGGAGATTCCTGACATCGTGCTCCGTACCACTCTGATCTCCGGATTCCCCGGGGAAACACAGGAAGACCACGAAGAGCTGATGAGCTTTGTGGATGAGATGGAATTTGACCGTCTGGGAGTATTTACTTACTCACCGGAAGAAGATACACCTGCAGCAACGATGCCTGATCAGGTTGCGGAAGAAGTCAAAGAGGCCAGACGTGACGAGATCATGGAGCTTCAGCAGGAGATTTCCTATGATAAGGGAACTGACCGTATCGGACAGGAACTTCTCGTGATGATCGAGGGAAAAGTTGCAGATGAGAGCGCATACATTGGCAGAACTTACGGAGATGCACCAAAGGTCGACGGTTATATTTTTGTGCAGACAGGAGAACTTCTGATGACAGGAGATTTTGCAAAGGTACGTGTGACCGGTGCACTGGAATATGATTTGATAGGAGAGTTGGCAGATGAATACACCGAATAAACTTACAGTAGCCAGAATGATCCTGGTTCCGTTTCTTGTACTGTTTATGCTTACAGACTTGGGCGGTGAGGCAAACCGCTATATAGCACTTGCTATTTTTGTTGTTGCAAGTGTGACCGACTGGTTTGACGGAAAGCTTGCCAGAAAATACAATCTGGTGACAAACTTTGGAAAATTCATGGATCCTCTTGCAGACAAGCTGCTTGTGTGTTCTGCAATGATCTGCTTTATTGAACTGGAAAAACTTCCGGCATGGTTTGTTATCATTATCATAGGAAGAGAATTTATTATCAGCGGATTCCGTCTGATCGCAGCCGAGAACGGTGTTGTGATCGCGGCAAACTACTGGGGCAAATTCAAGACGGTTTCCCAGATGATCATGATCATTTTACTGCTGATCGATCTGGGCGGAGTGTTTGATATTCTGGAACAGATATTTATCTGGCTTTCTCTGGCACTTACCGTTATTTCCCTGATCACATATATCTGGCAGAACAGAAGTGTTCTGTCCATGCAGGATTAGAAAGAAGGCTTTAATATGGCTTCAGAAAAGGAAGCATCAGAAGAATCAGCATTAGAGGAAACAGCATTAGAAGAAACAGTTGTAGGACTCCTGAAAAAAAAGAAAATGACACTGTCTCTTGCCGAGTCCTGTACAGGCGGTGCGGTAGCAGCGGACATCGTAAATGTGCCGGGAGCTTCTGAGGTATTTATGTGCGGCTATGTCACATATACAAACCGCGCCAAAAGAAAATGTCTTGGAGTAAAGAAGAGCACACTGAAGAAAGAAGGTGCTGTCTCAGCCAAATGTGCCGGACAGATGGCAAAAGGCGGTGCGAAAGCAGCCAAAACCGATGTCTGTCTCTCTGTGACAGGACTTGCAGGTCCGGGCGGTGGAACAGAGGAAACACCGGTGGGAACTGTATTTATGGGATGTTACTGTGCAGGAAAGACAACTGTGAGGGAATTTCACTTTGAGGGCGACAGAAAAAGTATCAGAGACCAGGCAGTTGAACAGGCACTGACATTTATCTGCGACAGGCTGCGCAAATATGACAGATAATAATTGGTGACAAGTTACATTACTGAACATAAGAGTACATTTCGGAAAGTTGATGAAATGTACTCTTTTTGTTATCATGGCAATTCATATTAACCGAATCAGGTAAGTTTTCTGCGGAGTCTGCGAAAAGCAATAAGCAGTGAGTGGGACTTGGTCACCGCATCATTTTCATAAGGTTCACCACTTTTATCAAGTTTTTTGTGTCTCTGCGGGAGATTTCCCCATCTTCAGCACTTCAATGATCGCAGAAATCTCATCAGCATTAAATTTCAGACCGCCTTTTTTTCCCCTGAGCAGCTGCACTCATCAGGAAAGGCAGCATCTCATTTGCACCCTTTGAACTTCCCTGGGAAGCCAGATTCTGAAGCATATCAAGCTTGGAACGATCCATACCTGCAAGCTTCGGGTTGTTGCGCCAGTCATCATTCATGGGAATCCTCCTTCTCACCATCTGCAGGCTGATTCATGAGCTGCAGCATCTGAACCATAGCCATCATATTTACCATCTGATTTAATTTATCCCTGCTGGGACCATAACAGAAGCTGCGGATATCATTGACGATATCCACCGGATTCTGGGCCGGCATGCTCATGGCACACAGATCGCTGCCGGAACTTCTTTTGCTGAAAACAGAAACCGTATTGATAAATTCAACCGCTTTTTCATAGACTGAGAAAATCTGCTGTCCTTTTGGCGGAAGATAAGGAATGGCGGCTTTTATCATCTGTTCGCGGTCAGAACTGACCATCTGATCCAGCAAAGTCTGGGAAATCTGCTCTTCATTCATAATATCTGCTTCCATTTTATGTTTTTTATTAACAGAATATGACGGGGAGAAGGATTCTGACATATAATAAAGTAGAATTTAAGTAACTGTGAGACTGTTTTACTGCACGCTGCCTCAAATTTTATGGAATTGCTGCAGGTATCATGCGTTTGCAGTTGCAAAAAATGGAGAATCAGATATGGGATCAGAGTCAGAAGAAAAGAAAGAAATGCTTATTATAGATGGAAATGCTTTTTATGAGATAGATTTGGAGTGTGTGAAAAAGAAAAAACAAATGTGCTCAGACAGTGCACCCGGAAAAGAAAACAGACAGGATCAATTCCCGGAATATGAAAGATAAGGATAATATCAGGCAGCATGAATAATAAGGACGAAGTTATAATCCTGTAAAATATAAAGAGGCAGAGGGAAAGATCCCCCTGCCAACAGAAAATGATTGTCAGCAGCCACATCCACAGCCATTGTTTCCACATAACAGAAGCAGCACGATAATAATCCAGCAGTTGTCACCGTTGCCACATCCGCCGCAGCCATTGTTGCATCCGCAGTTATTGTTTCCGCACAGGCACAGAAGGATGATGATCCAGAGGATATTACAGCAGGAATTATTTCCGCCTGAAAGTCCCCATCCACTGTTACATCCACATCCGTTATTACATCCGCAGCTATTGTCGCATCCGCATCCGCTGTTATTAGCGCAGCCACATCCGCATCCTCCTCTGTCCTCACATCCGCAATTTGTAGCAGCTAAGTCGCTCATATTAAATCCTCCGTTTTTTTTTCTTTACAATCCTATCATATGTGGAACCGCAAAAAGTGTTACAGTTTCATCATTGTTCATTATGTTCACAGTAACCAATAACCTTAAGTTCGATGCGAATTGTTGCTTTTCAACAAGTTAGACAATAATATATGAATCCGATATAATATACCACGTAACAAATCTGTAATGATTGAGAAAGAAATGCAACAATAACCCAATTAAAACGTAAAACAATACGTATAAAAGAGAGGAAACGGAGAATAAGAATGAAGAAACATGGGAAACTATTGTTAAAGTATCTGCTCCTTTTTGTGATGACCGTTTTTGTAATGGGCTGTTTTAGTGTATCCGCGGCAACAAAAACAGGATTTGTCACTCAGAAAGGGAAAACCTATTACATAAACAAAGACGGTTCCAAACAGAAAGGCTGGCTGGAACTTAAGGGTAAGAAATATTACTTTGATAAGAAAACAGGAGTTCAGGTAAAAGGCTGGGTAAAAGACTCCAGCGGACAGGCGATCCGATACTTTACCAGCGGAGCCGGATATATGGTGACAGGATTTATCACTGATTCCAATGGAAATACCCGTCATTTTGATGAGACAACAGGCCTGATGACAAGAGGCTGGCTCACAGATACAGATGAATATAAATATTATTTTTACAGCGGTTCCGGCGTTATGGCCAAAGGCTGGGTGGAGAACAAAAAAGAACAGAAACGCTATTTCAGTCAGGCCAATGGACGTATGTGTACAGGCTGGGTGAAGAGCAGTGCCGGAAATTACAGATACTTTAAGCCGTCAAATGGAATAATGTATACAGGTCTGGAGAAAATTGATTCAGATTATTACTATTTTTCAAAATCAACCGGTGTCCGTTATCAGAAAGGTTTCGGAACCGTAGGAAGTAAGAAATATTATTTCAACCCTTCAGATGGTAAGGCGAAGACAGGCTGGCTTGAGCTTGATGGAAAGAAATATTATTTTGATACATCAGGAGTGATGCTGGCAAATACCATCGCTTCCATTGACGGAACTACATACAGGTTTGATTCTGACGGTGCTGCAACAAAGACTTCCGGTAATGATTACACAGTAGAGGGCAAATATGTCAAGGTCTTTGATGCGAAGAATAATAAATACTACTATATGGAAGAAGAGTTCCTGGAACATCCGGGAATTGCAGACGGAAAGGTGTCAGATCTGGATCTTCTGGCAGCAGTGTGTGATGCAGAAGCAGGAGATCAGGGAGTCGTGGGAATGGAGGCAGTTGCGCTTTGCGTATTAAACTGTACCATTGACCAGTATAAAGAATTTCCGTCACAGATCCGTTATGTGGTATATCAGGGAAAACCTACCCAGTATGCGGTTGTCACAGACGGAGCACTTCTTAAAAGACTGAAAGGCCAGTTTGAGGACAGGACCAATGCCTATGCGGCAGCAAAGGCAGCCATGGAAGTGTTCAGTAACTATGTGAATCATGGCACAAAGAGAACACTCCCGGGATTTAAGACAAAGGATTTCAATTACAAATTCTTTATGACTCCGGCAGCATTTAAGGCACAGAACCTTAATTTCAGCAAGCTGGAATATGAACAGTACAAAGGACATGTATTCTTTGTGGACTGGATTTCAGGGTGAGTACATTAATGCTTTAAGTTGGTGAAATATGAAGAGGATTGTTATAAATTCCTTGACAAATAAATTTTGTATTTGTATACTTGCAGATATATGATATAAAAAGGCACAGATGGGAAAGAGTAACATAGGGAAAACAGACAGAGAGCTGCCGGCAGGTGAGAGGCGCGTGGGGAACTTATGTGAATACCTCCCGGAGCTCTGCACCGAACACTTCAGAGATATTGTAAGGTAAGTAGGCTGCAGCGGAGTGGCATCTGTTAACATGCTTAAGTAACAGAGAGAACCGTTGTTTATCATAACAATGGCATGGTTTGTTACTTATTGAGGCAGAGAATGCGAGTTTTCTGCGAATTTAGGTGGTATCGCGGGACCCGGTTCTCGTCCTAAAGGGACAGGAACCGGGTTGTTTTATTTTATTACGAGGAGGAAACAAACAATGACAGTTTGGGACGAGCTGAAAGCCCGTGGTCTGATTGCCCAGGTAACAGACGAAGAAGAGATCAAAGAAATGGTAAATAATGGAAAAGCCACATTTTACATTGGCTTTGACCCTACCGCAGACAGCCTTCATGTAGGACATTTCATGGCGCTCTGCCTGATGAAACGTCTGCAGATGGCGGGAAATAAACCAATCGCATTATTAGGCGGCGGAACCGGTATGATCGGTGACCCGTCCGGAAGATCTGATATGCGTCAGATGATGACAGTGGAGACCATTCAGCACAACATCGACTGCTTCAAGAAACAGATGGAGCGTTTTATCGACTTCTCAGACGGCAAGGCATTAATGGTAAACAATGCAGACTGGCTGATGAATTTAAATTATGTAGAAGTACTTCGTGATGTTGGACCACATTTCTCTGTAAACCGTATGCTCTCTCACGAGTGCTACAAACAGCGTATGGAACGTGGACTTACATTCCTTGAGTTCAACTATATGATCATGCAGAGCTACGACTTCTACATGCTGTATCAGAAATACGGCTGCACCATGCAGTTCGGCGGTGATGACCAGTGGGCAAATATGCTTGGCGGTACAGAGCTGATCCGTCGTAAACTTGGAAAAGACGCTTACGCCATGACGATCACACTTCTTCTGAACTCCGAAGGTAAGAAGATGGGTAAAACACAGTCCGGTGCTGTATGGCTTGACCCGGAGAAGACTTCTCCTTTCGATTTCTATCAGTACTGGAGAAACGTGGATGATGCAGATGTTATCAAATGTATGCGTCTCCTTACCTTCCTTCCGTTAGAAGAAATCGATGAGATGGCGAAATGGGAAGGAAGCCAGTTGAATAAAGCAAAAGAAATCCTTGCATACGAGCTGACAAATCTGGTTCATGGCGAAGAGGAAGCAAAGAAAGCGCAGGAAGGCGCAAGAGCACTTTTTGCAGGCGGCGCTGATACAGCACATATGCCGACAACTGAGCTTGCAGACGAAGACTTCTCAGAAGAAGGAACAATCGACCTGATCTCCATGCTTGTAAAAGCAGGAATGGTTCCAACACGTTCCGAGGGACGTCGCGCCATTGAACAGGGCGGTGTTTCCATTGACGGTGAGAAGATCACAGATGTGAAATACACAGTTGCCAAAGATGCACTTACAGGTGAAGGTGTAGTGCTAGAAAAAAGGCAAAAAGAATTCAATAAAGTTCTGGACAAAATAAAAATTCATTATAGAAATATCGGCGGATACTGCTGAACCGGTGCCGCCGATTTCAGGAGGAAAAGATTATGAAGAAATACGGAGTAAACGAACTTCGTCAGATGTTCCTGGACTTCATGGAAAGCAAAGGACATCTGGTAATGAAAAGCTTTTCCCTGGTACCACAGGGAGATAAGAGTCTTCTGCTGATCAACGCAGGTATGGCTCCGCTGAAACCATATTTTACAGGTGCTGAAATCCCGCCGAGAACAAGAGTAAGTACCTGCCAGAAATGTATCCGTACAGGTGATATCGAGAATGTAGGTAAAACCGCACGCCACGGTACATTCTTTGAGATGCTTGGTAACTTCTCCTTTGGTGACTACTTTAAGAAAGAAGCCATCCACTGGTCCTGGGAATTCCTCACAGAGGTAGTAGGACTGGATGCAAACCGTCTGTATCCTTCCGTATATCTGGAAGATGATGAAGCATTTGACATCTGGAACAAAGAAATCGGAATCCCGGCTGACAGAATTTTCCGTTTTGGAAAAGAAGATAACTTCTGGGAGCATGGCGCAGGCCCCTGTGGTCCATGTTCAGAGATCTACTATGACCGTGGAGAGAAATACGGCTGCGGGAAACCTGGCTGTACAGTAGGCTGTGACTGCGACCGTTACATGGAAGTATGGAACAACGTATTTACCCAGTTTGAGAACGATGGAAACGGAAATTATACAACACTGAAACAGAAGAACATTGATACAGGTATGGGTCTGGAACGTCTGGCAGTTGTTGTGCAGGACGTAGATTCCATCTTCGATGTAGATACTATCTGCGCACTGCGTAACCTGGTATGTAAGATCTCCGGAAAAGAATACGAGAAGAATTATAATGATGACGTATCCATCCGTCTGATCACAGACCATATCCGTTCTGCAACATTTATGATCTCCGACGGTATCATGCCTACAAACGAAGGCCGCGGTTATGTACTCCGCCGTCTGATCCGTCGTGCAGCACGTCACGGACGTCTTCTTGGAATCGAAGGCCCCTTCCTTGCAAAATTAAGTGAAGAAGTGATTAATGGTTCCAAAGCAGGATATCCGGAGCTGGAAGAGAAGAAAGAATTTATCTTTAAAGTTCTCACAAATGAAGAAAACCAGTTCAACAAGACCATTGACCAGGGTCTTCGTATCCTTGGAGAGATGGAAGATGAGATGAAAGCAGCAGGAGAGAAAACACTTTCCGGCGAAAATGCATTCAAATTATATGATACTTACGGATTCCCGATGGATCTTACAAAAGAGATCCTTGAGGAAAAAGGATATGATATTGACGAGGCAGGCTTCCAGAAATGTATGGAAGAGCAGAGAAACAAAGCCCGTTCTGCACGTGAAGTAACCAACTATATGGGCGCTGATGCAACTGTATATGATGATATCGATGTAAATGTTACAACAGAATTTGTAGGATACGACCATCTTACCTTTGATTCCAAAGTAACAGTCCTTACAACAGAGACAGAGATCGTAAACTCCCTGATGGAAGGACAGAAAGGAACTGTCTTTACAGAGCAGACTCCATTCTACGCAACTATGGGTGGACAGGTCGGAGATACAGGTGTGATCGAAACTGCAAACGGTAAGTTCGTAGTAGAAGACACCATCAAGCTTCGCGGCGGCAAATTTGGCCATGTAGGTCATATGGAATCCGGTATGATCTCAACAGGCGAAACTGTTTCCCTGAAAGTGGATGAAGCTGCAAGAAGAGACACTGAGAAGAACCACAGTGCAACACATCTTCTCCAGAAAGCATTAAAGACAGTTCTTGGAAGTCATGTAGAACAGAAGGGTTCTCTGGTAACACCGGACAGACTTCGTTTCGACTTTGCTCATTTCCAGGCTATGACAGCTGATGAGATCGCACAGGTAGAAGCACTTGTAAACAAAGAAATCCAGGCCGGACTTGAAGTTCGTACAGATGTTATGGATGTGGAAGAAGCTAAGAAATCCGGAGCAATGGCTCTGTTCGGAGAAAAATATGACCAGAAGGTACGTGTGGTATCCATGGGCGACTTCTCCAAGGAACTCTGCGGTGGTACTCATGTGGCAAACACAAGCTCCATCATGCTGTTCAAGATCGTTTCCGAATCCGGTATCGCAGCAGGTGTTCGCCGTATCGAAGCTCTGACAGGCAACGGAGTTCTGGAATACTATAAGAAACAGGAAGAACTGCTTCATGAAGCTGCAAAAGCTCTCAAAGCAAATCCTGCAGAGATCGTAGAGAAAATCGGACATCTTCAGGGAGAAGTAAAGGCACTCTCCAGTGAGAACGAATCCTTAAAGAGCAAACTGGCTCAGGGAGCTCTGGGAGATGTTATGGATAAAGTAGTAGAAGTCAAAGGTGTGAAACTTCTTGCTGCAAAAGTAGACGGAGTGGATATGAACGGACTTCGTGACCTTGGCGACCAGCTGAAAGGCAAACTTGGTGAAGGTGTTGTCCTTCTGGCAGCAGTAAACGGTGAGAAAGTAAACCTTCTTGCAATGGCTACTGATGCAGCACAGAAAGCAGGCGCTCACGCAGGTAACCTGATCAAAGCAGTGGCAGCTATCGTAGGCGGTGGCGGCGGCGGACGTCCGAACATGGCTCAGGCCGGCGGAAAGAACCCTGCCAAAGCTCAGGAAGCCGTAGATGCAGCAGCAGGAATCCTTGAAGGTCAGATAAAGTAAAAATTGTTACTGCTCACTTTGTGACCAGCAACACGCTTCGCGATGCACAGAATTTATGCTAATCGCATAAATTCGCGCGGTATGTCTCGGGATTTTGGCATATACATGCCAAAACACCTCGCGGGATAGTGGCGTGTGAATAGTAACTAAAAAAATCTGCAAAATTTAACCAAAAAGATGTTGACGAACCCACAGGCAATGATATATAATATCACTTGTGCAAGAAAAAATACCCAGACAGTTGTATTTTAGCACAATCTACAACTGGAGGGAGGTTAGGTGTGAGTCTATGTCAAACGTAATCGTAAAAGAGAACGAGACTTTAGATAGCGCTCTTCGCAGATTCAAGAGAAGCTGTGCAAAAGCAGGAATCCAGCAGGAAATCCGCAAAAGAGAGCATTACGAGAAACCAAGCGTTCGTCGTAAAAAGAAATCTGAAGCCGCAAGAAAACGTAAATATAATTAATTGTGCGCAAAAATCCCTGGCAGTTCTGTCAGGGATTTTTATCATAATTTGGAAAATAATCAGGGGAAGGAAGTAATCTTGAAGGCAGAAAATAACAAAATACTTAAAGAAAAGAAAAACTGGATCCTTTTACTGTTTAAAAAACTGTCAAAGCTGATTTTCAACAGAATCTTTTATGTTGCGGTTGCAATGCTCGTCCAGCTTGGATGGATCTTAATGATGGTACTGCGTCTGGCTGCGTATTCCAGATATATTGATATCGGATTAAGGCTGATAGGTATTGTGTTGGTATTGTGGATCCTGAATAAGGAAATAAACCCCTCCTATAAACTGGCCTGGACTATGCTGATCCTGATCCTGCCAATTCTTGGAGTGGTATTATATTTTGTGTTTGGACGTTCCAGGATCGCTGCGATCATGCAGCAGCATTTTGAACAGAGAATCGAGGAGAGCAGGGAGTATCTGCGGGATCGGCCACAGACGAGGCAGAAGCTGGAGGCTCTGGATCCCTCGGCTTCAAATCAGTCCAGATATATTTCGGATGTTTCCAGATTTCCGGTCCATGAGAACACAACTGCAGAGTATTTTCAGGTAGGAGACGATATGTTTCCGGTGCTTGTGAGGGAACTGAAACAGGCGAAGAAATACATTTTTATTGAATATTTCATTATCAATGATGGGGTGATGTGGCAGACAATCCTGAATATTCTGGAAAAGAAAGCTGAGGAGGGCGTGGATGTACGCCTGATCTATGACGGATTTGGCTGTCTCACAACACTTCCCCATAAATATTATGAAGAGCTTCAGAAAAAAGGAATCAAATGTCAGGTATTTAATCCTTTCCGTCCCATTTTGAATATTATCCAGAATAACCGGGATCACAGGAAGCTTTGTATCATTGACGGATGGGTTGGATTTACGGGAGGCATCAATCTTGCAGATGAATATATCAACCAGAAAGCGCGTTTCGGACACTGGAAGGATACCGCTGTTATGCTCAAGGGAGAAGCTGTCTGGAATATGACGGTAATGTTTCTCCATATGTGGGCAGTGATCGGCAGATCTGAAGAGAGTGTCGATTATGAAGCCTATTTTCCCCACAGATATCATGAGGGAGAATTTGAGAGTGACGGATTTGTCCAGCCGTTCTGTGATACACCTCTGGATGAGGAGGTTGTCGGTGAAGATGTATATCTGAACATTATCAACAAAGCAAAAAAATATGTATATATCTGTACTCCTTATCTGATCATAGACAATGAGATGATGACTGCCCTCTGTCTGGCAGCCAAAAGCGGGGTGGATGTGCGTATTATGACGCCGGGAATCCCTGACAAGAAGCTGGTATTTATCCTTACCCAGTCCTATTACAGGCAGCTTCTGGAAGCCGGTGTAAAGATTTATGAATATCAGCCCGGTTTCCTTCACGCAAAATCCTTTGTGAGTGATGATGAGATTGGAGTTGTGGGAACCATCAACCTGGACTATCGAAGTCTTTATCTTCATTTTGAGGATGGTGTATGGATCTACAGAAACAGAGTAATACAGGATATCAAAGATGATTTTATCCAGACTATGGAATATTGCAGGCAGATAGAACCGGAATTCTGCCTGAACAGAAATATAGGGCTACGTATCATGCAGAATATTTTCCGCGCATTTGCGCCGCTGATGTAAAATGAGCACTGAAAATCGTATTTTTATGGTTTTCAGTGCTTTTTATCTGATTATGATCAGGTATCGGATCGGATTAAGATGCATTATTTTATTGGATTGCTATATAATGAATAAAGAAAGTAGTCTTAGAGCGTGCGCCGGCAGCCTGCCGGTACATTGATCGGAGAGATAATATGCGAAAAAAATGGATCTCCATAATATGCGCTGTGATCATCATGGTCTGCACTATCATTACCCCTGCTTATGCCACCGGAATCTTTTTGCCTGAGGAAAGCAATACCAAACAGGCAGAATCCACAGATCTTATTGAAGCACCATCAGGAATCTTAATGGAAGCGCAGACAGGAACAGTCGTTTATCAGAAGGATGCGGATACCAGACGAAGCCCTGCCAGTATCACGAAGATCATGACGCTGATCCTGATTTTTGATGCTCTGGATAAAGGCAGCCTGAAAATGGACGACACAGTCACAACCAGTGCCCATGCAAAGTCCATGGGCGGTTCTCAGGTGTTTCTGGAGGAGGGGGAAATTCAGACAGTGGAAACCCTGATCAAATGCATTGTGATCGCATCAGGAAACGATGCCAGCGTAGCAATGGCAGAGCATATCTGTGGCAGTGAACAGGAATTTGTCCGCCATATGAATGAACGGGCAGAAGGACTTGGGATGAAAAATACTCATTTTGAAGACTGCTGTGGTCTGACAGAATCTCCCGATCATTACACAACAGCCAGGGACATTGCCATTATGAGCAGGGAACTGATCACAAAATATCCGAAAATTCTGGAATATTCTTCCATATGGATGGAAAATATCACCCATGTGACCAGGCAGGGGACCAAGGAATTCGGACTTACCAATACCAACAAACTGATCCGCAGCTACGAGGGCTGTGTCGGCCTGAAAACAGGAAGCACCAGTATTGCAAAATACTGCCTCAGCGCAGTCGCAAAAAGAAATGATATTACTCTGATTGCAGTAGTGATGGCAGCCCCGGACTATAAAGTGCGATTTAAAGATGCAGCCTCCATGTTAAATTATGGTTTTTCAAAATGCAGCCTGTACATAGATAAGAAAATGGAAGCTCTGCCTGAGATCCCGGTCAGAAATGGAAAGAAAAAGACGGTTTCCCTGGTTTATGAAGAACAGTTCCACTATCTGGATACCACAGGACAGAATATCGGGAATGTAAAAAGAAAGCTGAGGATCCACAGGGAAGTAAAGGCCCCGGTGAAAAAGAACACCCTGGCAGGGGAGATGATCTATTCCGTCGATGGGAAGGAACTGGGAAGAGTGCGGATCCTTTATGGAGAAAATGCAGGGAAAGCCACATATCTGGACTGCCTGAAAAAAGTTGTGACAAGACTGTAGATAAAAAATATTGGATAGTTTTATAATTTTGTCATTGTTCACACACCACTATCCCGCGAGGTGTTTTGGCATGAATATGCCAAAATCCCGAGACATACAAGCCAAAATTCCATTGCCGCAGGCAATCTGGAATGAATTTTGGCTAAGTTACTGAGAACAGAGTGAACAGTAACTTAATTTTTTGACAAAGGACAGCAATCCGATGTATAATAAAATCCAAATGGGTATTGAGGGAAATAAAAAACAAAAGGAAGGTACTATATTAATGAAAGAAATCCGTACAGAAGATGCCGTAGGGCACATTTTGTGCCATGACATCACACAGATTATCAAAGATGTAAAAAAAGGGGTGCTTTTTAAGAAAGGTCATATTGTCAGAGAAGAGGATATTCCTCTGTTACTCTCTGTAGGAAAAGAACATTTATATGTGTGGGAGAAGAAAGAAGGAATCCTTCATGAGAATGAAGGCGCAGAGATCCTTTATAAGATCTGTGCCGGAGATTCGGACACCATGCATGGTTCTGATATAAAAGAGGGAAAAATCGAGCTGATCGCAGACATTGACGGAGTGCTTAAGATACGCAGAGAAGCTCTGCTGGCTGTCAATTCACTTGGAGAGATGATGATCGCATCCCGCCATGGAGATTTTCCTGTAAAGAAGGGCGACAAACTGGCAGGAACCAGAATTATCCCTCTGGTGATCGAGAAAGAGAAAATGGATCGTGCAGCAGAGGTGGCAGGCACAGAGCCGATCTTTTCCATTCTGCCATATAAGAAGAAAAAGGTGGGTATCGTAACAACAGGAAGTGAAGTGCAGAAAGGTCTGATCACTGACACCTTCACTCCTGTACTGAGAGATAAATTTGCAAAATTTCCATCAGAGGTCATCGGTCAGACAACCCCGGGTGATGATATGGAACAGATAACAGCCGATATCCTGAAATTTATCGAAGAGGGAGCCGATATGGTAGTCTGCAGCGGTGGAATGAGCGTAGATCCGGATGACAGAACTCCGGGTGCGATCAAAGCAACAGGAACCCGCATCGTATCCTACGGTGCACCCGTACTTCCGGGAGCTATGATGCTGGTTTCCTATTATGAGAAAGACGGCAGGCAGATACCGATCCTTGGGCTTCCGGGATGTGTTATGTATGCAAAGAATACCATCTTTGATCTGCTTCTGCCGAGACTGATGGCAGATGATGAGATCACATTATCAGAGATTAACCAACTTGGAGAGGGTGGACTCTGCCTGAACTGTGATGTCTGTACATTCCCGAACTGCGGATTCGGAAAATAATATCCCGCAGAATGCGTTGTCAGACACAAAGTGAACATAAAGGGAAAAGAAAAACTTAGCATGAAAAGATTTAAAACCGTACATTATACAATCCATTCTAACAAAATAAAGGATGCGAGAGGCATCAGATTTGCTGTGATCGCAGATCTTCATGGCATGGAATTTGGCCCTGATAACAGAAAGCTTCTGGAGACGATCCACCGGTACAGACCGGATGGGATTCTCATTGCCGGTGATATGATCGTGAGAAATGATTCTGCTTCTTTAAAGACTGCATCATCTCTTCTGAGGAGCCTTGCTCAGCAGTATCCGGTTTATTATGCATTGGGAAACCATGAATATAAGCTGTACAGGACAGATCCTCAGGATAACTGTATGGCAGCCCGATATCAGGAATATGAAAAGGAGCTGAAGACAGCCGGGATCCATATCCTGCATAATGAATCCTGCAGCCTGCAGGTGGGAAAAACCAGTCTTACTGTCTATGGCCTGGAAATACCTCTGATCTATTATAAAAAGCCATTTTCTCCACAGCTTAGGAGAGAGGAAGTCAGGGAACTGATCGGAGAACCATCTTCCGATTCCCTGAATATTCTTCTGGCCCACAGTCCCAAATATGGAGATACCTATTTTGACTGGGGGGCAGATCTGATCCTGAGCGGGCATTATCATGGAGGGATTGTAAGAATTGGCAGGCACAATGGGATGCTTTCCCCACAGCTTCATCCATTTCCGAAGTTCTGCTGCGGAGATTTCCACAGGAAGGAACAGCATATGCTGGTAAGCGCAGGAGCAGGGGAACACACCATACCTGTAAGGATCCATAATCCCAGGGAATTGCTGATGGTGGATCTGAAACCGAATGCCTGAGAATATTGTTACTGTCTGCTGACTGTATGGCAGCGAAATATTTACTTGAAAAGGAAAAGACTGTGCTATGGGAATTCCGGTAAAGCTGGAAGTATTTGAAGGTCCTCTGGATCTCTTACTGCACCTTATCGAAAAAAATAAAATAGATATCTATGATATCCCCATCGTGGAGATCACAGATCAGTATATGGAATACATCCATGCCATGGAGCGGGAAGACCTTGGAGTCATGAGTGAGTTCATGGTTATGGCAGCCACATTGCTGGATATCAAGTGTAAAATGCTTCTCCCGAAAGAGGTCAATGAGGAGGGAGAAGAGGAAGATCCAAGAGCGGAACTGGTGGAGAAACTTCTGGAATATAAGATGTATAAGTTTATGTCCTATGAGCTAAAGGATAAGATGGATGATGCGGCAAATGTATTCTTTAAAGAGCCCACTCTTCCCGATGAGGTACTGCAGTACAGAGAGCCTGTAGATCCAAAGGAACTTCTGGCAGGTCTCACACTGGAGAAGCTGAATGCAATCTACAAGTCCATCATCCGCAGGCAGGAAGACAAGGTCGATCCTATCCGAAGCAAATTCGGAACCATCGAGAAGGAAGAGATCAGTCTGTCTGATAAGATGATAGAGATCAAAGATTTTGCCCGTACTCATCGGAAATTCAGTTTTCGAAATCTCCTGGAAAGTCAGTGCTCGAAAGTACAGGTGATCGTCACCTTTCTCTCCATACTGGAACTGATGAAAATGGGACATATCCACGTGGAGCAGGACGGGCTGTTTGATGATATCTCTGTTGAAGTACAGACAGACCCGGATACATGGAAGAATCTTACAGAATTTGCGGAAGATGAACCACAGAATACAGAGATAAATATGTAATAAAAGGATAAGGAATGAGGAAGACTGAGTGAAGATTAAGGAAACAGAAGCTGCGATAGAAGCAATACTTTTTGCAATGGGCGGTTCCGTAGAACTGCCCCGGATCGCCAGAGCCATCGGCGTGGACGAGAAGACAACAGGAAGGATCATCCGCAATATGATGGACCGTTATCAGGAAGAGAACAGAGGCATCCAGATCATAGAGCTGGAGAATTCTTTCCAGATGTGTACAAAGAAAGAATATTATCAGTATCTGATCAATATTGCCCTGCATCCTCAGAAGCCGGCATTGTCAGATGTTATGCTGGAAACCTTATCCATCATTGCATACAAACAGCCGGTTACAAAGGCGGAGATCGAGAAGATCCGAGGGGTAAAATGTGACCACGCCATCAACAAGCTGGTAGAATACAGTCTGGTCAGGGAACTTGGGCGTCTGGATGCCCCCGGACGTCCGATCCTGCTCGGGACCACGGAAGAGTTTCTGCGCTGCTTCGGCGTACAGGATCTGGAATCCCTGCCTGTCCCTGACCCTGTCCAGATAGAGGACTTTAAGGCAGAGGCAGAGGAAGAAATCCAGCTGAAACTGGATGTGTAAGATAAAGGAGAAAAAACTAATGCCAACCACATATGCGCATGATTTATTTGGAAAAGAAGTATATAAGAGACTGCCTTCAGATATGAAAGCCCTGATTCGCAGGCATGGGGACCTGTACAGGATCGGTTTACATGGGCCGGATATCCTGTTCTACTATATGGTTTCAAAGAATCCTGTCACCCAGTTCGGGATTGAGATGCATCATGAGAAGGCGAGAGCCTTTTTTGAAGAAGGGATGCGGCAGGTCAGAAGAAATGATGATGAGGCACTTTTTGCATATCTTCTTGGATTTGGCTGTCATTATATTCTGGACTCCGCATGTCATCCCTATGTAAATAAGATGGCTGCAGAAGGCGTCATTCCTCACATTGTTCTGGAGAAGGAATTTGACCGTGTGCTTATGGAAGAGACAGGTAAAGATCCCGACCATTATTATCCGGCCTGCGGGATCATGCCGAAGATGGAATATGCCAGAGTGATCCACAGGGCCATTCCTCTGGTGAAAACCATAAACATTTATATTTCTGTCAGGATGATGAAAATTCTTACCAATTTTATGGTGTGTGATGACCATGGAAGAAAACGCAGGATTCTGGGGAAACTTCTGAGACTGGGAGGAGAGTCCATCGGCTCTGTCATTGAACATTTCATGACTGCCGAAGCAGTAGAGCAGGCAAAAGCTCCCATGCCTGAACTTGAGAGGCTTTACAGAGAGGCGGTTCCTGAAGCTGTGGAATATCTGGGAGAACTTTATACCTTAAGAGAGGGAGCTTATCATCTGAGCAAAAGATGGGACCGGACTTATAACGGGTAATGGGCATATCCCGATATTTTTCGGAACTGTGACAGTCATATTCCGGACATGCAGGCATAAATTATCTTATAGGGTGAAGCAAAATCCTGCAGATATCCTGTAAACAACAAATCTGTGAATAACCGTAAATTATGAACAGTGATATTCATGGATTGCCAGCATGTGAGGTGGAGTATGAGAATGAAACATATTGCCGCTGTCATTGTTGTGACGGCGGTATTATTGTTTACGCAGACATACACCTCCGCCCGGGGAGCGGAGTACAAAATACCTCAGACAGTAGACATGAAACCTGTTGCAGAAGAACCGGCAGAATTATACGCATTATCAGCAGTCCTCATGGACGGAGAGTCCGGCAGAGTACTCTATGAAAAGGACGGGGAGCGTCCTCTGGCAAATGCCAGCACAACCAAGGTGCTTACCTGTATTGTGGCGCTGGAGAACTCTCCGGGGGATGATTATGTTCAGGTTTCTCAGAATGCGGCATCCCAGCCGGAAGTAAAGCTGGGACTTCGGAAAGGAGAACAGTATTATCTGGAGGATCTTCTGTATTCCCTTATGCTGAAAAGCCATAATGATACAGCGGTTGCCATTGCAGAACACTGCGGGGGAAGCGTGGAAGGTTTTGCCAGAATGCTCAACCGGAAAGCAAAACAGATAGGATGTAAGAATACGTATTTTATCACACCCAATGGTCTGGATGCTGAGGATGAGAACGGAAAACATCACACAACAGCCAAAGATCTGGCACTGATCATGCGCTATGCTATTAAAAACGAAACATTCCTGCACATTGCACAGACCAGAGACTATACATTCTCTGAGATCACAGGAAAGAGAACCTTTTCCGTACATAATGCCAACGCATTTCTTGACATGAGAGACGGAGTTCTTGCCGGAAAAACAGGCTATACTTCCCAGGCAGGCTACTGTTATGTATGTGCCTGGGAGAAAGAGGGCAAAACATTTATCGTCAGTCTTCTTGGCTGTGGATGGCCCAACCACAAAACCTATAAATGGAGTGACACAGAGAAACTGCTGGACTTCGGAGATTACAACTACGAGTACGAAACCTACTGGAAAGAACCACAGACCGGAAAAATTCTGGTAACAGACGGTGTGGAAGATAATCAGGATATAGGAACGAAAATCTATCTGAGGGGTAAATGCAGTGTAACCGCATATGACAGGGAAAAAGAAGTCCTTCTGAAAAAAGGGGAAACTGTAACATGTAAAATAGAAATTCCACAGAAAGTCAGTGCACCGGTTCTTAAGGGGGAGAAGCTTGGCCGCATTGCCTATTACCTGGATGGAAAACTGATAGATTTTTATCCGGTCTATGCGGAGAAATCAGTGGAAAAAATCAGTTTTAAATGGTACACTGAAAAAGTATTTCATGATTTTTTCCATTAGATACGTTTATATGGGAACCTTAAAGAACCGTCATCAGAGTCTTGTCATAGAATCATCTGTCGAATTCATAGAAAAAAACTATCGAACAGATGAAATAATTTAATGATTTAAAGGGTTGCTATACGAAAGCGATATTGATATAATAAATCTTAACAGTCGGCATTCATATATTGCCGTTCGTGAATAGTTTATGCCAGCCTGTGGCTGATCTGCAGTCTGCTGCAAGCTGATATAGGAAAGACAGAGGAAAAGAAATATGAGTCAGTTAGAAATACTCAGAGAGAGTCTTGGCCAGTGTGATGAGATCATTCTGGACGCACTTATCATGCGTAACAGGATTGTGGAGGACATTATGGCATATAAAGAAGCCAACAGACTCCAGATTTTACAGCCGGAGCAGGAAGCAAAACAGAAAGAATGGCTTGAGAACAGAATGGAAGGCAGACGCCATAAGGACGAGGTTTCCGATGTGTTTGAATGCATCCGCACAAACAGTAAACGGATCCAGGCGAGAAAACTCTTCAACTACAACATCGTGCTGATCGGTTTCATGGGTACGGGAAAGTCCACAATTTCTGATTTCCTTAAGAATGTATTTGCCATGGATGTGGCAGAGATGGATCAAATCATTGCCCAGAGACAGGGAATGAGTATTTCCGATATCTTCGAGACATACGGCGAGCAGTATTTCCGTAATCTTGAGACAAATCTTCTCATCGAGATGCAGTCACGCAGTAATGTTGTAATCTCCTGCGGCGGCGGTACTCCAATGAGAGAGTGCAATGTAGTGGAGATGAAGAAGAATGGCCGTGTTGTTCTCCTCACAGCAGAACCGGAGACAATCCTTGACCGTGTCAAAGACAACCACGATCGTCCGCTGATCGAGAACAATAAGACTGTTCCGTTTATCACAGAACTGATGGAGAAACGCCGTGCCAAATACGAGGCGGCAGCAGACATTATCATCGAGACAGACGGCAAAAACGAACTGGAGATCTGCGAAGAGCTTGTACACAGACTCCGCACCATGGATGAAGAAAAATAATACAACATGACAGATCTTGTTTATGATTTCAGAAGTGCCGGATATCAGGTAAATTAAGTGAAGAAGGGATGAATGCAATTATGATGTATCCGTTTATGACATTGAATGATGATACAGAAATTACTCATTCAGAAATGAAAGCAGATGGGAAAGTAAAGGTCTATATAGAAACTCCTGATGAATTTGGAGGATTTCACAATGCCACATGCTGGCTTCCTGATTATAGGTGGGAGGATATTGAGGGATATTCTGATACAGAGATGGCATATTTTAAACAGTTAATCAGAAATAACGCTCATCTTATTATTGAATTTTTCGCAGGAAGGAGGCATTTTAAATGCCGCAAATTCTTAGAATTGGACCATATAGTATTTATTTTTGGTCCAATGAAGGAGATTCCTTAGAACCAATTCAT
>ENA-OQKJ01000043-OQKJ01000043.1-human-gut-metagenome-genome-assembly--contig:-NODE-43-length-33584-cov-3.675494_pt1 | contig 33584 bp, 33 predicted proteins | sample MGYA00242647_ERZ504795 | MGnify/ENA primary metagenome ERZ504795 (study PRJEB26092, sample SAMD00036398) | human gut metagenome | host: Homo sapiens | study: EMG produced TPA metagenomics assembly of...
CACTACATTGAAACCAATGGTATGATAAATATGGTCACCGAACCGTTCTCCGAATCCCATCTGCCTTCCGACTTCATTCCACGATTTCTGTACGACTCTCTCGGAATCAAAGAGAAGCCCGTCCATATCAAATACTAGTCCTTTAATCGGCTGCTCACTCATCTGACTGTCCTGCCGTCCTTTTCTGTTCCCTACTGTTCTCTGAACACAACACTTCCGTCTGCAGCATTCATCTTTTCAATGATTGCCAGAGACTCCAGCTGGAATCCAAGGTTACGGATGATCCGTCCACCTGACTGAAATCCCTTCTCAATCACAATCCCGATTCCTTCTACAGAAGCTCCGGACTGACTGTACAATCTGAATCAGTCCCTGCAGCGCACATCCGTTGGCAAGGAAATCATCAATGATCAGAACCTTGTCTTCCGGGTTAAGGAATTTCTTTGCAACGATCACATTGTTTTTACACTTATGTGTGAACGATTCTACCTCTGCCACAAGCATCTCCCCTTCCAGATTGATGCTCTGAGTATTTTTTGCAAATACGACCGGCACATGAAAATGCTGCGCCGCAATACATGCGATCCCGATTCCGGATGCTTCGATTGTTCAGGATTTTTGTTAATCTCTTTTCCTTCAAAACGCTTCTTGAATTCGCGTCCGATCTCATTGAACAGATCAATGTCCATCTGATGGTTCAAAAAGCTGTCCACCTTCAGTACATTCCCCTCTTTGATAATCCCGTCTTTTAAAATTCGTTCTTCTAAAAAATTCATCTCTCCAACCTCTCTAATCCGTTTCAAATATTTTAAATACTCTTTTTAAAATATACGCATTTAACCATGTCACTATCGAAGCCCCGATTCCCATCCAGATTGGAACCGACAAAAGAAGTGTCCGTACAGTAAGCAGGGAAGCTGCCACAGGAACTACTACAACTACCATCATCAAAAACGTAAAGGGTGTTAAAGTTCCAAACTCCAATGGCCTGAAGGGAATTGATGTTGCGGCAACGCTTGGCGTCGTCGGAGGCTGTGCCGAACGTGAACTTGAAGTACTTGAAGATGTGACCGAAGCAGATATTGAAAATACAAAAAAGCTGGTACAGCAGGGATTCTGTACCTGTACTTTAAAAGAAGGCGTAGAAAATCTCTACATTGTTGCAAAAGTCATTGCCGGAGAGCACAGTGCAGAAGTAACAATTGTAAACCGTCATACTCTGATTTCACGCATCGTAAAAGATGGTGAGATACTTTATCAGATTGCGGCGCATGAGGATTCCCCTGAATACGTTGATAAAAGTGTGCTGAACGTCAAGGATATTCTTGAATTTGCCGATACTGTGAAGATCGAAGACATCAAAGAAATTCTTGACCGTCAGATCACCATGAACTCTGCCATTTCCGATGAAGGTCTCCGTCATCCATACGGTGCACAGGTTGGCCGCACGCTGCTGAACGAATACGGCAATGACGTAAAAATCCGCGCCCGCGCCCGTGCAGCGGCAGGCTCCGATGCGCGTATGAGCGGCTGCTCTCTTCCGGTCGTCATCAATTCCGGCAGCGGAAACCAGGGCATGACCGTTTCCCTTCCTGTCATTGAGTTTGCAAAAGAATGGAACGTTTCCCAGGAAAAACTGTACCGCGCACTCGTTGTCAGCAACCTGATTGCGGTTCATCAGAAAAAATATATTGGAAGTCTTTCCGCTTACTGCGGCGCCGTCAGCGCAGGCTGTGGAGCCGGTGCCGCCATTACCTATCTTTCTGGCGGAACTTATGAAGATGTCAGTCTGACGATCGTCAACACCATTGGAAACGTCGGCGGTATTGTCTGCGACGGCGCAAAATCCTCCTGTGCGGCGAAAATTGCATCCGCTGTTGACGCTGCTATTCTCGCCCACTACATGGGCCAGCATCACAGAAGTTTCCAGCCGGGCGAAGGTATCGTGCGGGAAGATGTCGAGGATACGATCAAGAGTATGGGATACATCGGAAGAGTCGGCATGAAAGATACCGATACGGAGATCCTGAATATTATGATCGACCGTGTGGATATTGACGAAGTGTGTAAATAACGAAAGTATTACGATAGACAGCCATCTGGACAAACTTGCACAGATGGCTGTTTTTATATTGCTCTTTCTGTCCATACAAAAACCCGCTGCGACGCCCTCTGTCGAACAAAATTTCCGATAAATTGTGACACACATCTTGTGGAAAGCTTTTTTCAAACAGGCTCTGATTTTGATTAGCAGTCCCTGTCACATCCCATAATTCAATTTCAGTTTCGCAAAAAAGTCTCTCAACGTCAGCTCCGCATTCGGATCATGGTAAACGCGAATTTTGCGGTTCTTTCCGGTGAAGTGATAGCTCATGTCCTCATAGCTGATTTCCGGCGCTTCTACCATTTCATAGAGGTCGGTACGCTGTACCTCTGCCAGCAGCAACCCAACTGTCGGAGAATCGCCGAGACCCCAGATTTCGCCGTGCGGCCATTCCTGGAACTGATAGAAGGTGTTGTTAAAGTCTACCATCTGCTGATACAGATAATTTCCAATTTCTCCACATGGCTGAACATTAAGCTGCAGCTCGGCAAGAGAAACTGTTACTTTCTTGTATACGGTAGACGGAACCTGCCATACCTTCATGCCGGATTTCATCACAACGTTTGCAGCTGCGATATCCTGGCGGAGGTTGAACTCTTCTCCCCCTTCCGGATACGGTGCTCCGCCGATCCAGATGGCGGTCATGCGGTCTGCGATTTCCGGTTTCATCAGAAGTGCGGAGGCAACGTCGGTCAGTGCTCCCTGGCAGGCGATGAACAGCGGATGCGGATCATCTTTCATGGCTTCTTCGGCGATCAGCTTTGCGCCATCCGACACGGCCGGAGTCTGCTCGTCCTTCATCGGAAATTCCGATCCTTTGCAGACCGGGCATACGCCCTGCCGATCCATCAGATCCAGCACTTTATTGACCTCGTCCATGCTCGCCTGTGCTGTGTGGCCATCGCCGTAATCGCGGGAGAACATGTTGAAGTGACACGGAACGATGCCTTTCAGAATAAACATCGGTGTCATCAGGTGATGTGCCAGTGCGAACTGGTCGTCCGCCTCATTTTTGCAGTCTGTGCTGACAATCATACGCACGCGTTTGTTGTCCGGCACGGAAAATGTGTAATTCATTTTTTTCATAGTAAATCCTTTCTGCTGTAAAAGCCAAAAACATACAAAGCAATCCGCCCGAAGACCGCACAGCTTTACGGTTTCCGGGCGTATTTGCCTTAGATCTAATTATACCTAATGTTGATCTTTCGTTAGTTTGCTTCTTTTGCTGCTGCAATCGTATCAAGGTTAGACTGCGGAGTTTCTGTAGCTCCTCCGTTTTCATCCAGCCATTTATCCAGCTGCTCCTGTTTTGCATCCATAACAGTCTGCAGTCCGGCTGCATACAGCGCATCATTCAGTTTCTGGAGTGTTTCTTCTACACCAGCAACTCCGACAGAGCCTGTCTCAAGTGCTGGACGATACGTATTCAGTGCATTCTGCAGAGCTGTGATCTGTGTAGAGTATTCAGAAGAATCCCACATAAATCCGTATGCCGGTGAATACTGTGCCCAGTCGTTATGGTGCTGCAGTTTATCCCAGTAATTTGCATCCTTGGAACCATCATTCCATACGTATGTGTTAAACTGATTGCCCATAAACCATCCTGTATTCTGATGATATTTAAAGTTAGAAGCATCTTCACCATCTACATAATAAGCAGTACCATCATCCAAAACTTTATAGTTTACATCCTGAATACCATTCTGCCACAGATTCATAACCTCCGGATCTGTATACAGCGCGGAGATAAACTTAAAGGCCATTTCCGGATCCGCACTGTTGGTTGCGATGCCAGTATCATAAAAACTTACGTTTGTAGTTGAATATCCACCTTCTACATCCTGTCCAAAATACATTGCATAGCAGTCTGTTCCTGTAGATGCCTTTGCCTCAACAAGATAGCCCGGCTTAATTGCTGACATATAAGAGAACGTATTTCCAGCCTTCATCATAACTGCAGCTCCCTGTGTATCCGTCAACGCATCCGGATAAATGTATCCTGCATCAAACCATTCCGCCAGCTGGGTTACTGCTTCTTTGTAAGTATCGGTTTCAAACTCGTTCACTACGGTTGTGGAGTCATGATCAGCCTCCCAATCCAGAACACCGAACTGATCCGCTAACTCGTCGAAAAATGCAAGACGTCTCATCGGGCTTGCACTTCCCTGCAGATACAGAGGTGTCATTTCCGGATGTGCTTCTTTTACTTTCTTGAAAATTTCAGTTGCAACAGACCAGTCATACACTTTTCCGGTGTATTCATCCTGATTCAGCTCCAGTCCGTATTCCTCTGCGATACCAAGTTCATCACAGATATCTGCTCTCATAGTCAGACCACCAAGTTCAACCGATTCCCTTCTGTGCCGGAAAACCGAACAGAATACTATTCATGGAACCTACCGTTGCATTTGCTTCACCAAGCACATCTTTAATAGCCTGTCCCTCCGGAGTATCCATATACTGGTTCATATCGACAATACCATTCATTGCAATCCAACTGGAAGCATTGCTGTAATAAATTGGCATAACATCCAGCTCATCACCACCGGAAATCATCAGCTGAATCGTCTGCTGATATTCTGCATACTGCAATGGAAGAAATTCCACTTCAATATGATATTTCGGAATCATGTATTCATTCAATGCATCCTGCACTGCGGTACGTGCTGCGTCATCCTGCTCGTAGAACTCGACGAAGGCAAACACGAGATGATAAGGATTTTTCTTCCGTGTACTCACCAAGCTCTGTTTTTGTTACGGAAGCATCTACCTCGCCAGATGCCGATGCTGTTGATGTTGTTCCAGAAGAGCTCTTGGATGAGCCGGAAGTGTCTCCACTGTTTCCGCAGCCGACAAGCAGGCCGCCCACCATTGTCGCTGCCAGAAAAGCAGCAAGCATTTTTCTTTCATATGAAAATTCCTCCTTAAAATAAGTTTATCACGAAGCAGCCCTTTTCGCTGCTAATGATTCATTCCATCTGTATCAGCCTTTGACTGCGCCAAGAGCGATACCTTTTGCATAATATTTCTGGAAAGACGGGAAAATCAGCATAATCGGCAGAATTGCTACGAATGCAATTGCCATCTGGATTCCCGTTGCCGGAATGGTCGATGCAGCTGCTGTCACATTCGAGTTGGAGCTCTGTGTCAGGAACTGAATATTCTGTACCATCTGGTTCAGAAGGTTCTGTACGTTGTACAGACCTGTATTCTTAACGATATAGTACAGACCATTGGTCCAGTCATTCCAGTAAGCAAGGCCTGCAAAGGTGCCCATTGTTACCAAGATCGGTTTTCCAAGCGGAAGTACGATTTTCCAGAAGATGGTAAACTGGCTTGCACCGTCAATCTCTGCCGCCTCGTATAATCCATCCGGAATGCTTGTGGTAAAATAAGTTCGAATCATCATAACATTCCATGCAGAAAGCAGGAAGTTTGGAAGCAGCTGTGCAAAAATCGTATCTTTGATATGGAAGGTACCTGTCCACATAATGTAAGATGGAACGATACCGCCGTTGAACAGCATGGTAAAGAACACGAAGAACATCATCACATTTCTGCCCGGAAGATTTTTTACTGACAAAGGATAGGCCATCAGAGCAGACAGAAGGACATTCAACAGAGTTCCGACTACCGTGACACCAATACTTACTCCATAGGCCTTCAAAATCTGACCTCCGGATTTGATGATGTAGGAATAGGACGCGAGGGAGAACTTCTTCGGAAAGAAGGAGTATCCATTCGCTACCAGTGTGTTTTCATCTGTAATAGAAGACATAAATAACAGAATAAACGGTAAGATAATGGCAAGCGTCCAGATAATCATGACAGCGTTTGCTAAAATCTGATATTTGGAAAATGGTTTTTCTTTCATACGTGATCTCCTTAGAACATTGCGTTTTCTTTGCTGACTTTACGTACGATTCCGTTTGCGGTAAGGACAATGATAAATCCGATGATGGACTGATAGAAGCCGGCTGCTGCAGACATTCCGACATTTCCGGATTTCATCAGGCCGCGGTATACGTAGGTATCAATAACATTGGTTGCCGAGTACAGAAGTCCTGAATCACGTGGTACCTGATAGAACAGACCGAAATCGGAATAGAAGATACGGCCGACACTCATCAATGTCAGGGTGATTACGGTTGGTTTCAGGAATGGAAGCGTAATGTTTTTGATCTGCTGCCATTTGGTTGCGCCATCCAGAGAAGCTGCCTCATACAGAGACGGATCAATGCCATTGATGGTAGATATGTATATCAGACATCCATATCCTACACCCTTCCAGGTATTTACAAAAATCAGAATGAACGGCCAGTATTTCGGTTCTGCATACCAGTTCACAGCATCTTTTCCAAGTGCACTTAAAATCGAATTGTTTACAATACCTGTACTCTGACTTAAAAATGCATATACAATGTAGCCAAGAATAACAGCCGACATCAGATATGGAAACAAGATTGCACTCTGATAAATTTTCTTTAATTTTTTATTAAACGTATCGCAGATAAAGATTGCAAAAATAATTCCGACTACCGTGTTCAGAACAATAAACGCCAGATTGTAAAGTAACGTATTTCTTGTAATAGTCCATGCATCCGATGATGCAAACAGAAATTCAAAGTTCGCCAGTCCGCAGAACGGGCTCTTCCAGATTCCCAAACGGGCATTGTACTTCTTAAATGCTACGATAATGCCTGCCATCGGAATATAATTGTTAATGAGCAGATAGATCGCGCCTGGAAGGAACATCAGATACAGCGGAAGGTATCGTTTGAATTTTGCTGCTTTGCTGTGGCTGCTCCCGGATGATGCATGGGCTTTTTTTAAAGATGCCATGTTTTTCCTCCTCGTTTCCTCTTTGTTTTCTCGTTTTTTTTGTCGTTGCAAGTATGTTCGAACAAAATTGCTTTGACTATCAACTGTTGTTATTATATAATTTTAATAAACTTTTTAGCAATTCACATTGCTTAGGTTTTATTGCACTTTTCTTAGAATCTATGTGCAAATTATATATAATTACGGAGGCATCCTTCTTGAATTCATCAAAACATCGTACTTTTTCACTAAACTTCAATTTTTTTGACCACACTATGCACAAACACAAAATATATTCCCTAAAGAAAAAAGCATTTTGGTATTGGATGCGTATTTTAATAATGTTCAGTATTTTATTGCTGTTTTTAATTTTTTATATTTCCAAACAGCTTCAGCATGAAACCTACCAGGGAATTCATCAGACAATGGATCTTTATGTCCAGCAGTTAAATAAGAGTATGGAAACTGCTGAAAACTGTCTCTGGGAATTCGCTAATAACAATACTGATGTTGTCGATACGATCACTTCCAAAAACAACCCAAACGCAGTGATTTCCCAGATTAAAGCCTCCAGGCTTTTGGATAATACTTTAAGTTACATGACAGACATTGACGGTATGTTTGTTTATGGAAAAGCAAACGACCATTTTGTCTGCCGCTATAAAAATGGGGGCTCCAATGACTGTAGTTCCTACATGAAAAAGCTTTTACGTCAGTCGGGAGAGGACGCCTCCGCTCTCAACTTCAAGAGTTGGTATTATATAGAGCTGGAACGCCATACCTATCTGATCCGAATTATCAATGATCTCCATGGCTATCTTGGTGCCTGGATCCGTCTGGATGAACTGAATGCTCCATTTGATGATTCAAATACCATTTTTCTGTTTGCTGATGAAAATGGTATTCCATACGACAACGAAAGCTGGTCCGATTTTAAACTGTCTACCGACTTTTCTACCCAGAAACCTCATCGGATCCGCGGAAAGGACGGTATACAATATTTACAGGTCGCTGAAAAGCTTCCTTCTTCTACCTGCTCCTTAAATGCACTCATCCCCTCCGAAGAAGTCAACACTCCTATTTACAATATGCTCAAGCTTCTGCTCGGGGGTGCTCTGCTGATTTTCGTGGTTTCTCTTTTATGGACCGTTTCCTATGAACACCTGATTTCAAAGCCTCTTGATCTGATCCGGAAAATGGCATCACAGGTCAAAGAGGAACAACAGGTGCCGCACCCGGATCTTTCCAATGAGCGGTGTGAGGAGGTTCTGGAAATCGGTGAAACACTGAATAAGCTGATGAATCGAATTGAGAAGTTAAAAATCAATGTTTATGAGGATAAATTAAATCTGAAGGCACTGGAGATTCAGTATCTGAAATCCCAGGTAGCGCCGCACTCTCTGATCAACTGTCTCTCCGCAATCGCATCAATGCCATTCACGGAAGAAGGAAGGCGGCTCACAAATGAATTCGTCCGCACACTTTCGAATCATTTGCGGTACACCCTGCAGGATAAGACAGCCGTTCCTTTGAAAGAAGAACTGAAATACGTAGAAAATTTTCTGGAGATGACAGAACTGCGGTTTCCAGGCTGTCTGAACTGGGAAATCCATGTGGATGAGAAATGCAGGAATGCTTCTGTTTTTCCGATCATTCTGCTGATGTTTACAGAAAATACCATCAAGCACAACATGATCATGGGCGAAGAGCTCCGTGTCCGTATCACCGGCAGCCTTGTGGAGCGCAATGGTGAAAAATATGTGGTTCTCACTCATCTCGACTCCGGCAGTGGTTATTTTGAAGAGGATCTGGAATACCTGAACCGGCCAGTTTCCCAGCAGGTTCATGACTTTGATGGAAAAAAAATCGGAACCTACAATCTGCTCAAACGGCTTTATCTTGTTTATGGAGAAAAAGCCCATGCGCATTTTTCCAACGAACCCGGATGGGGTGCAAGATCAGAGGTTACGATTCCATACATTCCATACCGGGAGGATGGCAATCCGCCGGAAAGCAAAATTGAAACATCGGAACCTCTTTTTTCACATGCTTCCGACACACCTCAGGTCCCCGGCAAAAGAAACGAGAGCTAAAGCTTGTTTGAAAAAGGCTTTCGGCTTGCTTTTTGTAACGATTCAAATCCATGCGAAACGGAAGAAAGGAACAGGGCTTTTACAATGAACATTTTAGTAGTGGATGATGAATATTATATTGTGAAAAACATTATCGAAACGACAGACTGGTCGGCGCTCGGGATTGAGCAGGCGTTTCCTGCCTACAGTGCCAGCCAGGCAAAACGAATTTTGAGGGTTCCCAGGATATTGATATTCTTTTGACTGACATTGAAATGCCGCGCGAAACCGGTCTGCAGTTAGTGGAATGGCTGCATGAGAACAATTTTCATCCCATCGTACTCGTTCTGACCGGCCATCAGCGATTTGATTATGCGCAGGAAGCGCTGAATTTACATATTTTCTCCTACCTGTTAAAACCAATCGACCCGGATCAGCTTATGGAAAAGCTGGCGGCGGCTGTGCAGGAGGTGAAAAAAATGCATGGTATGAGAAAGAGCGGCTGAATATGGAAGAGCACCTCTCCACCGATGCCTCGGACCCGATCAGCGTCATCAAGGACTATATCCGTTCGCATCTTTCCGATCCTGAACTGGGCCGCACCTCCATCGCCGAGAAAATCCACATGAACCCGGACTACCTGTCCCACATTTTCAGTACGAAAACAGGAGCGTCGCTCAGTAGCTACATCATGGACGAACGTATGACAACCGCAAAACGTCTGCTTGCCACCACCAGCTTCTCCCCCCAGCAAATCTGTGACCAGATCGGAATCGCAAACGTTTCCTACTTTTACCGGCAGTTCAAGAAAAGCAGTGGAGTGACACCGCAGCAGTATCGGGAGAAGCATTTTCATGGATAATCACGAGCCCTGGAGCGTGCCTGGAAAAGGTCTCCAGCGCACAAAAAAACAGAGTGTATTGGAATTCTTCGTTTCCATACACTCTGTCTCATTTCTTACCCACAAAAATCCGCCAGATCCTCTTTCAGATAGTTCTGCGTCTTCTCCAGATCTTTCTCCCGGATACTCTGCATAATATCGTTATGATGCGCAATGTCCAGTGCCGGGTTTACGTTGGACCAGGTCTGCCAGTAAAACTGGGCGTAAGCGCGTTTTAAGACGTTCATGGTGCGTTCAAGCTCCTGATATGCGTAAGCGTTGCCGGAGAAGGAAATCAGCTTCAGATGAAATGCCGTATTCGCCTCCCAGTGATCCCATACGCTGTCGGTGCTCTGTTTGCATCTCTCATCAATCTCGGCAAGCTCCGCCAGATTTTCTTCGGTGATATGTCCGATCGACTGACGAAGATATCCGCCCTCGAGAACAAGGCGGAAATCCAGAATATTCTGTGCCTCTTCGCGGGACACGCTGACAACCTGGTAGCCGAAGCGCGGGAAGCTGCGGAGGATTCCCTCATTGCAGAGCGTCACAAGGGCTTCACGGATCGGTGTCTTGCTGCAGCCGAATTTCTGTACCAGCTCCTGCTCGTTGATAATTTGATTGGGTTTATATTCATCGGTAAAAATGCCGTTCAAAATGGCCTGATATACCATATTTTTAAGGCTTTCCTGTTGTTTTTTCATAAGGGGAAACTCCTTATCTTTTATTTTCTTCACTTTTGCGCATCCTGATTTTTTTCTTCTCCAAATGCGCCCTGTTTTTTATCTTAACAAATTTTTTTTGCTTGTAAATGCCGTGCTCCCAGATTTTTACCGGTAAAAAAAAGGAAAATGATGTTTCACCATTTTCCCTCTTCTGTTCCCTCATTGGACGTTATCGCTTATTCTGTCTGCCGTCAGATTACATACTCATTCGACTTCTGCATCTGCCATTCCACCAGATCTGCCAGCGTAATATTGTCCACCACACTGTTGATGGCATCGTTCAGTTTTTTCCAGAGCATCACCGTAACGCACTGATCTTCCCTGCCGCAGTCGGCGCCGTCTTCTACACAGTCCACCGGCGCAAGGCTGCCCTCGGTCAGACGCAGGATCATGCCCACGGTATATTCTTCCGGCTTTCGTTTCAGGGAATAACCGCCCGCCGGGCCGCGCACACTTTTTACGAAACCAGCTTTATTCAAAATCGAGATGATCTGTTCCAGATATTTTTCCGAAATCTCCTGCCGCTTTGCCACATCTTTCAAACGCACCGGTTCGCCGGTATTGTTGAGTGCCAGATCCAGCATCAGACGAAGCGCATACCGTCCTCTTGTCGAAACTTTCATTTTATTTCCTCCGAATATATGTCATGATAAAAATACCTTCTTTTATTTTATTCCATATTCTCTACATATTCAATAGGAAATATAACACAAACCCAAAGCATGTCCGAAAAATGCAATAACTTTTTATCCGCTTTCCATGCTTACTTATCATCTCAAATCCTGCGCAATCTCTTCTCCCATCTTCTCTACCGCATCCACAATCTCCCGGATCTGCTCTCCGGTAATTCCATCGATATGCACGCCACCGGTGCAGACGGTCACGGTACGGCAGGCACAACAGATTTTTTCCGCCAGCATCCGGCACAGTACCTCATCTTTATGTCCGGTGCGGTTCCATACCGAGGAAGTCGCACTCCAGCTCCCGTCTCCGGTCAGCGATTCCCGTGGTACGGCCTGCACCACACAGCCGATATGCGGCTTTTCTCCTCCGGCGAGACAGATCTGAAAATCTTCACCGATCTTCATTACCGTCACTTCCATCGTGCATCCTGCAGCCGTTGTCTTTTTTGTCAGCATCCTTTCCATCTCCGGTACTCCTTTACTTCCACGCCGAACGGCGAAAGCAGTTTGGCCGCAAGATGTGTCACCATATCGTCGATGGACTCCGGTTTCTGATAAAAGGTCATCATCGGCGGAACAATCCATACATTTGACAATCTCGACAGTTCGTACAGATTTCCGCAGATGAATTTCACTCATCGGTGTCTCCCGTGCTGCCAGTACAAGCGGGACGTTTCTCCTTGATCGTTACATCCGCCGCGCGCAGCAGCAGATTGTCGGTGTATCCGCTTACAATACCGGCCGCCGTTTTCATGCTGCACGGCACAATCACCATGCCTTCCGTCCGGTACGACCCGCTCGCCGGGCCTGCGCCGATGTTGTCCGGATCGAGCACCTCGTCCGCCAGCGCTTCCACCTGCGAAACGCTCCAGTCCGTCTCCTGCTCCAGCGTCAGCTTCGCGCTGCGGCTCATCACCAGAAGGGAACGGTATTCCTCACTATCCCGCAGAATTTCAAGGCACTTCATCAGCAGCGGCATTCCACTCGCCCCGGAAGCGCCAACTACAATCCGTTTTTCCACAGCCATCCGTCTCGTTCCTTCCTTTTATCCACAGATTCCATCGATCCATGCGAATAACTCGTCGAGGTCGTAGTCGCCTGCATGCGGCGTATTCCATGGGGAATGGTAATCAACCTCACAGCCCGCCTCGCGCAGTTTTGCCGTCAGCATTGCCGAGATCACCAAAGAGGTGTCGCGGTCGCACTCGCCGTGGCGGATGCGGAAATGCTGTGCTTTTTCTGCTTTTTCGTCCATAATGTATTCCATTGGATTCATCATTTTCACAACTTCTGCTTCCGCACACGCGCCCTGTGCTTTCGTGTGTGCTGTGCTGTATTCCGTGAAGTGGCGGCAGTTTGTCGTCTCGTTTCCAAACAGATCATTCTCCGGGCTTTCCAGATCCAGCGCATCAAAAGCAGGTGCCGTTTTCATCCGGGTGATGTCTTTGACATAAGCGGTAAAATCCATGCCCTGCACTTTGCCGTTCTCGACGATCAGCCATGGTTTATCTGATAAATCCACACCCTGGTCAGATGCTCTCTGCGCAGATTCCATCACAACGCGTTTTACATATTCCTTCAGGGATCCTTCTCCATCTGCATCAAGTGTCAGTGGATCTCCGTTTTCATCCTTCAATCCAAGGCTGTTTACATATGCCGGAAACATTGCTTTTTCCTCTGCTGAAACAAGGATCTGTTCTTTCGTCATCTCGCCATCCACTGGTGTGAAAACCGGGCGGCCGCCCTCATCCATTTTCATGTTGGCACGGTGAAAATCATTTACTCCGCAAAATTCCCATTCATACGCCATGTCTGCGTGTTCAAGGTTTGTGATCGGGCAGTAGCAGGAAGCCGCAAACACGTTATCTCCGGCATCCGCCGCGCCAAGTGCCTGCAGATACGGCTCATAGTCCGGGTGATTTCCCGTGCTTCCCATCAGGGATGACAGCGCACCTCCGGCACTCGTTCCATTGGTGATAATTTTGCTCGCATCGCCAGGCAACTCATCCGCGAAGAAGTGGAGATATCGCACGGCTGCTTTATAATCAACCACGCAGGATGGTGCTTTTCCGTTGTACCGGCCATCTGCCCCCTTCTGCACTCTGCCGCGGATTGCCGGGGATGCCACAACATAGCCGTGCTGCAGTGCACGAAAAATCGTGTTGGGTCTGCCCTGTAAAAATGGATTCGTTCCAGGCTCATCCGCCGGACCCGGCATGTAGCCGCCGACCGTATTCGGCATGAAAACCGGCGCGCTTCCTAAATCATAGCCATGCAGGGATGCTCCCTCATAATAGCATTCCGGCACAAAAAGATTCATCTTCTGAAACTCTTCATTAACCGGTTTTTCCACATAAATCAGGTCGCGGAACGCCCGAAACCGGATCGTCTCGCCACACAGTGTTACTTCTTCTATTGTATAATCGTTTTTCTCAAATTTCAGCATACCAGGCTACTCTCCTTTTTTGACAAAATATACTTTTTAGAACACAATATAACATTTTTTTGCAAAACATGCTTTTATTCCTCGTCCAGCCAGTGTTTCGAATCAACTTCCAGAAACCTCGCCCGCACAAATCTTTTCTTCTGATCATACGGCACGGTACAGTCAAAAATTGTCTTGCATGCAATTCCGTGATCGCGGATCGATGGCGAACACGTCGGATCGTTTGACGGATCGAGCGGATGACACCGGACACCTGGGATCGTGATGATATCCGCATCGCCCTGGAATCGTGTGTTCATTGCCCAAAGGACATCGTTCATATCGAAGCAGTCCACGTCCTCATCCACGAGAAATACATGTTTCAGTTCACTGAATGCAGAAAAAGCCAGCAGCGCCGCCTGACGCTGTCTTCCCTCATCACTTGGACCAAGCTTTTTAAATTGAAGAACAGCCATATATTTTCCGCCGCCCGCAGAACCACAGTACACATTCCGGAGTCGTCCCGGCATTGCTTTTTCTACCATGCCATAGATACTCGCTTCCGTCGGAATGCCCGCCATGGAAACATGTTCCTCGCTTGGTCCGATGCAGGTCTGCATGATCGGATTTCGCCGGTGTGTTACCGCTTTTACTTTAATCAGGCGGCACTGATCGCTCGCCGGACCGGTATAACCCGGAAATTCCGGCATGGCGTAACCGGTGTGGCTGTTCTGATCTTCCTGCACACGCACGCCCGGGATAACCTCGCCCTCGATCACATACTCTGCATTCGCAATTGCCATCTCATTTACCGAAACGCAATGGCACAGTTCCACCGGCTCTTTCCGCAGCGCACCTGCAACCGAAAGCTCATCGTAACCAAGCGGTGTTGTCGGCGGCTCAAAGCAGGAACCAATCTCAATCGCAGGATCGACGCCGATGCTGATGGAAATCGGCAGTTTCTGGCCAAGCTCCTCCGCACGGTCTGCCATCGCGCCGATATGGCGTGCACCCGGCGTGAAGAAAATCGAAAGTTCGTCTTTTCCCTGAATACAGAGACGGTGAATCGTCACATCGTGCAGCCCGGTATCCGGGTGGGAAGCGTAACACATGCCAAGCGTGATGTACGGGCCTGCGTCATCCGGCGTGTTGGTCGGTGCCGGGACGAGGCGGTTCAGATCAAAATCGGGATCCGTCGCCAGATGCACAACCTCCTGACACGGCGGCGCACCCTGAAATTCCACCGGTGCAACCGGCTTTTCCACGCTGTGATACAGCATTTTCCCAAGATTCTCCGGCTCACAGTCCAGAAGTGCAGCCACACGCTTCCGGCTCGCCAGGACACCGATCGCAACACTTGCGTCCGGGTGGCCTTTGATATTGCGGAAAATCATTGCCGGTCCTTCTTTCGTCGGACGTTTTACCGTTCCGCCCGCGCCGACATAGCGGTAAACTCCGGCAAGCTCCGCCATCGGATCAACTGCAACATCCGTCTCGGCAAGCTGTCCCGGCATATTTTTCAATCGTTCCAGCGCACTGCGCAGATCTCTTACTTTTTCAGCCATAATCATTCTCCTTATTCCCCAAATCAAAACTGTCTCATAGAATGTTCTTTTTTGTACTCCATTCAGCCAGCAAATCCATCGGATCCTCTCCATCCACTTTCCCTGCTGCATGTTTTATCCTTTTTATTTTAAAAAGAAACCTTTGTGGAATCAATTCGATCTGTGGTACAATTGTTTCCAGAATGGAATGAATGAAATGGAATGATTTTCAAAAGGAGGTTCTCTCTTATGACCATGGAACAGATCGACTTTTTTCTGATGACCGTCCGATGCGACACTTTTTTAGAAGCTGCAGAAAATCTTCATATCGCACAGTCCACGCTCTCGAAGCAGATCCAGAAGCTGGAATCCGAACTGAATCTCACCCTCTTCGACCGCACCCGCCGCCAGGCGGTTCTGACTCCGGCCGGCGAGCTGTTCTGCCAGGAAGCCTCAGAGCTCTCCCGCCAGTATCATCAGATGCTGCAGAAAATGCGCCACTTTAAAGAGTCGGAACGCCAGCCGCTCCGCGTCGGCTCTCTTCCGTTTCTGACGCAGTATCATCTCACCTCCCGCATCCGCGCTTTCGCACATACGCATCCGGAGGTTGAACTGATGCTGGAAGAGTGTGAAGAAAACGAGCTGATGGACGGTCTGCAGTCCGGTCGTTTTGATCTTGTCATTGCACGGGATTCCATGATTTCACCGCAGAAATATCACTTTGTACCTCTCGCAAAGGATCGTCTCTGTGTGATGCTCCCCATCGATCATCCGCTTGCAGAAAAATCTTCCCTGACAATCGCTGACATTGCCAGAGAACCTCTGATTCTTATGCATCCCTATACCTCGATTTATCAGCTCTGTATGCAACTATTTGAAAAGGCAGACCAAAAACCGCACATCCTGCGCACTGCCCGCCTGGAATCCATGATAAGCTCCGTGGAAGTCGGCGAAGCCTTAAGCCTGTTTGCCGGGAGTAACTTTGCATTGTTCCACCACCCAAACGTCACCGCCGTTCCTCTGCGCGACGCACCGCCTCTTGTGATCGGTGCCGCGTATCCGCTCAAAATGAAAGCATCAAAAAAGCCGGGAAATATCTCTGCACAGACGCTGAAATCATTTGTCTTTTTTATTCAAAATCCCGTATAAAAACACGCTTCTGGTGCTTTCAAACATGCCAGCGGCGTAACGCTGCCGCAGCATGAGACAGACCTATGGTTAATAGCAGGCAAAAACAAAAATAGCTGGTAAAATGTCTGACGATCGCCGGAACCGATATTTACCATCCGACCCAGGATGATCTGACCGGTGCGGAAATCGCGTTTGGCGGTGATATGATTCGTTCTCTGAAAAACGACAACTATCTTGTTATGGAAACCGAGGCACAGGGATTTCCAGGATGGACGCCATACAAGGGCCAGCTCCGCCAGCAGGCTTACAGCCATCTTGCCTCCGGTGCGAACAGCGTCATGTACTGGCACTGGCATTCGATTCATAATACGCTCTGGCATCATAATTTCCCATGCAGTTTATCTAAACCCAAAAAGAAGCATGTTTGTTTTTCAAACACGCTTCTTTTTTTGTATGCTTTTTATATTCTCTTTTACTTTGTATCCTTTTTACTGAACTGCCTCAAATGCCTCATCCAGATCCTCGATGATATCGTCGATGTTCTCGGTACCGATGGAAAGACGGATGGTGTTTGGTTTGATTCCCTGATCCAGCAGTTCTTCCTCGGTGCACTGGCTGTGTGTAGTGGTTGCCGGATGGATCACCAGAGATTTTACGTCGGCAACGTTAGCCAGCAGGGAGAACAGCTCCAGATTGTCGATGAAATCTTTTGCTTTCTGTGCATCGCCTTTGATTTCGAAGGTGAAGATGGAACCGCCGCCGTTCGGGAAGTATTTTGCGTACAGTGCCTGCTGTGTTGGATCTTCGGATACAGACGGATGATGTACTTTTTCTACCTGCGGCTGGCTCTCCAGATATTTTACAACCTTCAGCGCGTTCTCTACATGACGCTCTACACGGAGAGACAGTGTCTCAAGTCCCTGCAGAAGCAGGAAGGAATTGAACGGAGAAAGCGTAGCTCCGGTATCACGAAGAAGGATCGCACGTACTTTTGTAACGAATGCAGCAGGTCCAACTGCTTTTGTAAAGCTGATGCCGTGGTAGCTCGGGTTTGGCTCGGTCAGGGATGCGAATTTGCCGGATCCCTCCCAGTCGAATTTACCGCTGTCTACGATCACACCACCAAGGGTAGTTCCGTGACCGCCGATAAATTTAGTTGCGGAATGAACAACGATGTCTGCGCCGTACTCGATCGGACGAACGAGGTATGGAGTTGCGAAGGTATTATCGACAACCAGCGGAATTTTGTTCTCATGCGCAATTTTTGCAAGTGCTTCGATATCGACAACATCAGAGTTCGGATTTCCGAGGGTCTCGATGTAGATGGCTTTTGTGTTCTCCTGAACGGCTGCGCGAACCTCATCCAGATCAAATACATCAACAAATGTGGTGCTGATGCCGTACTGCGGAAGGGTGTGTGCCAGCAGGTTGTAGGAACCGCCGTAGATGTTCTTTGCGGATACAATATGGTCGCCCTTCTGTGCCAGGTTGATGATGGTGTAGTTGATGGCTGCTGCTCCGGAAGCTACTGCAAGTGCCGCAACGCCGCCCTCCAGTGCTGCCATTCTCTGCTCGAAGACGTCCTCTGTCGGATTAGTCAGACGACCGTAGATGTTTCCTGCATCCTGAAGTCCGAATCTTGCTGCCGCGTGATCGGAGTTATTGAATACGAAAGAAGAGGTCTGATAGATCGGAACTGCTCTTGCTCCGGTTGCCGGATCCGGATTTTCCTGTCCTACGTGAAGCTGTAAGGTTTCAAATTTAAGATTTCTTTCTGCTCTTGTTTTTTTGCTCATGATTGTATTCTCCTGTTCTGTTTTTCGTTTTTCTATTTCTTTTCATGTTCGATTTTCTATTATCTATCGGAACCGGTTGTCATCCTGTTCTGTCCATGCTGCAATGCGGCTCCGTTTTCTTTCGGTTTTATCTGCTTACGCTGCAACACATGACATCATAGATCACGATTCGATTCTCTGCGAAAACTGCTCTCATTTCCTTCGCTTCCTCTCGTTTTTGTGATATTTCCTATCTGTTTACAAGGATTATTATAGCGACAGTCTTCTGCTTTGTCCAATATAGAAAATTGATGGCCAGTTATAGGTTTTTCCTATAACCATTCTTTATCTCTACTCTTTTTTCTTCTAAAATTCCTATATCCAATCACGCTGCATAAAACAAGGTAACAAACGCAATTCATCTCCCACAGGCTGGGACTCGCAGCTTGCTCATAACCGAATAGCTGCTTCGCAGCTTATCAGGAGTGGCTTGTACCACTCCTGATACAAGCAAGTCCCCACCCACTGCTTATTGCTTTTCGCAATGGAAGCAGGGGACTTACTTGATTCGGTTAAAGTCTTCTTGTTTCTCCCTTTTCTTACAGCACAAGCTCCTTATATTTCCGAATTTCTTCCAAATACTGCTGTCCCAGTGCGCTGATCGACATACCCTTCCTGGAAACATAACCGATCATCATGTTTTCCTCTGCATGAAGCGGCACCGCGCGGTAATCACTGCCGTTTAATTCCTCACAGATAATGCCGGAGCAGAGCGTATAGCCATTCAGTCCGACCATCAGATTCAGCATGGTCGCACGGTCATTTGCCTTAATGATTCTCTTATATTCATACGTCGAAAGCACTTCCTCTGCCAGGAAGAACGAATTGTTGCTTCCCTGATCAAAGGACAGGCACGGATATTCCTTTAGCTCCTCCATAGTGATCTCTGCCTGATCTGCAAGCGGATGATCCTTCCAGAGATAGACGTACGTTCCACAGGAAAACAGGTCGTGGAACTCAAGGTTATTGTCCTTCAGCAGCTTGTTCAGCACCTTCGCATTAAAGTCATTCCGATATAAGATCCCAAGCTCGCTCTTGAAGTTCTTTACATCCATCAGCACATCATACGTTCTCGTCTCATAAACCGCAAACTCGTACTCATCCATACCAAACTGCTTCACTAGCTCCACAAACGCCTTTACGGCAAAACTGTAATGCTGCATCGACACGCTGAATTTTTTCTTTCCCTTGGTGCGATAAATATAGCGGTTTTCGAGAAGCTGATACTGGTCTGTGACCTGACGTGCGTAACCCAGAAACTCCTCTCCCTCCGGGGTCAGTACTGTTCCGTGGCTGCTGCGCTTGAACAGCTCAATTCCGATCTCTTTTTCCAGCTCCTTGATTGCTTCAGAGAGACTCGGCTGTGAAATATAGAGTGCCTTTGCCGCCTCATTCATGGATCTGGAGTCTGCGGCCTGAATTACGTAGCGAAGCTGTTGTAGTGTCATAAGTAAAGTTCCCTTTCTGGTATAAATTAATATGCGAAACTGCCATTCGCGGTGGAGAGAAAATGCCGCGGATGGCAGTGTTCGCTGATATCTATTATTTTAAAATCTGAAGCTGTTCCCTTTTATTTGGCAAACAGGGCTGTGGAATAGTATCTGTCTCCGTTATCCGGCAGGAGCACAACGATGGTTTTGCCTTTATTTTCCTCTCGTTTTGCAAGCTGGATTGCTGCATACAGAGCTGCTCCGGAGGAAATTCCTGCGAGAATCGCTTCCTCGGCTGCCAGATATTTTCCGGTCTCGAAAGCATCCTCATTTTCTACCTTGATGATTTCATCGTAAATGCTGGTATTCAGAGTCTCCGGCACGAAACCTGCGCCGATTCCCTGGATTTTATGCGGTCCGGAAACACCCTCAGACAGTACCGGTGAGGATGCCGGCTCTACTGCTACAATTTTTACTTCCGGTTTTTTCTCTTTTAAATACTCACCCGTTCCGGTGATCGTTCCGCCAGTGCCGACACCAGCAACGAAGATGTCAACCTCTCCATCGGTATCTTCCCAGATCTCCGGACCTGTTGTCTTTTTGTGGGTTGCCGGGTTTGCCGGGTTCACGAACTGGCCTGCGATGAAGCTGTTCGGGATCTCTTTTGCAAGCTCATCGGCTTTCTCGATCGCACCCTTCATACCCTTTGTTCCGTCCGTCAGAACAACCTCTGCGCCGTATGCCTTTACAATGTTGCGGCGCTCTACGCTCATGGTTTCCGGCATCGTAAGGATCATACGATACCCTTTTACGGTAGCTGCCGCTGCCAGTCCGATTCCGGTGTTTCCGGAAGTCGGCTCGATGATAACGGAACCTTCTTTTAAGAGACCTTTTGCTTCAGCATCCTCAATCATCGCTTTTGCAATACGGTCTTTGACGCTTCCTGCCGGATTGAAGGATTCTACTTTTGCGATCAGTTTCGCCTGCAGTCCTTCTTTTTCTTCAATTCGTTTCAGTTCTACCAGCGGAGTTTTTCCTACAAGATCCAGAATGCTGTCATATACCTTTGCCATCGTTGATTTCCTCCTTACTTTTGCTCGCTTTTTCTCTATTTCCCTATTTCCTATTGAGTTTGTATGTTTTAAGTTGTTTCCATCTTATTCCAATCGTTTTAAAATGTCAACACATTTCACTGATATGATCAGAAAAGATGGTTAGAGCAGACCTGCAAGCGCAATACTGACCGCCATTCCGACCAGGGAAGAGAACAATGCACCCGCCAGTGTGTACCGCGTTTTTTTGATGTGGATCGCTCCGAAATAGACCGCCATCGTATAAAAAACCGTCTCCGTGCACGACATCATAATCGAAGCCGCCCGTCCGGCGAAGGAATCACACCCCGCCTCTTTGTAGAGATCCAGCAGCAAACTCACCGCCGCACTGTTGGAAAAGAGACGCACAATGCCAAGCGGCACCAGGGCAGATGGAATCCCCGCGGTTCCAGCACCGTTCCGAGCAGCTTTCCAAAATCCTCCAGAAATCCCGATGACCGCAGCACGCCGACCGCCGCCATCAGCCCGATTAAGGTCGGCACAATTCCGATCACCGTCCGCATGCCGTCCTTCGCCCCGTTCAGAAAATCGCCGAACACATCCTGTTTCATCAAAAGCCCCAGTCCGACCACATAAAAAATCAGCACGGGAACCATCAGATCTGAAAGCGCCGAAAGAAAACGCAAAAAAATCCCCTCCCCAGAAAAATCCTATCAGATACACTCCGATACAATTTATTCCGCGGGCGGGGATTTATGTAATTTTATTTCACTTTAATCTGAAACAGACGCGCCATATATGTCTCCGGGAAGTGAATCTGCAGCGTCTTACTGTAGTCATCGTAATGGAACACATCACCGCATGCTTTCGGGTAAATGCAGGAAAACTCCAGCTCTTTCCCTGGGAATGCCCGGTTCAGCGGAACTTCAAAATCAGCCTCTCCGCCGCGTCTCCACACACCAAGATAAATTACATCTCCCGGCACACGGATTCCGGCTGCGAGGTGTTTTTCTTCATTGTCTGCCCATCCCATCGGCCAGAACGGAACGCCGTCCTTGATGCCGCTGCGGATCTCTTTGTAGCAGTCAATTCCCTCTTTTACAAGTTCAAACCGCTCCGGCGAAATTTCTGCGAGATGGCCGCTTTGGTGAATACGAAGCAGCAGCGCATTGACCATATTGAAAATAACTTCCTCTTTTGTGCCGTCCCGCAGCGGATATGACCAGATCGCCGCCTGCTCCGGCGTCACGCCGATGGCTGCATTCGCCGAAATCGTCGCATAATTGCGGTAATCCTCCTGATCGCTCGTCGACTGAATGCTGTTTCGCGCCAGCATCGCATAGTCCATCCGAAGACCGCCGCTCGAGCAGTTCTCAATGACAAGATCCGGATACTTTTTATAAATGCCATCCAGCCATGCCAGATACGCTCTCTCATGCTCCAGAAGACCGTCTCCAAAACTGTCTGCATCCACTTCCGTACCAATACCAGGCTCAATATTGTAGTCCATCTTGATATAGCCGACACCGTAGTCCCGTACCACACGGTCGATGACTTCGGTCACATGCTCAATCACAAGCGGATGACGGAAATCCAGCTGATAACGGCTTCTGTCATACACACGCTTGCCGTGGCGCAGGAAGAAGCACTCATCCGGCAGAATGGAAGCCTTCTTACAGTTGATACCCATAACCTCCAGCTCCAGCCAGACACCAGGAATCATGCCCTTCGAACGAATATAATCCGTCACCTCACGCACTCCATTCGGAAAGCGCTTTTTACTCTCCTGCCACTCACCGACACTGTCCCACCAGTTGCCGTCCGCATACCAGCCGGCATCAATGACAAAATACTCACATCCGGCCTTCTCTGCCGCATCCACCAGTGGGAACTCTTTTTCTGTGGTCGGATCTCCAAACAGACAATTCATATAATCATTGAAAATAACCGGCAGATTTTCATTATCTTTGTTCGGACGGCGGATCTTTCTGCGGTACTTCGTCAAAGTACCAATCGCTTCCTCGAAATCATCATGACCTACGCCGACAGCCACCGGAACCGTTGTAAAGGAATCTCCCGGCTTCAGGTTCTTCGACCAGTGTGACTGAATCTCTGTCGGACCGCTCACCGCCAGATAAAAATGGCAGTTCTGATCTCCGATCTCATAATGCCAGGAACCACTGTGGTCAATTTCAAAAAACAGACTCGAATCTGCCACACTGTTTCCAATATATCCCATCGGCACATATTCCTTCGCCGACCAGTTGCCCGTATTCGTAATCTCAATCGTCTTCGAAGTTCTCTGATAATTATGCGGCTGCGTCTGCGCCATGCCAAGATCTGCAAACCGGTACTTCTTCACCGTCAGCTCCTTCTGCCATCCATTGTGAACCACAACCATCGACATCTTGTCATCCGAGCTGACAAGCTCTGGAATTCCCTCTTTCTGTTCCTTCTCAATACCCCAGTAACTAAAACTCGAAATGTACTCCAGTGTCTGGTCTTCCTTTCCTTCGTTCGTCACTGTATTGTACATTCTCGCAACCGGAATCCCATCAAAAAACTGCATCACAGACTCCACCTTCGCGCCCGTCACATCATCCGACTGCACAATCCGAAGCAGATCCCCGTTCTCATTTCTCTCCTCCGAAATCGAATCAAACTTCAGCATAAAGCCCGGAGCCGTCACAATATACTTATTTCCATGCTTCTCATACGGCCGGTTATACCCCGAAAAATTCACCTGCACCAGCTGGAAGCTCTCCTTAATCTGAGCTTCCCGCATTCCTTCCATCATCCACACTCCATCCGGCTTCCGGCAAAGATTCTCCGCGTCAAACGGTGCATGTGAAAAATGAAACAGCTTCAGCTGATTCTCTTCCGTCACCCCAAACACAATATGAATTCCATTCACATCATAACAAATCAGCTCTGCCTTGATCGGGGTCTCAATCCTGCTCGTCCATTTCTGCATCTTAAAAACCCTCCTTTGGAAATTTTTCTCATATTTCCAGCATATAACTTGTCCCCTTTAAAGTCCAGCACATTCTTGCTTTTTCCATCCTATTCTTTTCAACCATCTTGCGCCGATCCGCCCTTCAGGCGGATCCAGACTTTCCTCCCGTTCTCACTCCCAGCTCACGCGCCAGCCGTTATTTCACAACCCCAAACGTCGCAATCTCAAACTCCCGGAGTGTCACATGATACACCCCGTTCTCATCCGGGCAAAGTACCTCACCCTTCTCTTCCACTACATTACTGCGGTAAACCTCTTTCATCCAGCTCTCCTTTCGGAAGGAAAGTACCTCATCCTGCGGCATATTGTTCACAAACCGCACAAACAGATCGTCCTTTGCAAGTCCCTTCTTAAACGCCGTCAGATGAATTCCTTCCCCTTCAAAGCGGAGGAAGCTCATTTCCAGCGGCATCTCGCCCGATACGAGTTCCGGTTTTACCTGACCCGGCTTTCTGAGCCATGCCTTTGAAAGACCGGCCTGTGCTGCTGTCAGATCCTGCTGGAATGCGTAACCCTCGGTAAATGCCTCGCCCGTCTTACCGGCTGCATACGGCACAACTTCAAACTCCAGGGTAAACGTTCCGATCTGCTGCGCCTTTGGCGTCGGGAAATAACCCCAGTCACCCATCTCCGCAACGGAGCGAAGCAGCGTTACCGCAATCGCATTCTCCTCATCCGCCAGAACCTCATATTCATACAATCCGCGGTTTGCCACAAGAAGACCATTTGTCTCATCTTCCATTGCAGCAAAACACTGCTGTCTTTCACATCCGCAGGGATTCGTCCAGGTATCATTATGACGGTTATTTCTCTTTACAACCTCAAAGGCAGAATCTGCCAGATGCGTAGACGTATTCAGACCCGTCGGCATTACAACGCGGACTCTGTGATCCTTTGCCTGATTGCAGATCGTCGTTGCGACACGCAGACCTTTTTCCCGATTTTTTCCAGTGTCAGAACCGTCTTTACTTCCATCGGAACCAGTTCCTTCGAACGGTTTGCCACACGCGTATATGGGTCAATACACATCTCACGCTGTCTCTGCAGTTCCTCTCCCATACCGGACGGAATCATCATTTCGTGACAGATCTCAACTACCGTGCGGAATGCATTTTTCTCCACACAGCGAATCTCAGCTTTCATGCCTTTCGTTGTGACTGTCTGTTTTCCAGAGTCCTGAATATAAATATATTCATTTCCCATATCTCCGGTATCTTCATAGAGTCCCAGATTTTCATACGTTCTTCCGGTTTCCTTATTCAAAATCTGGTAGGAACCGTCCTCATTGACCGTAACTTTCAGGTTTTCATTTTCCAGAACGCGCTCATTCGCAAAATCTGCAGAGGTTTCCTGGTTCTGATCCGGCTCTGCCTGCTCCAGATAATATGTTGCATATCCCATCGCCGGAACTTCTGCCTCAAACGTTACCAGCACCTTCTTTGCCATATATGGCTGACGGAACCGGTCATCCGGCAGATCATATCCGAAGGAAATTCCTGCATTTTCGATTTTTGCCGGAACTGCATTTCCGTTTGCATCGCGAAGCACCAGATTTGGCATTTCTACCGCCTCGGCCGCCTCATAACCATCCCATACAAACAGATTGTAATCGCGGAACAGATGCAGTTCTTTTGCAATGACCTGTTTTTTCGCGGTGCCAGAAGTATTCCATACAACGAACGGAATCTTTTCACTGTTTCCAGGAAGTGCCGCGGTATTCACCTGATCGGTCAGGTATTCTACACTCTCATCGTAAATCGCATCCGCCACCTGTCTGCTCTTCGCAAAGCGGGTTTTCATTTCTTCATTTACTTCATCGACGCTGCAGCCGCAGATGCTGTCATGCGGATGATTCTGCATCAGCTTTTTCCAGCTGTAAATCATCTGGTCTTCCGGGTATGCTTTGCCAAGCACCTCTGCCATGGCTGCCGCCGGTTCTGCTTTCCGCTCCAGCGCTGTTTCGCCGGCACGGTTGTCCACTTTCAGTCCCATCCAGGAAGAAGCGGTGTTTGCCAGGGTCCATCTTCCGTCTGTTTCCTGGCTTGTCAGCTCGCCCTTTACCGTAGAGAAATTCTCGGAAATTTCTTTTTCCATTGCCTTTACATAGGTTTTGAAATCCGAATGAATAAATTCAATGTCCGGGTACAGTTTCCGTGCGACACGGATTGCCTCGGTAATGTCCTTCTGCAATGGCTGATGGTCGCATCCGTTCATCATCAGAAGCTGATGTGTTGCCGCAAATTTTCTCGCATCGGCCAGTTTTTTGTCCCAGTAAACTTTTGCTTCTGCCTCATCCACCGGAATCTCCACTCCGTTGTTATACCAGTTTGCAAACAGAATACCCGGCAGTTTCGTTCCGTCCGGGGATGCCCACATCATTTCGGAATACGTGGACTCATACTGTCCTCCGGTTACCTCATTATTCGGTCCGATCGGTTTTACGCCGCGTCCGAATACAACCGCATCCATGCCCGCCTGCTTCAGCACCTGCGGCATCTGTCCCGCATTTCCGAATGCATCCGGGAAATAACCGACATTTCCGATCGCTCCGTAACGCGCTGCTTCCTGCATGCCGACCTGAAGATTGCGGACACATGCCTCACCGCTGGTCAGAAACTCATCCTGCAGAATGTACCACGGGCCAGTCTGGATTTTTCCTTCACGGACGCATTTTTCCACCTGCTCGCGTTTTTCCGGGCGCACTTCCAGGTAATCGTCCAGGGCAATCGTCTGTCCATCCAGGAAAAATCCGCCAAATTCCGGATCGTTCTCTGCTTTTTCCAAAATATTGTCTACCAGCTCAATCAGTTTCATTCTGTGTTTTTCAAAAGACTGATACCACTCTCTGTCCCAGTGGGAATGGGAAATAATATGAACAGTTGTTTTCATGATGTGTTTCCTCCTGTTATAAAAATGATTTTCAAACTTAAAACTCTTTCTATTTAAGTCTTGTTCCTGTATTGCCGTGTTGATTTGATATATCATATCATAAAAAAACGCAATGCTTCTGTCAAGTATTTCTGCATTTTTCCTACGTTTTTCCATGATTTTATATCATTTTCTTTTTGCTTGATATATCATTTTTAGTTTGACTTATCTTTTTCCCGAGACTATAATACAAAGCAAGTCGATATCACACTTTTACAAATACAGTTGTCACCAATCATACTATTTGAGGAATTTTACAGACATGGATAGAAATAAAAGAATAACGAAACCCAAATATGAAATCATCAAAGAAGCTCTTTTAGAGCGCATCCGCACCGGACAGTTTTCTTCCGATGCCGTGTTCTGCACGGAAAAAATGCTCTCGGAGCAATATGAGGTAAGCCGCATCACAGCAAAGCGGGCGATTGAAGATCTGGAACAGCAGGGAATCCTGTATCGAAAACGCGGCGTCGGAAGCTTTGTCTCGCAGAAAATCCCACCGGTTTCCTCCTCCGCATCAGAAAACGACAGCAAATCAAAAATGGTTTCCCTGCTGCTTCCCTTTGCCACAACACAGGGAAACATTTCGGAAACGATTGGTTCCTTAAGTGCCGCACTGGCCGAAAAAGGATACTTTTTAAGCATTCATATCACCGGCTCTTCCTCTCCGAAGGAACGTACGACACTGGAACTGCTCCGTTCTCAGAACATCGCCGGACTTGTCTACTATCCCAAGCGTGACAATATCCACCTGGAACAGTTAAACGATTTCCTGTTTGCAAACCGCCCGGTTGTCATCATCGACAAGCAGACCGACTGTCCGTATTTAAACAATGTTGTCTGCGACAATTACGATGGCGGACGGCAGCTCACCCGTCACCTCCTGGAACAGGGGCATCGCAACATCGCCTTTTTCACAACAGCTCCCCTTTCCGAAACCTCGTCGGTCCGTGATCGTTTCGGCGGATTTTTGCACGAAATAAAAGCCGCCGGAATCATGCCCGATTCCCGGCAGCTTATCACCTGGCCACATGCACTTTCTACAGAAGATGCCCTTTCAACAGAAATCACACCTTTTCAACAGCAGCTCCTTACCCTGCGGCAAAATGGAATTACTGCACTTCTCGCAGAAAATGACCAGGTTGCCGAACTCATCTTTCTCGCCTGCCGTACCATTGGCCTTAGGATTCCGGAAGATCTCTGCCTCTGTGGTTTTGATGACACGAGTCTCAGCCGGAGTCTTGAAATTACCTCTATTCATCAGGACTTTGAAAGCATCGGACGGGAAGCCAGCCGGATTCTCCTTTCCACACTGGAAAACCCTGCGGCGGAACCGGAAAAAATTGTACTGCCGGTGACACTTGTTCCCCGGGCATCCTCGCTTCGAATGATAAAAACAGAATCCTAAAACCAGATCATTTTTCATCTGAATTTTCTTCCAGAAATTTTCGGATCTTCTCTGGCGGCAGCAATGCATAAATACTTTTATGGAATGTTGCCGCCACTTCCAGTTCTCCGTAATATCCTGTACGCACATCACAATTTCCCTGGAATGCCTCCCGCAGTGTCGCATTCAGCGCTGCTCCCTCATCACTGTCCATAAAATCTTTCAGCATCCGGCAGCAGGTGTGCGTGTTTTCATAATAGCGGCGGTATGCCGGATGAAATTCCCGCATCCATCCGCTCACGGATACACAGAACAACGCCGTCGGATGGATCACCGGCTGATAAAGAAGACGCCATTTTTCCTGCTGTACCGGATCTGCCGCAAACGCAAGCAAAGAAACTTTCAGCTCTTCCACAAAACCCGGATAATCTTCCTCCGTCAGAGAGATAATTTTCTGATTGCGCAGATACTGGTTGATATTCGTCGCATCAATCTGCTCCGGAGAAATGTACTGTAAATAACGGGACATCATTTTCAAATCCGTACCTGCGTGCTCAATCGTATGCTGTGTGATTTTCTGCCACAAAAACTGCTGATATTCCGTAACCGGCGTATCCAGATATGCCATCCACAAATACTGTGCCAGCAGCCGGGCATCCCGGGATTCCATCTGATTCCGGGTAGGATCCTCCGGGCAAAAATCGGTATCTGCAAGCATCCCCGCAAGCTGTTCAAGCGACTGGCACACAGGAAGCTGTCCGCTCAGACGATCCATTTCGCTGATCGTCTGCTGAATGGTAAGCATCTGCGACTGGAGTGCATTCAGCTGTTTATGCAGATAAAATGGTGTTGTGCGCGGCTTGTGAAGAATCGCGCGGATATCCGCCAGTGAAAGTCCTGTCTCGCGCAGCTTGCGGATGATAAAAAGTTTTTGAATATCTGCTTCTGAAAAATCATGGTAACCGTTATGTTCATCAACAACAGGCGAGATCATCTTCTGATCGATATAATAATAAACCGTCCTCCTGGACAATCCTGTTTTTTTGATTACTTCCTGAATTCTCATTGTTGCACCCCGTTTTTCCTTTTGTCCAGTCATTCCCCCGTATTCTGACCGTTTCTCTTTTTTTTCACTCTTTTTTCTTTCTGTTTTTTCCGCTTTTTTTCGTTTTGTATTTTATTAAAAGCATACACCTGATGTATACTTTTGTTTCCTATTATATCCTGTTTTCCCTCAAAAAGCCACGTAACAATTCTCTTTTTCCATAGAAATCTTCTGCTTTTGAGAAAAGAATGCTGTTTATTTCTGAAAAAATTTGCATTGACTGTCCACCAACGATATCCCGTATAGTAAAGGAAAGGATTTGCAACAAAATTTAAGAGAAAGGAAATATCCCGTTTTTTGTATTCTCCAAAACGAATCGTCATTCAGAGTCAAATGATTTTTCATGCAAAATTCATTTTTCTCCGAATCGTTAAAAAAATAAAAACTACAGCCTGCATAATCAGTTTTCATTGATACGAAAAAACGGGATCGGGTGAATGGTATGATGTTAAAAGATAAAGTTGCAATTGTTACCGGCGGAACCAGAGGAATCGGCTATGCCATTGTGCACAAATTTCTGCAGAACGGCGCGAAAGTCGTCCTGTTCGGATCCCGGGAAGAGACCGTTGCAAAAGCGGTTGCATCTTTAAAAGAAGAAAACCCGGACTGGGAAGTTTCCGGTGCATGGCCAAAGCTAACCGATGCAGCTGCCATGGTAGATGAGATCAACAAAGTCAAAGAAAAATACGGCAAAATCGATATTCTTGTGAACAACGCCGGTGTCTCAGACAGTACACCAATTGACAAGTATACCGCAGAGCGCTTTGCCAGTGTCATGGATCTAAATGTCAACGCCATGATGAACGGCATCCTTCCAACCGTTGCTATTATGAAAGAACAGGGCGGCGGCTGTATTTTAAATACCAGCTCAATGGTCAGCATCTGCGGCCAGCCGGGCGGCGTTGCCTATCCATCCAGTAAATATGCGGTCAACGGTCTGACCTGGTCCCTCGCACGGGAACTTGGTCCTTTCCATATCCGTGTAAACGCGGTTGCACCTGGCATCACCCGTACCGATATGGTTGCCGCACTTCCAAAAGAAATGATTGATCCACTCATCAACCGCATTCCTCTTCGAAGAATTGGTGAGTCAGAAGACATTGCAAACGCATTCCTCTTCCTGGCAAGCGATATGGCTTCGTATGTAACCGGAGAAATTCTTTCCGTGGATGGTGCGATGAGATCCTGATTTATTTTTCATCCAGTTGTACACCATTTTCTGATTTTGGGGTTATCTGCGTAAAATCTATAGTTTTATAATAGGAAAAATCCTGCAAGACGTTAAACTATCTCTCAACCTTCCGCTTTTCATTTTGAAGATTGGGAGGCCGTTCATGTCCCACAGGATTTTTTCCTATATAGCAGCAGATATTCTCAATCCGATTCGCTGCTTATGTTTTTCACCATGGAAGCAAGGGACTTCCTTGATTTGGTTAAATCATATTTGGAAACTTCTAAAGTGTCAGTCGACGTAGTTAGAAAAACAGCATCACCAGCCCCAGCGCACAGAGCAAAATTCCCGTCACGCGGTTCAGCATTTTCACATTTGCCCCGTTGGCCCATTTCGCTCCAATCTGTGCAAAGACCAGGGTACTGATGACACAGGCAATCAGAATTGGAATGTCCGGCGCGCCGCCGATATAAAAATGGGAGATCGCACCGGTCAGAGCTGTAAAGGTCATAATAAAGACGCTCGTTCCAACTGCTGTTTTCAGCTCATATCCGAGCACGCTGGTCAGCACCAGAAGCAGCATCATGCCACCGCCTGCTCCGACAAATCCACAGATAAATCCAATCACAACACCGCAGAGAATCGACTGCTGGATTTTCTGTTTTTCTGATTTGTTTGCCTGTACTTCTTTCGTCGTCATGATCGGACGGATGATAAATTTCAGTCCGACAAACAGTGTCATCACTTTCGAAAATCCGCCCATGGTTCCATTTGGCACAAGCGAAGATACGAAGCTGCCGACTAGTGTAAAAATCAGAACAGATATCAGCATAATCACGCCATGGCGGATATCAATGTTTTTATTCTTTTTATAAGTCCAGGCACTTACTCCTGATGCCAGCACATCCGATGCCAGCGCAATGCCAATCGCCTGATAAGCCGGCATGTGTAAAAAGGTAATCAGCATCGGTGAAACAACGGCCGCTGCGGAGAGTCCCGCAAGTCCCGTGCCAAGGCCGGCGCCAAGACCAGCCACAATACATACGATAAGTTGTGTTATTGTCATAGTTTTTCTGTCATCCGCTTAGATCCGTTGCACTTTTCCTGTACTTTGCCATTTGGGGGCAGATGACTGTTTTCCTCCTCTTTCTGTTTTTGTTTTGTCTTATTTTTCTATTATGTTCTTCTCTCTGGCTTTCAGCGTTTTTATTTTTCCGTCACGTTCCTCCGAATCAGCTCGCATAATCTGAGAAATTCTTCCCTGTCTTCTCTGGAAATTCCGGAAAACAACGATTCTCCAAACGCTCTCTGGCAATCCTGTCCAAAGCGGATAATTTCTGATGCACTTTCTTCTAGCTTCAAATGCACTTTCTTGCGATCCGCCGCATCTGTTTCTTTTTGAATGTATCCTTTTTCACACAGCTTGTTCACTGCCAGTGAAACATGCGATTTCTGCATTTTCCGCACACGCACAATATCCACTGCAAGATCAAACTGGCTGTTATTCGCAAGAAACAGCAGAACATCCACTTCCGCAGCTGACAGATCATAACGCACCATGACCTTTTTTTCGGACTTGGCGTATTTTCGTTCTACCTCCACTGCAAATTGCCATTGTTCATCAAACATACTTTTTCACCTTCTTTTTTAACTTGATATTCTTATTTGTTCTATTTTGAACTTTTTTGTATAATAGTTCTTTTTTGAACATTTGTCAAGGAGTGCACACGGAAAACGTTCGAACTTATAAATCTAAAGTATTTTATAAAGTGCAGAAAATTATATTCTTGACTCTATAATCATTGTAGGCTTTACTATAATCGTAACATTCTACAACAGGAGGTTTCCCTATCATGGAACGAAACTTAACAACCGGCAGTATCTGGAAAAATATTTTCTATTTTTCGCTGCCTTATCTCTTATCGTATTTTCTGCAGACGCTCTACGGCATGGCAGATCTTTTCATCATCGGACAGTTTGAAGGCGCGGCCGGTACAACAGCCGTTTCCATCGGCAGTCAGGTTATGCATATGATTACCGTTATCATCGTGGGACTTGCCATGGGAACGACTGTCAGCATCGCGCAGGCCGTCGGCGCAAAAGATAAAAAGCAGGCATCACGCTGCACAGGAAATACCATCACTTTATTTCTCGGTGTTTCCGTCGTGCTGATGGTAATCCTGCTTCTTCTGGTAAAGTCGATCGTACTTGTGATGTCCACACCATCCGAAGCCGTTTCCGGCACCGTCGCTTATCTGACGATCTGTTTCATTGGTATTCCATTCATCACCGCGTATAATATCATCAGTTCCATCTTCCGTGGACTTGGTGATTCGAAAAGCCCGATGTACTTCATCGCAGTCGCATGTGCGGCCAATATCGCACTCGACTATCTCTTTATGGGCGCCCTGCATCTTGGTCCATCCGGTGCCGCGCTTGGAACCACGCTTTCCCAGACACTCAGCGTCATTCTGGCACTGATTGCGATCCGCAAACGTGATACCGGCATCCGTCTTACCCGGTCGGATCTCTCCCCTCAGACAGCTGTGATGGGACAGATTCTTAAAATCGGTGTTCCGATCGCCCTGCAGGATGGTTTTATTCAGATCGCCTTTATCATCATTACCATCATCGCTAACCGGCGCGGTCTGGAAGCAGCGGCTGCAGTCGGTATTGTAGAGAAAATCATCAGCTTCCTGTTCCTGATTCCATCTTCCATGCTTTCCACTGTTTCGGCGCTCGGCGCGCAGAACATCGGTGCTGGAAAGCAGAAGCGTGCCGAACAGACCATGTGGTGTGCTGCACTGATTGCTGTCGTTTTCGGACTGATCGTCGCTATTACGATTCAGTTTATTTCCGTTCCTGTGGTCGGTCTTTTCACAACAGATGCGGAGGTTGCACGCCTCGGCGGTCAGTATATCCGCGGTTATATCTGGGACTGCATTTTTGCTGGAGTCCACTTCACCTTCAGCGGCTATTTCTGTGCCTGCGGACGGTCGGAATTTTCCTTCCTGCACAATATCATTGCCATTCTGCTTGTTAGAATCCCCGGTGTGTATCTGACTTCCATCTGGTTCCCGGACACGCTGTTCCCGATGGGCATTACAACGGCATGTGGATCTCTGACCTCTATTATCATCTGCCTGCTGGTGTTTCGGTACTTAAAGAAGAAACCGATTCGTACTGCTGTATAAATTTTCTTTGGAGTATATCTTTATGACAGACGATCGCAGGAAATCACCTTAATTGACAACGGAATGACAAGCGATCCAGAA
>ENA-OQKJ01000049-OQKJ01000049.1-human-gut-metagenome-genome-assembly--contig:-NODE-49-length-32156-cov-4.456680_pt1 | contig 32156 bp, 28 predicted proteins | sample MGYA00242647_ERZ504795 | MGnify/ENA primary metagenome ERZ504795 (study PRJEB26092, sample SAMD00036398) | human gut metagenome | host: Homo sapiens | study: EMG produced TPA metagenomics assembly of...
CAGCAAATACAAATTTAACACTCCTCCGCAATCTTATAGATCAACTGCTCTGTATCTTCCCATCCAAGGCATGGATCTGTGATAGACTTGCCATATGTCATATGATCTGAGTATTTTCTGATTTCCTTCTTCAAGGTAGCTCTCGATCATCACACCTTTCACCATCTTCTTTACATCTTCATTATATCTTCTGCTGTGGAGAACCTCGCTTACAATACGGATCTGCTCTTTAAACTGCTTATTTGAGTTAGAATGATTTGCATCAATAATGGCAGCCGGATTCTTCAGATTTTTCTGTCCATATACTTCCACAAGTCGGACAAGATCTTCATAATGGTAGTTCGGGATACACGTTCCGTACTTGTCTACTCCTCCACGCAGGATCACATGTGCCAGATCATTTCCATCCGTTGACACATCCATTCCTCTGTAAATAAAATTATGGGAACTCTGTGCCGCAATCACTGAATTTAACATGACTGAAAAATCTCCACTGGTCGGATTTTTCATTCCTACCGGGATGTCCATTCCACTGGCTGTCAGACGATGCTGCTGATTTTCAACTGACCTGGCACCGATTGCTTCGTATGAAAGAATATCATCCAGGTAACTTCTGTTCTCTGGATACAGCATCTCATCTGCTGCCGTCAGTCCGCTTTCTTTCATGGCACGGATATGCATCTTTCTGATTGCAATGATTCCTTCTAATAAATTAGGAGCCTGATCAGGATCCGGCTGGTGAAGCATTCCCTTATAGCCCTCTCCTGTCGTTCGTGGCTTATTCGTATAAATACGTGGAATAATCATCAAACGATCACTGACTTTCTCATTGACTTTTGCAAGTCGGTCTACATATTCGCATACAGAATCTTCCCTGTCTGCTGAGCATGGTCCGACAATCACAACAAATTTGTCTGATTTTCCTTCAAATATCGACCTGATCTCCTCATCTCTTTCTGCTTTCAGTTTCACCAGTTCTTCCGGCAGCGGATATTTTGCCTTCAGATATGCCGGTAAAGGCAGTTCCGTATTGATCTTCATTCCCATTGTATCGTCCTCCTGTTGTATTTTATCTGATGATCAGAAGTGCCAAGAAAGCACATTCCTGGATTTTGTGCGTTCATCAGTATCCTGCTTTTCTGACAGGATCATCCACTGATCGCCGCTTATGTAAGAAAAGGAGTTTCAAAGCTGAAACTCCTTACGTGCCGAGCAAAACGATAAGCCGGGTTATGTCGTTGGACAATCATCTGTCTAGGCATCACGTTACCGCAATGCTCAAGCGACCTACCTGAAACGTGACGGGCAGCCACATAGTTTCTATCCGGTCTTGCTTCGGATGGGGTTTACATATGCCCTCGCTGTTACCAGAGAGGCGGTAGTCTCTTACACTGCCTTTCCACCCTTACCACAGAAAAGTGACCTTTACTGTGGCGGTTTATTTCTGTTGCACTGGTCTGGGAGTCACCTCCACCGGACGTTATCCGGCATCCTGCCCTGCGAAGCCCGGACTTTCCTCGTCTGAACCCTTTCGTCTGTTCAGCCGCGATTACCTGGCCTGGTTGCGCAAGTGCTATTCTAGCACGTTTTTTTGCACTTGTAAAGAAATTTCATTCATTACTGTTCACTCCGTTCTCAGTAACGTTGCCAAAATTCATTTCAAATTGCCTGCGGCAATGGAATTTTGGCTTGTATGTCTCGGGATTTTGGCATATTCATGCCAAAACACCTCGCGGGATAGTGGCGTGTGAACAGTAACTTTCATTCTAGTACATCGTTTTCGAAATAACTATACCACTCACTTGTCTGCGAATCCGATTGCACAGGTCTAAAAGCCTCAGCGTAGCCCGCTACGCCTGCGTTTTTATACCAGCACACTCGAATCCGCATCCTACGCGATTGGTATAGTTATTTACGAAACGCTGTACTAGTATTTTACACATTAAAGCAGCTTCCACCGATAAATTCTCTTAAAATCGAATTATTCGGTACTGCCTCGCTTGGCACCGGAACAAAATATTCAAAGAACTTCAGCAGCCTCTTCGCCTCTGTATACTCTGGTTCGTCCTTGGCAATCCCAAACAAAAGCGGTTCCGCATATACTTTCAGACATGCCAGTTCATAGATCAGCGCAGAATTAAACATTACATCTGCATCCTCCTGGAACGGAAAGATATTCTGTTCTTCACCTCTGCGCACAGACGGCCATCTTGCAATTGTCTCTTTTGCGGAAGTCCCTCTGGTGCGGGCATCTCTTACAATTCTGCGAATCAGACGGCCATCCGTAGTAGGAATCCTGTTATGTTCATCAATATTCAGCTGAGTCAGAGCGCTGAGATAAATCTTAAATTTGCTCTCCTTTGGCAGCGCATAGCTGAGCCTGTCATTCAATCCATGAATTCCCTCGATCACCAGAATATCGTCTTTATCCAGCTGCAGAAAATCACCTTTATATTCTCTGGTTCCTGTTTTGAAATTGAAAACCGGCATCTCTACCCTTTTTCCTTCCAAAAGCTCAAGCATATCTTTATTAAACTGCTCCACATCAATCGCTTCCAGACACTCAAAATTCTTTTCCCCAAACTCATCTACAGGAGTCAGGTGCCTGTCAATGAAATAATTATCCACTGCGATCGGATGCGGTTTCATTCCATGGGCAGCCAGCTGAATAGACAGCCTGTGTGAAAACGTAGTCTTTCCGGAAGAAGACGGACCTGCGATCATAACAAACTTCTTGTTTCCGGCTGCGGCAATCTCAGATGCGATTTCCGAAATCTTTGCCTCCTGCATAGCTTCCTGGATCAGCAAAATATCCTGGATACCGCCTCTGGTAACCTTTTCATTCAGATCACCAACTGTCGCAATATCCAGTTTATCTCCCCATTCCTGAGATTCCTTCTGCACACGAAAAATCTTCTCCCTCGGTTTAAATTCAGGTATCCGGTCCGGTTCATTCTGAGTCGGAAGCTGCAGTACGAAACCACCCTCATACAAAAACAGATCAAACGTCTTAATATATCCCGTATGGTTCGCCATAAAACCGTAGAAATAATCCTCAAAACTTCCAATACTGTAAAGATTCACCGCAGAGCTTCTGCGGTAATTAAACAGCTTCTCTTTGTCATACATATGATGCTTATGAAAAAGTGCAACTGCCTCACTAGTGCTTACGCTTCGCTTTACAATGGGAAGATTCTCGTCCACGATCCTGTGCATCTGCGCCTTTACCTTATCAATAAATTCCTGATCCAGCGCCATAGGTCCTTTCATTGTAAAATAATAGCCGCTGCCTACAGAATAATGGATCATTACACTGTCTATATTTTCCTGCCCTGCCACATCATAAATTGCTTTCAGAAGAATCAGACTTGCACTTCTGCAATAAGTTTTGTGTCCGATCGGATCTTTGGATGTCACAAATTCAATCTCACAGTCTGCCTTGAGATGCTTATGCAGTTCTCTCAGCCTGCCATTTACGATCACCAGCATTACAGGTGCATCCGTACTTCCTTCGTATTCCTTTACAATCTCACTGTAAGGAATCTTCTCAGGATATTGTTTTGTTATTCCCTGTATCGTAACGTTATACATTTTCTGTCCCATAAATCCTGCCTCCATTTCTGCTATACCGACAAGTAAATACAGTTATCAGCTCCGCCGCCAACAGGCAGATCAGCCAATTTTCATTTATAATTTCATTATTATATGGTAAGAACCCGTATCACAGAATCGTGTACGGGCTCTTTACCTCTGCACAGGAGATTTTCAGTTCCGGAAATGCCTGTGTCAGTTCTTTTTTCATTGCATCCATAAAAATATATTCTGTTCCATAGTGTCCGGCGTCGATCAGCGCCAGTCCCTGCGCAACCGTATCAATTCCTGTATGGTGGTCGATATCACCGGTCACATACACATCCGCACCGGCCTTAATGACATCCTTGATCATGCTCTTGCCTGATCCTGTACATACAGCAGCACATTTTACCATGCTGTCCAGATTCCCATAAACCTTTACATCATTTAACTTCAGAGACTCTTTGACAAGCTGTGCATACTCTCTCAGCGTCATTTCCCGGGGAAGTTTCCCAACTCTGCCAAAACCCTGTACTTCTCCCTCTCTCTCTTCAGTTACGGAAAGGACTGTGGTATCATGCATCTTCGTATAGTCTGCACTCAGATCTGCCATACCCAGCACATCATAATTGGTATGCATCGCATAATAAACAATTCCTTTCTGTATCAGCGTAAGGATCTTTCTTCCTGTAAAGCTGTGATTATTGATCTTCTTAATTCCGGAAAAGATCATGGGATGATGGGTAATGATCATATCTGCCCCATCCTCTATGGCCTCAGCCAGTGTTTCCTCTGTCAGATCCAGAGCCAGAAACACGTGGCTGATCTCATTTGTATCATCTCCTGCGAGAAGTCCTACGTTATCCCAGTCCTCTGCTGCATCTGACGGGTACTTCTTCTCCAGCCAGGAGGTCAGTTCATATGCCTTCATATTCCTCTAAAGCAGCAATAACTGCCTGCTTTTCCTCCTCTATCTCGCCCGCACGCTTCTCTGCATTGGGCGCATTCTTTAATCTGTCAAGAATCTCATTGCGGATGCGAAGCTCTCTTTCCAGATACTCCCGCAGAACAGGATGCTTTCTTTCCAGAAGCATTCCTCCAAACCACTCATCTAAAGTATAAGGAGTATCTTCTGAAATATGCATCTTTTCTCCATGAATTACCTTCATCATAGGATAAAACTTGCCATCCTCCAGAACCATCTCCTCCTCTGTGATCTGCCAGCCGATTTTTCTGACAAATCTGCGAAAATGGGGGATATCTGACTGAGGCTGCAGGATCATTTCCCGAAAGCTCTCCCTGACCTCTGCCCCGTCAGTAAGAATCCTCTCCATGAGAGGGCCGCCCATTCCTGCGATCACAAGAGTGTCGCCCTCTCCCGGTTTCAAAGCCTCAAGTCCGTCTGAAAGCCGGGTTTCTATGTATGCGTCCAGTCCATACTGAGAAATATGTTCCTGCGCTCTGGACAACGGGCCTTTTCTTACATCCATGGCAATCGCACCCGGAATCTTTCCATCCAGATAAAGCGAAACCGGCAGGTATCCATGATCGCATCCCACATCCACAAGTCTGTTTCCCCTGGTCACCAGGCCTGCTATTGCAGACAAACGTAATGAAAGCTGCATAACAGGCTCCTTAGTCCAGATAATCCTTCAGTTTACGGCTGCGGCTCGGATGACGAAGCTTGCGGAGCGCCTTTGCCTCAATCTGACGGATACGTTCTCTTGTTACATTAAATTCCTTACCAACTTCCTCCAGAGTTCTGGCACGTCCATCGTCCAGGCCAAAACGCAGGCGCAATACTTTCTGCTCTCTGTCTGTCAATGTGCTCAGAACCTCTACCAGCTGCTCTTTCAGCAAAGTAAATGCTGCTGCATCTGCAGGTACAGGTACATTGTCATCCTGGATAAAGTCTCCAAGGTGGCTGTCCTCTTCCTCACCGATAGGTGTCTCCAGAGATACAGGCTCCTGGGAGATCTTAAGGATCTCACGTACACGCTCTACAGACATATCCATCTCTTTTGCAATTTCTTCCGGCGTAGGTTCACGTCCAAGCTCCTGCAGTAACTGACGGGAAACGCGGATCAGTTTGTTAATAGTCTCAACCATATGCACCGGAATACGGATGGTACGTGCCTGGTCTGCGATTGCTCTGGTGATTGCCTGACGGATCCACCATGTAGCATAGGTACTGAATTTATAACCCTTGCGGTAATCAAATTTCTCAACCGCTTTGATCAGACCTAAGTTACCTTCCTGGATCAGGTCAAGGAAAAGCATTCCACGTCCCACATATCTCTTTGCAATGCTGACAACAAGACGAAGGTTTGCTTCTGCCAGACGTTTCTTGGCAGCCTCATCCCCATTCTCCATTCTCTTTGCAAGTTCGATTTCCTCTTCTGCTGAAAGAAGCGGAACCTTACCAATTTCCTTCAGATACATACGTACCGGATCCTCGATGCTTACACCTTCAGGAACAGAAAGATCGATCTTGTCAAGCTCAATCTCTTCTTCATCCAGCTTATCAATGTCTGCATCGTCATCATCCAGGATCATATCATCTGCATTACTGTCTGTAATCCTAAGCACATCCACTCCACTGGCTTCCAGAAAGTCAAATACTTTCTCCATCTGTTCAACTCCCAGTGGCTGATCCTTAAAGAAGTCATTGATTTCCTGGTATTCCAGTACATTCTTTTTCTTTTTGGCAAGCTCCAGAAGTTCTACCAGTTTTTCACTGAATTTACCCATATTCATTTCCATATGTGCTCTATACCTCCATATAGTGTTTATATTTTATCCTTATTCAAAAGAAATATGCAGCTGCTGCCGCTTTCTTCCAAGCTCTTCCAGTTCTTTCTTTGCTTTTACAAGTTCCTGCAGTCCCTGTATATCTGTGGGATCCCAGGTTCTGTTTCTCTCTTTCAGACTCTCATCCTTAATCCTGATCACAGCATCCGAAAAAGCCCGGTTCTGTTCCTCCGGAGTCTCCAGATGGATCGTTGCATTAAAAAGGGATGAAACCTCTCTCTGCTCTTCACTGTCAATGAAAGCATTCATCAGCCTTGCAGGATTCACATCGCCATCCCTGTGCTGCTGGTAAAGCATCTCTGCCACCTGCCTGTACAGAGGAACCACGAAATCTGAAGGCTGGATATATTTTTCCACTGTATCAAATATGCCCGGATAAGTTACCAGCCAGGTAAGCATCAGCTTCTGTGCTTTCTCTGCTGCACTCTCCTTCTTCTTTTGCTGACCTGCTCCCACAGGTTTAGGCTGAATCCTCTGCTCTGCCGGAGTTCCCTTCATTGCAAGAGCTCCGACTCTCTTTTTCAGATTCTCCACACTGATCCCACTGTTTCTGTAATCCTTTACGATTGCTTCTATATAAAGATTTCTCTCCAGTTCATCGGAAAGTTCCAGAAGCATCTGTGCACACCGCTCAAAGAAACGGTTCTGTCCCTGGGGCTCCTCCATTGGAAATTCCCGCTCTGCCATATGTATGCGGAACATAAAGCTGTCCATAGCCTGCTCCAGACGTTTCTCAAACTCTTCCGCTCCAAGTGCCTTGATAAATTCATCCGGATCTTTATGCGGCTTAAGATTTACCACCCTCGAAGAAACACCGGCTTCCCTCAGGATCGGAATGGCACGAAGGGCAGCCCTCACGCCTGCATCATCACTGTCATACAGAAGCAATACTTCCTGAGTGTAACGCTTCAGCAGACTTGCATGTCCGGAAGTAAGTGCCGTTCCCAGCGATGCAACCGCATTGGTAAACCCTGCCTGATGCATGGATATCACATCCATATATCCTTCACACAGGATCAGATAATTTTTTCTCGTGGTTCTTGCAACATTCAGCCCGTACAGATTCCGGCTTTTATCAAAGATCGTAGTCTCCGGCGAGTTCAGGTACTTCGGCTTTCCGTCACCCATCACTCTGCCTCCAAATCCGATCACGCGGTTATTCACATCCATGATCGGGAAAATAACCCTGTTCCAGAACTTGTCATACATTCCCCTGCGTTCATCCACATTGAACAGGCCGGAATCCCGCAGCAGTTCGTCACTGTAATTCTTTGACTTCAGATATTTGTACAGATCGTCACTGTACTTATCCGAATATCCCAGGCCAAACTTCCTGATCGTCTCCTCACTGAGTCCTCTGCCTGTCAGATATTCATGTGCCTGTCTGCCACTCTCACGACGCAGCTGATAATAGAAATATCCTGCTGCAAGCTTATTGATCTCCAGAAGGGCAGCCCGACGTTCTGCTTTCTTCTTTGCTTCTCCGGAATATTCAATCTTCGGAAGCTGCACCCCTGCCCTGTCTGCCAGATGCTTCAGTGCCTCTCCAAAGGTATAATTCTCATATTCCATCACAAAATTAAATACATTCCCGCCTGCTCCGCATCCGAAGCAGTAATACATCTGCTTCGCCGGTGTTACCGAAAAAGAGGGCGTTTTCTCATTATGGAACGGACACAGCCCGAAATAGGTACTTCCTCTTTTGTTCAGCTTCACATACTGGGATACAACATCTACAATATCATTCTTCATCCTGACTTCTTCAATGATATCGTCTGAATAACGCATGCTTCGTCCTCCTTCTTGATGATTAATAGACTTCCCATGCTTTTGGTATGTAAATCTCCCGGAATTTCCTTATAGAATACTGGTCTGTCATTCCTGAGAGATAGTCACATACTGCCTGTTCCTTCTTCTCTCCACGCACGATCAGCTCCCTGTATTCTTTTGACATTGCTTCCGGGTATTCGACATAATATTCATATAACTCCGTCAGCATCTTCACTACCTTTTCCTCTTCCTTATGGGCTGCCGGATTCTCATATACATTCTGAAACATGAGAGCCCGCAGATCCATCATTGCCTCGTAGATCTCTGCTGACATCTTTATGGTATCCTGCTCAAGACTGTTCTCTATCACATCATGAACAAATGTATTGAGCCGCTCTCTGGTTGTATAACCGAGCAGCATCCGAAGCGTGACCGGAATATCATCCTCAGAAATAATCCCCGCCCGCTGTGCATCATCCATATCATGATGAATATAGGCGATCTTGTCCGAAAGTCTTACTACCTTTCCTTCGAGAGTAGACGGATTCCCACTGGTTCTGTGATTCAGGATACCATCCCGGACCTCCCATGTGAGATTCAACCCTTCGCCGTTCTTCTCCAGTACCTGTGCAACCCTGACGCTTTGTTTATAGTGGGCAAAGCCATCCGGATTCACTGCATCAAGAGCCCTCTCACCTGCATGTCCAAAGGGAGTATGTCCCAGGTCATGTCCAAGTGCGATCGCTTCTACAAGATCTTCATTCAGTCTCAGTGCCTTCGCTATTGTTCTGGCAATCTGTGATACCTCAAGAGTATGTGTCAGTCTGGTCCTGTAATGATCACCCTGGGGTGCCACAAAAACCTGTGTCTTATCCTTCATCCTGCGAAAAGCTTTACTATGAAGGATCCTGTCCCTGTCTCTCTGATAGACAGTCCGTACATCGCATTCTTCCTCCTGCCGCTCTCTGCCTCTGGAACAAAGACTCAAAGCAGCATAAGGACTGAGCATCTTTTGTTCACGCTGTTCCATGCTTTCTCTGATATTCATAAGCGATACCTCCACAAGCTGACAAAATACCTCTTATTAATTATATTCTACATAAAATTTCAAATTCCCGCATAAAACAAAAAAAATTGTAAATTTTTTTATATTTTTTTACAAAAAGGTGTTAGACATTAGCTTTTACATTTGATATAGTATCACTTGTCGCGAGGGAGAGCAAAAGAATCCCAGAGAAATGCGATATGCGGAAGTGTCGGAACTGGCAGACGAGCAAGACTAAGGATCTTGTGAGCATTGCGCTCGTGTGGGTTCAAGTCCCATCTTCCGCATTTAAAGAATGAGGAACTATGAGAAGTCATGGTGCCTTATTTTTTTATTCTTTTTCACAATAATTCTTTCTCAGGTAACCATTTTCCGGTCCCTTGCATAATTTATCAGGAAAGCATTATCTACAGGAGCTTGTATGGCTTTTTATCATATGCAGATGCAGCAGGAAAATATAGATACAGGACAATATCAGGTTACCGTATCAGACCGGCTGAACAATCGTCCCATAGAAAACGCACGCGTCAGAATCTCCTACACAGGAGTACCCGACAGTACCATTGAAGAAGTGGCAACAGATTCCTCCGGACGCACTCCTGTCATTGAACTTAAGACTCCACCTCTGGAATACAGTATGGAACCGGTTGAACAACAGCCCTACTCAGAATATACCATTCAGATCGAAGCAGAAGGATTTGAACCAAAAGAAATCGCAGGAAGCCAGGTATTAGCAGATACTTTATCCAGACAGCCAACAACGCTGAATGTCATGGAATCCGGCGAAACTTTCCAGAGAATTGTAATTCCTCCGCATACGTTGTTCTATGAATATCCTCCCAAAATCGAAGAAGCCGAGATAAAACCAATAAACGAAAACGGCGAAATCGTATTAAGCAAGGTCGTTGTCCCTGAATATATAGTGGTACACGACGGGCCTGTCAACGATTCCGCTGCAGGCAATTATTATGTACGCTACAAAGATTACATCAAAAATGTAGCCAGCAGCGAAATCTATGCCACCTGGCCCGACGATACCATCCGGGCAAATGTTCTGGCTATCATGTCTTTTACTCTGAACAGGGTTTATACGGAATGGTACCGGAACAAAGGTTATGACTTTACGATCACTTCCTCCACTGCCTATGATCACAAATGGATCTATGGCAGGAATATCTTTGCCAGCATTGACCGCATTGTAGATGAACTGTTTGAGAATTATCTTTCCAGACCAAATGTACGTCAGCCAATCCTTACCCAGTACTGTGACGGCAAACAGGTACAATGCCGAAACAGAGGCTGGATGACACAATGGGGAAGCAAGGCACTGGGCGATCAGGGATACTCTGCCATTGAAATCCTACGGACTTTTTACGGAAATGATATGTATATCAATGTGGCGGAAGCAATCTCCGGCATCCCCGCCTCCTGGCCAGGATATGATCTGGATATCGGTGCATCCGGAAATAAGGTAAGACAGATTCAGGAACAGTTAAACACAATCGCAGAAGCTTATCCTGCTGTCCCTGTTGTTACCGCAGATGGAATTTACGGACCTGAGACCCAAAATTCCGTCAGGATTTTCCAGAGCATTTTCGGTCTGGACCAGACAGGAATCGTAGATTATCCAACCTGGTACAAAATTCAGGAGATCTACGTGGCAGTCAGCAGGATTGCTGAGTTGCGTTAGGGTTGTAGCAAGAATATACGTAAAATGGCTGCCTCACCTACTGATATGTTATCTCACATATTTACCGGATTGGCAGCCGTTTTATTACCCTTACAACAGATATCACCTAAAAAAAGAAGCAAATTCATCTATCGATTCAGCAATATAATAATAGCTATCTTCGCTTGAACTCCAATAATATACTTTTCCATTCTCATTATTTACACAATAATAATTATCTCCCGAAGTCAGTACCACCAGCTCTGCTGGTGGTTTGAGATTGTTTCAATCATGTACCTCGTCCGCAAGAGCATATAGCTGTTCCAGCGTCATTTCCGCACCTTTTGTCACGATCAGATGTGTCTCTATTATTTCTTTATACTGCTGCAGTTGTTTCAGCAATTCTATTGTAAGGGGCGCTCCGGAAGCCCCACTCATACCGATAATAAGTCTCTTTCTCATTTTTCTTCCTTTCCTGACTTTTCCGTTCATATTAAAGTATGTTTAAAAAATTTTCCAACAATTTGCACAAATTATACCCTTTCGTTTCCTATTTCCTTCGCAATTCTTCTTTTCACATGGATTATTCCAACAAGGAATACGTAAGAAAGAATCCTGTCCAAAAGACTGTTACATCACAGAAATATTGCAGAATAATCTTCTATGATATAAAAAGCTCCCCTCAGTATCACAAATAATAATCACTGAGAGGAGCTGTAATTTCAGAACAGCAGAGCTGTTTTCTTATTAAGATATCTTCTTAGATTAAGAATTTTCTTTCCCAATCTTAACTTTACAATGTTTCCGATAACAGGCAATGCCATAATTTACAATATTCTTCATCCCGTCACTCTTTAACCTTGCAGCATACTGACGTTGTTCAATCTGTTTCAGAGCTTCTGTACAAGCTGCCTCCATTCTGTCTTCCTGAGCATATTTCATCTCGATCACCACTCCGACACGATTCTCCGGAACTTCCAGTAAAATATCACAATAACCTTCACCAGATTCTATATTCGACCAGACAGCCCAGTTCTCCATATGACTTAGCAGCCCCAGCAAAACTCCATGATAAAAATTTTCTTTTCTTCCCTTAACTGCCGTATCCCGAATACTGATTGTATTCCATAAATAGTCGTTAAACAAATCTTCTATCGTTTCTGCATCTCCATCTGGAAAAGCCATGCATAATTTATCAAGCTTCTTTACATCCTCAGATGACTTTTCCTGAAACCATTCCCTGATCTGAAGTTCAAACAATTCTTTAATTTCTCTGTTAGGAATTGCCAGACGTAACTTTCTGCTGTCTATTCTTTCACGTTGTGTTAAATACCCTGTTGTAAAAAGTATACTCCAAAGATTCTCAATGGATTTATCCAGTTCATTATATGTCAGTTCCTGTTTTATTTCTTTTATAACCGTTTCTCCCGAAATCAGGTTTTCGATTTCATCTCTCGTCTGTTTATTCGCTTTATCTATAAAACGACTCACAATGCTGTTGCTGCTGGTATTAGACCAGAAATCTTCTGGTATCGCATCAGGATCTGCACATAAATTTCTGCAATAACTGATCACGTCCCAGGGACAATACACTGCTTTCTTTCCAAACTGATAACCATCATACCATTCCCTGATTGTTTCATGGTAGTCAGAAAGCCCAAAATATTTCAGCATTTCTGCAACCTCATCATCTGTAAATCCAAAGAACTCATCAAACTGTACACTCGTAATCGAAAAAACATTAAAATTGTTTAATCCTGTAAAAATGCTTTCCTTCGCAATTCTCAGGCATCCCGTAAGTACTGCAAAAAACAGGCTCGAATTTGTCTTCAAAACATTTCCAAACATGTTTCTGATCAAAGATACCATCTCGTCATAATATCCATACTGGAACGCTTTATCTAATGGCACATCATACTCATCAATCAAAAGAACCGCTTTTTTTCCATAATGTTTCTCCAGTAATACAGTTAATATAAGCAGCGCCTTCTCCATTGTGGCATCAGACATTTTGAAATCGCCATGATCATCAACGACAGTCAATGCTTTATAAGAGTTTTTTTCTTCCTCTGTAAGGCGGCTGCTCTCTGCCAGAGCACTAAGTCTCCACGCCTCCATTCCCAGAGTATTCTTCAGCGATTTCCGGGCTGACTCAAAATTTAATCCCTCCACATTCTTCAATGTAAGCGAAATTACCGGAAACTTTCCCATATATTCTTCACACAGTTCTTTTTCACGGGATACCTTCAGTCCATTAAACAGCGATTTATCACATCCGATTTCCAGAAATGACTGCAGCATATTCATATTCAGAGATTTTCCAAAACGGCGAGGACGTGTAAACAGATTCACTTCTCCCCAGTTATGAAGAAGTTCTGTTATCATTTCTGTTTTATCCACATAGTAAAAATTATGCCGGATTATTTTTTCAAAACTATCTATTCCAATTGGCAGTTTCTTTCTGTTCCGCATATTTTTCATCCTCCTTCATTACCAGATTTTGCAAGTCAAATGGATATTCGCAATCCGCATTCGGTTAAAAAATTCCCCGAAAAACAGCTTCCCTGATTTTAGATAATGATAACATGAAACATTTGTAACGTAAAGCAGGAGTTACTGCCACTTCGAGCCCGACTAAGCCAGAAATAATAACAGCAATTTTTATTTCAGACAGGAATTATTTATGCTAAAATATACCTAATTATAACAATTCCGACGTAATTTCCTAAGCATAACAAAACAGCAGCCATTGTGGTACTGTTTAGAGTATCTCACAATGACTGCCTGTCTGATATCACAATTTCATTTGTTATTTCTTATACCAGAATTTCTTACATTTCACCAGTACCTTTCCATCCGGAGCATCTGTCATCATTCCAATTTTGAACCTGTAATTTTTTGTCTTTCCGGCCGGAATATTTACATTGTAGGTTTTGGTCGGTGTTGCAGTTTCATCCAGTGGTATCTCAAAATACATCGTTACCTTTGTAATCGTATAACTGGAAGTGTTCTGCATACGGGCAGTTATATACAGCTCTCCTGTGTTCGGATTGTACTCATATCCCTTGTAGCTGACTTTGAGCTGGTTTAGCTTAGGTGTCGCTGACTTATACCAGAACGATAAGCATTTTACCTTCGGCGCTTTATATGGCGGCTGAGTCATTTTTCCAATATAAACCGTCTTATTCACTGTCTTTCCGGGATTAATCGTTACACTGAAGGTCTGGGTTATGGTTCCATCCTCCATAATAGGTATCTCATATCCCATCTTCACTTTTGTAATCGTGTAACTCGAAGTATTTTTCAGACTCAGCTTCAGATATAACTTTGCTGTATCATTGTCATATTCGAATCCTCTGTAGGTTACTTTAAGCTGTTTGGCAGTTGGCTTGGCAGCAGCCGATGCTACCCTTGGGAAAAATAAAAGTGCCGCAAATGCCGCCAGAAGAAAAAATGCCAGATAGCTTCTGCATTTTCCTGCAAATCGATTTTTCATACTCATAAAAATCTCCTCCTCTCTTGATGTGCCATTATAGTTTCAGGCAAATATCAGGAAATACTTTTGATACACCTGATATTTTTTCAGATTTATTATATATTTACAATACAATATCAGGAAGAAATTTTCTATTAACTATTGGTTAGTTTTTTATAAGCGCCATTACAGTCATCTATAATTTTGATTGTAATTGACCTAAAAAGAAGCAGATCTCCGTTTCTGAACTCAGAAATGAAAATCTGCCAGCTTAACTTATGATACTAACGGCAATATATAATTCACCCAGAACCATGACATAGGCATGATCAGCACCATCGCCGGTATCATGTCCGCAGTCGGAAAGTTCTTCAGCTTCACCATACGAAAACCGGTTGCAAGCATCAGGAAACCTCCGCAGGCTTTAAAGTCATTGATCATGCCCGGCGTAGTCAGCGGAAAAATCACCGTTGCTGCAAAGAACAGGATCAGGAAAATGAGCACCTGCGGAATGGCAATCATACACACTACCATTCCCAGGCTGCAGGCAAAAATAGCTGCTGTAAATAAATCCAGAATAGATTTGGAGATCAGCACTGAATGATCCCCGCTCATTCCGGATACGATAGAGCCATAGATTCCTGTTCCGCTTGCACAGAATAATACGATGATCGTCACCAGTGTATTCATAAACTCATCCTCAGAAAGCTCTGAATTTGAATTCTTGATAAATTTGCCGATCACACGCTGCATAACACCGGCACCGGCATTGATCCTTTCTCCAAGATGAATCGCAAGTCCGATTCCCGTACCGATCACAACAGAAAAAATAACCGCCGGCATATTTTCCATCAGACCGATGGTGCTGATTCCCATTCCCATAGAACATACCCCGAATACAAGAGTAATATCCTCTTTGAATTTCGGACTTAATTTGTGCCCCACAAGAGCCCCCAGGATTCCGCCGATAACTATGGATAATGCATTGATAATTATTCCAATAGGCATAACTTTTTTCTCTCCTCCAGACAAACTCAGACAGATGTCACATTCTCAATACTGCCAGAAAATCAGTATATAACAAACTATAATTTTTCGCAATGTCAAAAATTCTTTACCTTTATTATAAAAGAATCCGACGTTACTGTTCACACACCACTATCCCGAGACATACAAGCCAAAATTCCATTGCCGCAGGCAATCTGGAATGAATTTTGGCTACGTTCATCCGTCAACTATAACAATTCTACAAAAAAGACAGATTCTCTTTTTAAAAATCTGTCTTTTTGCAAATATTTTTACATTATTCACTTTTTTCTATGCTCTGCCCGAGCTAACTATCTATAAAAATATTCTGTCTATCATTTATCTCAGATCAGTTTGACAATATCATTGTACATGACAAATACCATCAGCGCCATCAACAGCATCAGCCCTGCGAAATGAATGCCGCCCTCCACCTGTCTGTTAATCGGTTTTCTGCGGATTGCCTCTATGACAAGGAATACCAGCCGTCCACCGTCCAGTGCCGGAAACGGAAGGAGGTTCATAACTCCAAGGTTTGCAGAGAGCAGAACTGCCATATTAAGCATATTCATCCACAGGATCATGGTTCCTTCGCTTTTGCTTTCCTCATACGTAGTTCCGATTGCATCCACAACTCCGACCGGACCACTCAGATCTTTCATTCCAAGCTTTCCGCTGACCAGCTCTTTCAGGCTGAGAATCGTTGTACGTACCATATATTTTACTTCTACGGCACCATATTTGACTACATTCAGCCCTTTTGCTTTTTCAGAATACATATTGTAGGTAAATCCTGATTCTGCCGTACGGTATTCTTTTGGTGTAACCGTAATATCATATTCCTGTCCGTCCCTGGAATAGGTAAGCTTTACAGACTTTTCTGTCAGCGGATTCTCCTGAATATATTTCTGGTAATCTGCTGCATTTGTAATCTTCACTCCATTAATGGATGTGATCACATCTCCCTGCTGAATCCCTGCTTCCTGCAACGGCATTCCATCCATTACAGATTCTACTGTCATGGCAGAAGTATCATCCCCGTTGAAATTGCAGCCCAGAAGGTATCTCACATTTGTATCCGACTTATAGGAAATGTCCATCTTCTTTCCGTCACGCTTAACAGTCAGGTTAATGGTATCTCCCTCTTTCAGCTGGTTCAGATAGGAATATACATAGAGATCTTTTCCCAGATCAATGTGATATCCCTGATAACCGGTAATAATATCTCCCTCTTTCAGTCCTGCCGCCTCAGCCGCAGAACCTTCCTTTACGGAAAGAACTCTGGATGGTTCATATCCTACAGCACCTACAATGATCACAGACAATACAAATGCCATGATAAAGTTAAATACCGGTCCTGCGGCAACTACAGAAATCCTGCCCCACACAGACGCACTGTTAAAAGTTCCCGGTTCATTCTCTATGTCCGTATCCTCCCCCAGCATGGCACAGGAGCCACCGATAGGAAGAAGTTTCAGTGAATATCTGGTATCTCCTTTCTCAAAACTGAAAAGTCTTGGTCCCATTCCCAGAGAGAATTCTGTGACCACGATCTTATTCAGCTTTGCAAAAAGAAAATGTCCCAGCTCATGAAAGAGAATGATTGCACTGAATATGACAATTGCAATAATAATTTTCAATCTACCACCTGCTTTCAATCCAACGATAAGTTTCTTTCTCAATCTCCAGAATCTGATCCAGGTCCGGATCCTTTACTGCTGTATGTCTGCTCATAGACTGCCCGATAATCTCGTAAATATCCAGAAAGCTGATTTTTTTCTGAAGGAATTTGCGCACTGCCAGCTCATTTGCAGCATTAAAAACGGTTGGCATACTGCCGCCTGCCCTTGCCGCTTCCACCGCCATTGGAAGACCTTTAAAAGTTTTCCTGTCCGGCTCCTCAAAGGTGATCTGCTTCAACATATGAAAATCCAGTCTGTCACCTTTTAAAAATCTTCTGTCCGGGTAGCATAATGCATACTGTATCGGAAGTCTCATATCCGGTGTTCCAAGCTGTGCCATCACTGCACCGTCCTCGAATTCCACCATAGAGTGGATAATACTCTGCGGCTGAACCACAACCTGAATATGATCCAGATCTACATCAAAAAGCCATCTGGCTTCCATAACTTCCAGACCTTTATTTACCAGAGTTGCAGAATCCACTGTAATCTTCTGTCCCATTACCCAGTTCGGATGCTTCAGCGTATCCTCCAGAGTCACCTTCTCCAGATCTGCTGTTTTCTTTCCGCGGAAAGGACCGCCGGATGCAGTGATGAGCAGTTTATGTATCTGCTCTCTTTTTCTCTCCATGAAGTGCCTGGAAAATAGCACTGTGCTCGCTGTCTACAGGCAGGATCTGCACACCGAACTGCTTTGCCAACGGCATGATCAGATGTCCGGCTGTTACCAGTGTTTCCTTATTTGCCAGAGCAATATCCTTACCTGCAAGGATTGCTTCCATAGTTGGTCTGATTCCTATCATTCCTACGATAGCGGTCACCAGAATGTCTGATTCTTCCATTCTGGCAAGTTCGATAAGACCACCCATCTGGCTTACGATTTTTACATCCAGATCCTGCACACGTACTGCCAGATCTCTGGCTGCCTCTTCTTTCCAGACTGCAACCAGTCTGGGATGAAATTCACGTATCTGCTTCTCCAGCATTTCTACATTACTGCCTGCTGCAAGACCAACTACTTCCAGGTCATCATTTGCACGTACCACATCCAGTGTCTGTGTTCCGATCGAACCTGTAGAACCTAAGACTGCTACTTTTTTCATATTGTACCTCATTTCAATACTTATACAACAATTTTATAAAATTACTTCTGACCTGACAGTTCTCATATCAGAAAATACTGTAAACATGTATATCAGAAGAATATATGCTTCGTTAGAGCGCGTCTGAAAAAGACTTTCTGCAAGATGTGCGTCACAATTTGTGGGATATTTTGCCCGGATGAGGGCGCCGTAGCGGGCTACGGCAACTGAATTCGGGTGAAATATCCCCGCAAAGTGGGGCATGCAGATTGCGGGAATGATTTTTCAGACACGCTCTAGATCTCAATCATCACAAGAGAGAGGAAATAAATAACCGGTGCTGTGAAGATCACACTGTCAAATCTGTCAAGGATTCCTCCATGTCCCGGAATTAATTTTCCATAATCTTTAATCCCCTGATTTCTCTTGATCGCAGATGCAGCCAAATCGCCTACCATGGAGATCAGTGCTCCGATTGCACAGATCACAGCATATTCCAGCATCGGTCCCTGAGTGGCTGCTGCATAGATCACACCAAGAAGTGCAGCTCCTGCCACACCACCCACAGCTCCCTCCACAGATTTCTTAGGGCTGAGGACAGGTGCCATTTTATGTTTACCGATCAGCATTCCCACACAATATGCGCAGGTATCACATCCCCATGAGCACAGAAAGATCAGCCATACGTGGAACTTTCCACCGGGAAGCTCTCTGGTAAGATAAATAAACGACAGCATAACTGCCACATACACAATACCAAACAGTGCAGGCATTACCTGCCCTGCCTCATAGGTTGGATAAGTGAACACGTATACAAACATGAGCAGCACAAGTCCGAAAATGATTGCCAGCACTCCATACCTCTCAAAATCAAGCAGTACTGCCAGATAATATAATACTGCGCCTAAATAGCCTGCTGCTGCCAGCAGATTTATCTTCTCATCCTGCACCTTCATTGCTCTGTACAATTCTCTCATTCCAATGAGAGAAACCGCAAGAAGTGTGAAAAACAGCACATAATCACCGCTGATAATAGTGGCAAGCGCAATAATCACAAGCAGGATTCCGCTTAAGAGTCTTGTCTTAAACATTCTTTACTCCTCCTTAACTCCGCCGTATCTTCTGTCTCTCTGATTATATTTCTCAATAGCCTTGACCAGCTCTGCTTTATTAAAATCCGGCCATGCCACATCTGTGAAATAAAATTCCGTATAAGCCATCTGCCATAACAGAAAATTGGAAAGTCTCAATTCACCGCTTGTGCGGATCATCAGATCCGGATCAGGGATTCCTGCCGTATCCAGGTAATTGTCAAAAACATGCTCATCAATTTCTTCCGGCTTTACTTTTCCATCTGCAGCATCCTGAGCAAGTTTGCGGATACCTCTTATGATCTCATCTCTGCTGCCGTAGTTTAATGCAATCTGGAAATAGATTTCATCATATTTCTGAGAATATTGTTCCAGACGTGCAATACTTTCCTGAATATCCTGATCAAATGCCGAAACCTCTCCGATCACCCGGACACGCATTTTGTTCTTATCTGCCAGTTTAATACATTTTTTCAGATAGCTTCGGAACAGTTTCATCAGACCGTCCACCTCATCTTTGGAACGTTTCCAGTTCTCTGTGGAAAAAGCATATACAGTCACATATTTAACTCCCAGCTCCTTCATATAGTCACAGACTGTTTCCAGATTTGCACAGCCCTTCACATGTCCGTAGCTTCTGGGCATTCCCTTTGCCTTCGCCCAGCGTCCATTACCATCCAGAATAATGGCAATATGATTTGGTACATTCATACTCTTGTTTCCTTTTCTTATCCTGTTATTCCTTTAACCTTACTGTCTCATCATAATGAACCACAGTTTCCGGTCCATTATCTCATTCAGATAAAAAGAGAGCCCGCATTCATGGAGCTCTCCTTTTCGTTTCCCTTATACGGTCATGATTTCTTTGCTCTTTGCATCCACTGCCGCATCAACTTCTTTGATATATTTATCTGTGCTCTTCTGGATTTTCTCCTCAAGTTCTTTGATCTCATCCTCAGATACATCCTGTTTTGCAAGTTTCTTAAATGCATCATTTGCATCACGACGAATGTTGCGGACTGCTACTTTGGCTGCTTCGCCTTTTTTCTTGACATCTTTAACCAGTTCCTTACGGCGTTCCTCTGTAAGTTCCGGGAATACAAGGCGGATTACTTTACCATCGTTGCTTGGATTTAATCCAAGATCAGAGGTAAGGATTGCTTTCTCAATTCCTTTGATCAGGCTGCTTTCCCATGGCTGGATCTGGATCATACGAGCTTCCGGGACAGTGATATTTGCCACCTGCTGAAGAGGTGTCGGAGCTCCGTAATAATCTACGGCGAGTTTGTCAAGGATATGCGGGTTCGCACGTCCTGCACGAATTGTAACCAGTTCGCTCTCAAGGCTTGCCAGTGTCTTTTTCATCTTCTCTTCATATTTCTGAATTCTCTCATCCATTAGGTTCGTCTCCCTCTTTTTATAGTTTTTATATTACACTTTCTCTGTAAACTGACTTATAAGCCTTACTTATACAGTAACCTTAGTTCCGACAAATTTGCCATGTACTGCATTGATGATGCTGTCTTTTTCATCCAGTGCAAATACCAGCATCGGCATCTTCTGTTCCATACACATGATCGATGCTGTCAGATCCATAGCTGCCAGTTTCTTTGCAACTACTTCTTCAATGGAAATTTCATCATATTTTACTGCATTCGGGTTTGTCTTCGGATCACTGTCATAAATTCCGTCAACAGCTTTTGCAAGAAGGATTGCTTCTGCTTCGATCTCTACTGCGCGAAGTACAGTGGCTGTATCTGTGGAGAAGTAAGGATGTCCTGTACCGCCTGCAAAGAATACGATCTTGCCCTGTACAAAGCTTGCTTCCACTGCATCCTTAGAGTAAAGGCTTGTAAATGCACCGCATACAAATGGTGTAAAGATTTCTGTCTTTAATCCAAGGTATCTGCAGATATCAGATACATAAATACAGTTCATAACTGTTGCAAGCATACCAATCTGATCAGCCTTATTCCTGTCGATAGTCTCACTGGTGCGTCCTCTCCAGAAATTACCTCCGCCGATCACGATGCCGATTTCCAGTCCTTCCTCAGCAATTGTCCTGATCTGCTTTGCAACTTCAATAACAGTCGCCTCGTCAAATCCGGTCTTCTTCTCACCGGCAAGGGCTTCACCGCTTAATTTTAATAATACACGTTTCATAGTAACTGTCTCCTGAAATTAATTTTATCGCAGGTAACAGAGGATCGGAATACCTCCTCTGTTACATTCGTAGTTCTATTCTACCATATTCCGGCAACAATTTCATTACCATTTTCATCAACTGTTGTAGAAACTGTGAAATTGCTGTAATAATGGAATCCTGTTTTACCTGTCTCAGGATCATCCTCATAGCTGCTGCCCTGTGGAGAACCGCATGCGCCTTCCAGTGCATCCAGAGGCTGACCGATATACTGTTCTGCTGTGGAAATCATATCGCCGCCATTGTTATCCTGATCTGTGTTTCCACCACCGCCGTTTCCACCATTTCCATTATCTGTGCTTCCACCATTTCCATCATCAGAACCATTATTACTGCCATTTCCATTGTCATCTGTATTCTGGTCACCGCTGTTATTATTATCTGCTGAATCAGAATTATCTGTAGAATTCTTATCACTGTCGTCTGTGGAATCTGATTCTGACTTACTGTCATCTGTAATGCCAAGACGTTCCTTTACCGCATCAAGCGTGGATACTTCTTTTGTTGATGTACCTGTCAGATATTTTGCATATGGGATCGCATCATCATCTGTGCCATCCATACATAACGTAATCTGCGAAATTGTTCCAAGCGGAATATCGCGGAAAAAGCATTCATTCTTGTCCTCATCTGTATATGCAATACGGATATCATAGGAAGCTGTACTCTTGTTGGATGTTGTCTGTGTACCTGATGTCTGTGTATTTGCAGTCTGTGTATTTGCAGTCTGCATATAATACAGTGCCTTGTCCTTATCTGTCAGAGTAAACATTCCATTGATGAGATCATCTCCCCATCCTCCATCCTCGTCTGCATCATAATCCTCACTGTCTTCATCCACATGAGTGCGGATATAGAGTGACTGGATGTCATCCCCTGTATTATTTACAAACACAATCTTAGATGCTGTAGAAGTCTTCTCTCCCATTATATTCTTTTATGTCTTCATCTGCTGTCTGCTGCATATCCACCATATCGACTGCCTTGGTTACCTCAGGAGTCGGGGTAGCTGTTACCTCTACAGGTGCTGTCTCTGTTGTCTTTTTCTTACCACATCCGGCAGCTGCCACTGTCATTACCAGAAGACCTGCCAGTATTAAATAACGTTTCTTCATAATATATTCCCTCCTGCTATATGGAATATCTTTTTCTTTTTAACAATGTCATTTTTTCAATTTCCTATTATTGCAGAGTATCGAAAACTTGTCAACTAAGCCTCTGCCGATTTCATACAATTTTAAGACTTTCAGATTTTTAAAGTCTCTGCCTGCAGACGCATTCTTATAAAAAAATCACATTTTTTCCTACTTCATATTATGATGTCAGGATCAAAAGGTATCTGACCCTGATATCATATTATTGCACAAAAGGAAACACGCACTGTAATCAGCGGATACTCCAACAGAAAGGACTGCCATGTTACTCTGGCAGTCCTTTCTCATCCCGTTGTGGTCATTATTTAATATATTTCTATTCTGCAAGCTTCATCAGAAGTTCCACACATTCTTCCTCTAGATAAAACCGAAGTATTCAGGCAGATATCATAGTTTTCCATTTTTGCCCCATTCATGTCCTGTATAAAAGTTATAATAATCTCTTCTCTGACGATCTTTATATGCAATTCTGTCAAGTGCCTCTCTCTGAGAAATTATGCTTATTTTTCTTGATCCGTTTAATACGGTCTTCCATATCAGATGCATTAAATATACACACGAAGCAGCTGATTATCATCTTTCAGGATCTGGTCTGCACATCTTCCCACAAAAATACATGGACCTTCCTGTGCCAGGCGCTTCACTGTCTCTTTTTGCGCATGAAACATCTTCTCCGGAATTGTCAGGCGTTTTTTATCCTGCGATTCTTCCGACATCATTACTCCGATTGCATAGAGAAGACTGGTCTTGCCTTTAAATTCATTGATGATTTCCTGGCTGATTCCATGCCTCTCTGCTTCCTTCAGCAAAAGCTTACTGTCGTAACAGGGAACTCCCATTTTTTCTGAAAGCAAAGCTGCAATGTGTCTTCCACCGCTTCCATACTGTCTGCTGATCGTGATTGTTTTCATAGGGCACCACTCCTTTCAGCTCATCTGCCTGAAAAATGAATTGTTATTTTTTTATCTATATGATAGATTATACGAATTTTCGAATATTTTTGCAATATCCATTAATTTTTTCATAACATTTCACAATTTTGAGCCAAAGGATTTGGTAATATTATCAATATAGATTCTTAACCTTAAAGTCACGTTCTGCTTCTCTTCTCTGGTCTTTCTTTGCGATATCCTGTCTCTTGTCATAAAGTTTCTTACCTCGAGCCATTCCGATCTCTACTTTTACCAGACTGTCTTTGAAATAAACTTTCAGAGGTACCAGCGTCAGACCTTTCTCTTTTAACTTTGCTTCGATTTTGTTGATCTCATACCTGTGAAGCAGCAGCTTACGGATCCTCAGGGGATCTTTATTAAAAATATTGCCTTTTTCATAAGGGCTGATATGCATTCCGTAGATGTAAACCTCTCCGTTTTCCACACGTATAAAGGATTCCTTAATACTACACTTACCCATGCGCAGAGATTTTACCTCTGTTCCTGCAAGGGCAATGCCGGCTTCATAAGTATCTTCTATAAAATAGTCGTGAAATGCCTTTTTATTATTGGCAATCAGCTTCATTCCTTTTTTCTTTGCCATAATATCCTCCAAGCCATTTTTATTTAATTCTCTTCTTCATCATCCCGGATATCAGAAACCAGCTCAAAATCTACAGTCTTGAGCATCTTATCTGCATCTGCCACACGGACACGAACCTTATCTCCCAGCTTGTACACTTTCTTTGTCATCTCACCGCAAAGTTCATAGCTCTCCTGATCAAAAACATAATAGTCATCACGCAGTGTGTTGACATGAACCAGTCCCTCTACAGTATTCGGAAGTTCCACATAAAGTCCCCAGCCGGTAACACCTGAGATAATTCCCTCGAACTCTTCTCCCAGATGGTAGGACATGTATTCTGCTTTCTTCAGCTTGTCTGATTCACGCTCTGCCTCATCTGCGCGGCGTTCGCATACACTGGACTGCCTCGCAACTTCATCAAGGATTTCAGCATAGTGTTCGGTTCTGCCTTCACGCATCAGTCTGCCTCGTAAGTTATCCTTAATGATCCTGTGGATCTGCAGATCAGGATATCTTCTGATCGGAGATGTGAAATGGCAGTAATATTTCGCTGCCAGTCCGAAGTGACCGCTGCATTCTGTGGTATATTTCGCCTGTTTCATGGAACGCAGCACCAGACGGCTGATCATTGCTTCATTCGGAAGCCCTTCGATACTTTCGATGATCTGCTGGATTTCTTTTGGCGTGATTTCTTCTTTTGCTTTCTGAATCTTCACACCCTGATTGTGAAGTAATGTCAGAAGACTCTCCACTTTCTCCGGATCCGGGTTATCATGGGTTCTGTATACAAACGGAATCTCTTCTGTGCAGTATTCCTGTGCCACAGTCTCATTTGCCATCAGCATGAAATCTTCAATGATTTTGGTTGCCACATTTGCTTCATATGGCTTAACATCGATTGCTTTTCCTGCTGCATTGAGAATAATCTTGCTCTCCGGGAAATCAAAGTCAATGGAACCTCTGTGATGGCGGCTGTTTCGTAAGATTCCGGACAGTTCTTTCATCATAAAGAACATCGGGATAAGTGCATCATACCGTTTCTTTGCTTCTTCGTCTGTGTCCTCAAGAATGTTCTTTACATCAGTATAGCACATTCTCTCATTTACGTTAATCACTGTTTCTGCGATCTGGTGGGAAACTACCTTCCCCTTTTCATTAATGTCCATCAGGCAGCTCAATGCCAGTCTGTCTTCTCCCTGATTCAGGGAACAGATTCCATTTGAAAGACGTTCCGGCAGCATTGGCACAACGCGGTCTGCCAGATAAACACTGGTTCCACGTTTCAGTGCTTCCCTGTCCAAAGCACTGTTATACTGTACATAGTTGCTTACATCTGCGATATGGACTCCCAGATGGTAAATGGCCCCCTCTTTTGTCAGGGAAATCGCATCATCCAGGTCTTTGGCATCTTCGCCGTCAATAGTGACTGTCTGCAGATGTCTCAGATCCAGTCTTCCATCTCTGTCTGCATCCAGCACATGATCCGGAACACGCTGAGCCTGCTTCATTACTTTCTCAGGAAATTCACTTGGGATTCCGAAGCTCTTGACGATTGCCAGAATATCTGTCCCCGGTGTTCGGATATTTCCCAGATTCTCCTTAATTTTTCCTTCAGGATTCTTATTTCCGGAGCCGTAATCTGTGATCACCGCGATTACTTTATCACCATTTTTAATTCCTGCTGCTTCTTTTCTCGGAATGAAGATATCTTTGGAAAATTTCGGATTATCACTGATCACAAAACCGAAATCCCGATTTAACTGGTAAGTTCCTACAATTTCAGGCATACCACGTTCCAGAACCTTCACAACTACACCTTCCTGGCGTTTTCCCTCTTTTTTGTCATCTCTGATGATGATCCTTACTTTATCCTGATGCATGGCTGTTCCTGTATCACTTTCAGGAATAAAGATATCCTCATCCTGTCCTTCGATTTCTACGAAGCCGAAACCTTTGGGATGTCCGATGAATGTTCCCTCAGCCTGGATTCCCTCCGGCTGCTCTTTTTATTTTTATCTTTTTATTTTTATCTTTCTTCTTTCTGCCATACTCTGATCCGTATTCTTCTCTTCGGTCATCGTAATAACGGTCATCTTTTTCTTTTTCCATTTTCCTTTGACCTTTTCATATCTGCCCTTGCGGTCTACAGATACCTTTCCTTCCTCGCAAAGTTCGTCCAGAACATCATATAGCTCTCTTTTCTCTTCTTTTGAAAGTCTCAGAAGAGAAGAAATCTCGCGGAGTCTCATTGGCTGATAAATAGGATCTCCCATCAGTTCCAGGATAAACTTTTTTCTTCTGTCCATATCTTTTTTACTCATATTACTCCTCACAGCCTCCGCAGAGGACTTTTATCTGATTCAGCTCTTTATGACACAAAAAACACTCTTGCACATAACAAGAGTGTTTCAAATTTCTTTTCTGATTAACCAAGCATATTTAATGCTACAGAAATTACAAAAAATAAAATTCCCATAATAGTGGTTGCCTTAACAAGTCCGCCCTCCATGGAACGACCTTTGTTCTTACCCCAGTATGTTTCTGCTGCTCCGGCGATAGCACCAAGTCCCTGCTGCTTACCTTCCTGCATAAGAACTACTACTGTAAGAGCGATGCAATCTATTATGAAAATGACACTCAGAATGATCTTAATAATCTGCACTTCGTTACACCTCCTAATCAACTGAGTTTCATTGTAACATAGCCGGATGGGGATTTCAACCACAATTCAGAGTTTTTGTCAGGTTTCTTAACAATTTTTTTCATTTTCTTTAAAAGGATTTTCATACACTGCCAGTTCTCCCAAGGCCTCATGGATACGAAGAAGCTGGTTATATTTGGCATTTCGGTCCGAACGGCAGGGTGCACCTGTCTTAATCTGGCCGGCACCTGTGGCAACTGCCAGATCTGCGATAAATGAATCTTCCGATTCTCCTGATCTGTGAGAAATTACTGCCCTGTATCCCGCTTTCTGTGCCATTTCCACTGCATCCAATGCTTCTGAAAGTGTTCCTATCTGGTTTAATTTTATCAGAATGGCATTTGCCGCTCCCAGTTTGATTCCACATGCAAGACGTTTGATATTCGTGACAAACAGATCATCACCTACAAGCTGTATTTTATCTCCCAGTCTTTTTGTCATCTGTTTCCAGCCTTCCCAGTCATCTTCCTCAAGTCCATCTTCAATGGAAACAATCGGGAACTTCTCTGTAAGTTTTTCATAATATTCTATCATCTCGCCGGAATCCCTGAGAACTTCTTCCCCTTTCATTTTTCCTTCTCCTGGGAAAACATAAACGCCTCTTTCTTCATCGTACAGTTCACTTGCCGCAGCATCAATTGCAATGCTGATATCCTTTCCGGGTTCATACCCTGCCTTTTTTACTGCTTCCAGAATCACTTCCAGGACGCTTTCTGAATCGGAAAGATCCGGTGCGAAACCTCCCTCATCTCCGACTGCTGTTGACAGACCTTTTTGTTTCAGGATAATTCTGAGAAACTGGTATACTTCCGCACACATTCGAATCGCCTGCTCCATATTTTCCGCTCCCGTCGGCATAATCATGAATTCCTGTAAATCCACCGTATTGTCAGCGTGACGTCCCCCATTTAAGATATTCATCATCGGTACAGGCATCTGTCTGGTATGGCAGCCGCCAAGATACTGATATAAAGGAACGCGGAGAGCTGCTGCTGCCGCCCTTGCTACTGCCAGGGATACTCCCAGTGCCGCATTTGCCCCTACATTACTTTTATTGTCTGTGCCGTCTGTTTCTATGATTTTTTTATCAATATAGGACTGATCCAGAGCATTTTCTCCAAGAATTGCTTCTGCCAGCTTTGTATTTACATTCTCCACTGCTTTGCGGACACCAAGTCCGGTGTAGCAGCCTTTTTCTCCGTCACGAAGCTCCACTGCCTCGAACTTTCCTGTGGAAGCTCCCGAAGGGACGATTGCCCTTCCCGTATATCCATTTATCCCGATCACACCTTCTCCTACTGTTACTTCTACTTCCACTGTAGGATTTCCTCTGGAATCAAGTACCTGTCTTGCATGAACCCTTCTCACAGGCAGATAACGTAACATATTAGAACCTCCTGATCATTTTAATAAACCGGTAACTGTTCCATATTTTCACAGTTAAACCTCAAGTACAGCGTTTCGTAAATAACTATACCAATCGCGTAGGATGCGGATTCGAGTGTGCTGGTATAAAAACGCAGGCGTAGCGGGCTACGCTGAGGCTTTTAGACCTGTGCAATCGGATTCGCAGACAAGTGAGTGGTATAGTTATTTCGAAAACGATGTACTAGTCAAAATACGTCACTGAGAACGGCGTGAACAGTAACGTAATTTGACTTGTATATCTTTACAACCATATTTTTACCCAATATGCTTCCGGCTATGCATTGTCTATATTCATTATTATTTTCAGAATATTTTATCAATACAAATAATTTTGATATTATCTTTTAAATATTTTTGCAAATTTTCTATTTTCATTCTTGACATTTCATTCTTTATCTGTTATATTAAGTTCATAAAACAAAAGGGATTACGAAAAACAAAAAAGTAAAGGAGTGAGACCACCGAAAACATAATCTTTTCTTCATAATTTAAGAAAGCGAGGTACAGACCACCAGAATAGCAAAGTTTCAAATTCATGACTTATAAGAAAGGCAGGTACGGACCACCAAGAACTTAAGCTTTTAAATCCAACTAAGTTTTATAAGTAGTTCCTATCAAACAAGGAAGGTACAGTCCAATGGAAACCTAACGATTTATCTTATTTTGAACGTAACAGTTAAACATTCTAAAGAAGGTACGGTCCAATGGAAATTTAATGATTTACCTTATTTTTAAAGTGATATTCAATCAAAATAAGGAAGGTACAGTCCAATGAACGTTAACGATTTACCCTATTATAAAACGTAACCGTTCATTTACATGAAGAAGGTACAGTCCAATGAAACTTAACGATTTACCCTATGAAACTATAAAGGAAGGTACAGACCAATGGGACAGTAAGTTGAACCGTTAATTTCATAATTCAAATTCATACAATTTCTATAATTTATTTTACTAGAAAGTGAGGTATCATCCCTTGGATACAGAATCTTAACAGGAGCCACGATGAAATATAAATCTGTGGCTCTTTTATTTGTCATTCAGCTTCTATAGCTCCCCTCTTTCTCATATATTAAACTAATATCATTCCGTTCTGAGGTTAATACTCTCTATGCATCTCAAATACATATCTTCCACTCGGATTTTCTCTTCCAGATTTACCAAGATTTTTCTTCTTTTCTGTGCTTGTGCATTTATAGGTTCCTCTATAGGAAAAATCGTATCGCACAACACTGCCAGACAGACTGCTGCTTCTGCCCAAAGTTCCAACTGGGGACTCAGTTTTCAGGAAGAAGGCAAACGTCCTGTTGGAAATGCAACGATAGAAGAACTGGCTCAGTACAATGCCTTTTTTGCTGAAGATACCGAAGAAAAGAAAATCTATCTCACCTTTGACGCAGGCTTTGAAAATGGAAATACTCCTGCTATTTTGGATGCACTGAAAAAACATCAGGCACCTGCTACATTTTTTGTGGTTGGAAATTTCATTTCGGAAAACAAAGATCTGATCAAACGAATGGAAACGGAAGGGCATATTGTCGGCAATCATACTATGACGCACCCGGATATGTCAAAAATTTCCACAAAAGAATCTTTTCAGAAAGAATTATCCGATGTAGAAAAAATTCACAGGGAAATTACAGGAAAAGAAATGACAAAATTTTACCGCCCCCCACAGGGCATCTACAGTACACAGAATCTGTCTATGGCCAGAGAACTGGGATATCATACATTTTTCTGGAGCCTTGCCTATGTAGACTGGTACCAGGATAACCAGCCGGATCCGCAGGAAGCTATTGCAAAACTGACGAAACGGATTCATCCGGGAGCTATTGTACTGCTGCACAGCACCTCTTCCACTAATGCACAGATTCTGGATGAACTGTTGGATAAATGGGAAGAGATGGGATATTCCTTTCATTCTCTGAATGAATTATGATCATTTAACATTTTCCGATACTGTTCACACACCACTATCCCGCGAGGTGTTTTGGCATGAATATGCCAAAATCCCGAGACATACAAGCCAAAATTCCATTGCCGCAGGCAATCTGGAATGAATTTTGGCTACGTTACTGTGAATGGAGTGAACAGTAACCATTTTCCCATTTACAAAGTCACATACAAAAATGACAGAATTTTGAAATATCTGACACACTTGCAATAAACAAAAATTGATCATTATCTCAAAATGAAACGCACTCCACAGGAATGTCCTAATGGAGTGCGTCTCACTTTGTTTATAAATCAATACTTTAGAGAATATCAAAATTATAACTTTTATACTGCATTTACACTGCTTATTCAGCGTCTGCTGCCCCTGTCTCTTCCGGTTCTTCTGTTGTTTCCGCATCTTTAGTGTCATCGGAGGCTGCATCAGAATCTTCTGTCTCTGCTGCATCTGCATCCTCAGCTTTCTCTTCGCTGTCCACAACACCACCTTCAACTACCAGGTCATCCGGATTGATGTTGTCACCGTATACAGGTTTCAGAGTTTCTTCGAAATCTTTATGGAAGAACTGTTCATCTGCCAGAGATTTAATCTCATCGTTGATTGCGTTCAGAAGGTCTGTGTTACCCTTCTGTACTGCTGGTGCGATCGTATCAATATCACCAAGAGATTCGATTCCTACAGAGAATCCTTCATTCTGCTGAGCCCATGCAAGTACTTCTGTATTGTCTGTGGAGAATGCATCTCCTCTTCCATCAAGAAGCGCATCGTATGCTTCCTGGTATTCATCAAATTTTACAAGTTCAATATCCGGATAGTTATCTGTGAAATATGTCTCTGCTGTTGTTCCTTTTACAACGATCAGCTTCTTGCCTTCCAGATCTTTTACATCTTTGATCAGCGCATCATCAGGAGAAACAACTCCAAGAGCTACCTTCATATATGGAAGTGCGAAGTCTACTTTCTCCGCTCTGTCATCGGTTACTGTAAAGTTTGCAAGGATCACATCTACTTTTGCAGACTGCAGATATTCTACACGACTTGCTGCCTCTACATAAGTAAATTCTGCATCGTCTTCACTTCCCAGAAGGTCTTTTGCAAGTCTTTTTCCAAAGTAAATATCGTATCCCTGAACATCACCGTTTTCATCTACATATCCAAATGGATTCTTGTCACTGAATACACCGATTTTGATCTTTCCGTCTTTTTTGATCTCATCCAGAGTACGGGCCTGTGCAGTGTTTCCTCCGTCATCTGCCGCACTTACAAGAATACTTCCGCCAAGAAGTGTTGTTGCTGCTACACCTGTTGCTAATAAGACTGCTAATATTTTTTTCTTCATGTTCTTTTCCTCCATGTTTTTAAAAATATGATTTTATTATAATTTTTATAACCAGCTCTTATGATATCCTGCTATTTCGTGGATATTATCATCCATTTCAGGATTTATAAAATATTCTGTTTTCCTCTATTCTATTTTTTCACTGTTTCATAATGGAAACTGTTCAGGAACTGTTTTGCCCTGTCAGTCTCCGGATTATCAAAGAACTGTTCCGGAGTGTTCTCTTCTACAATGTTTCCCTTATCCATAAAGATCACTCTGTCTGCTACGGAACGGGCAAATTCCATCTCATGAGTGACGATCAGCATGGTCATTCCTGTCTTTGCAAGTTCCAGTACTACCTGAAGTACTTCTCTTACCATCTCAGGATCAAGTGCTGCTGTAATCTCATCCAGAAGCATGATCTCCGGATGCATCAGCATGGCACGTACAATGGCAACTCGCTGTTTCTGACCACCGGAAAGCTGCCTTGGATAATTATCTTTCTTATCCAGAAGACCAACTCTGTCAAGAAGCTGCTCCGCTTCCTTTTTCACTTCTTCTTTATTTCTTTTCTGTACTTTCATTGGTGCCAGAAGAAGATTATTTAAAATTGTCATATTCGGGAAAAGATCATAACTCTGGAAAACCATTCC